>ERZ1740065.516-NODE-516-length-20868-cov-11.941239_pt1 | contig 20868 bp, 17 predicted proteins | sample MGYA00581738_ERZ1740065 | MGnify/ENA primary metagenome ERZ1740065 (study PRJEB43018, sample SAMN04849749) | marine metagenome | isolation source: floating plastic debris | place: Pacific Ocean | collected 2008-09-01 | study: EMG produced TPA metagenomics...
CACCACTCATCGCGTCACTCACGGATCATTAAGCTTCCTGCTACGTATCGAAGATCACTGGTACTGTTTCTCGCTACTGACAGAGAAACCATACCAGACCGGCTCTCAAACACTCGCTACTCAGTCTAATAGACATCTACCCACAACCGGCGCGTACACAGCACACTGCTGCTAGTAACTAATAATCAAAGACTCCTGTCAATCTCAGGTAGATGAAGGTCTGCAGGCTAGGAATCAGGCAGTAGGAGAGAGCTTACCTTGAGCTGAGCGCAGAGTCGCAGAATGAAGGTGTGAATAGTATTAAAATTTAATCATTAGAGTGCGCATCTTCCTATAGCAGACTGCAATGTGCTCTGAATTCAAGTGATAAAGCAAACGACCCTACTGAGATTGCCCATCACCTGCTGGTATCTTCCAATTGACGCTCCCCTCCAGTTTCCCATTGCATCGCGTTTCGTTTCACTTGTCTGATAAACACTGAGACTCGAACTGTCTGTTAACTGTCTCCCAAAGTAAACATTGCAGTGTTTTTTTTCTGGTAGCTGATCATATTCCCACAGCAGGCCCCGTACCAATGGCAGTCTTTGAGGGTCTATCTATAGGCCACTCATGTATATCCACACCAAAGTTCAGTTTTCCTCACCATCATTGAATAAATAAGGTCAGAGATCATGATGATCTCTGATAACGTATACCATCAACAGTAGAGGATCTGCATACCAACACGTCACACAAACAATTTCTCCTTTTCACTTACAACGAAACGCCAGTGCCACCCTCTGATTCCTAGCATTTTGTTTCCCATGTGCTGGGATTTTACCCGACAAGTCCTGGCGGGCATTTTTACCAGAGATAGTTTCAATGCGATGTCCTTAACTCCGATATATCTTATGATATATCAACCAACCAATGGTACAGGATAGAAATCTCTCTTGTCGCTGGTGTCAATGATTTGAAGAGCGACGACAGCATGTGCAGGACCAGCTTTTGTTGCCTCCACAGTGGTGGTTGCGTCAGTCAGGTGTGTAGACTCGATATCTTGGCCAGGGTTGATGCAGGTCTTGTAACCAGGACTGAGGCATGGACTGAGAAGCTCGGTACCAGAAAGTATGCAGAGCCTGGAGCTGTGATGATAGGCGGCTGCCCTAAAGGCTGACTCCTGACACAGTTGGAGGCAAACCATGAGATGTCTGCAGCTCAGCTGTCTGCTGTCTACTGGTGAATTTTCTGGTGATGTACAGAGGTTAGAATTGTAGGGGGTGAACCAGGCATTGGAGGCTGACATCTGAAATACAAAATGCAGCAGTCTTCAATTCAACTGGTGCTTTTTCTTGCTGAAAGCTTGAGCCACTCTTTTTTAGTTCTACAAGCATTGCCCTTGGTGACAATTCTGGCGCTGACACTGGTGTCTCCATCACCGGACCAGTATCAAGCATCCTTTTCTGACAGTTAGGTGAATTATCGTTATGAAAGACACCCATACCTCAGATGACAGTGTCTACATTGCGATGATAAACCCGCACAGCAACATCTTGTATGTTTTATGTCATCAAAGTCTGCTATACAGGTGGCAGGTCTCATATGTTGAGTTTATGGCAATTCTAGCAAAGTGCCTAATTAGAAAACTTGATGGCATTAATATTGATGGCCGAGTCAGCTCACGCTGCCACTTGATGGCAGTGTGAGCTGACTCGGCAACAGCTGATCAAGATTGCAGATAATCTTTTAGTACGAACTAGTTGATGAATTGTAGTTTAGGAAATGTAGGTAATTGCTAATTAAATTGTTTTGTTTCAGTGGACTGTTTGATTGGTTGATGAAGAGTTATGATATGATGCTCAATTTTAATGTAAATATATAAATTTCTAGGATACAATGCATGTAAAATACAATACTTCATGCAATACATAAAGAGAAATCTGTTGACAGTATAATTAAATCAGAAATTGGTCTTATATTTACAGCGATTCATCCTTGAGAATTATGTAACTATTAGAAAGTATCACATTCTCTTTTAGGATCCTAATGTAAATAGCCAACTAGGGATTCTCTCTCAGGTACTTAGAAGATATGCAATGAGTTTCAATGACTAACTAAAACCAATACCCTTTGAAAACAGAGAAAATTGATAACAAATGCCTAGTATAACGAATTCATGAAAATTATGCTGCCAGAAGGAGAGACAGCTGTGCATGGAGCCAGGGTAAATGACGCGGGGAGTCTTAAGGGGAGAGTCAACAGAGACTGAACAGAAAGAGAGGGAGATACTCCTTAACAGGTATGAGATAAGACATGCATAGAGCAAGACAGAAGGAAAACAGACACGGGCAACTACATGTACACCTATCAGACAGAATTCCCTATTCGGAGTTGTCCCCTCTTTCTCAACATCACATGTTTTGCAAATCTCAATACAGCTTCAAGATTCCAATCACACTCATCATGTCATGTCAGGTAGCGGAAATAGTCCTGACTATTGCATCATCAGTTGACTAGCGCAGATCGGAAGCTCATTGGTTATTGCAAGTCCTAAAATCCACAGTGAGTTTGTTCATGCAGGGTAGCAGCAACCTTTCTACTAACTGGGGTAGACAGGTAGCCAGGTCGCACCAATACCTTATCACTGATTTAACGATGTCAGGCATATTCAATCTTTTGACGTATATGAGAATGTGTCTTAATTAAATTAAGATAATTAAATCAGTCCAGGTAACCAAGAGGCGCGTTGCATTACCTCAATGGGAGATCAACTAACACTTTCTGGGGCAATGCAACAACTACCGTATGAGTGGGAAGCAATAGTAACAAATGTTCCAACAAGCTGCATTTCAAAATAAGAGCAGAAAACTACATATAGCGCAGAAGCCGGCTCAAAAGTTTTCTCTCTCTACTCCTGGTAAAGCCAAGGATTGGTTCGATATTGCTGGAGAAGCGGTGTATAGGCTACAAACATTGCAGTCTGACACACTTGAATCGGTCGGGAGAACCAAGATAAAGAAATAATGGATATAAAAGCTGATGGGATATTTCGTGACATGATTATGTGTGTTGAACATATTTGCAACAATGGCTTGATAAAGTTCCATGAGCACAAATTCTTTTTTGGCATCAATGTCTCAAGACGGAGGAGTAAAGAGTTGATTGGTGTTTTACAGATGTGGAATCCGGTGTGGTGGCAGTCATTAAGCGACTCATTTAGCAAAGAATCTACTGACCATGAGTGAGAGTATGTAGACCTGAGATGCTTTATCCAACCACCTACCTTCAAATTGTCACAAAATTCTCAAGGTGAGGTCGCGCACTACACCTCTTGGACTAGCCATATGGTATGTCTGTTTGAGATGCTCAGTTGAATTCCCATTGACCAGTGAAAATGAGCATTCATTACACTGATATACAATGATATCATACCAGCACCGGAGCCTCTGACAGACTACTGGTGTACCGCTGAAATACCAGACTGATTTATCAGCACTATCAAACTCTCTACATCGGTACTGGGACAACTCAGTGAAGATCGGAAACTCTGGTTTGTCTTAGCTCCTCAACCACTGTAACATAATACTTTATGTGACTGACCTTCAGAGGGAGAAACTATCAGAGTAGCAACATGTTCATCAGAATTGTAGCCCATACGGTAGATATAATAGACTGAGCGAGAGACAACAGGTAATACCCGCACTCCAGTAACTGTCGCTTTGAGACCAGTTTATAGACAGCGCCTTCATCTCGTCAACTGATATCCACTGATCAATTAGATAAATGCAGACCCCATACTCGGTCACTGTTCCTAGGGTGAGGGCTGATCACATAACCTTTACCACAAATCAAACCAATCTAGTTATGTCATACAGACGGCTAGTGACTGTCTTCCTCAGTCAGTCGGCTTTACTGAGCTGTCTTATGTTAGTACTAAATAACTGGAAATGATTGCTTGCCAGTACAGAATATAGCGCTGCAAAAACAGATTGGGCAATTCAATGTTCAATTCAACCCAATCATCTATTCATGTTTTACCTCATTTCTAAGCATAAACCCGTAACTGCAACTTCAGACACAATATGTTCACATTTGAATTATCCTATGGGAGTGTCACACAAGCCTACTACTGTCCACAGTTTTGAGTCAACTGACAGCAGGGAAACCCAGGTAGCTTTAAATCAATTAACATATTGATCATAATGCTTTAAGGCATGTTGAGTCAGCGAGAAATTCAGGTAGTCTGAATACAGTTTTACCTGTATCTCCGTCCAGCACGGCGATCTTTAGTCGGACCAATTTTCCACCGACAGCCATATAAACTCTGTCAGTTTCATCACAGCAGAATACTGCAGGTTCCTACCGAGTGTCAGTAGACCACACACAGTTTCCTCCGTAGTATGACACTATCACAGCGTCATGATGTGATAGTATCGCACACAGCTATGTGTTAGCATTCTTTAGTACATTACGGGATGTGTGTCTCTCCACCTCACCGGTCAGACTGTACTGTAAGGTAGTCTTACTCTCTCTATCAGGTAGGCGTATGCTGTACTTTCTCATTTCTGGCTAATTGAAGAGCGGAACTTCTTGTTGTGAATCGATGACCGGGTCAGCTGATAGTCTGAGTCGTAGATGCTGACTGACCAGCTGTCGCTCTTATAGACTACCGTTTAGGTCAGACTGTGATAGACAGGCATAAGATCTAAGTAACATTTTAACTGATAAGACACGATACGGCTGATTGTCATATGCCACAAGATCTGCTCAACGCTTCACTCTCACAATCATGAATCTTTGTTCTCAGACCATCACAATGTGGCACTGAGTAATGCTGACCGCTCACATCAATTGTAGTGGTATATTACTGCACCTTCAACCGCGAGATACAAAGAGCTTCTGGTGATGGCAATAGTCTTTTATGTTGTCTGTGATGCAATAACTTGGAAAGTGAAAACAGTACAGATTGAGAAAATCAAGTTATAACAATCACATTCATGAGCAAATGTGACTCTCCAATTAATGTGGGGCAGAAAAACTGCAATGGCAGGAATTATAATTCAACACAAGTAGACGATACTGCATTTACAGACATAAGATGTGTTACATCAGAGGTCAGCAAGCGGGACATTCAGTAGGACCTTGGATAGGAGTTGTGCTTCCTTGGAATGTTTCATTCACATATCAGATATTGTATTGTGATGGTATGAGCTGCCTTGGCCCTTCAAAAAATCCAACATTTCTCAGACTAGCCCATGGCATATGGCAGGTCTGCTTGAAACGCTGATATACATCCCCATTGGCAAGTGAATTTACCATATCTGTCTATGTGTACCAACGGTATCATACTAGCAATAAAACTTTAGACTACCGATAGAGTGCGGCTGTACCTACATATTGCCGGGTTTATTCGAGCCGTATAACGCCATTATTTGGCTCATTCCAGGGCTGTCTGAGGCCAATCGAATTTCATCGCCACCGAAGTCAAACTACTCAGCAACGTTGCCAGATAATTCGACACCTCCTTGTTCCACCATTCCAGCGAGGCCAAAGTCAAAGCTAGCTGCTTGGGGGAAATATCACGTCATGATGTTTACGGCGAATATTTTGCAACTAGCTACGGAGATGGAAGTTTGATTGGTCATCTTTTATTTTGCATTCAAACAACCGGCTATCGGAGACACGTTTGGAATATTCGGTTATCTATGCCTGTGTAAAGAGCTGTTCGAATGATAGGACGACATATGGGTTCTAATTTTCTGATTTTTCTATGGCTCGTATAAACCGGGCATAACGCAGACTGATGCATTAGTGCTACTACACTCTCCACATCAGGGTAATAATATGTTATGTGATGAGTGTAAGAGTATCTTGAAGATGCTGAGAAAGCTCACAGCCATTCAGAATATACGTAACATGCCTTGTGTCGGTGCGGTGCCGTGTGAACTATTGCATAGCTGTTTTAATTAGCCGCTGGGAATTACAGCCGGCTTAATTTTCGGTCCTAATTAGGTCATACAAACGGATGCTACGTAAACCTGGGGACCCGCCTACCCGGGTCAATGTGGTCGCGTTGTAATGGCACAAAATAGGTCTAACAATAAGATAGGATTTTCTGACTTTTTCATTATTGCTACCCGTGTCAAATATTTATGAAACAGGAAGAATAGCTATTCAGCGATACTTCGACAATAGGATTTTGCACTCACTAAGTCCAAAAGTGCTTTTTAGGGCCGACATAGTACTCTATCATCAGCTTGACGTTATAGCCTACGCACCTTCCATTGTGCGCAGCATATAACGTAGCGACCCCAACCTGCATAGTGTAACTCTTATGATAAACCTGATTATGACATCACATCACCCAACAACGACCAATAGTCGCAAAGTGACTGCCTTCTAAATAGGGTCTGCTAATTCATCAATGGTTGGTAACAATCACCACAGTATACTAAATTTTGTTATAAGGTAAGTGTTTCTTATTCATTGAGATACTTAATTCAAATAAACTTCACTTCCAGAAAGTTCTTTTCTCAACATCTTTAATTGAAGATAAGAAACTCAGGTTTGTTTCACTTCCGGAACCCACTGTGACCACATCTTTTCTTTGACTGACTGCCGGAGTGATTAATGATGCCACCTGACCAGCATTCTAGTGAATTTGCTACGTGTAATAGACCGAATAACAGACATCCGACAATACTCAACCTATAGCTGTTAGATCAGTTCGTATGTGAAGACAGCATCGGGTCTACAGACAGCCAATGATCTGCCAGACAGACTCAGACCCCAGACAATGTTTTCATCGTTGACCTCAGCGTCCCTGATGGTAGTGGTCACATGACCGGTAGAACAAATTTAACCAATGGGTGCATATCATAGATAGAGATAGTCATTGTCCTCCTCAGTCAGGCAGTCTTACCTAACTATGGTCCTTGTATATCAGTACCTATATAACATAATGTGACGTAACTGATAAGAATATGATAGTAGCTTGAGTTCGAAACTTTGTAAATTAAGTGTGTATGAACTCAATAATAAAAATATACGGCAGTACACTCTGACGAGCCATTTGTAAAATAATTGAAAATTCTCAGTTTTATGTCTTTATTAAGCTTCGGGACATGTCAAAGCTTTATTTTAGTTGGAGAAAGCTCTGTCCGGAGATAGCGAACAAGGCTGTCGCAAATGTAGTAAAGATACTTGTATTCGCGTGGGCGCGGCTTTTTTTATCCCCCCTACCTCGGGATGTGACGGAAATATGATGAAAAGTGCTCTGGTGTGAGAAGTAAGATAGCTTTTTACGGTGGTTACTGGCACCAAAGAGGTGACCCTCTTTGCTGGCGCCATGGATTCCATCAACAGGACGTCAATGAAATCAATGAATATTGGACTCGCTGTCCTAATGATGACATATTTCCTGTTTTTCGAGCCAGCCGATGAATAGAAATATTCACTCTAATATTTTTCGAGTAGGGTTCACACGTCGCATGATTTCGTTGCAGATTTTATAAAAAAATATTCGGCTTGGAATATTTTTGAATATTTTATTTGGAAAACTCGACATGTTGCAAGGTCGCGAACTTGCTTATTACCAGCTATGGCACCCTCATTCTTAAGGCTGGTGTTCATTGTGAAATCTCCATATGTCATTATGTAAGATGGCACCTTCATTTCATTCATCCACAGTCTCATTCGGCGCTAGCACCCTTTCATCTTTGTTCTCTTAGCTTCATTGCTAGTGAGCTGTACCTCAAAATCCACTTCCACTGCTTCATTCTTGGCCTATTTTACCCTCAAACTAAAGCCTGGTTCACACTAATCATAACTGTTGGCAATAGCGCTTGCGCTGGCTTGTCGGTGATGCTTGCGATAGTGTGCACCAGCTAATGATTGTGGCGGCGACAAGTGCAAGACCGATTGCAAGAGTTGACAAGCATTCAACTTTTGCGATCACAGTCAGCAACGCGCAGTGGCTTGCGAGCAGTGTGAACCATATGGCAATGAGATCGGCTACCACAATGCATTGCAAATATAGCTATTCGTAGCTATGTAGCTATACTTTATATAAGCACATAATATCCTACACACCTGAAATAATACTCCGAATCGTCAGATGCTAATTCTACTATCAAATTTTGAAATTAGCCTTGCTTGTATCTTTGTAACAACATTGGCCTGACCCAGAACCTCCTTCTCTGTTTTCTTAACCTTTCAGCCTTCCTACTGTGTCTAATTCTCAATAGCAGTAGAATTCTAACAGTGCACTGGTGGAAGCATCGATCTTCATTACCAGGACCCATAATCACACTGGAAACACGTGTGTTTTCTACCTCTCACAGCCGAGTGCATTTATCACGAGTAGACGATTCTAATAATCACGTGATCAAATTGGCGACAATGGCAATAACTGTGAACGTGGGTCGCAACAGGCTTTGCGATCGCCGGCAAACCAGCGAAAGCGCTGTCGCCGACAGTTGCGATCAAGTGTGAACCAGTATTAAGCTTTCTCGCTCTAAAGAATCACTCTCGGCTGTACCTTCATTACACTCTAGCGCAGCTTCATTCTACGCTAGAACACCTGCATTTCTCTCAAGAGCACCTCCTGGTACAATTGATGCACTTTTGCCAGAATTGAGTGCATAAAATTAAATTTTTCTCCCAATTCTGATTTCACCACCAACTAATCCCGGACAGTGATTGTATACCATAGCCGGGCCAATCAGTCAAACAGAACTGCAGCAACCAGAACAATATGGATGGGTTTAAGATGTAGACACAGCCTTACCTGTATCTCCGTCCAGTACTGCGATCTGTATAGTATCAGAATCTCCAGCGACAGCCACATAGACTCTATCAGTGTCATGACAGGCGACTGCTGTAGGGTAATCCAGAGTGTCAGTAGACCACACACAGAGTCCTGTACTCAAATCTATCCAGGACACTGTGTCAGCGCATGACACTACCACAGCGTCACAGTGAGGTGACATCACACACAGCCAAGTGTAAGCATCTGTCAGTATAGGACAAGGTATGCGTCTCTCCACCTCACCAGTCAGACTGTACTGTACGATAGTCTTACCAACGATATGAGGTACGAGTACACAGTCTTTTCCCGCTTCTAGCTGACAGAACATTTCATCTGCGGATTTTGCCTCGTGTCTCCACGACCGGATAAGCTGATAGTCTGAGCTGTACACTCTAACTAACCACTCACCAGTGAACTCATCGACCAGTGCGTATATCACGTTGTCACTGACAGAAACACTAAACACAACACCATCCACCGATATGACACGAGACGACTGAAAGTTGCTTGTCACTCGATCAACTCCACCATCAACTCAGACGTATACCTGACTGTCATACTGCGACCCTGAGGAATACCAATCACTCAGTTTGATTGTCCCAACCAGTCTTACACCTGTGGGTGCAGCGTTCGGTGATGCGATCAGCCTGTCAGACTGTCTCAGTGTCATCTCGCTCTGTCTGTGTTTACCTGTCACATAGAGTTGTCGGTCAGTTACAGATTAATACAAGATTTATTGATTCTGAACACATACCATACTTCATGCCTCATTCGCATATACAGACACACAGCTACCATTTACCACACACGCATACGTATACAGCTCTGATCACCGGTACAGGTGACTCAACTCCATGCTCTGATCACCTGTACAGGTAACACCGCTGTATATGTGATGATGGAAACAGCTGCACTGCCGTTTTAGATTCTGTGTCACTAAATTTAATTGCATGTCGAAAAATCAGTAGACATATAAATAATCCGCTTTTGTCATTCTCCCATCAATATTTGTGCGTCAGAATGGGCGAGAGTGTGCGGGAGTGAGCGCGGATAGGCGCGGGAGGGAGCGCGGATAGGTATGGGAGTGAGCGCGGATAGGTGCGGCAGTGTGCGCGAAGATCGACAGGAGAATGATATAAACCGAATATTCAAGTCACTCCACAATACAGACTGCAGATACCATTCATTCGAACTCTGTGGCTATCAATTAACTTGTTGTTGTGGTTGTAAGTACACGGACATGTTAACAGCTTCCGATGATTAATGACCAACAAATCTACAAAGAGGTACAGCAGTGCTCAAAATCAAGCGTTGGATTTATAAAATCGGAGAGTGGTAGGCGGAGCAGCATTGTCAAGACTGCCGACCTTCACCTAAACACAAATGGACAGGGTGGTGTTAAATTGAGATGAGCAGTTAGAGACGCTCAGTTGAAAACCCGCTCACCAGACACACTACTGTGTCCCAGTAATGAGTGAAGTATAAACTCAGTTGCGTAAAGCATTGTTTCATTCTACTTGTATTTCATCTATCATCCTTAGTAATGGTCAGACCATGGAGGTTGTATTGTTGTGGGAATTCAGAGGAAGTAATTTGGTGGTAGTAATCCAGTGCTAGAATTGCTAAAGATGGCACCTGCCTGTCTAGAGATAGGATAATGAGGCATAATTACCGTCAGAAGAGACAATCAAATCAGAGAGGTGCTTGACATCAAGCTCTTTAATCTGCTCCTGTGTATCAGGAGAAGATAACTCCTGTACTGTCCTCACTAATCTCACCTGAACAACACAGTCAACGAAAATCTGACGCCTGGAGAAGTCCAATGTTTACATATTCATCATCAACTTCTCATCTGTCCAAATTGCTCTGCTATATACTCACTGCTCGATTCGATGACATAATTTCCCGTATCTGTGAGAGCAGACACCCAGCAGCAGTCATCTCACCAGTCAGGTAGCCGTCTAGGTGAGATGTTAGCTCAGTCTCTCTCATACGGTATCCACATTCTCCTGATGTCTCTTCAAACATTTTCTGTTTGACTCCAGGCGTTTCTTAGCTTCATCAGTTGTCTCATCCTCAGGACCCAGTTTGTGAGCGCCACCTGCATAGTTCATATGCTTTTAATTTCTATTTTACACCTGAAGTTTTAAAACCACCGAAATGCTGAAACCAATATAGCCATTCATTATCGAAGCTGCATCTCCGGATATCCTTAAGGCAGTTGGGACAGAAGAGCTGTAAGCACAGCAGACAGGCCACGACAATCATAGAGCCAGAGTGGGAAGGACAGTCAGCATCCATTCGAGCAGCTCTCTGATTGGCGTACTCCGACATGGAGACGGTATGATGATCGGTGAACAGTTCATTGTGGATCTGAAACAAGTAAGATAACACTTTCTCATCACCCTTTGTACTAGGTACCACCCACATCAATGGTGTGTGTATCCGTTCTATGCGGTAATAATCCCATGAAAAACATGTTTCACTGAACTCAAATATTCCATCATCGATGAGCATACTCAGCTCCCTGTATGCGGATACTGACAGCTTACCTCCTCGTGTCGCCCTCACATCACTTTACTGCATTTCTCACAGTATCGCACACTCAATCTTATCTCTCCTCTTGTGTGACAGGTATCACACAGCCTCTGCAGGCTGCTCTGTAAGGACTCATTACCAGGTAGTGTCTCCAAATCAACGCCAGAATCCATTTTTCTCCTGTATTATGCAATAAAGGTTGATAACACCACCACCGCAACAGCTACGTATCGCAGCGAGAACATCTACATACCGGCACGCCACGCACACAATTGCTCCCTTTATCACTTTATCAGCCTTCAAACAAGGCAGACAGAACTCATGACCGCACGGCAGCCTCCTTATGTCAACCATCTTATCAACTCCTTCCAAGCAGTAGCCGCATGATTCAGTTTGATGTCCGGTATTGCTAGAACTTTCCGCCATTTTTTGCGTAGTATCTAACCTTCAACACTATAACAATCAGGTAAGCAAATGCACTCTATCAGCTTACACTTTTGGTAACGCTTGCATGGTTCAACCACCACAAGACTCGGTTTCAAGTCTACTATTGCTCATGTATGCTGCCATCTTCCTCTCTGACACCTAAACTTCCACACTTAGTAAACTCACTTCAACAAATATTGTCCATCAACTTTCACTTAGAGGTAGGCTTGCGTAGTGATGGTTGGCTAATCAGATAAACAACTGAAGAACGCCTGGTCAGTAACTTCAACCACATGGCTGTTGGTAGAGAGACTCCAGTACTGGACGCAGATACAGGTAATATCTCACTCACAGTTATCTTACGAGCACTTCTCTAAATCGACCAGCTCTTCACTCGAAGTCTAAGTGATGTGCCACAGGACTGAGTGGTGTCTCATTGCGTCTTATCTCTATGGCCGGCAAGGGTGAATTAGTGAGATTGCTGGTGGCATTAGGAGCATTGTAAATAGCAGCAGAATGAGGGAATGGTAAAGGAAAGTACAGATAACAAGATTTATTTGAACAGAGCCAAGCACGACACCCATGAGATAACACAGCATCAGTGAGGTGCTTTTCTATTGAGCACACAGTCAGTTAGCCAAGCCTCCCTCTTCCTTCAGCATGTGTGAACAGCTACTTACAGAGTTGGCAAGAACAATACTTAACTCTAATCAAGCGCGCTGGAGAAGAAAGCTGTCCTGATAGTATCGTGTGTCAGATCTATAGCTACTTACTGTACTGAACCCATCTCTAATGATAAGCAGGCATTTTTTACTCTTCTATCAGTAGGCGCGCCGCAATGATGCGCTGGCGTTACGCCGGTGTTACGCCGATGCTACGCCGGCTTTTGTCCGCACTTATGATGCTTTCGCCGCACTTAAGCCGGCTTTAGTCTGAGCTTAGCATCGGCGTTTACAAAACCAGCGCGCCTACCGATAGAAGACTAAAAAATGCCTATAAGCCAGCCTTGCTAAGCGTTATCCATGCGTTGTAGAGAGCTTGACTACATGACTTTCATCCATCACCATATCTAAGTCTGTGTGGTGCACTTATTTCCATCGTTAATGTAGCCTATGTCACTTTTGTGACCGTACTGGTGTCAGGGTAGATAGGATTTTTGTTGTTTTGGTATCTAACTGCCCAACTGCGGTAAAAACGAAACAGAAACAACAAAACTATTGAAAACAGAGGTACATTAAATTATATCACATCAGCATCGGAAAATTGGTACGTAGCTTTCCAAAGGAACCAGTTTTCTCGGTTCCATTTCATTGAATTGAATAAATCTATTCAATCTTTGGGTGGAGCTTAATTAAACTTTGATTCCATTTCGTAATGGAACGCGTCGCGATTCACCAATTGTAAAGTGTAGAGTACAGATTGTAGAGTATAGAGCATAGATCATAGAGTATGTAGTATAGAGTATATGGTATATAGTATATAATATATAGTATATAGTATAGAATATAGAGTATAGAGTACATAGTACATAGTACATAGTATAGATAATAGAGTATGTAGTATATAGTATATAGTATAGATAATAGAGTATGTAGTATAGAGTTATGGGCGGGAGCCATGTTCCCTCATCGGCTGTCCTGTTTCATATGACTAAAGTGCGGTTTTCTGCTGCAATACCACTTATAAGCAGCAAGAGTTGCGATCCTCCAACCAGTCCAACAGAATCAGCGGTCAACTGAGATAGTCAGGAGTTGTATTCTAGCTCCCAATTTATCCAAAACAGTCTGAAAGCTATCCCTACTGCATCTGATAGCACCCGATCGCCAGCAGGAGGACTTTCAAAGATCCTCCCTCAACCTGTGAGAAACCTGAGTATTAGCTATTGGTCAGTAGCCAGTGCTTTACAGCTGCAGGGCTCCTCACTCAACTAATAGGGCTGGTGGGGTTGTGCTTGATAGCTATATACCCACTCAGTTTTCATTAGTTTTGGTGTCGCTCTAGGCAACCGGAAGGGTACTATAAATTTGCTCATTGGTAGAGTGAAAGGCAGGTAGGTAAAATGGAAGGAAATAGAAGGTGTTACTGCATGATATTAATAAAAGGAATCAGATGGTAAAATTAACTAACCATAACCTCACAGCTTGTGTTAGTAGTAACCTGGTTAGTAACCTAGTGCGGAGAGAAGAGGCAACCCTTCTGGTTGCCTAGGGTATCATCAAAAGTAATGAAAACTGACTCAAGCTTAGCGTGTACATAGCCACCAAGCCCATCCCCACCAGCCCACCAGCTCACCAAGCCACGCAGCCAGCCAGCAAGCAAAGCAGCCAGCATCCCAATAGCCAGCCAGAATCCAGCAGACTGGCACAGCACCACCCTTCTTTACTACTCTGGTTTGCATGCACAGCCATCTCTCATTCACCTATAGATGTGGCCTACCCGCAGACAACTAACTGGGGCGTACTAACTCCTACCTATGAGTACCTGCCGAGCTTTATCAAGAGTTTTCCAGCAATTGCTAGCGAGCCTAAGCGTGCAAAAAAGCCAAAGCATGCGGGATAAGTGTGATCATAATGACAGGAGATTCACAAAAGCCCGCTGTCCTTTCTCATAGCCAGCTGGAAGGCAGAAAAGGCAGAAACTTCTCAAGGTGTATCAACTTCCAGATCAGCTGATAGTCTGAGTTGTACACTCTAATTATGCAGCTGCCTCAAGCTGCATTTATGCAGAGGCGAGTGTTTGGGTGATTGGCCGGGGTCGATACCCTAGCGACTACTGCATAACCACTGGCGAGGTACTATTCACACTTAGCCAATAATCGCAACTCGATTTTTGGCTGCTTTCATTGCTACTTCCAGCTAGAGCTTTCTTCCACGTGCAGCAAATGGCTGCATATTGATAAAACACTGGTTCAGCTGTTGCTGGAGTAAGTTAGACCTTATATTCAGCAGGGGAGTGGTCTATGCAAAAAGCAATATCTGCAGAGCAGAGGCTGTCGGTAGTTTGCAATATCTGGCTAGTGGGTGCAGCTACCCAGATTTTTACTACTCCTACAGGATATTAATGCCATCCCTCTGTAATATAACTACTGAAACATGTCAAGCTCTTGATACTGTAGTTTATATCAGAACAAGCTACATTTGCTATTGCTTATGAGTCAGTTTGTTGTAGGCTCGCTATTCACTAGAGCAGTGGCGATATCGCACTGAAATGATGCAGTGCACAATGGTTGCGAGTAGGGCTATTTGACAATATCACATTCACAGTCAAACTTCACACTCAGCTATCATCGACGACGATCTTGGTGCAAGCTAAAATCGCCCAAAACTTGCCTCCGTGTGAACACAGCTTTATAGATTATGGTAAGGAGATAACTCCTAACTTCAACTCATCCTACCACTCCCATCAGTTAAATATGTTGTTTATTACAGCCCCTCCAGCTGGGAGAGACAATGAGTATGTAAGGATAGCAATAGTCTTCTGCTCCGTCAAACAAAGATGTATGATGTAACAACTTGTTCAGTGACAACAATACGGATTGATCATATTATATGATAGCAAACAAAAAAATGAGCAAGTATTTAAAACGCTACGACTGTTATTTCATCAAAATGGTAGAGTAGAAGAGCCACAATTGGATTGATAAACCACAATAATGCTGAGACAATCTTATGTCATAAATATGCTTTTTTTGTAATATCTCTCCAGCAGTCTACTAGTGAGGATAAGATGAGTTGAAAGAATGCAAAACACCACCAAATGTGTGAATGCTAACAGACAGTGATTATAGCAATATAATTCAGCACAAATAGACAATAGGACTTTTATAGACATACAACTAGTTAAGTCATAGGCGAGCAAGCGGAACAGTTAGTAGGGCTGTGTGTAGGAGTTGCGCTTCCTTGGAATGCTTGACTCACAGATCAGATATCGTAGTGCGATGGTATGAATTGACTCCGCTCTTTGAAAAACCACAACATTTTTAGAAAGACACCACAGACTGCAAGGCTCAGACTTGCCTGCGTCATATGGCAGGTCTGTTTGAAATGCTGATATCCATTCTCATTGGCTAGCAAAGTTACAATATCTGTGTACCTACAGGATGATACTGACAATAAAGACCCAAACTACCGATAGAGCGCCGCTTTACACATGTTATGCCAGACTGTTGCACCAGTAGCATTGAACACTTTGCATTAGTTTTAGAATAATTGAAATGAAATGGTTAGTCTCAGCTTGCAAACACACAGTGACATCATACGTAGCCTGACTGTCCATTCGAGGGATAAGATATCGGACGTCATGCTGGCTGCCGTTCTATGTAATAGGCCACTTGTAATAGACTGATGACACGCAACAGGTAATACTCACACTGCAGTAACTTTGGCTGTTAGATCAGTTTATATGTGTAGACAGTCTTATCACCACCGACAGCCAACGATCGGTTTGACACACTCAGACCCAAGACAACGTTGCTATTTATGACCTCATCATATCTTATTGCAGTGATCACATGACCTGTAGAACAAATCAAACAAATCCAGCAAATCAGCACATGGCATTGAGAGAGATAGTCTGCGTCCACATCAGTCAATCAGTCCAACCAAACCATTGTCACAGTATATCAGCATTCATATAACATAACTTGACGTAACAGATAGGACTATAAAGAGAACTACAGTTCGAAATGTCCAAGCCCAATATATATCTCAGTTATCAGGATGAATTCAATCATTCAATAACGTAAATTTGCAACAGTAAAGCCTCGGCTACACACTAGCAGAAGACATGCGAATTGTGATGGCGAGGGGTACTAGCGAGTGGCTGGGATGCTACACACTAGCAGCTTTTCTCTTTGTTCTCAGCCAGCTGTCCCGTATATGCCTAGCATGTGCTAGCTCAAGTAGTGCGGACAGCCAGTCCTGTGCCGTGAACAGCCAATAAGCTTCATACTCGCAAAGTCGCGAATTTTAAAGTTCAACATGCTTTGCAAGTTGCAAACAGCGAAATCCGCTAGTTTGAGCATTCTCGCCGAGTAGATCATTCGCAGATTTCCTGCAATTCACAGCTTTTCTGCCAGTGTGTAGCCGGCGTGAGCACAACTCTTCATGGGCTTCATCGCCTTTGCTCTCCTGTTAGACGGATATCTTTACAAGCCTAAATCTAGACAAGACAACACAACTCCTGATACAGTCAATTCTTTTTTAGCACAAATCGGCAGAGTAAAATGAATATTTCTCCCAATCCTGATTCCACAACCAACTATTTTCAGACAGTGTTTTTGTAGGTGCTCTATGACCTGATATGCTCAGAATTTTCTACATAAAATAAATGAATACAATTTGTATCATACTCAATCTAACCCTGCACTGGTTGATATTACACCAGCAATAGTTCACCTAAGCTGTGGTGGAGGTGCTAATCACTCACGCAATTCTAACCACAGTCAACTCAGTATTTCGAGACAATTGTATACAGTCGCAAATAATGGGTGTAATTCCAAGGACGATCATTTGTCTCAAAATAATTCAGCTGAGAATAGCGTAGGATTACCGCACGTTGCGATGTAGTCACTTTTTTCATCGACACGTAACGCTCCTTGCGGTAAGCGGGCTTACAGCAAACAGTGGCAGTCATTCAATGAAGGTACTATGTGATTTCTGTCTCTCATTGAGCACTACCTTACACAGTAGGATGGATTCTATCTCCCATTCATAGAACACTACTCCAACTGTATACATTGGATTACTACCAGATTACTCACGATTTCATCGACTAAAACGTTTCTCAATATACCCTTCTTCACCATATAGGTAGTCATTGTAATAGGGAAGACAAACTGTGGAACTGACTCTTTGTCATCCATGCTGTGTCACATGCTCAAAAACTATTGCAATCCTTAGTGTCATGTGTTTGCTCTATATTTCTTGTGTATTTCATCAATACAATGCCAAAATACAGTATTCTTATTGCACTCCGTTTACCGGGGAAATTCTAAGGAATTTTGAGGCAAGGACGGACCGAAATGAGGTACCATGAAAGTGCCAGCTGGCGGGTTTTTGGTTGAACTCTGAATTTTTGCGGTTGCTTTACACTACCGCGGAGTCATCCTTTGTGCAGTGTACCCGTGTAAAGTTGCATAGCCTAACTTGTGTATACACATGGTGATCAGAGCAGATCACATGATACAGGAACTTAAACTGTATAACATGTCTATTGGCATCAATAAATGAAATATAAACGGAACAATGTGAAGAATATGGATGGGTTTGAGATGTAAGCGCCGCCTCACCTGTATCTCCGTCCAGTAATGTGATGTGTATCGTAGCACACTTCCCACCGACAGCCACATAGACTCTGTCAGCATCGTCACAGCAGACTGCTATAGGCCTCTCCAGACTGTCAGTAGACCACACACAGTCTCCTGTACTCAGATCTATGCAGGACACTGTGCCACCGCACGACACTACCACAGTGTCAGGAAGCGATGACATCACACACAGCCATGTTGCGGCATTCTTCAGAATATGACAGGGTATGCGTCTCTCCACCTCACCAGTCAGACTGTACTGTACGATAGTCTTACCAACTATATGAGGTATGAGTACGCTATCCTTTCTCACCGCCAGCTGATTAATATAGTCATGGCCTGCATCGTGTGTCCACGACCGGATCGGCTGACACTCTGAGTCATACACTTTAACTGTCCAGTCACCACCGGACTCATCGACCAGTGCGTATATCACACCATCATTAACAGACACACTACAGATACGACCGTCCACTGATATAACACGAGACGAATGGCCGTCGCGTGTCACTCGATCTACCCCACTCCTAACCCCCACATATGTCTGACCGTCATACTGTGACACTGAACAGCACCGACCGCTCACTTTCAACCTGCCCATCAGTCTTATTCCGGTGGGTGCAGCGCTCAGTGATGTCATCGACCTGTCTGACTGTCTCAGTGTCACCTCGCTCTGTCTGTGTTTACCTGTCACATATAGTAATACAGTCACTACTAATATTCACGGACTCTAACAAAATTACATACTTCGTCTCTTATACAGATATGCAGACGTACAGCTACTAGTTACCACACTACCATATGGATGCATTTATGTTCACCTGTACAGGTCACTCAGTTCTATCTATGACGATTCCTATGGCGGCACATTGTTTTTGAGGTGGATTCACACTCCGCCGATTCAGCCGGCCAGTCAGTACTGGCCAGCTGAAAGCCTAATGTGAAAGGAACTCTCAGTAGCCCGACAGCCAACCAGAAAGCATATCTGGCTAGCATACTATTAAAACATGTCTTGCCCGATAGCTAACGATCGCTCGCCAGTGTAAAAGGATCAGGTTGACCAATATGAATCGTGGCTATTGGCCAGTACTGTGCGAATCCGCCTTGTGTGACTTCCTTTCAAAAACTAAGAAAATGTATGAATAATCAAATATATCCACTGTACCAACTGTAGGTAATATTCACTCGAATGGAGGACCAGTTTTACTTGTGGTTGTGTGGAGGGAGGGTAAAGAATGTATGAGCACACAAATTCATTGTCCAATTAGCAGCTTCCCGTGGGCCATGACCAGCGGATCAGTGGAAAGGTAGAGCGGTGTGGAAATTTGAGGGTCAAATTTATAAAATCATAGAGAAGAATGAGGAGAATGCATTTACATTATTCAAAGCGTTCCACCCGTGCAGCGTCGATTACTGATTGGTTCCAGAAACACAGACGGACAGGGTAGTGCTAACTTGAGGTAAGCAGTTATAGAAACTCTGAGGTACACCTCTCACCAGACACTCTACCTTGGTCCAGCAATGGCTAATCAGTACACGCTTTAGCTCGTGCAGCATTTTCATATTCTACCCGTATCGTATTGGTGATTGGTGTTAATGGCCAGAATGTGGAGTTGGTATTGTTGTGGGAATTCGGAGGAATTAGTTTGATGGCAGTATTGCAGTGGCGGTATTGCTAAAGACGCAGACTGCATATGTAGAATTTGAAGAAAAGACAGAGTTACTATCAGAGGAGACAATTAAATCAGAGAGATGTTTGACATCCAGGTCTTTAATCCGTTCGTAGGGATCAGGCGATGATTCCTGTACTGTTCTCACTACTTTCACCTAAACAACACAGTAAACACAAGTCTGACATCCGCAAAAGACTCATTTCTAGCTATTCATCATCACCTTTTTTCTATCCAAAATGATCTGCTATATACTCACTGCTCGATTCGATGACATCGTTTCCTGTATCCGTGAAAGCAGACGCCCAGCAGTAGTAATCTTCCCTGTCAGATAGTCGTCCAGTGGAGATGTTAACTCGGTCTCTCTGGCACAGTATTCTTCCGCCATGCTCCTCTCCATCTCCTCATACTGCTCTCTTATGGTTGATAACTACAGTGACAATGAGTCATAGGACACACCGTCATCGGCTCATATCAATACTGCGGGCTATCATGTGATGATTGCAGCAGACAGTGTACAGTTTTAGGTAAGACGATATTTCTTACTCTCCTATCGGCATAGTTAGTCTATAGTCTGGCATGCACTATTGAACCATGCTGGCTTTCATACGATTTTGAGCCATCATTAATACAAGCGCTATAAGACCTTAAGATCTGCTCTTACAAATGCATGTAATTAATTTTCGCACGATCAATTTATCATCATCGTATCCGTACATGAAGTCGTGTGAACACTGTTGGGAATCCCAGCTTGTATTTATGCACCCAGTCTTGCCAACTCTGTATGACAAAATATCGTACATTTCGCTTATCTAATAATCAAGCCACAATATACTACAACATGGGAAACCCAGTTAATGACCTTTATTCCAGTATGTTACTGCTCATCAAGTACAATTATTTGGTTCTTATGGGCCCGTGGTGCACAGGTAATACAACTACACGGCCTAATATAGTCATTTATCTGCATCAAAAGTTGAAAGATTCATAAATCTGTGAGGGAAATAGTAGGTTTTGGCAACAGGGGTTTGGGGTTTGGGGTTTGGGGTTTGGGTTTTACAGGCTTTGCTCTTCTTTTAAAATAAGAAGGATGAAATAAAAGAGATAAGAGTTATGAAGATAAAGTAAAGATAGTATTA
>ERZ1740065.518-NODE-518-length-20848-cov-12.335017_pt1 | contig 20848 bp, 15 predicted proteins | sample MGYA00581738_ERZ1740065 | MGnify/ENA primary metagenome ERZ1740065 (study PRJEB43018, sample SAMN04849749) | marine metagenome | isolation source: floating plastic debris | place: Pacific Ocean | collected 2008-09-01 | study: EMG produced TPA metagenomics...
TTTTTTTTTTTATTTTTTTTTAGTTTTTTTTTTTTTTTTTTTTTCATTTTCTTTTTTTATTTATTTTTTTTTTGTTTTTTATTGAGTGAGAGAGAGAGAGAGAGAGTAGCTCTTTAGTGTTGTGATATCGACTCTACTACCCTGATCATGCATGTGTATGTGTGACGGTGTTTATGGGACGACATGGCAAAATCAGGTTGAAGATTTACTAGCTGTAGGTCGGACTCACTGCACTAGTATTGGGCCATTCAGCAATGAAAGCATTGTTTGCTCTGTTCTCGCCTCGTGCTGTGGTATTCGCTTCACACTCCGCATATCAATGTTAACGGGTGACAATTCCCACCTTCCAGCCTCGGCAGCATGTACTGTGTTCCCTAAATCCTATATAGACATAAGTATAACTTCAAGTAGGACGATTGTAAAGGAGCCAATTTAGTTTCATAAGAGAGAATAAATTTAGAACTATTAAACAAAGCTTTCAAATTAACTGCCAGAAAATGCAGACTAATTTAAGATGACCTCACTTCCTTAGACACGTGTCTTATAGTAGAGGGAATACAGTACTACATATATGTCGATAGGGTTTTGATATTATCATAAAGTTAAAGATCTCTTTTGTTTGTTTATCCGCGATAGTTGTTAGGTTGTTGACAGGTCTTATCTGCCGCTATACTACTCAGGTGTGTTTGTATGGCAAACGCTTTGCACTTTTCCCAGTCTAAGAATCATGTGTGTATTTGTGTCATAAAAAACTCCTACTACGACTTTTTCACATAGTGGCGATAATAATATGAATAATCATAATAATTGTGGTTATTATTTATTATTTGTTTATTATTTGTTTATTATTTGTTTATTATTTTACTATTTGTCTATCAACCAGCATAGGTAGAGTTCATACAATATTTTTAGCAACTAATTTTTTGAAAAAATATTTTGTCAGCGTTTGCAAAGGTAGTATACTATTTATGGTAATTTGATTCCAGACAGTTGTTTCATGTACTCGATGCCAACACCTCCCACTCCGTCTGCTACAACGGTCGGTTTCTGCTCGTATAACTAATGTGTTGTGTTGGTAGATCACACAGGCCACGTCACGTTTCTGTAAGGCGGACATACTGGGACTCAAGGAGTGTATATTCGAGATACCGTTCAGGGGACTGCTCAGGTCAGCCCATAGCTAAACTCTCTTGTTTTTGGAGACTATATTTATTAACTGTGACTCAAACAGATGCCAGCTAGTCTCCTCAAAACCTGGTTATTTGAATTATTTTTTTAGGAAAGAGGATGTCAGGGCCACAGAGAAGGACAAAGTTGAGATCCACAAATGCTTCCGACCCGGAGACATTGTCATTTGTAGGGTTGTATCCTTTACACCATTGTAGTCTGTTAATCCAGCATCCTGTGCTTTGTACTATTAATGGCCTGTTAGCGCCTCTTATGCCCTGTCAACATGTGCACGTTTGATGCGCTCTCGCACGTGTTTGCGCTGTCATTGTTGAGTTCCTCAACGCCATGTCAGATTTCAATGGGGGATGCGCAGTCATACATTCTGTCAACAGCAGAGAATGAGTTGGGTGTTATCATGGCGGTGAGCGAGGCAGGCTCTCACATGGTTCCTATTTCATGGCGTGAAATGCAATGTCAATCCACCAAGGCAATTGAATACAGGAAAGTCGCAAAGCCAACAAAGCAGTACATGGATAAATTGAATAGTGAGCTTAATCAAACAGAAGACACATGACCGGAGTTTTTAGCTTCCAATAGGATGTATGTATTGCTGCAGGCTACCTTCAAACACTCACTCACGAAATCCCTTATTGTCTTACGTATGTCCCGTCTTCTAAAGTCTATCAGTCAATAAGAAAAAATAGATAAGAAAATATTATACTGCGTGTTTCGTATAAATGAATAGATTCAACATAAATTCTTGCTCAGTTTTTCCAGACGATGCATATTGTGAAACGTATATTCGCTGACGCCTGACACGGTGAATTGGATAACCCCATTCTTCACCCTGTAATCTCCAAAAACCACGTAATCAATGTTCATTCTCAGTCTGTCTTTCCTGCACCAATTGCTGTACTTATGTGGGAGGAACAGGAACTCTCTGTTTGACACGTTGAGATGGTCAGCAGACCTGTACAGACGTGTCATTATCGCATCGTAGCGGATGCCTTCTCCTTCCATTCGCATACCTACTGGCTTAACTCGCGCCACTGTAAATAGGACAGCTATAAGTACACTCCCTGCAGTACTCCGTGTCATGAGAGAGATGATCTATTCTATTTACCAAATGCTGCCGAGCAGTAGGTAGCGCTGGTGATCTGATAACTCGGACATCGTCTGTGCTCCTCTACAAGTACATCTATGAAATAGAACACGATATGTTCTCCTAATGATTCACTCAAGTAACGTACCTTCAATTCGTGGTATAGTTGGATGGGCTCTGTTGCAGGGCTCTGGACAGAAGCTGTGAGTGTGATGGTGTTTAGTAGATGCAGCCATATTGGATATCACAGGTTGTGCGGCAACAGAGTCTACAGCCCTGGATGTGTGATAAACTGAGTTCTCGTGTTTCTTGGCTCGGATTTTCTTCACATGTTCGAGATACTTGAGTTCATATATCGAGGGCTTGTCTCTCTTTCTGACTCGCACGTTGTATGCAGATACTAGCAGTCTATTATTGGTGGTCCTACGGCCAGTACCCTCCAGTGATGGCTTCGATATAGGCATGCCTTCATTGCGTCGAGAGTTCTGGTGTCTTCTCCTATTGCCAGTTTTTCTGCTGACATTCACTTGGTAAGTCTCCAGTAGTTGACGGGATCCACCTCTCGCTTGGTTCTGCGTTTTTGGATTTACCCTGATGTGATACTCTCTGATGACAGCCCTGTGTGGGTCCCTCCTTGCCTCGTTCATAGCATCATGTACGCAGTAAGTCATCAGTACCTGCTGCCTCCTATCCTGCTGTAAGAGCTACCAGAACAATATCTCGTTACGCATCCCGGTCTATTTCATGTGTCACAGATAAACTATCATAAATCAATCAGCAAGCTTGTCAATATTTGATGATGTAAACCGAACACATTCAATAAAATCGGACCTTATCGATACCGATATTTGCATCCATAGATCAATGAGGCCATCTGATTGGTTGTTGAAATTCGGAAGATGAGACACTGTCAAAGTTTCGTGTTGAAACATTTTTATGACACAGCTGACACAGACATCTGTCTGGATAGAATGAGTCACTTGTCAAAGTGTCACGTACCGAGACGTCTATGGTGGATTTGGTCGGTCCATTAATGAATGCTGTCTCATTGATGCTTTCCCTTCCGAACTTCCTCTGGTATATAAGCGTTGACCCGGCGAGATGAGATATCCCAGGCGGGTCTAGCCTCCAGTTCCCGTTGAGCTCTCCTCCATCATCGGCATTCAGTGCTGCCGGTAGAGAGAAGAGCCTAAGTTCTTATTCACACTCCGCTGTCATCTGGGCTAGTGTGGTGCCCGCTCGGTAACTTACCAATATAGTTGGAGTAGGTACGGTCGGTGATGACGATGTCTGTCGCCCCTACTGGTATTCTGGTCAGGCCGTTGTACTTATACAGCTGGCCTGTAATTGTAATAAACCCGTCCCTCTTTTATCTCAAATAAGATGCACAAAATTCACTCACCCTTTTTTATGCCGGTGTTGTAGGTGAAAGTTTTCTGTTCGCAGCCGAGATTTTGTCCACCACAGACTTGACATCTGCCTCTCTGCTCCATAGCATTCTTATCATAAAGGAGTCCGTAGATGTAATCAACATCGTATGCAGAGTTTCATGGCTTATGTCAATTAATAGTAAGAAATAACCTCCAGAAGAAGGTAGAATAATTGTAATAACTATAGCAATAACAAAAATAATGACAATGAGAAATTTGGATAAAATACTAACACAGGAAGTTATTGGCTACAGTGATACCAATGAAAATGTTAATAGAATAGACCTGTCTGTAATAGTGAAAGGTAGTCACAGTGCCCCCTCGCATTTACTAGTTACCTCCACCTGCGCTATCACAACTCACCACAGGACATGCCATATCTTCTACACGATTGCCAGGTGAAGGCCATGTTAGGTAACAGAAATCCATGCTACTGCTAAGCCTGTGCTGTGGCCCTCGCCGACGTAAAGTTTATCGAATCGATAACGGAGTCACACTTGATGTCTATCGCATGTTTACAAATAATGTGTTCAAACAAATCATCGGTGATACGGAGCTGCTTGGAAATCTCTCACAGCTGTCTGACTATATTAATCTCTAGAAGGTAAATACAACCAGCTCTACGCTTACCCGACATCTAAATGACATTTACAACTTGCCGATTGATATCCTTCAGTACAATGATACAACGCTCTGCAGTAGCAAATGCAAATATAAAAACTATAATGTTACATACTTCACATCTGCCATGGATGCAGACGCCGCTGTCGGCGCCTGGTACACAGGCAGTGCCGTCCGTCACGTTGCCGTAGGCTGCATAGTGATGTATACTTCTGATTCTACACAGCAGTTGACATGGATTTGCAGCTAAAATAGTGAAGAAGTGTGGATGAGAACCATCTCTGTCTCCTCCCAATATCTCTCCCTCCCCCTTCTCTTTCCCTCTCTCACCTTCCCCCCTCTCCTCCTCCCTATCTCACTTTCTCTCCCTCCCTCCCTCCCTCCCTCTCACATCCACTCCTCTCTCATTTTAAATTGCTTTTCCTATCAAATTGACATACCTGTTGAGGAAGATCGTTCTAGTCCAAAATTCTTAGAGAAGGTACCATAACATACATACATACACACATACATATACGCTAGTTTGAGCGTGAATCATAGAGAGGATTTACTCACAGTCATAGTATGGCTCCCACAGTGTCCATATTCTGCCCCGTACTCGTGTTGCCCGTAGAGCTGAGCACTGCTGGTGACGATCAGGTATGGTGGGCGGTTGGTTGACACTGACCTGTGAGAATTCACTGCTACGTACACACATTGCACGTACACACATTGCACGTACACACATTGCACATACACACATTGCACATACACACACATCATTTACATACATTGCTTACAAGCACGCCATAAACATTTGAGGAGAATTATTGAGACCAAGTCTCAATCTAATACCTACTTGACAGAGTGAAGGTAATATCAGGGAGATGATGATGATAGATGAGCCGGAGAGTTGGCCTGTGGAAGTATACACTACCATACTTCAGCCTGTGTCCGTTTGCCTACTCCTTCCATCCACTGGGCAGACAGCACATGTTCAATAACGCGATACAATCTTATAACATAAGCACATCTCCTTCCGCGCTATTCATTAAATAATAATTTTAAGCGGCCTAGACTGAATAAATAAGATCCAATTTGCTCCTGAGAAAAAAGGCTATACTAACAAGATAGTGATGGCCACTGAATACAACCCAGCTTGTGCTGGTTGGTTATAATCATGTGTGGATAATATAGGGTGTTATACTGACCAACAGTATCCAGCTCTATCAGTACATTGGTCGCTCATGTCTAACCCAGCCCAGTGCTTGCCGCAGCTCAAGTTACACATGACAACCATTAGTGGGGGGTTAATAATAATGAGCAGATAACTCCTATGCTACAAACTACTCGCGTGTTCTCAACAGACTGATGCCTTCTCAGTGCCGTGCGATTCCACAGACAAGGATGGACGTCAATTGATGGCTTTTGCATAATCATACTTCTAAACTCACATACCATCCATCTACCTTGTGAGTGAAACTAATGTTTTGCATGATTGGAGAAGAGTAGAGATGGAGAGCAGGAGAGAAGGGAAGACAGCCACAGCCAATAGATAGGGTGTGATTTAAATAGGGAGCTATCTGTAGAGGTTAGAGCCTAAACTCACGAGTTTCGCTTTCCTTGAGAATTTGACCGTATGCATGAAAATAACTAGGCTGTCATCACATGTACACAGCTGGACGAATGGGCCTACAAAGAGTCATTTCCATATTGTTCTGTACTGTACATCGTGAGAACGAGAATCTAATGGATGATGCCATGATACTGAAGGTGGGAGATCAAGTACTCTGTACAGCCACAGTCCTGTAGTGTAACCCTGCAGTATGTTGGATCGGGTATGTCAACTTATAATGCCATATGTCGCTTAGGTGATCTAGTGATAGTAGAGCATGAATAAATTGATCTCATATCAAGTGATTAACTGTCCGATAAAATAGTGACTGTATCACTCGCCCTACTTATCTCACTACTGGGATTTGACTAATCTCTGCTTAATTACGGTGTGGAGATCTGCTTATCAGGTGAGGTGGCACTGAATCTCCTGACCACATTGCGCCGGTTTTTCTGCTGATCACGTGACTAAAGCACGCGCCATGTTAACTTATAATTTTAAAAAGCGTGAAAAATGATTCATTTTAGTAACTTGACTTGATTAAAAATTATTTTCACAAAAAATAGTGGGTAATTAAATCCGCTGCCTCGCTTTCAGTAGCCGGTTTTAGACCGTTAATATAGCTAATACAGCTTCGGATAAATCCCAAATCTATCGAAATCCCGATGATATGAGAGTACTTTTTGGAGTCTCTTCAGTTGCAAGGACGAAGAGCCTGTGTGAAAGTCTCTGGTCTGAAGGAGGCAGCTGTCTTGCAGAGCGTAAGGTGAAGGAACGAAGGGTAACCTTGGATTGGTGAACATGTCGGGTGTTGAGGGAGAAGGATTTGAAAGGCAGGAGAATGGCCAAGGTATTTTCACAGTACAGTTTTGATCTATATTCAATACCATTCTATTATCTAGCTGAAAAACGTGGTATGCTGCACCGAGTTGCCATGTCATCAACTCTATAACATATCGATGCTGTTGCACAGCAGCTTAGTAAATATTTCACTTGCTACTTTCATTTTCATCCATTTTTTACTGCTGCTAGATCACACGATCTGCAACGGTTCTGCTTTCAAGAACTGCTATGTTCACTAGCTCCTCACTCATTTTGTTCTCCTGTACTCCTTTCATTACTAGTTTCGTCTGTTGCGCTTTGGATATTTAGGTCTCTCAGATGTACCGAGTGCATTTTTGTGTTGATATCATTATCAATGCTTGATGTTTGTTCCGAATCTTTCCCGCACCAGATATTCTGATTGGCAAAGATACTGCGATTGACAATGTTGGCCCGCTGTCGCCTAGCGCCGACAGTATTGGGTCTGATCCAGCTGGTAATGATTGCCCTGACTCTCTAGCTGCACTCTATGTCTTTTGAAATGGGTTGAGGTGTATGTGTCATATCTACTATACTACACTTGGTCTGGGTGTCCCTCCTCTGCTATCAGTGCGCACATTGGAAGAGTTCGTTTTTTTAAGTAAGGAAGCATGGGTGCAGAATTGAAGTGTCTCCGTTTACTGTAGCTCTTTCTGTCCTTGTGTGTCTTAGGGATGAGATTATCAGATTAAGGTGATCACTCTTGCTTTTGTATGTTTTCACTGTCTCTCGATTCCAGACTGCAGTGAAGCCTGATGAAGAATTTTGTAGCAGTACTAACGGTTATAGCATGTAACAGTCTCTTTTCTGAAGAAAAGATCCCTGTGCCATCTCTGTAGCAGCTCACCATAGAAAGAGCATGAAGTTCTTTTTTTGTCTCCGCTGATATTTTAGTATGCTGTGAGTGTTGAATCGCTTTGCCATTGTGAGGAGTGCAGTTTGAAAGTCGGTGTTGTCACACTTACACAGGTGAGCAAGAGTTGGACAGCAAGATGCTGCAGATCCAGTCTAAGAGGTTCTACCTCGATGTGAAGCAGAACAGACTCGGTCGATTCATAAAGATTGCCGAGGTTAGAGGTCATCATGAATGATCCATGTGTATGAAACAATTGAGGCGCAAATCTTAGGCAACCATGATTTTGTTGTGCCATTGAAGGTGGGAGCCGGCGGGCGCAAGAGTCGTCTTCTGCTGACCATGTCAGTGTCCGCTGAATTCAGAGATCATCTTACGGACTTCAGTGATCACTACTCAAGCCTTGGTATGTTTCCAACGTTGATTACGTTTCCATGTTGTTACGAGGAAATGTTGTACGTCTAATGATACATGTTTAGAGATGGTGACAGCCACATACACTGCCTGAGGTTTTAGTTCCTGTTAATTTTATGAAACATTACGTTTCACTCGACTGTTTGTGCTATTTGCAGGTCCGCCCAACCCTGATGAAGTACCTGAAGATGGCAAGCTTAAAAGTTCGCAAATAGTTGGTAACAACCGGCGATACTACTTGGATCTGAAGGAGAACCAGAGAGGCCGCTTCCTTCGTGTCTCCCAGACTCACCCTCGAGGTGGCCAGCGGTCACAGATCGCCATACCTGCCCAGGGCATGATTGAGTTCAGAGACAAGCTGACTGACCTGCTGGAGGCTTATGGAACTGACAACCACGGTGCGTGGGCCTATCTCTATCTCAGTCGGAATATCATAACTGCATCTGTCAGTCAGTAGCAATTGCACAACATTGTTTCAGAGACGGTAGTAGATCTGCCCGAGAGCAAGTCCATGAGAGTGGAGAATAAAATGTTCTACTTTGACATCGGACAGAACAACCGCGGAACCTACATGAGGATCTCAGAGGTAAGTTATATGCCGCGTGCTGCTATTCATAACATACCTATCTAATGATGCTTGCATGATACGATAGTGAATTGAACACCGCATTTGTTGCTACTTTTTTCATCCTGTTTGGACTAACAGTGGTGTATTGCAGGTGAGAAGCAACTTTAGAACTGCCATCACTGTCCCCGAGAGGGCCTGGAACAGGATGAGGGAGGTGATTGGCGAGTACCTGGACAAGATCGAGGAGGATGGACCTACCGGTTCCGGAGACGCCAGACCAACTACCGAGGCTGCTGCAGAGTAAGAAATCTCTCGGGCCGACTTAATAACAATTGATGTAAGTGACAACCTGTGAAACGTGTAGACATGTGTAAGCAAATTACTCTTGCATTCTGATTTTGATGTGAGCAACAGTAGGATGGTACGATAGCTAGTCATAAGGTGGTATGTATGTAGTTATCCAGCACAAACCAATTATCTCTCTTGAGCGTCCTCTTCAGCAGTAGACTTCCTACCCATGCTCCCTAGGGTGGGTAGTTTAATTTTACTACAGAGTTTATTTTTGGATTTACCACATTTGTCACTGTCCATCTGAAGCTAGGTACCTGAGCTAGCCACCATTCAAACTATAAAAAGCAAACTGTATTTTTGTTGTTATGTCTTGAAATGCAGTTTCGAATGAATTGGTTCATTTATGTTTGTGCTACCGATATTGATTGAAAAACATTCACTGTAATTGCCTCTTGTACATTTCCTCCCATCCAGATTACATGGATGGCCAGAGCGCCGCATGTTTCAATTTTCAATTGATCTTTCTCATGTTTTGTTGTCTGATAAATAAAATTAAAAAACCAATCTCTTATCAATACCTTTTTATTTAGAGTGAATCATGGAATTATATACATTACCAATTTCACTTAATCAGCTTGCCACGCCGATTACATCCACCTGGATTGACATTGATGCGGTGGTAACCTGCTGACATCAAGGAAATGAGCATGACTTTATACAGCATGGACAAGCCAGCTCATGGTGCAATGCTGGCCAGTATATACACAACATCTACTGGGTGCAATGTAGATCCAGATTTTTTGGTAACCAGGCCATGGTAGTGCAATATGGCCTGGTAATACATCACGGTAAGTCTATTTCTTGGCGAACGTTATCTTCATAGCGTGGGTCGGCGTGATCTTGAAGCCCTGAAGTGCATTCTTCGCAGCACCAGACTGCGTTTCAGTCTCAAACTCCACGAACGCGATGTCATGTCGTCCAGGTACAAGTCGTACCTCTTTGAACCCGGGAAATCTACATTACAGACATCAGTAATTCAGTAGAGATAACAGTCATGTTATCAATAATGGCACACCAATATGGAGTAAAGCTCACTGGTTGAAGAGCATGGAGAGCATTATCTCATTGGTTTCTTCCGGCAGATTTGTCAGGAAGAGAATCTGATTGGGTGGCTGTTCTGGAATCACAGCTGGGGCACCCGTTGCTGCTGCCGTCGCACCATTTGTCGCAGGAGCATCACCAGTGGCAGCAGCTGCCCTGAAATCCGTCAAGTCAAAATTCACATACTAGTACAAGAGCAGTGACATTGTGATTGCATCGAGAATACTGTGCTGATGGGTAGGAAAGGAGTAGGGAAGTAAGGGGTCATATGCATTACGTTTTCCTGCCACTCTATTTGTACGATCAGCAGTTGGATACGATCAAAAGTTGGATACGATCAGCAGTTGGATACGAAAGGTGAGGTGTCAACTAGGGATGGCTGATTATCAGCGTCGGTATGATTTACCAATTCTGAATATTGATTTGTTTTACAGTAATACCAGATACTGTGAAAGCGGATTCGATGGCGATGTCTAACAGGAGTGAGAATAGTGGCAAAAAATCATTGCTACTATTAGATTGTGCCATAGAAATTACGCCTATTATACGACATATAGGAGTTGTCTTATCATTCATGGGATCACTATCGTTAGGCTGCTATCATTTTGATTTATTGATGATTTTGAAGGCAATGCTAATGTTTTTGTTGCTATAAAATCTGGTTCTAGAGTACATTTGAGAACTACGATAACTTGAGGTAGTGGTTGTGGATAGACAATCCATTTCAAAATCATTATTTCCTGGAACTGAGTGCGCTCCCAACTGTAATTTAGTCATCTGGATTCATGAGGAGACAACTCACATGGGAGCCTGAGTTCACGCGCTGTTTGAGTTATCTTCTAGCAGCTTTAGTGTGATGAAAAAGTGCCGGGAGGGAAACACTTGGACGCTAACTACCTCACATCTTAGAGCTATGATACTCGACTCGGCAAGACTCTGTCTAAACATTGCTTACTGTAAAACTGAATTTTTGATGTGGATATTTTTGGGATCAGGCATGTAGGAAAATATTATTAATCTTACTATCTATGAGATATGTCTCATATATCTCGAATATAAATAAAAAATGTGTAAATAATAATAAATAGAAACGAACGCACGTGACATTTGCGGATTAGCGACTGAAAGATCGATCACAAAAACTTCTGTTTTCAGTATTAGCACAGAAACATTGACACCCCTCCCCCCCTACAATGGCTAAAAATACAAGAGAGAATGGCTGACATCTCTGGTGGCACCAGACAAGTATTGTGAATACGACAATAGTCGCGTTCTCTTAGAGCTCTAAACACGTGATCACATCATCCACAAACAATGCCGGCACTAGTATGAGCTGACCCGGGAAGTATTTAAAACTGGCTACTATTGAGTTTAGACCATATTTGTCACAGTGATACCAGAGATATCATTCACCCAACTTACTTCTTTTTCTTCTTCTTTGGCACTTGTTCTTCAGTTTTCGCAACTTTTTCACGAGGAACAAAAGTGCCCTTCATTTTAGCAATCACGTCAGAATCCCTCTGTGAATACGCTATGCGCTAAAATAAGTTTGGAAATGGGGATGAAAGAAGTGTGGGATACATAAAAATGTAAAATTCGATCAACACTCACCATAGGTTTGTCATAGAATGGAAAACCTTGCATAGACTGCAACGCTTTAGTGGCACTGTTGATTTCTTTGAAGATGACAAATGCTTGACCTCGCATCTTCAGAGTCTTGAGTGCCACAATATCGAGGATTTGACCAAATTGTGAGAAGATTGCATACAACGACTTTTTTAGCTCTGCAAAAATACAAATGTACTCAATAGATGAACCAGCTGACGGTTTGCATTGAGTGAACACTCACTACATTTCACTTGTCATATGGTCACTGGAGAGCACCAATATATTACATTACATCCATCCAGCTTCATTGCCTGACATGTAGAGAACTGACAGCTAAGCGTGAGCAATACTTCCAGCATTCTCGGTTGACATCTCATACACTGGTTACTCATAATGAAGACTTACCTTCCTTCTTTATCTTTTCATTGAGGTTATTGACATAAATGGAATGATTCGGCCGAATATCCATGATCACAATCTGATGTGTTGAACCTGAAAAGAAAGTGTAACGTTACAATGATAGCAGATAAATGTACTAGTGATAATAACAGCAGACGGAAATATTCGAGAACTCACTGTGTGCCTAGGATGCTGTGGATAAAAGTGGACCACTACGTTCTGGAACGGAAAGCGTAAAAATACGAAAAATAATATTCCTACTAGATGAAGTTCAAGGTCAAGTTGAACTTTCATAGACATATGACCGGTAACAACATGACCTCATAACGATCGAAGTCCTGAAGATATTGCACAGCTCAAGTGATACATAGCATATTTCTCTCTTTTCACCGTTGCAAAAACAAGTGCCATATAATAATTGCTACTTTGCAGTGTATGGCACCGCATGAACCTGATAGCTATGGCAAGTCCAGTTCAGTTGTCGAGATTTTGTTAGAGTTTACAGATCAATGCAAGTGCGCGGGTTGACGAATGTCTGCGGAGTCCGAGCTCGGCCATCGAGAGCTACTACGGCTACTACCGCACGCAGCAGTGTCAAGCGGTGATGTGAGCTAGAAAAACTACTCCCCCATTAATGTAAGGTATGTTTATCAGCTTATCTCTTACTACAAGTATCGAGACTATAGTGATTTGTGTAAAGGCTTGGGACTTTTCAATGCTGGTCAAATTGTTCACTGTTTCCTGTGAAAACGTACTTCATCGAAAGATTGCATGTCACTATTGCTGCCTTCTCAGAGTGCTGTAATCCATAATTTTCATGTATCTGTGGTGGGTTTCCAATGTGGTCCTTTGAGTAGATGGTCGGGATGGAAATCCCTATACCAGGTCATCGTAGATCAGTTGTGACCATGACCACTGGCTATGAATATCCTGTTTGTGACTGTAATAGTTGTGTTCATCACTTTGACACCAAAACAAGTGTGTGCTCAAGACTTAACAGGCCTACATTTATTTCTGCCTTCCCATCTCGATATTCCTTCCTAGTATCATATACTAACCAATCCCTTCAGCGTGCATACACACACATAGTTGACTGATACTCGAATGATAAGACACGGCTATCATGACCCGAGTCCGGCTGTAATACCGGACTTTCACTCTTACTACTCCCCAGCTGATGTCAATACTACTGCTGACGTGGTTATCTACCTATAAATCATTACTCAAAATATGCTCATATCAGATTCTGTAACCATCTTGTTGATGGGGCCATAGTTGATAGATTTACGTCAGGTCAGTTTCACTGAACTTAATTTTGTTTGTACATCTACTACTACCACCAAGTTGACTTGACACTAATCCCTAATGATCCGTAACGATCAGCTATTTTTATCCTGAGTGAGTGCTGTGTGTACCCAACATCAAAACTGTAGTAGTACATGCAAGTATGTTAGCGATAGTTACTTAGTGCACTGAGCTTAGAGAAAGCAGCTCCGGTCACCTCAGAGAAGAGCAGGGGTATTGGGAGTCAAGTTGCTGCCTTACACACGGGTTTTATGAATAATACACTGTTTTCGACGATCATTGATCTCTCAAGCCTCACGCGCTTGATTATCGTTATTGATTGGCTGGTAAAACTGTTAGATAGTACTATTACTATTGTCTATCATCTTTACATCTAGTTGTTTCTGAAGGCTCACTCAACTCGTCCATCCAATGAACGGGCAAGAGACTCCGCACTCACTGTCGAAGCTAGCCAGCGCCAATGGCTCGTCATCCAATGGCGCGCCATCGAGCTCTATCCACCGCACATCTTGGATGAAAGAAATAGCCGCTGACCCAGACAGAGCTGCTCAAGTCGGGCTAATATCTCAAGACAGCCAGGCTGTCTTACCAAGCCATAACTACGCTGCGTCGCTGATGGCGCTGCATGGCTACAGTCCTGCCATGCTGCGGTCCATGATGGCACCTTCAAACCCTATGCAGACTCTCGGTGATGGAGTGCACCCCCTGGCGAGTGCCATGGCTCACAACCAACACCAGCCTCTGCTCATGCCCTCCTCGGCCGTCACGTCCTCCCTGTCTACCAGCTCATTCCACCCGAAATACGCTAGCGGCGGGCAAGAGTCTCTGCCCCCCAAACATGCTGGCAATGTGTACGCAAATGACATTCAGACTAAGAGGGTCAAGATGGATGAGGGGGGTATGGCTGCGAGCCTATCTTACGGTAACTACGTCAGCATGGCACCAAGTGCCGCGGCTACGTCTGCCCCCACGCGGCCGGCTGAGCATTCGATTCCTCACCGCCCGGACTACTTTCACAAGGGATCCGTCATACAGCTCGGTCTGGCTGGCGGCAACAACCTGAAGAGAATAGAAGACCTTCGGACAGCGGACTTTAAACAGAGCGCCGAGTCGAGCAGTCACCTCCGTCTCGACTGCAGTACGGTTACCAACATAGTTGAGGATCCAGACAGAGGCACGTCCCTTCTCACCTTCAGTGTGGGAGACAACGTGTCAGATCAGGTATGTGCTCATCATTCCTTGGACAGGTTTTACCCCACTGATGATGACTCACCCCCCCCCTCCTCTGAGGAATCGGTCAGCTATGGCTAACAATGAGTTTTGCAATAGCCGCTGTGCCTATAGGTCAGGACTCCAGGAGGTGTACAAACAAAAGGATTTTATTCTCAGACACACTCTGTGGAGATATAATGATGCTGGTAGTGAATTCCGTATCATCGAACCCCCTCACAATACTTGGGCTTACAAGCTTCTTTTCGTCATAGTGCAGTAATTTGGAGGCGTGCTTGGAATTATCTCCTCCTACAGTATTTGTCAGATCTGTGTAGCCTCAGTGTAATACAGGACCTGTTGTTTTAGATGGCAGCGACGGTGGAGGCAACGCTGGAACACCCATTCTTTGTGTATGATCGCGGCTGGTCATCGGTGAGTCCAGAGAGGACGTTCGCCTACTATCAGCTCAAGTGTGCGCAGCTGAGGATCAACGACAGGTGTATTTCGCTCACTTTTAAGGCTGGTGTGGGGCCACCCCCACCTTCTAGCTCAATTTCAAACATGAAAAATGATTTGAAACCATAGAATTCAGACTTGATTTTAGCGTATACGGAATGGTATCATAGTTGAAAGTAAGTAGGCCATATAGAGAGATCCTGTTTTTCTGTTATGTAGTGGTATCACACTGTAATGCTATGAGCATTTACTGGTGTTTATGTATTTACCGCCGTTCTATATCATGATAGCTTAAAGCATCTATATATTTACTCTTTAAATCTTGGTTTGTACTTCAAGTAGCCAAAAGTATTTTTCTGGCCCTTTTACATGTGATTTCGTCTAAGTTCGCATGGCATTTTTCATCGAATGTTTGAGTTGCGTCTCTTTACTCACCCAGTGAGCTGCTATACTTGATTGACAATGTTATATTCTTAGCATACTCACTCCACTGTTCTTTAAGAGCTTCTGTCCTCATTCATTTCTCTGTGATGAAAATGTATTTTGATAATCCTATCATGATGTCTAGTGGTTGATATTTCTGCATCTATATGCTCGATGCTGAATGAGACTCCATAAGAACAATCTACGCTCACTAGCACCACAGGGGCTATCATATATGCCGGGACAGGGGCGTGTATTCATATGTCGAACAGTCGAGAGTTCGACTGCTCCAGAGTTAGGCGGAATAAAATAAAAAGCTGTACGAAAAAGCATCTCTGACACCCCATTTCACTGCTACCAATAACAATGAATGAATGGTCATGTCAAACAAACCAGAACAAAAGCTATCAAATCCCAGTGCAGAAGAAGAGTGTACGCAAGTTTTAAAAGCTTCTTAACTTAAATCGCTGAAAGTTAGACTGCTCAAAGTCTTATAATATACGCCCCGCCCCTGCTAGCACTCATATCTGCAACAAGGTACGAGTGTTATGCGCGTATGTGGTATGATTTGATGCATCAAGGAGTTCATGAAGTAAAAGAGACAGGATAGTCCTGAGTGAGCATTAGGAGTCAGTCATGGTTCCTCTTCTAACTTCGAGGCTCTATGCATACTATAATTGATGCTTTAGATGCCTTCTGTATTGTTTTCTCCTTTTGATTGTGGTTATGATGGTATGTTATTAGCATGGGGCTTGAAAGAAATGTGGTGCGTCACTTTTCGTCGCAGTAAAAAGTTTGGAGTTATCCTCTCGTGTGGAATGAAAACGAAACTTAAAATGACGTAGAGAAGTCCCGCACCTAAGCCGGTATCGGCCATATTTATTGTTCTTCATGCGCGGAAAAAATTTTCTTCACAATGGCCACTAAGCAAGTGAAAAAAACTACGACGAAAGTGTATCAGTCTAGTGGGCCTACTGACAGTGTGCAGTCCCCCATGCGTGGGAGAAGTCAATCTCCTGCTCGTATTAGCAGGCTTCAAGAGAAAGACCAGCTTACGGGACTAAACGATAGGCTTGCTGCTTATATCGATCATATAAGATCTTTGGAGAGTGAGAATCAGAAGCTTCACGTTCAGGTGCAAACTTTTGAGGAGACCAGTCAAAGAGAGATATCTAGTATTAAAGATTTGTATGACAAAGAACTGAGTGCGGCGAGAAAACTTATCGACGATCTGTCCAAGGAGAATGCTCAGCTCACTATTTCTGTTGGCACTTACAAGTCGGAGGCAGAAGAATGGATGAGAAAGTAAGGATTTCCTATTGCAATTTAGTTAAGACTTTAGAAGAGTAATGCGTTGTCATCTTATGTGCTCTTCATAAATTACTCTAGTCTACTCTTGTTTTGCAATTTATGATAATAATTCCATGACACAATTTAATGGCCAACTATGTTATTCTAACTTACATATCAGCTCAGCAATAATGACGAAATTAATGCCAAAAATAATCATAACTGTAACTGTATCTTCCACAAATTTAGATACTCACAGCGAGATCGAGAGTTGTCCTCTCTTCAAAAGAAATCTGCTGAGGTTGATGGGCAGCTAGCTGATTTGGAGACTAAGCTCTCCCAAACTAATCGAGAAGCTGAAAGATATAGAGACGATGCTCAGGTACGGCGACAGTCCAGCCTTCAAGGCTATTAAGCTGTTCTGTGTGACATTATAAGCCTATCTATCCTACCTAGAAGGCTATAGCTCTGCAGTACTAAGCGCTGGAATTCATTGAGCCTGTCCCCACACCTTAATCATAACTTTGGTATGCGCTCGGCTAGCGCTGGTCAATGAACAGATTCTTGGGTGCCGAGATTGAACAAAAAAGGTGTTGATTGTTATTTTTTCTGTTTTCAGTACAATTATGCACTAAGACTATTGGAATCGGATAGATTGCTGCTGAGTGAATGCGAATCGATTGTTTCTTTTGTAACTCTCGCCCCATTGAGAAACTTGCCGCTATGCGTTTGCGGCCATTTGGGGCCTGGCCTTGATTGCTCAAAGTCACCAGTATTATAGGTGCTTTCTACACTTCTGTCATCTCGTATATGTACATGCAGAAATGCGCAAGGTTTGTAGCTGAGGTTTTATTTTTTTGCCAGAATAACATGATTTTGTTCCTCGTTTCCTTCTAATGGCTCGCATGTTAGCAGTATTTCTGTTCCCGGTCAATGTTTGATTGATGTGAAACTATTTTATTTTAGAGAGCCAAGGCTGACGTCGCTGATTTGGAGAGGCAGCTGGCATCGGCACGCAAGCAGTTGGAAGACGAGACTCTCGCCAAGGTCGACCTCGAGAACAAAGTACAGAGCCTGAAGGTGACGTGACGAACTCCTGATTTAAGTCACACGCGTGATGAGTGGCCACAGTAGAGTCACAGAAGTTGATGTTTGTAGGAGGAGCTGGCGTTCAAGTCACAACTCTACCAGTCCGAGCTGAATGAAACACGCACGAGGATGGAGTACACGATGGAGGAGGTGGACAGCCGCACACAGCACGAGCTAGAGAGCCGTCTGCGCGATGCCCTCGCCGATTTGCGTAAGCAGCACGAAGAGCAGACTCACATCCACCGAGAGGAACTCGAGATGCTCTATGAGTCGAAGGTGAGGCGGGACAATAATGAATCAATCGTGGTCGTATCTCTCTGGGCCGACGCTGATGTATTCGTTGTTGCTGCAGATCGCTGGCCTTCAGAAGGAGCTTGAGTCACAGGACGGCCATGACGAGAAGACGCGTGTGGAGATCTCATCCTATAGGAGTCGCATATCCGAGCTGCAGAGTCAGATCAACAAATTGACCAATCAGGTAAGAGGAGTGAGTCTTGAGTATGAGCTGTCAACGCGCCATCGGCTTACCGTTGTTTTATCGCTGACAGAACGCCAATCTGGAGTCACGTGTGGCGTCACTGGAAGCAGACCTGGCAGCCGAGCGCGATCAGTCCAAGCTGATGGCTGAGGTCAAGGACCGCGAGATTCGTCTCCTCCGCGAGCAGATGGACGATCAGATGAAGGAGTATCAGGACCTTCTCGACATCAAGATCAGCCTCGATCTGGAGATCGCTGCATACCGAAAGCTGCTGGAGGGAGAGGAGGAGAGGTAGCGCATATTCCACTGATCCATGGCTCATCCACCATAATGTTTAAATGAGATTAATTGTCTCGGTAAATTCTAGGCTCAACCTGTCCCAGTCCTTCTCACAGTCGGCAGTTAAAAGCACTCCTAGAAAGAGGCGCCGAGCAGACGATGACCAGCAGATTTTCATAGAGGATACCAAGAGCAATGCTGCCTTCACCTCATCTGGGAAGTCATTTGGCAGCATTGAGGTGCAAGAGGTCGACCAGGAGGGAAAGTTTGTCAAGCTGCGGAATACGTCGACAGAGGTAGCGTTGTAGGATATAGTATATAAAGTGTCTACTATGTTTTCTCTCTCTCCAGTTTATAACTAGGAGACATGTCTGAAGGAATTAACACATTTTTGTGGTAATGTCGCAATCAGTTTCCCTAGCCGCTGTGGGGCATCTTCTCGTATCTGTATTTCTCTCACTGTCATTTAGGAGGTATCTATTGGTGGCTGGAAGCTTGCCCAGAAGGCGGGAGACAATGAAACAGAGTACAAGTTCCATCGATCGACCAAGCTAGGCAGTGGGGATGTTGCCACCGTAAGTTAGAACCTCCTGACTGACGCATTTCTCCCATAACTGTGATTATGTGGATCTGATTTAGGTGTGGAGCTCTGACAGCAATGTCACTCACGATGTCGCTACTCATAATTTGGTTATGAAAGGTCTGAAGTGGGTAGTTGGCGACGCCATCGCCACTACTCTCACCGACAAGGATGGCAAGGTGGGATGACTTGCAGAACTGGCATCGTAACGGTATCATGTAGCACCTGTTAGCAATACCGTTGGTTGATTCGCAGGAACAAGCTACACAGGAACTCAGTAAGACAGTCCAGAGAACCATACTCAAGGCTTCTCGTCACGGAGGCAAGGTAAATGACCCATTTATTGATGTGGTAGCTCAAAGCTGGCCTAAGATTCAGTCCACAGTCAGCAAGTACTAACTATTCTATTTGTAGATCGATGATCAAACTTCAAGCGAATCTGCAAAATGCTCGATCATGTAGAATGATTCCCTTCTGCTGGGCCACTCTGCATGAATACTGCCCCACCTGTAATTCCATTCTCCTAGAATTTTTAGCTGCTGTTCTTTCTGTACATTTCCTACTAATACATTTCATGGTAATTTGTAATTTTCTATATTGTTTTAGAAAGCCAAATCGGTTTTTCATGTAAGAATGTAGATCTGATGAATATCAAGACAAGTTCTTATCGCTATCAATATAATTTTATTCAGTCAGAAAATCACCCCAACAGCACGTAAGGTCGAAATAACTCATCTTTACCACACTCGATTGAAGGCTGTTCCTAATGGTACTTGGCTAGTCTCTCACATTCTAAAATAATCAAAGTCAGCATCAGCCTTACAACAACGACAACCAGCACACAATCAATTTGAGCAGCAGAGAGTAACTTACTATGTGCCTTATATTGTAAGAAATAGTACAGCACTGACATGCCACCAGCAAAGTGTACTAATGGAGCCACACCTGGCCTCTTCACAGTCAGCCAGCTGGTGTTCCATCGCCAGTATCCTACAAATAAACATCAACATGAATAACTGGCTGCCTCACTTGTATGCAGATCGTCGGAATTTACATATAGCCCTCCTCTACAGCACATGCAAATAAAATACTGCAACTGTGAAATACGCGTAGAAAGGACTAAATACTTGATATTGGTATCGGAATTATTACGGCTACAGGTTGTAACCTTATATGAACACTTAGCAAAACATTCAGCAAGGCTTTTGCTTCAGTATAGTGCTTATAAGCAGTTACGAGATATGGAACATGATGGAATTATATGATTTCAGCTGACCCTTGAACATCAATTCAGATTTGCTGAGCCCGGGAGAGAAGCTGTGTTCCTACATATTATTGTGGTGAGGAAGTAAAGGTCCTATGTAAATCTACGTAAGACTGAGCACACTATACGCAGACTTTATTCCGGGAGTTTTAGTGTGGAAGATTTGAGTTACTGCGAAATGTGGCTCGAATATTTGGCGATTGCAGTGTTTGCCAATTTCATGATGATAATTATTACTAGTGCTGCATTTCTTCAAAATAATTGATCTGGATTAATGTTCTGACTAATATTTCTAATGTTGCATTAATCCCATTTTAATCTTGTTGCAGTAGAGTAAAGAAAATATGAACTAATAAGCCAATAGTGACTATTAAATATTTCTACATGAATGACTCGCTACCTTATAGGAATATATAAACTAGAGACGCATCGCGTATACAGCGCTATAGGCCAATCGTGT
>ERZ1740065.519-NODE-519-length-20832-cov-12.216538_pt1 | contig 20832 bp, 32 predicted proteins | sample MGYA00581738_ERZ1740065 | MGnify/ENA primary metagenome ERZ1740065 (study PRJEB43018, sample SAMN04849749) | marine metagenome | isolation source: floating plastic debris | place: Pacific Ocean | collected 2008-09-01 | study: EMG produced TPA metagenomics...
CTGTCAAGTCCCGCGCCCCGCTGTCAAGTCCCGCGCCCCGCTGTCAAGTCCCGCGCCCCGCTGTCAAGTCCCGCGTCGCGCTTTCAAGAAGAAACTATCATTAGACCTATTCAGACCCAACCACGGAAGCATAATCTACCAAAATATCAACACCCACCATAAACAAGTTGCGTGATGTTACAGTCATTACAAGCTTACAGCGGTAATCCAGACATAGCCATAGTCTGCAAAGTCTCCAAATCCCAATTAAACACTCTGAGTGACACTAATATCAGGAAAATATTGTCCTTCCCATCGCTATTGCAGTCTGAGGCTTTCAAGGGAACTACTTTGCTCTGTACTATTCAGTTTCACAGAAAACTGGATAAACAGTTTCAACGAATCGGAGGAGATGATGTGTTCAGCTCGAATGAGGGCGCAGCTAGCAAAGAGTTTGCTCACTACCATTACTACCATTACCTAATAAGAATAACGGCAATAATAATGACAACAATGTAAGACTGCATCCACTCACTGATGAGACTGCCGCTGGCGTAGCTGCTGTCGGTGACGTCACCGCTGACGGCAGCTATCGTAGGCATTACTGGGTTTACCTGCAGCATGACAAGCCCGGACTCAGCTGTGCTGGCTACTACTCTGTCGATACCTGGCGATATAAGCGTATAGATTAGTCTCAGGAAGACTGGTGGACAGAGCCCGACTGTATGGCGGCCACTCACCAGCACAGTAGACAGATGACGTGTATCTCTCACTGCTCCGGTACACAGCCAGCTCATTCATATTGTTCACCGTCATCAACTGTCAACACAAAATATCGAGCTCAGCAGTTGGCAGCAGTGTGGGTGACGAGAGAAGCGTGGGCCGCGAGAGTTACTTACAGTAATGGAGCCAGCCCGGTTGGTGACCAGCATGTGGTTGACATCCTGGTCAACGCCTTCCAGAACTCGAGTGGAAGAGAACTCGGTGCCGAGCTGGTTAATGTGTACGAGCGCCTCGTCCGCTTGTTGATACAGTCGTGTCGCAGCCGGCTCCGGCTCGATGTACAGATCCGCGTCCTTGACCTTCACCTAGTAAGCCAGAGGTACCGGTAGTTGGACAACCACTAAACTACAGCATGTCTGCGTAGCCTAGGAACCTACCTTGTAGTAGAGGATGGCAGCAGCGGTGACACCATGTGGCAGGTTCTCTATGTCCCTGTATGTGATATAGACTATGAGGCCCTTCCTGTCACAAGTCTGCTCCACCGACTGTATGTAATAACCCGGAAAGCAGAACCTAATCGAATAAGAGTGACAATTCAGTTAGAGCAGTGTGAGACAGGCTAGGAAACAAGATGGAGAACATTTCTCACATATCTGGCAAGTTGACTGTTTGCATAATTTCAGCATTGAGCTCTACGACAGTTCCCTGTTCGTTAGCACCGGACGGAGGCTCGAGCACCATGTACTGCTGCTGGCCAGTCTGATCCAGCGGCTCTGGAGCCCTGCAATGTACCGCAGTAGAGCAGTCAGGTTAGACTAGGATTCTAAGGATGCAGACCATTAGTGTGGACACGAGGTCAGAACCTGTGATTGTCAGCTGTCGAGTTTGGAAGTCGCACACACGTAGTGTCATACACGGTCAGCTGAATGACCTGAAATATAAAGTATCAGTATCAGCACCAGCCTCATTAATAGTATTAATGTCAGTACTGGTACTACTAGCGTCAGTACTAATACCGGTGTCTGCACTAGGACAATTGTCAGCACTAGTACTAGTACCAGTGTCAGTACGAATACTGGCAGCAGTCTTAGTACCGGTGGCTGTACCAGTACCAGTATCAGTACCAGTACCGGTGGCAGTAGTAGTACAACCACCGGTACTAGTACTGATACTGGTACTAGTAACATTATCTGTACTGCACATCAGTAGCGCCATGTATGCTCTACATAACCCATATATACTAGGTTCCGTATTTGCCGAGTCACAAATGCAAAAAATGGCCAGGAAACAAACCTCAGCACTGAGGGTCTGTGTCATTGGAGCAGAAGCAAAAAATGTACAATTTAGGTTTACCAATAATCTCTGGTAAACCTGTAAAACTATTTAGTTCGAGCAGCTTACAAGAATGTAAGGGATTAGTGTTGAGTCTGACAATAAGGTGATAGAATGCAGGGCTGTGAGGGATTAATCCGATGATGTAAGACCTCCCTTTTTTGTCTGTCCATAGTAAGTCTAGGTACTACTGGTGCAGGGAGCAGAGCAGTAGAATACCAGGGAGTGTTGACTACACTGGAACTCAGAGCCTAGTCTGCTATGACAGCTCGTGTTTTCTGAGTCAGCTACATACAGAACACTAGAGAGATAGAGGTAGGTGAGCGGCAGGTGAGAGCAATGGTTGACACTGCTTGCGGATACAATGAGAGGCAATACAACGAGAGCGGTGGCAGCGTTATCTGTCTGTGTCGTGGAACCAGTAGCGTTTGTCTGTCGATGAGTAAGCAAATCACGGTTTCAGCAATAAACGCCTGCTCCATCATACTCAACATTATTCATCTACTGATAATCACAAGATTCATGAAGTCCAAGAGGACGGCATATCATCAGATCCTGGTGTATATGGCGGCCACTGACGTGGTGACAAGCATGACGCTGGTCGTACGAGCGTGCAGCTTCCTACAACTGCTGACATTGAAGAGCAGTATCTATGTGGGCAAGGCCCTGAGCTCTCTCGACTCTCTGATGATGCTACAGTTGCATATACTGGTGATAGCCTGTCTGGAGAGGTATATTGCACTCTACTACCCTTTACGCTACCAGCTACCACTCTTTACAAAGAACACCGGCACCTGGTTCACACTAATGGCAGCAGTGTCGGCAGCAGTGTGCATCATACGAGACTTTGCTTTCGACGACACGGTATGCCTGTCGCAGACTATCGGCAGCACATACATAGACAGTCTACCATCAGTGGTGATTACGTTTGTCGCTATGGGCCTGCCGGCCATGTTGTCATTCGTACTTCTCATACTAATCGCAGTCAAACTGCTGCAAATGTACATCACCAGACTGGAGACTTTCCCGGAAGCCCTGAGAGCAACAGCATATATAGTAATTATAGTCGTCATTGTGTTCGTGTGCCTGCTGCCACCGCCAGTTGTCGTGGCCATGAACAGGCTGTTTGGCGTTGAAGTAGAGACGGAGAGATTGGAGGCGTTTAGCGTCATGGGACATGGGTGCTACGGCATATTCAATCCAATAATTTACGGCTGGCTGTCCAAACCATACAGGGATCAGGTGATGAAGATATTTGTGCGACAGTGGAGAAGGCTTCACAGTAGGCTGCGGCCAGAGGCAGACGTGGGTCCACGAGGCGGCCAGCCTTGACCTTGAGTCCCACCACCACATGCTGCCGTGGAATGACGTGATGAAGCTGCTGCCGCTGCCATTTTCTAGGGTAGCAGCATTTCCAATGACATCACATGACCAGTGCGCACCGACTCTGTTGATTTGACACTCTTACCGTGTCCATATAGTTCCATACAGTCATTTACATGTGCATATGTCAGCAGGCTGGTAAGAACCAGTTTTTCAGAATTGTCAGATTGTAAACGAATAAAACGCATTAAACCTCTAACCTCTAACCTCTAACCTGTTACTGTAGAATGTTACTATGTTACTATAGAATTTCTATCAAGGAAGTTTGACTTGAAACTTATCTGCATTAGATACCCAGTCAAAGAAGCTATCATCTCTCCTCCGATTGGAATTACTGACAGTGTCCCTCCTCCAAGAGGTAATAACTACTACCCCCACCCCTCCACTCATCGGGTGGATCTTAGTCATTAAGTTCTCAAACACACCATCAAACTGTAGGAGGTTACTATCAGTACAATCCACCATGCAGTAGAAGATGGCAGTGGGTATCTGAGTGTTCATTACATAACAACCAATCAGCCAGTTAGATGAGACAAAATGACTGCTGTTGGATAATAATGATAGTGCAACTACCACACAGACAGGAAGCTATCTGTGACCTATTTCCACAATCAGTAAATTCAGTCCCTTTGATTGACAGCTGAACTGATTTCTTCATTGGAGCTGAGTGACCGAGGGAGGATAATTCCGTACAAGAGATATGAAGTTGACGGTTTACCTGATTGCATAGAGCGCCGACGACAAGTACGACGTCGCTGTCGCCGCTTGAATGGGACAGCAGCTGCAGGGCTGTGATCTGGAACGCAGCGGAGAGATGCTCCTCTGCCATGCCATACGTCTCCATCTGAGGCATCATGGACGTCATGTCATCAGTTCCTGGCGGGAGTAATTTACTCAATCGAACACGCGCTATAGACCTAGCATCTATACAAGCAGGTAGAAACCACTTACCGGGCTGAGGGTATATCTTCAGCCTGCGACGCAGCTCGGGCTGTTTGTCCAGCAGCCAGATATTGACTAAATCAGTTGACACTAGAGTTGCCAGGTACGCATTTCTGCCACACTGCGCTGTGGTCAGCATCTAAACTCAAAATATCATCACCTTAGCAACGGCAGAGGCAACGACAGGAGCATAGACACGAGCAGTAGTATACAGGAGTAGTATACCCACCCTGTGCTGGCAGTCGAGGGCGGGCTGTGAGGCCATATACACTGAAAGCGGCACATTGGGAGTGGGTGCGCCGCGTATAAACGGGCAGCTACGCTGGTGCTTCTCATGCTCCGACCAAGGCTCATCAGTCCTCTCCCAGCATACGAGACAGATGTTACAAGTGAAGCACATACACCTGTCGCTGTTTGTCTGAGACGGCTGGTGATAGAAGCCCGCTCTGGCCATGGCTTCCGGTTTGGCCCATCTGTACACATACAGCGAGCAGTGGAATACGGAGTCAGTCTTACCAACTCGAATATTATGTGTGATATGAGCAACCTGTAGTCGTTGTGAGGCCAGTTATTGAAGGAGGCGAGGCGAGCGGCCTCGCTGTGCATCAGAGACTTGTCCAGGGGCACAGGCGTGTTAATCCTGAAGTCTGTTTTGTAGTAGGAACTCCTCTCCACAATGGCGGCCGACAGCGGTAAGGCGTTCGTCGGATCTGGCCTCGTGCGCAAGTCAGCGAGCACGTGACCGAACAGGTAGGAAAGCTCACTCTGAGTCTGAGACACGCACACTGTGGCCCACTACAAGGTACAGCATCCGATGTTGTACGTACCTCTTACGTAATGTTACCAAAACAAATATTACCAGGCAGGGCGGAATATAAATAGCTCGCAAAAAAGTACCTTGGCTTTCTTCTGGTTGTCTTTAGTTTCATCCTGCAAGTTCTTGACGTCGTGCTGCATTTGTTCCATAAGATCCTGCAGCTTCTTGAACCGCTGCGTGCTGACATCTATGCCTTTCACTAATGCCTCCGCCTAAAAATATCACCAGAATTTGGCTAATTCTGCCGTAGGGTTCCTATGTCAAGGCCACAGATGCATGGTTCTAGATAAATTTCTCATTCAAATTCAATGACCTCTATAGATTGATCAGCGCGGTGAGTATACTACACTTGGCAGCGCCAATGGAGAGGTATTTATATTGTCCTTCAGTCACGAGGGATTCATTAGGTTCCTTAATCGGCTCCAGCACAATTTATCTCACAAGTAAATGTTGTTGTGTAAAGCATAATACTCTGTTTACCACAGAAACGCCACTAGTTTCCCACTCCAAGTAACAAAACTGACAGTCTATCAGTCCATCTACTCCTTCAGTAGGCCTAAACATCTCTATCATATATAGCTAACGTAGAATAAGTAGCAACAGCTTCAGCTTAAAGGACATCCATAGCCATCTGGATTAAGCTATTGATAAACTAAGCACTGTGGAAAGTAGCAACTGGGCTCCTCTTGCCAGTTGGTAGTGTGTGTAGTCGTAAATGAGTTGCAGGTAGTTTGGTACTGGACTGTGGTATGGTCCGTTGGCAGTGTGTATAGTCGTAAATGAGTTATAGGTAGTGTGATACTGTACTGTGGTATGGCCAGTTGGCAGTGTGTATATTAGTGGGGTTGTTGTATGGCCAAGAATTGGAACATTATGATAAACTACTCTATAGCTACACGCAATGGTAGCTGGCATTTGGTATGACACACAGGGTTTCTGTGAATACTAGATGTCCAACAACTCAGAGCTACCAAAATAACTGCTATTGCTGTACGCTGTCCAATGGCACGCTATGTAAGCCTAAGTAATTAAGAAGCAAGCGATTTAAATACAAACAGTAGCCATAGTAAACAGCGCTAAATGGTGAATGATCCGCTATGTAGGTTAATCCACACAGTTTCAGCCACTTTCATACCGAGATGTGACCGATTGGCACCACTCAACTTGATACACTTTTTCACAACCTTTTTGTCAGGCATTTCATCTTCGATTAGCAACAAATAGCAGGATATCCTAATAGCTCAGTGATAAATCACTAGTAACAAAAAAGCGTGGGAAGCACTTCCTTGAGTACACACACAGCTTAGAAAAATACGGAATGAGGGAGACTGTATAATAACATATTCAGCACCAATCATTTTTCAACATTACAATACAATACAACGTACATATACCAGTTGAATAGTACTTACATCTGACAGAGGCAGTTCTAGTCGTAGCACATCGTTGTCAGACTCGATTCGTCCATCCAACGCTCCGTCCAGAAGGAACATTCCATTAAGATCACATCGCATGGAGATAGAGTGGCCATCGCTGATCAGTATGGCTCCTTTTTCGTTAATAAACTGACAGCTTAACTTCCCGATATCCTTAGCTGTCAAAACAATGATAAGCATGAGCAGAACCAAGACAGTTTTAAACTTCTGCTGCCATAAGATTACCAGGTCAAAAAGCAAGAAAAGCTTCGCGAAATTCGAATAAGTACGAACGGTAATTCACAACATGATTATCAATTTCAAACAAATAGATTTTATAGGCATGTTTACACAAGTTATCTAACAGTTATCTGACATGGATCTAGTCACTTTTAGTCTCTTGTCATTTCGAATATGTGGCAGTGAGGTGTCGAGACACGAAAATGGTCTTACCAGCTATATCCGATTTTTTTATCAAGGTCCATGATAATGCATCATAAACCAACAATCCATTACTCTCTGTTGTTACTGCTAGTATGTTTAACTTTTGGAAGTAAGAGAGTGAGCGAATACGGATATTCTCGTCAATATTTACAGCTCCATCAGCATTGATAAACCACTGGTCGCGTTCGGACATTTTTCTCATAGCCCTACTGGTTAGCCTCAAATCTACTTCCACAATCACCGACGTGCTGGCTCCCCACTTTAGGATGCGGAATACATGCTAAGTCTGAGATTATTTGGTAACAAATTATTTTTACACTCCTAATTATATTTAAATGCTTTTTTCATAGTTGCATAAAACCTAGTTAGAATATTTTACGAGTACTTATGAGTTCTAAAACGTTTCTAACACTTATATTGCATCGTCTCCGCGAATTGGTAGGCCTATTTTCGTAAGGTTACATAATCAATTTTTCTACCTCGAAATAAAGAGAGGTTTCTCGCTTTGGAATCACCAAAACTCGTGATCTTTCTGGATATCTGAGTGGGATATCCAGCAATTTTGTTTCGCGTGTGTGGTAGTATGCCTTCTGGAATAGCACGTGCAACGTTCCGGTAGTAACCTGCTTTGTCTATGAGTGCATCATTGTCTGATTTTTATGCATATTAATAGAGGTAATACATATACACATTAGAATTTGGTATCGATCTATAATTTTATGCATGTTCTGGTACTGATAAGTGATGCTAATCTACTGCTGTACATGATGAAGTGTTTCCACTACAATATTATTAGTATCTCTGCGCTATCAGCAAGCTAAATATATTTCTGTCTTATGCCAAGATGCCATATTTTTCAACTGCATGCGTTTCATGCAAGCTTTTTATCTTTCATAAGCAGATACTGCATCGCCAAACTAGGCCTGAAATCGCCGTCTTCATATCGTTTGCAACGCGTCAGATGGTCATCGTCGGCACCGAATAATCAATCCCCTGCGCAATACCTAATCAACTTGGTCAAACGTTATGATTATGAAAGCTACCTCTGCATTCTGCTGCAACCTAAGCATCTAAGGTAACATAGTAGACATGAGTATACTCATCTTCTCAGGAGCCTGTCATATAATAGAGCGCAGATCGATTCTCTCTATAATTTTCTGTATCTATTCCTTCTTTTTCTCTGCGTTTTCCAGATATTCTTCCTTCGTTTTCCACGCTTACAATGTTGAGCTGTCTCTCATACTGGAATCTGCTAAAGAACCTAAAGCTGCCGCTGGCCGGTAGGACTGCGATCGCTTCAACTAAACGTTTGGAAAAAAAAATTTTCTGACGTTTTTAGTTACCCCATGTTTTTTAGATTTGCTTTCTGGCAAGACGCTATTGACAAAGTAGTCAGACAGGAGAGGCCTTACGATCATCCTGTGATAACCGAACTACATAATGTATTGAATGTGGGTAGCGCCGAATTGTCTGCACTAACTCAAAAATCACTAAAAGATATGCTTACTGCTCGTCAAGGACTGAGTAAGGTGACTTATATCGCGATGACAGAACAATTGGAAGACTTCAGTCGCATGACGCGAACCTCACTACTAAACTTGTGTATCAACTCAGCTGGTCTAACAACAGAAACCGTCACAGCTGCTGCCAGCCATCTTGGTATATGTCATGGCCTCGTCAACTCTCTACGGTCAACGCCGTATCTCACCTCCAAGAATCAGCTGCTCATCCCTCAGAATCTACTGGTGAAGCACCGGGTATCGCAGCAGGACGTTTTGAGAGGCAGACAAAATGTCAGTGGACCTGCGCAAGATATCGCTTCCATGGCGCACCACCATCTTGACCAGGTGAAATTGCTACTTCGTGACGTCACGCCTTTGTCACGAATCATGTTTCTGCCACTCGTCATATGTGAACGTAGGTTGGATCTGCTTAGGAAATGCGATTATAATATATTTGATGGTAAGTTTCTTAGTAAAGACTCCTCTCTTTCTTGGCACCTGTGGAAAGCTAAATGGCGAATGAGATTACGATCGCAAATCTAAGTGTACTGTACGTACTTGACGATATGCAGGCAGTGTTGTGTTATAATAAACTGTTTATTAACAGGTGTGACATTGAAAAAACCGTTTCTCTTGATCGATGACATTTCTGTAATCAAGTGACGCTTCCTACACTCTTAAAATGTACATATGTGTATTCGTAGCTGTACAATAGAGTATTATAGGCGTCGACACGCGCTATATAGGGTCTCTCAGTTGGCTATACGTACCACTCCTTGGTACCTGGCGGCCTGGACAGCCCGTTACACACCATATCGTCTGGTATGTGGATGTCTTGTGGAGGTGGAGGCAGATCCATGTTATCTGAGTCTTTCTCATCTTTCCGGGGCTTACTAGTTGAAGACTTGGTTAGCCTCCAGGCTATTATGATGATGAGTATGATGGTGATACAGCCCGCCCCCGATATGCCCACGATCAGCGGTATATTCTTGTCTATGCTGTCGAATAACCTGTAACAGTATCAGTGACCGGTAGTCAGAAACTTTGTTTATCTGCGTGGCAGCAGGAGTAATAGGTGTCATGTCATTCTAGCCATCCATGTACTATGAAAACGAAATTCCTCATAAATCCTCTGATGAATGCATCAATTACTACTGAGGTGTTTAAAAATGTAGTTTCCATGTATGAAATATCGACTGCAGCTCATAAATCTTTCTGAAAATCCACACTGTAGCAAGGAACGATTCTACGACATAATCATTGCTGCAGACGAAGTGGAGACGCAGCAATGTGTCTACCCGCTAGCTGATGTCGATATGTCCACAGCCATCGGTGGATGTCGTCCAACCGCCAGACTCTGATCGGCCGCAGATGACAAACTCTTGTTCATCATGTCTTTGTGTCTATCTCTCTCCCTCTCATTGGTTGGCTTCACCTTAGCCGTCACTGGAGCTGGTGAGGAGCTGGCAACACACCAACAGGCATACATATAGGCTGATGCTGACCTGTGCTCAGGCTTGGCAGAGAGCAGATGATGTTTGGGTTCTAGAGCTGGTAAAATGGCCAAATTTAGAATCGTTGCTCGCATTTCGTGGACTACAACTTGTAGGCTGAAATACATTTATTGCTCCCAACTTCATCCACAGGATTTTCTACCTTTGATTAATCAAAACACTGGCACCCCTCTAACCTCTAACCTCTAACCTCCTCTCCCATATCCATTCATACGTTGAATATAACTGTGTATAAAACACTAACCGCCCATAAAGATTATATATATAAAGATTTGTTGGGTAATTGTCTAATTCTCTACCCTGAAAGTTCTTGAAGAATTCTTCAAAAATTCTTAAGACTTCTTATTTTGAGCAATTTTATGGCGGGAAATACACAACTACCCAAAAATGAATAACTAATAATAATAAAGAAATAAAATACTAGTGTAGCAATGTTTTTATACATACTAATGCTTAGATGCTGAGTATCCATAGTATTGATATACTTGTTGTCCTGTTTCCGTATGTACACGCTAATAATCAATTCGTTAGGCAGGAACCACATTGCTCGTGCAATTTCTCCGTATTGAAGCAGTTGCATGCAGTGATCACGGTTATATACCTGGTTTGTGCATCGCGAGAGACCGCTGTACTTTTCTTCATCCCCTCAGGACTACTGGTAGCTATGGTTACCAGCTCCGTCCGGTCAGTTCTACAGTTCTTTCCACTGTCATCGCATGTCTCCTTTTTCCCATCAGGCAGTGGTACAATGATCTCATCACTTACACCAATGGCCACTGCTGTTGAAGCTTTGGTGATATATTTAGTGGTTGGAGTTGTTATAAAGTTTGTCGGTACGCCTCTAGAAATATGTTTGCTTTTCCTGTAGAGATTTGAACCCGACATCGCTGGATGAGGCCAAACTGCGGTAAGACATCACAACTTACAAGTCTGATCCGACAAGTTTAGCTCCTCCCACTATGCTTCCTCTGCCGCCACCTTTGACCACAGCATCAAGCACAGAGAAGTCATTAAACTTGAGGCCACCGATCTCTCCGACAAACGCGTGATTTATGCCGCTGTCAAAGTAGAATCCACCGACTTCCACACGAGATATCTGGTTAAACACTCTCAGCATTTCATCTGCAACGGAGGTAAACTGTGAGTCTCTACCCAACAATGCTATCAGTCGGGGTGGGGGCAGGGGTGGACAGGATCACCATCAGATAGGTATCAAGGATACTCAGCTAAGTTTCTCTTCATATTCATACCGCATTCCCTCAAAATCAAGCTGTGTGCAGCCCATATCCACTCATTGTTACATAGTGTAGACGTAGTGTTGATCCTATGTGTGCTAGTATTTCCTGTCTATGTCTGTCTATGTCTGTCTATGTCTATGTGTGGTGGAGGTTTTTTGTTTTGGAATGACCAATGAGCATCTTGATTCCTATAGTCCAAAACTTAGAAAATATTATGAATTAGAAAGTTGTGCATTTTCTTCTTTCTTCCTACGTGTTTCGATGAAATGATGTTATAATAATATTATTGCACGATGTTATTCCCCCAATATTTACCAGTAATGGTGCAGTCTTCTGGGACCCAAGAATTGTTACGAACGTGTGGACAGAAAATCATGTGAGGGACATTTAGGACATTATCTCATTACAAATGCTTGCTTTTACATCTTAGAGAGGTGAAGGTCAGGCTGAAACTGTTGATATGATGTAAGCTCCAAGGCTAACTGCCAGCTATGCGTTATGTTATGCGTTATGTTATGCGTTATGTTACAGGATTGGGCTGCTCCATAGTGAAATCTCCCTGAATCTCCTATGAACATCAGTCTGCCACACAATACGTCACCACATCCAAAGCATCTAGTTGCTTCCCTGTATGTTTATCTAACTTTAATTATCACCAAAGTAAGCAAAACACAATATGGACACTTCGACCATGCAGTTCAAATCATGCAATCGGTAGCCTATGTGTTGGTAGCCTATGATAGAGAGGTGGAGCAGGGACGACAATTCCTGAATAGAAGTAGGAGAATTTGCTATGATACACTAGGGTGCCAGTAGCAATGCTGTGCAGGCTCACCACATTTACATTACCTGTCGCATCGGGTACAGGGATAGCTGAGGGGTAACCAATGCCGCAAATAATTATCAAGTTATCACGCATGACGGTACAGTCAACCATTGCAACTGGAGTGTTCGGTTCATACGGTTCATACGGAGTATTAACTCACTCTCGCCCACGTTCGGTTGCGCCATGTTGTCATCGATTTGTAGCAGACCTTCGGCACCGCTCCTTCTAAAGCGCACTGTGTGCATCGCTCCGTCGTCGATGGGATTGATGGAGTCAGTTACTTCGTGTGTCGCGGTGCCGATGTTGTATGATATGATGACGATGCCACCCTGAAAATAGTCATAACTCTAGAGCTCTGGCATCTAATCTAACTAATGGCTAGTATCATCGATTAGATACCAATCATGTGAGTTTTAAGAAGATTTCCATTATTTGTTTACTTCCTGAATTAGTAGTAATCTTACTTTATACACTAAATTTTGCCTGACCCCATTTTTAGCCAAATTTGTAGGAAAAAAGTTTATTTGCAGCATGTCCACTGTGGCCGGGACTCATCGGAAAATGTAAAATGAAAATGTAAACGTGGCCAAAGACATTCACGCATTTACGCAAACTGCTAGAGTAATGCTTCTCACCAAGATGGCCGCCTCCATGAAGTCATCACTATTGGACGAAGTAATTCTGACTAGTCGTCCTGCTGAAGATCTGGTTTTGACTCTAAACACCAGCGTGTCACTGAACGTGTCGTTGAGAGGCTCGCTAAAGTTGTAAGATATAACGCTAGCCCTAACCCTCTTCACTCCTCGGCCGAACTTGAATTGGAAGGTGGCTCCCTCTATGAAAGAGTGCAGAGTCATCCATGATCACCTATAAATCTGTTACATCACATCCTGCCATCAGGTACTTACCAATCTCGCAGCGTTGTCCGGAGTATGTTGTGTCACTGCAGTCACATGACAGCCCAGACGCAAGGCCGTTCTGCTGGCAGACGCCTCCATTCTCACACAGGGTCTTGGTGCATACCTCCGCTATACAAAGGTTCATCATACTTTAGAACCCCGCAATCACTCAGACATTCTGAGTGCCAGATATTACTATGCATATTGACCCAGTGTGTGAATTTTACCCTCATAATATCCTCTAGAGAACAAAATATTTATTGGAAGTTTACATGAATCAGAGCCATCTTCTCTTTTTATGACAGTGAGTCAAGCAAATTTTATCCTCGAAGTTTGACGGTGAAAAACATAGAGCTACCGGCTCCCGCAAACATAGAACTACTGGCTCCCGCAAACATAGACATAACATTGTTGGACTTTGTCTCACCATTGCAACCTTCATTGACACCATGATCACCATATTCCAAAAGATTTGGGCGCACACCATTCAACTCGAGGGTTGCTACGCAGCCATCCAGTCCATAAGAGGAGACAACTCCATATGGCAGACGATAGTAGTGCCTCTTGTTTATTCCACCAACCCACATCTGCTCCGATAGCAGGAGCTCCGTGGTCCCGCCATCCTGAATTTCATAAATAGTTAGTACCACACCAAAGATTGGTAACATGAGCATCACAACTTATGACAAGGTATACACGTACCAAAAATTTATCTATATATAGATGGGAAACTCAACGGAAGCGGGTTGAAGTAGTGCATTCAACTCAGATATAGGCGTATTTTAAGGGTGTGGCCTAAATCCGACCGATAATTGGCACAATAATATTAGCGAATTGTCTGATATTTCACCTTTTCATATTTCAGCAAACCTAATCCAGCTTTTACACTGAGCCTAGAAGCCTCTCTAGTATAATAATAATACCTTAACTGGTATTTTATTACGCAGATAATCATATGTAGTTGTGAAGAAGAACTAGGCTCTTCTGATGTGTGAGAAATGAGGAAAATTGGGTTCGTACTACTGCTACGTTCAACAGTATGCAAAATTATGACTCCAGATCAAGAGAAGACAACTCTGGATTACTACGCGATTCGAGTTTAGTTACCGAGGTTTGAGCGTACAGCCAATATCTACGTAGCGTAACGGGACATGAGTTAACAAAAAATTAATCGGACAAGTGGATGAAAAATGTCATGATTAAATGGTTGGATGATTGCCGTCTGAGTTAGGATTGCAGTTATATAAGCTATACATCTTGCACACTCATAAGGGATCAAACACCCATAGTTGAGAAACGTCTGCTAATTCATATGCTGATGAGCTAGACATCGTCTGTACCTCATATTTTATTAGTCTCCTCTCCTCACGGTTTCAGGATACGTAATAAGTGAGTTATGAGAATTCCGACATAACTACTACTAGCTACTAGAGGAGGCTGGCTGTTTAATTTACTTGGGAGAGAAATCCCCCCTTCCTCTTTAAGTTACATGTTACTAGTTTTACAAAAGCTATATGGCAGCGAACTGGAGTCAGCATTTCATACCCATTTGCCGGTTCGACTAAAGCCATCCACTTGTAGGTTCAGCCTGCCATCTAGTCTAAGCGTCACTGACACGCTGTGCCATTCCGTATCATTCAGTTGAGTGTCTTTGCGAGAAGTTATCTCCTCCTTCATCTGATTGATCTGATACACGAGCTTAATGAATCCGGCCTCCAGCTCAACAGCGAGGAAGTCGTTCTGAGATCCGTTGTTGAACAGTATTAAGCCATACCCGTCCACAGTCCTGAACTTGATGTGTAGCGACAGTGACGATTTGATCCGTCTGAATGGTACAGCGACTCTCGTATCCGCCAAGGACACAATGTTGACAGGAGCGACTGCAGCCGCCGTCATCTCACAGGTAAAACTCACAGAGTGGAGGAAATCATCTTCAACAAAAGAGGAAAGATGTTGATTGTCATGTAGAAGTTTGTTTCACGCGGAGAGTGGGTGACAGACGTACCACTGCCAGCTCTAGACAGGATGTCTATGCCATTGAAAGTGAAGTGCTGAATGCTGCCAATAAAACCAATGCAGCTGTCATCGATATCTTCAATGTTGCCTGCGTCTGGGCAAACATCAATAGGAAGACCTAGTCGGAGTATTTTTGTAGAGATCATTGGGCCCATCTCATATCCTTGCTTCTCACCCATTGCAAGATCTGTGAGTACTCGACCTTGACATAATTCTGTACAGGTTGCGTATTTCATCTACTGGCGATAGGAATTACTGACCTGCTTGTCTTGTTTCCTTATTGTTCAATTTGACCTTGATTTTGCTCTCTCTACGTTGGATGGAAACTGTGTACCAATTGTTATTATTCACTCCATCACCAATCAGGATTACCTGCAATGATCTCTCAAAGCTAAAACTACTGAATTTGCTGATGCGCACAAATATAGACATCATTTACTTGGATTATACCTCAGAATAGGATTTGAAGCTGTACTCTAACAGAAGCCTTGAATTTCTCAGCAGAAGCCTGGCAGTTCCCGTGTTGCCTTTTATGGAGAAGACAACTCCGAATGACAGGTGAGTCCTGAACCTTATTACTATTTCATCAGCGAGAGTTGTCTGCTCCTTCATGAACGAGTAAGTATAGTGCTGATGGCCATTAAACCTTGCAGTCGCTGCATCTGAAGTGTGACACATCTGAATGCTAGACCAATCAGAGATGAGATGACACGTATTGCCCTGTGAATAATTGATGCTATACCTTTATCACATTGACTGCCCATATAATCAGAAAGCGTGCAGTCACATATCGGTCTGTTCCATCCCTCTGTACACGTGCCAACCTGAGCGCACATCTGACTGCTACATTGGATCTCTCCAAGCTGGCAGCTATCATCTACTGACACGCCCTGCGTCAGTGCCTGCTCTCTGAGATTCTGTATGATACCTGTAGATGAGACAGCTATCTTGATTATGGTGATGATGTAGGACTAAGTGTTTATCAGTATACTGTGCCTAGTGTCTGGAGCTGTTTAGATCTGTCTAATAATCACGGCTATGTATACACTCTCCCTGCCTCCCTATGCAGGTACAGCAACTTTCAGATTTAATAGACTAAGATGCAATTCTGACACTTGCAATAAATCTCCCTGATCAAATTCGTACTCATTCCATAGATATGAGATAAGTCTATGTTTCGGAAACAAATAGCGTGTGTGCCTACATGTACGGGCAGAAGGAAAGTTTATGTTTGTTATTTTGGTGTTGGTTGGCGTACCAATATTGCTTCAGGAGTTGTCCTCTCTTATGCCGGTATTATTGTGGGAGTAATAGAGGTATAAGAGAGGACCACTCCTGGCACAAAGCAGGCGCACCTGTAGCAAAAATACCAATGCGAAAAAGGCCGAGTCCTGGCGCACCGTCTGACAAATCCATTACAAGATCCATCAGAACATCTTGTAAATAGTTTCAACTGAAATCACCACCTTCATAATCATGTAATGCTCCAAGCTATTGCGTGAGGTGATGGAACTGATTTCAAAGTGAAATAAGAATTTTTCTACTATTCAGTAAGGCATTAGTTTCCTCTCACCGTCAATCTTGACTTCCTGCAGGCAGCCGACAAATCCTCGACGTAGAGACGACGACATGACGTATGGACTGGGTGTCACCTCTACGCTCTTATAGTCTAGCCCAGCTAGAAACACGTCTCCTGTAAGGGTTAGGGCGGGCATATTGACGTCTCCAACCATTATTGTCCTCTTGGGCACGTCATCCAGCTAAAACACACACAGCATCATTGAGAGCAAATTAGATGAGTTGATTTAGAGAGGTCAAGGCCAGAAGCGAGTGCTCAATGATAATATCGAGTCACGCTGGCTTTAGAAATTCAGTCTTTCAGCAGCCATCAGCATGATCAGGGCAATCGGTACACGAGGGTAGAGATAGAGGTGGTAGAGAGAGGTGAAAGGTCATCACTGTCTGAGCTTAACACCAATACAACGGCATTCCTAGAATTTTGTCGTATCTGGTGATCGTGCAAATATCAAAAGCTCCGAGCACAAACAAAAATTGTTACCCATTTGTGAAAGCTTATTTCCACCGACTGCAACCAAAATTCATCAAATCTCCTGAGTTAGAAACAGCAGACATCACAGGAAACAAGTGCGCGACTTCTGTCTAGGGAGTTGTCTTACCATGGCACCAGCACCCCACGATCGAAATGTTACGGCCAGAGTATGGGCATTGCCATCAGACACATCAGATGAGATTCGTCTCCTCCTGACATTATCATCTCTTTTGATAATTACGTACAGATCACCATCTATTATTTCAGCAGCAAAGAGATCTGACCTGGAAATACATAACATGGTGAAAAATTAGGTCACAGCAGAATTATCGTAGAGTAAAATATGCATTGGTCCTAAGCTATGCTGTACTATAATACACACCCTTCTCCAGATGTATACATCATCAGGCCATCTCTCTCTATAGTCGTAAATGTAATGGATAGAAACTTTCTGCTGCCCTCAGGTACATCTAGCCTGATGAACTCATCCGGGTTCGTAATAGATACAGGGTCGACGAGCGTCACGTCCCGACACTCATGGAACATGAGGCTACCGTGAGTGTTCAGAAGAGCGGAATCTTCTGAAGCCATTTTCAATAGCTGAAGCACTATTGAGTCTGCCTCAAACACCAACTGTAATGGATGTTTGGGTCACCATTAACTATCAAAACTTGCAGCCTGTTAGGTAAACATTGAGTACAGCTTCCAGGCTGCCCTGACACACCGTACTGTATTGTGTCCACAATAACTACCATTGACATTGAGTGCCTTAGCCCAAGGTCATGCAACACCTATAGGGCCACTCACTTACCCCCTTAAGGCAGCCATAGAAGCTCTGAATGACTCTAGAGCCTTTGATGTCAGGTGAGTTTAACGCTCCGCCAACATACAACACTCGACTGGAAAAGTCGGAGAAGTTCCCAGTCTCGGTCCATTTCGTCTCGTAGCCACTGTCAACTGTAGCAGTGATCTGTATAACACAACGAATGAAACTTAGAAAAGAGAAGACAACAAGTAAACGATGTTTCGAGACCATGTGGCGTTACGGACAGAGAAATCACTAATCAACGCCTGCAGCTAGGCGAATAACTGGGCCATGATATGGACCAGGAAAAATTCACCAAGCAGGAATGAAGTTACATAACATACAACTGCACAACCATGAACAAATACAATCTGACACATGTTCAGCGGGTCAATTCTGCAGTAAAAGCAACAAATAGTACAGTATACGCCATATGCCATCTATATCTCACCGTATCCCAGCACAAGCAGGAACTGTTCTAAACACGAGTAGACAGGATGTGAGAATATCACACAATGTCAGCTTTTAACCTAGATAGATGATGAAATCGTATCAAAAGATTCCGAACACATATCAGTCACTCACGCTCACAGAGGTTTGACACACTGCACAGTAGAGAATGGAATGTAACCATAGCAACAGGTAAACTATAGCGGGATGATTTCCTGTAGCACACAAACAAATGAAGACCGAGAACATATTAAGCTCCTATACTTGCAGGTACATTTACCTCTAATTTTTAAATACGAACATCAATGAGTGCAAGAGGAAATATGACAAATAGAAAGAGAGAGCCAGCTAACCAACAGCTGTTACTTACAGTACATGTCCTCGCCAGACCGCCACCATAGAACTGAGGTAAATTCAGAGGTCTAAGTTCTACGGCAAACTGACGTGCATCTCCCAAAATCAAGTATTAAACGGCAAAGCGAAGTCCAGCACACTTACATCTGATTGGATACGTTTGATGACGACATGGTGCCAATGATTGTCATCAAACCTTGTGCCAGTGCCGATTAGTTTGAATGCTGGCTGGCTGCCACCACCCATGTAGACGTTGAGGTACACAACGCCATCAACCAAACCAACATTCAGGAAGTAAGCACCATCACCTAAAACCAGTCGCAGGGTTTGTATGTTGTAATCGTTAGAGCACGGCAATAAAACCATGAGCTGAGCGTAAAGCTACCAGTGAAGAATATAAGTCCATCACTAGCAGACGTCTTGAACGAGAAGACGATGTTCTCTTTGGTGTGAGTGATGGCGGACTGCCCTCTGCCTGAGAAGTTGTAGCTGATGAACTCACTACCGGCAAAAGTGGCAACAGTCGAATCTACAACTGAAGTCAGCAGGTCAGCAGGACGTGTTGGTAAACAAACAACACTTTATTCACACATTTGTGTTTGCATGCTTATGGATTTTATTGCAGGAATTCCTCATATCAATATTTCTGGCGTGTGATACATAATAATGCTGGTATTGAACCTATTGTTGTGAGGAGTCAATACTTGCTGATTGTCTTATCGATTGCAATTCATCAGATCTTGACTTTTTGCTTTAGGTTATGTAAGATAGATGAAAATAAATACTATACTATCTCTTGTTCTGTATTGACACCTTGGAACAATATCACGTGACCTTGACATTGTCATTATCATACATGATTCTAATCCATATCACAGCAGAAGAAGTATTGAACTAGCACTGCAGTTCGCCAGGCAAGAGCTGATCACATTATTAGCGCTTATTATGAGCAGCATTTCCCACACTACCAGCTAGGGCTGCAGCTACTAGGTAAAAATTGGTACTTGTACAAGTGTGGGACACTTTGCATTGCCGAATACCCTTCACCAACCAAATCACACCCTCCCCCCTCCTCGTAGAACAAACCAATCAAGAAAATACGTACACACGCTTGAAAATAGGAATGACTGGATCGCAGGATTGGTCTATGAAAAGTTCGCAAACAGGTGAAACAAATCAATTAGCTGCAAATTCCCCTCTCTTACATCGTAAGAGTTTTTACTGAAACCAAAGCTGTCATATATCTGGGTCATATATCTAGATCAACCTAATTTTGAAGTAATGATGACAATGGTCTAATTTCCTTCCTTTTCAGCCAAGCGCACCGTGTTTGGTATGGTCTATTGCACAACAGCAGAACTGAGTATTGGTGTCAATAGTTCAAGATATCAGTGCAGATAGAATTCTACTGGTGATTCAATCCATGATTTCCAGCTGAATCCGACTGTGCCAGTCTTCAGGTCTCTCTGGCTGGTATCAACATGTCTACTTGTCGCTGGAGGCGATGGAGAACCGCTGTTGCTAGCAGGGCACTGGACCAAACATAAACAATTAATGAACAGATGCCATACTGTTCCTATCGTGATCACGTATGACATTCACACCGGAGTGTGCTGCCAATCCCCAAGGGTCAGCGGCAGCGTCTGTGCTCCTCATGCAGATTTCATATGTGGATCCATAACCAGATGCGTGTGCAATAGACCGGTGAGTCTCCTGAGGCAGCAGAGTAAATACTAGCTCAAACACACTGTCCGCGTCTGTAGTGAATGAGTGTCAGGAGTCGTTACGACTAATCACATCCTCCTCGCCTGCACCTCCGGTTCCCTCCACCTCTACCTCCTTCCACCTCTACTTCCCTTCACCTCTGCCACCCTATACCTCTACCTCCCTGCCTCCACCTCTGCCTGTCTCCCTCCATCTTTACCTCCTTCTGCCACCCTGCACCTCTGCTTCTTTCCCTGTCCCTCTACCTCTAGCACTCTCTACCTCTGCCTCCCTCCGCCTCTTTCTCCCTCTCTCCCTCTCTCCTTCTCTCCCTCTCTCCCTCTCAAACAAGACCAACAGCCACCCTGACTACCACAGCCTCCCGCTACACAAAACTCACTAAATCACTCTATAGAAAGGAAGAGCAAACGGCGGAAGG
>ERZ1740065.520-NODE-520-length-20817-cov-12.120605_pt1 | contig 20817 bp, 6 predicted proteins | sample MGYA00581738_ERZ1740065 | MGnify/ENA primary metagenome ERZ1740065 (study PRJEB43018, sample SAMN04849749) | marine metagenome | isolation source: floating plastic debris | place: Pacific Ocean | collected 2008-09-01 | study: EMG produced TPA metagenomics assembly...
CGGAAGATTAATCGAGATTAATTATTTTGAAGAAATGCAGCACTAATAATAATAATATAATATAGTGTAATATGATAATAATAGTACATAATAATAATATAATATAATATAATAATGGCATATGAAAGCAGCTCTGGTTGTTTAGTGTCTAACTAACTACGCATTGGTTTTCCCAATCCTCAGCATCACAACTGGCAAGAGAAGACAGGATAGTATACGACATGCTGCATACTGTGAACATAGAAATATTAGCGCTGTCAAACTGTAGCGTTTTCCTCAAATTTTCTGTATTTCTAATAACAGCGCCTGGAATTTTTAGCGATTTTTTTCCAGCTTGTATATAACATAAAGAGCTATCGAAAATCTAGCGCTCAACTTTAATAGTGTTTTCTTCAAGTTATTATTATAGCTATTATTGTGACTTGTGAGGTAGCTAAATTTTCTATGTTTACAGTATATGATAAAAAAAACTCTTGGACTTGTACTCCCCTGTGTGACCAGTGAGCATTTTTTGCACTGGTCACGCCCCTGAGAAAGGCCCCTGAGAAAGGATGATGTTCCTTATTTAGTGGGGTTTGGGAGTTGCCCTGCAACCATACTAGCTATATGACCACAGGGACCGTTTATGTGGCACAGGAGCAATTATGGTCAGATGCTCTTCCTGTCACCACGGTGACCGGGGATTGAACTGGAACTCCTTGCGCAGGTGCCCAAGGTGCTAACCTCCCAGACACGGCTGCGCCCTATGCTTCATATATGAGAGACAATACTATACTACATCAATAAATACACCAGATGGAAGCATAACTACTTTTTAAAAGGGATCTCTAGCAGCATTTGATAGTAGTGATAATCATGAGTAGTTAGCCTGAATTATAGCCACGCTGAAGCGAGTGAAATGAGTTCAATCGATTCACACTGATCCACTCAGATCGCCAGCTGAAGCGGGTCGTTACATAACAGCCACACCCAGAAGGTGCTGCTCAGAGGAAACTGACCAGACATCACTTGGTGTTAGAATTCTTTGTCGTAGGGATTGCAGCATTCCTGCTAAATGAGGCCCGTATTTTTTACAGGAACTGTATCCCCCTCAATTTCAGCTCCGATATGGATCAAATTTAATCATAAATAAAACGATTTAGTAGTGACTTTTGCTTGTACTAATTCTCATGACCAAAATCGAGTTTCCATTGGAAACTATGGCACGCAGAGCTGCAGACACTGTACCCAAAAAGACTGGACTAAAATAACTTTTAAGCTTCTTTCTATCAGTTATTATTCCAATGTACTTGATCTATGAATATACTCACCTCTTTCGTACCTCCCTCTGCCGAGAATATGAATTTGCATTTGACGCCGAACTAAAACAATGAAAACATGGGTGTCAGTCAGATGGAAAGCGCGGATGCAAGCATATTCTGCACTATTACGAGATAAAGAATTCATGCAGTTGCATAGGATAAGGTTGAAAGAGAATAATGAATCAAATACTTTTTTATTTTCATTCAAAATTGGTTAATTTGTGTCTCTTGCGACACCATTGTCACAAAAAAGTTGTATATTTGGTAGTGGGAGTTCGGCTTGCTAAACGAATTCGCATAAACTTACCGCCTCATTCTCGACACTTTGTTCCACTCCTGCTGGTTTCAGTTCAAAATCAAAAGTTTCTGTTGGGCCAGCAAATACCTCAGTGAGTATTACGATAAAGAACCCAATTACCAAGCTCTGGAGTCTCGCCATGGTTGTTGATTTTCAATATCCCTGGAATGGACACATAGCGGTGTGCTATTGGCCAGAATGAAAGAACCAGGTTCCTACAGCCTAATAATTCTACGAGACCCTAGTGGCAGTACCCCTAAATTTGATAATGATAAATCCGGCTAGTTTGTATTTGATTAGTTATCAATACTACTAAAGTCTCTTTTGATTGGTCAATAAATATAGGCAAGACCAATAGAAGCCTATCTCACAAAATCCTGTTGCGCGCGAAATTTCCAACCAATCATACTACTGTGTCATCACTCGTTTTGTTTGTAAGCATGAAAAGCCACGTGACTTGTTTTGTTGAAAGAAACACGGTTCTTCAGGCACGTTTATTTAGCAAATCTTTACTTCACCTTATTTTGATAAAGCTATAGCGATTTAATAGATATTATTTCATAATATTTTAGCACACGATTGATTCATTGTCGTTGGACATTCAAATTCAAATAGTACAGGTGCGCTTTCCTACTGGCCGAAGTAGGCACGTGGTGAGATAATATGTGAACGTTGTGAGCTTTGCTCGTCTGGCCTTTCTCCTCTGCTCCAGCACACATTACAGACGCGAATGTTCTCTCGTCTGCTTTGATCTGTATCCACGCCTAACGAAAGAACGTAAGTGTATAGTAGCATAGTACAATATATGTATATATATATACAATATCACCCCTTCCTTTCATACCGTACAGACAGCTTTTATAAAAAAACTAACAAGCTCTGACAGTTGGTCAATGACTTTAGTGGAGAACATTAGATGCACCTGGTGAGCAAAACGAACTCGCAGTGCATCTCGAAAGCTTGTCTACTTACCATACAACCGTCTGTCTATCTGGTAACATAAAAGCTTCTTTCCAGAGACAAACTGATCCATCGATCTACCAGCATGCCATTGCGACCTTCCAGGAAGAGGCGAATTTCGATGTATGTACATGAGCAACCAATACGTCTCAGCTATGCTATGCTATGCTATCAGTAACGAGCTACCCGGTAACTCTCAATCTCCTGTCCATTGCTGTCTTGAGGTGCGCCGAATGACCCCATGAGGGCCGCTTGCATGGCTTTTTAGAACTTATCATGACTAATCAAAAACTTCTCGATTTGTCTCAGACATACCGGAACTTGTGTCCTAGGACTTTTCAAGACATATGAGGCCCACCTTATGCTGTCTTGATGACTTTTTGTGACTCTGTCTTGTTGATTCTAAGACATAAAGTCCTGACAGGTTCTGCATGACTTCCGTCTTAAGGACTTAAGTTCCAGATTCGGATCAATCCAAATTGTATAGTTTTCTGTACATTTTAGCTGCACAAAGCAAAGCTGTAATAGTTGTGATAGCCTCAAAATAAATAGCCAGCACTCACAAACAGATGCAATGAACAAGAATAAGCTCCAGCTCAACATTGATATGTTTCTAATGTTCATCTCTTGACCGCTAGTAGATTATTCTTGTTTTTCATATCAACCATGAACTTTTGAATTGGTGCTATGATGTGACTTTGCATGTGGTTAGCAATTCTAGCACATGTGATGGGTAGAGACATTAAATTTCCCAGCAGCAGGTTTTTGTGTCAACTATTTTCACAAGGAAAAATGTGAAAAACAAGCTGGAGCTTACTCATTGCGTTTCTTTGTGAGTGCTGGCTATTTATTTTGAGGCTATCACAACTATTACAGCTTTGCTTTGTGCAGCTAAAATGTACAGAAAACTATACAATTTGGATTGATCCGAATCTGGAACTTAAGTCCTTAAGACGGAAGTCATGCAGAACCTGTCAGGACTTTATGTCTTAGAATCAACAAGACAGAGTCACAAAAAGTCATCAAGACAGCATAAGGTGGGCCTCATATGTCTTGGAAAGTCCTAAGACACAAGTTCCGGTATGTCTGAGACAAGGAGATTGGCCGTTACCAGAGTGGGTATATAAGGAGTGGGTATATTATATATAAGCGCTACTGACAAGAAATATCTGTCAACTACATGTATTAGCTGAGTATATGGTACTGTTACATAAGAGAGTGATTACCTACTGCTTAGCAGCTTACTGGCCCCTTTGTTGTTGCTCTTATTGTTGTTGTTATTGTTGTTGTGGTGAGGCTTTGTGTGGCAGAGTGACTTTAGCCAGGTTTGCTCTACCCACTCTGTACTTGAGCTGATCATTTCATAGCGCTAGCCACATAGATTATCTGGAGCAAGCTGTTGTATTATTGTTTGCTTCAGTTTACCCACAATGCTTCACTTTACCCACAATGCTTCACTTTACCCACAATGTTGGGTTGAAGGAGATTAGGAATACTGGTACTGCGGTCCCCCCACTATAACAGGGGGAAGACAACTCCAAGGTAAAATATCTCCCTTTAGAGGCTTTAGGACCCTTTAGAGAGGTAAACAGACAATGTAGGTCAAAACAATGTTGCAAAAGCAAGTACAAGCTGAAACATAAGGATTGACATTTCAAATGAATCTTGGTCACAGTAGCACAGAGAGAAGAAAATGGTTGTAGACAGAAAATTTTAGGGCATGTAAACCTGCTGTAGGACTGTCTGACGTAAAAGTAAGAACTAATTATTAATCAGTTATTATGAAGCTTCACATTTTTCAGAAAGAAAACTAAATTTTAAAAAAATTGCATCTGTAAGACGCAGGAGGTGATAAATAATTTTGTCCTCGCCGAACTTCGACATTGTGTCCATCCCCCCACGTAGACAGGCATATTTCCTTATAGTCGAGGGAACTCAGTAGCTGTACCAATCATGTGTATAGCCAGCGGTGAATTGTAAAGAATATTGATGTCATTGATGAGTGTATTATTGCTTATTGACAATATCGCTTTATTTAGATTGGAGTCCAACTCTGAACAACTGAAGTGTCTCAAGGTGAATCATCGAGAATCCACTCCACCACACCAGTATCTCCTCAGACCACGCGAATCTTCATCTAAACGCTGTAAGTATCACACAGAACACTGTGGTAGAAACTAGTGCTGTGATGCATGGTTTTTATCCATAATCCTTCAGCTATTGTGTAAAAAACTCATCAGAGTACAACATGCTATATTAGTGATGCGTAAAGCAGCAAGAAGGCAAATTTATTCTGAAAAGTCATGATAACTTCTGAAAGTCTTCAGCTAGGTTTTAACTTGAGAATCGGAATCGAATATCGAACCTTGTGAGAGAGAATGGAATCGAATATCGAACCTTGTGAGGGAGAATGGGATCGAATTGCTGATTCTTGGAATCGAACCAGCATTGGTAGAAACCACTGGTTATATACCTGTGGATTTGTGCCTAGTTTAATATGTACCATTTTATAAAAGATTGAGGGATGCATGTCTTGATCCCTATATTGTAGAACCTGAATAGGGAGTAGGAGATAGCTCAGTGGTAGAGCCTGCACCTCATGACACGCAAGTGTTGAGAGGTTGTGGGTTCAATCCCACTCAGTGCTCCTGCTGGCGCCACAGGTGTGCTCTGACCTAGAAACTGAGAGCAACCTGGCTGCCGCAACCTTGCTCTTAAGACACTACAATTTCTCAGTGTACCAGCACATGAGACAGACCTTGCGATTTTAACTAACCTGATTTGATAGCGAATACAGCAATAGAACTGTTAGGGACTTCTTCCAAATCATCAAGAAATGAAAATGATAGCACTCTAACAATAGCGATCCCATAAATGAGAAGACAACTCCTATATTATAAGGTATAATTTTTGTAACAAATTGTAATGATAGTGATAACTTTTTGTCGCTTTTTTGGTGGCTGTTAGACTGTTGCTATCAAATCCGGTCTACAGTATTACAACATTTTAGTGGTATCTTTCTTCTGAGTTTCATTGTGTTTCAGGAAAATTTGTTCAGTCACAACCCAGTATTCTACCCACTGTAGGCACTTACCAGAGCGGGTGGTCTGTTAGCGGAGCCACAGGATTCCAATGCCATGGAAATGAAGTGGTAGCAGATGATTGTTATAACATCATTTGGCTGCCTGATGAAATGCTCCTCAAAATATTTAGCTTTGTGGATCAGCAGACACTGTTGACAACAGTGAGTAGGTGAGTTGAGTTGATAGATTGACATATAATAATCTGTTATTGATCTGTATCTGCTGCTGTCTGCTGCTGTTAGTGTTACCAACTAGGGATGGATTCGATACCGATATTCGATATTCGCAATCTCAATATTAGAAAACCCTATAAAACTTACGTACCAAAATATCGACTGCATCGTATCATATGCAGCATCAATACACGGATATACTTTCAAATAATCTCACTATTTGGACGAGAAAAATTTCTTTGAGGAGAATAAAGACGGATCACTGGTTTTACATGGAAGCAATTACTGTATACGCAAAAATAATCACCATAAAATAAAGCGCCAAAGTACAACTTCAACTTGCTTGATCACAACATCTTTAGCAGTTATTTTCACTTACATTGGGTGAAGTCTGGGGTATACTGTATACGTAAAAATAATTGCGATTGAGCATTAAATGTGATTTTCGAAAAACTCATTTTTCCGCATTTATCATACATCGCAGTTATTTTTCAGAAGGTGTAGAGCTCATTGCAGAAGGTGTAGAGCTCATTGCAGAAGTTGTAAGATCGTATTTATTACTCATTGCATTTATTTCTCTACTGGCGCTTTCGCATTTATTTGTCTCGCAATTATTTTTACTTATACGGTATTGTGTCAGAAAAAATATCTTCCATGCTGTCATCGTACAGTTTCCCCAGTCATCGTGAGTAGTTCAGTATTCTGATATATTGAGAAGACAACTCCGAAAATAAATGAATATTAACAATTGTGCTCCAAGCCCATCTCTATTGCCAAATCCGAGTGAGAAAAATTGGCATTTTTACTCTTATCAGCATGCTCGCTGGTTTCATACCCTCCTATCGGCTCGCTGGTTTCATATGAGGCTTGAATCCGTACTTATTATTCTTTCGCCGCACTTATGAAACATGCGCAAACGCCGATCGGAGAGTAAAAAATGCCCAATCATCGTCGAATTCAATAATTGAAAAAACACATTGAGGTAACTTTATGGCCTTTAATTTACTACATCTCTGCTCACTAAATATCGATGATAGATTTTTTGGGCCTATGGCCCTGACACAGAAAGCAATTAGATGGCCTAATGTCATAAATTGACCTCAAGAAGTAAAACAGTCATAGATCCAGGGGTAAAATTGTGCAAATATCAATGATAGATTTCGTGCATCTTATAGTGGGGAGGACACGGTATAGTGGGGAGGACATGGTATAGTGGGGAGGACATGGTATAGTGGGGAGGACATGGTATAGTGGGGAGGACATGGTATAGTGGGGAGGGCTGGGTATAGTGGGGAGGCTGGGTATATTTTGCAGTTGAAGGCTTGTTAACAATTTACGACAACATATCTATGGTTGCCGCTTATTGTATTATTTTCAGCAACTCTCTGGGGTTTGATACTCAGAGACTGTAATCCACTACCACTGATGGTTTGTTGCTATAGAGTCTGCAAACGATGGAATGCACTGAGCAAGGACCATGCTCTCTGGACACATTTCAATTCGAGTCGCATATGTCATCACCGCAGTTCCATCAGAAAGGCGATGAAACAGCTTTGTGGCTGGCATACTAAATCTATGTCTCTCAAAGGCCCATGTTGCATACTCGAGTGTGTAGCCTTAAGAAGGCCATGTGAGCACCTCTCTCTTTCTCTCTCCTTTCTTCCCTCCCTCCTTTCTTCCCTCTCTCCTTTCTTCTCTCCCTCCCTTCTTCTCTTGTTCCCTCCCTCCTTTCTTCCCTCTCTTTCTTCCCTCTTTCCCTCCCTCCCTCCTTCCCTCCCTCCCTCCTTCCCTCCCTCTTTCTCTTTCATCTCCTTGTCTGCTGATGCCTTGTATGGTATCCTGGATGTTGACATACTTTCAGATCTGACAGAGGCTGTTGTAAACATCATTCAGCGCAAGTGCGCTGATCTGCGGTCATTTCATTTATCATCAGACCGATATCCCAAAGTGACGCTGCTCAGTAGACTTCCTTCTACAATCACTCATCTCTCTATCGTAAAATGCTATCTGAGCATTTACGACTTTCAGCAGCTGATCAACAAAGGTAGTATTCATCTCCACTCACCCTTTCTCCCTCCCTATCACCCTACCAAACCCCCCTTTCTCTATCCTTTTCACTGTTGATAGTACTCCCTCTCTGTTGTGTCCGTATTTATCTCTATTCTCCCATCCAATCTCCTGCCCCGTTCCCCCTTAATTCAATGAACAAAGTCATCTCTCTCAATTTTTCATGCTAAGTTTTGCTGTACATTGAAGGTTGCCACTTCAAGAATCTAAGGAGCCTCGATATGACAGGCTTGATAGTGGGCAGGTGTAGACCACATAAATGTACAGAGTTGCATCTGCCTCTCTCACTGGAGAGAGTCTGCCTAGACAAGATGATTGTTCCCCGAGACATCTGCCTACTTTCACTCGTAACAGAGTTGACAAATCTAACCTACCTGTCTATGTCCTCCTGTTGCATCACCTACCAGGCCATCTTAGAGCTTTCAGAAAGGCTGAAACGTCTTCGAACTCTGTTTATCCTAGGTAAGACCTTGACCTTGGCACTTGTGTACAGTAATCTCTACTCCACACTCGTGGTTATTCACAAATCTAGTTTGCGCTTGCCGTTCTGTTGCAAAGATTTTCAGATTTTTATGTTTGTTATGAATGCTGTATCGATAGCGACGGGACAGACTTAGTATATTTACAAAATCATTGTGTGTAGTTGAGACGGCAAAGCAGCCTCATCATCATGAGAGAGAAAAATACAATTGTGGAGCGATGTTAGTTGAAACCAGCTCAATTACTGTATTCCCTGGACTATAAGATGTGTGTCTAAGGAAGCGACGACAAGACATGTGGAAGCAAGGTCATGTGTTTACACATCTCCATAATGAGTTTCACTTGCGATATCTCCATTGTGCTGAAAGTAAAAATGAATTAAATTTATGCGAAGAGCTGCTTGTCAACCTGTTGCAAAATTTTAGTGACTAAATATGAATATGCGGGTGAATTCCCCTCCAGTGGATAAACACTAGCTCTTTCATTCCTTCAGACAGTTTATTGACGGGTCGGACAGAAGAGACTTTCTCCAGTTTGGAGGGTACGAAGTGGCTAACACTTTTCCAGCAGGGTTTCCCAAGCATTAAGAACTTTGAGGTGGAGTTTATCCCTGACGAAGCTGGTCGACAAAAAATTGTGCGATTGTAGTAAGTTGAGACATCTTCCAATCACTGCTGCCCTCATTATCATTGTATCTGTATTATTATTGTTGCTATTGTTATTATCATTGTTATTATTATTACATCATTGTATCATGATGCGATTCACATAGCATGAGGATAGACGTTGAGAGTTACATAGACGTTGAGAGTTACATAGACATTGAGAGTTACATAGACATTGAGAGTTACATAGACATTGAGAGTTACATAGACATTGAGACCGATGTTACCTGCTGAGCTGTTACTTGTGATGAAACATCTTGAAACATGGCAGGCACATGAAATATATATGTGAGAACGCACCTGTCCACTAATGCATCTGACAGTAGTTTTCCCTTTCAGTGTAGGAGATGAGGGTCGGGTTAGAATTGACACCCAGTACTACAGCGAATGTAATCGAGATGAGCTACACAAGCGTATACACTACTATCATGCACTCGCGAGAATGCAGATACTTGAACCATGGCTGTGATTGTGTCCGTATATATTTATGAATCTTCCACAATCTATGGAGTTGTCTTCTCATGATATTTGTCAGCTGGTAGTTAACAGAGCGAGACTCCCATAGCTTGGCTTGTAATAGAGAATAGTGGAGAGTGACGATGCAGGCTACGATGATGCGGAGAGAGTGACGATGCAGGCTACGATGATGCGGAGAGAGTGACGATGTGACGACCCGCTATTTTCTCAAAAATGCTATACAAAAATAGTTGTATGGGCCAAATGGGAAGACAACTCTCTTTTTCCACTTTTACGCTCTCACCTACCGGTGGTCTTAATGCTAGCTTTATAAGTACATAAATCTATGTCTTATACTCTTTAGTCTTATGATTTCCCCCCACTTTAATGGATAGAGTTTTCCTTCGTTATTTTTCCGTACAAACTAACGATTTTCTTATCCTTACCAATGCGAATTCTTGGTGTTAAGCCATGTGGTTTGTTTGAAAATACATACATTTTTCACTCCCTACCTCAAAGATTGTTCATGAAGTAGCTGTCCTGTTAGTAGAGTTTGCACAATCATACCTGCACATGTGTATTTACGCATACCTATACAGTTATATTTACGCATACCTGATCATCGGATGGTTTTTTTCCGCAGCCTTCAGAAGTCTGTTTTTCATGTAGACGTAAATTTTCAAGGGGTGATGTACCTTTACGGATGTGTTGTTAAAATAGTATTGCTGCCCATTACTCTAATGATCCAGCCATCTGTAACTAATATGGTTAGGAACTGATGGAACTTAACATTCGCTTGTAGCAGATTGCCCAGAAATTTATATAATGTATACAATTAAGGCATAGAAAAATACATGGGAAGAGTAACGCTTTGAAAAATGGTCTGATATCATTGTATAAAATGAAACTTCCTCGGTAGTGGTGGTTTCACTTCTTGATCTCATATCAGTATGTATTTATGTTATGTAGAGATGAATATAATAAACTGCATATCCTTTATATCATGCCCATAATTCTTATGAGGGAGGAGGTGTATGGTTGCCATTTTCTGTACAAGTTTACAACTCTACTAGCCGGGATGAAACATGATAACTTACTTCACTGCTTGCTAGCAAATACTGCGGCTATGACTGCCACAGCAACAATTACCAGTACCACCGGGATCCCGATGATCAGTGTCCATTTGCAGACTTTTTGCTTATCTTGGCAGCATGTTTCTCTATCTCTGGCTATCTCCATAGCAAAGCTTTGGTTCCTTGGTCGTGTAGTGTCCTGTAGGAAATCATTATGAGGCGTGAATATTTTGGTCATGGCTGGCTGTGTGAGATGATTAGTTTTTACGTACCTTCTGTGGCGATTTCTCCTTTTGATTGGTTGGTTTGCTGGATATAGATCTGTTTGACCTTTGACTGGCATTGCTGCCTGTGTGTGATCGATGATGGCCACCACTGGAGCTGCGTCGACTGCTGCTGCTGCGTCTTGGCTTGTCCTTAGACTTGGCTACACCGCTAGGCGGAGCTGACATGATCTTCCAGATGTCTTTGCTTGGCTTGGAATGATCTCCTGAGACACTGTCAATATCGGAGTAATCTAGCGTGTCTAACTTCCTTGTTTTCTTTTTATCCACGTATTCAAACCTCACCACCTTTTTGCTGCTAGATTTGATTCCATAAGGTTTGAGTATTGATTTCAGCTGCCTATTCTCCTCTCTGATAGCATCGTCTTCGAGGAACGATATGCTCACGCTACGACTGGATCGGGTTGACGATCGTGGTCTGGGGGTCGGCGTAGCAATGGAGTCCGTCTCATCGCCGCTGCTTTCCAATGTAGGGATCTGCTCTGGCCGCAGCTTTTTTGGGTGAATTTCACCAAAAATGGTATACGCTTCTTTGTTGATCTTTCGTGGAGCAGCGACTGGTCTATACAACTCACCCTGATACCGCCTGGGATCGTATGCGCTGCTGGTGACGCTCTCATTGTCGGTTGAGGTCCTCGTTCTGGCGCTGGCGAGCGACTCGAGGTCCCCGTCACTTGACCACGATCTGGAGTCACGCACACTTGGACTAGTTATCCCAGAGTCGGAGTCATATTGGCTCATGTCCTTCAGCGGATATCTGTGCACATCGATGTACTGTCGGCTTGTCTGACTATACCTCAGCGACTCGCGAGGAATCGGTGCCGGCTGGTTGTTATTGGTGATCAGTTTCTCGCTGTTGTATCGGCCTCTCTGGTAGGAATTGTTACTGAGCTCATCTGAAGTAAAGGATTGATTGGCGCTGCCAGGGTCGGTGGTCGATCTCCTTTGGTAGTCGACTCTCTGCTGGTACGAACCACTTGTTGGGTAATATCCCTGCTGCCGCGACATTGCGAGCGTCACGTCACGTACCACTGGTCAAACTCCTCTACTGTTGTATTAGTACTAGAACTGTATCAAATCTATTGATGCTTGAGTTCGATAAGCTAAAACTGTTACGTAACAGGGTAAGGCGTGAATGAGGCTTCACTTTCACCTACCTGTCTGCTGAGAAGAATGCAGAAGAGGTGCCAATACTATTATATCACTGGGCTCAGTTATTCGAATGCAAATACAAACGTAGATAACAGACGTAAGCCACTGCTATCAGTAGACTACCGATGAAATTAGCTGTGCTGTGAGTCAGCTCTCATATGAGTGTCCATACAACTCCTGTGTGATATACAACAATCGGGAACTAAGATAGCTCACGTACATACGTATAGACTGTGGCTTCGAAATGGAGAGAGTCATTTCCATAAGCTCTGGAACTTGTTGATGAATCTACGCATGAGTGATTTCAAGCAGGACTTACTACAGCGTAGCGCTTACGCGACGTGCCTGGCAGGTGACTGTCAGGTTTTCGACAAGTTGCCCAATGGTATTGTAACAGATTCGTACATTTTTATTTACCAAGAGAGAAAAATATATTTAAATTAAAACGGAAATGAGATAGACGTGTCACAGCAGCCATTAAACATCAAAATACCAACAGCTTCAAAACTGTAGATGATGTGAACTTACTAGTACGACGCCGATCACATGACCAATCATTTACAGTAATGATGGTGACAAAAAACATCAACAAAGGAGCATGTTGACGAGTAGTCCTAGAGCTACACGAGTAGGACAGCATTGATGCAGCCGTCGTTCTCAGGGTTGTTAGTTACCTGTGCATACTTTCCCCAGACTACTTTACCACCTTGTGTGACAAGGCCCAGCTCGCTGATATTTACCTGACAAGAGAACATACGGTTCAAACAATTGTATCAACACGACCTTGAAACAGAGACGAACAGGAAGTGACATCAACTACGTACCTCTACGACTGTACCCTTGGTGATAACTCCGAGTCCCGTGTACATCGGTGAGTTCGGGTTCTTCTTTACTCCGATTATGGGTAGACAGAACGTCGCCTTCAACTCTGGATGCGTGACGTGTGCTTTCTTAAACCTCAATGCCTAAATTACAGAGGCATCTATGAGTTACAGGACAAGGGACACCTGCTGCCAGATGCCAATAAATGGCTTACCATGGGCCGGATGAACCGCTCATACTTCGGAGGTTTACGTGTGAACCCTTCGCCAACGTAGCACACCTTAGTGACCATCCTCTTCCAACATTTGCGACGGGACTTTCCAGTTTTAATGACCTTGAATACCTCGGCCTCGCTGACACCTTTGACCTTCGGCAGTGGTACGTCCCACTTGCCCTGAAATACGGAGTTCATAGTCATACAATCATGTCCATCGATACTGTAAACTGCAATACAAGTTAGTGTCTTAGTGAAAGACAATCTTCCAACATTTCATTTGGAGTTGTCTTGACCTGGTTCTGGTATGTAGTAGATAAGAATGCGTAGATGCAGGAGTACAGAGCTGAGGATTTACATTATTCAAGATGGTCAGGACTAGGTCATATTGCAACATAGAGTGTGACCAAGGTAATCATATATCCCGATCAAATGGGGAGAAGACAACTCCAGGTCCATCGCTACTGGGTAAGTACAGAGCTCTTTCCCTCCAACAGCAGAGCGCAATCATGACATCTGATTAATATCAAGCTTTCACAAAACTGCAGCAATGAAGGCTGTAGTGTCACATACAAATCAGCGACTTGCATAGAAACCAGTCGCTGATGCTAGTCGATCCTATTCGCAAGCTGAAGTGAAAACAACAACAAAGATACCGAGACAACATTGTAAAACTTCTAATGGACAGCTCCAGTCAGCAGATGGAAGAGAGGACAAAGATTTTCTGGGCTTGTACACATGTACATATGTACTGACAACAGTTGCAACAAAGTGTGAACCAGGCTGAGCCAGGCTAAACAGGGCATCATGGGAGCTCCTAAGACATAGCAATATTGAATCAGAGCTGAGCTGCCCGCCGCTCTCATCAGGACAAAACTGTTACCATAGACATATCATGGGGACAGTCTACCTGTCAGCTGAGACAGAACAGACTTACAGCCTTCTCTTTCCTTTTCTGTTTGATCATATTAGACAGGACTTTAGCCCGAGTCTGATCCTCTCTGTCCAGCAGGTAAGCGGGAACGGCCCCCTCCGGCACCCTGTCATCGGACTTGGCTTTTGTATTACGCTCTTCGTGCATCTTCAGTGTCTTCTTCATCTGGACTTTCTCGGCATGCCGTTGTTTGTGGTACATCTTAGCTCTACGAAATCGGTAATACTGGGTTCAAAGGTAGATAACTTTATAATTAATTACCATTGTTCCATGGCTAAAGGTTGAGGAAAACCTAACGGTGGCGGAAAAAATTGTTGACTTCCCAGCTACTCTCAGCTTATCAGGTTATTATTGTTGTGCGTACAATGAGTGTATACCATCACCTACCAATGAGTAGCTGATGTTGCCGTGAACTGTAACGACTCAAGATCAGGAGAAAGTAACTCCATATAGCAGACAGTTATTTTAGATGCGGTTGAATGTTTCAAATCTGATGAATTAATTTCATAAGTCTGTCAGCTGATAAAAGGGGCTTGATGTATGTAGCTATTGTCAAAGATCATCGACAACGTTGTTGATGATCTCTCTCTTTGGTTATTACGTTGGTCAATCAACAGTAGACCCATACCTTACGATATTATTCAAACTCCCAATTTCTGTGACTTTCCCGTTTCATATTTGCAGCGATTACAAGCAATGAACCGGGTCTACAGCAGCGCTGGTTTGATAGACGATAGGACCGAATATCAAAAAATATTTTTCGATTGATCTTAGGTAGCTTTGAGAATCGAAAACAACCATTACGAAATGGTTATACACTGCGTTTATCCATAATCCTTTAGCCATCATGTAAAGAAATCATCAGAGCACAGCGTATCAGTGATAGGTACATGTTTACAGCCTAAAGAAGACAAATTATTCTTAAAAGTCATCATAGCCACAAGGCCTGTAGCTTTATTCGTGATTTTACTGTAGATCTACCTCAACAATCTAAATGGAATATCCAACCTTCTGAGGGAGAATCGAATCGAATAGCTGGTTTATGGAATCGAACCAGCACCAACCCCTATCACTCACTCGAACCATGCAGCCTTGTTTACAGTGTATCACTGAACGAGCCAATCCGGCTAGATTTTACATTAGTGACCCGACAGATACAGTAGGCATGTAAAGTACTGAAATATATGAGTGTCTTGACTGCCAGCATTAAATCTATATTTGATTATTGATATATTGATATATTGATAGGTGCTTTCTTTTGTAGTAATGGATAACTAATGGTTTGCATACCTGTCAAGTCTCTTGGATTCCCCCCCATATTTCAGATGGCAGAATTTAGGGTCAAAATGGCTATTATTGGTTTTCTAATGTTCTCCTGCGGCTCACCAGTTAGGGCTTGGTGCGTTGAGCATAAATATAATCAAATTTTAGCTGTATGGGATAGGGGTTTTGAGCTATGGCTTCTCAGCGTTCAGAAGAATGAAATCTCCAGTATTTTCAGCCCGACAGGTTGACATGCATGTTGGTTCTCCCTCCCCAGCAGTCATATGCTCTATAGATTCGGCTTCAGGAAAAATATCCACAGTACTGTTACGATCTATCGACTGTTTGACTCTAACCATAATATGCTTAGGAAGTGTCATCCAATTACAGCAACTGGCTGAAATTGAGATCACAGAGAGCTGTACTGTTTGTTTGGTCATTGCCTAGCTTTCAGAGCAGATGCCTAGTTATAAAACAATAAAGGGTGGTTGCCCATACGACTTACTTCAAGCCTCGAAGCTTTTTAGCTTTCACTGCTCTCACATGAGCTTCCCTTCCCTCCTTTTTCCGCCTATAAAAGAAGACACAAATCAAGTTCATGCCAGTGGGATTAGGGCACATCAACATCAATACCAGGACACTGATGTTTGTGATGTAAATACATTCGAACTATTCGCTATTTGAGACTAATAAAAGTGCAAGTGATAGCGAATGAGTAGTGATGGCACCGCGACAGTATAGGATACACGCTTACTTTTTCTCCTCATAGTTCAAACGACGTCCATGTCGCTTTCTATGGAGTTCTATGTGTTCGTTCTGGGGCTGGAAATTAGATGATGCAGTATTTTAGGACATATGAATCATTTTATAATTGCAAACCACAGTCGAAGAGTGACGGTTCAGCAGCATCCATACTAACCATCTTTGATGCGTAAGTGAATTATAATGTAGCGTTTATCCAACAACGATGGCAACGAAGGAAATACAGTCCCACAGTGTCAGCGGAAAGAAAACTCGTGTGCAGTGATGATTTATCAGTACACTTGATGGCAAATGTTCATGAACCTCGTACGCTCAGAGATTTTTGGCAGTCATTTACACCATTCCTATTCTGATAAACGCTGGTCGTCCACGTTTTTTCGTGATTCTGTGTGAAACTCTTGGGTCTCGGAGATATGAAAATACGACTGCACGCTGGAGACCTTGACCTCATAGAGCAAGGTCTTTGCTGGGAAATAGCTCTGTAAAGCGCGCCATGACGCAAATGCCGCGAAAGCTTGCAACAGCCAACGCGGTATATAAAGTTATATACCTTTATATATCGCTCTGGCAACAGCAGTAGGTAGTGTCAGCCAATATGCCTAATCTATCTACAGTACCTGCTGCCTCTTTCTGCTGCCAGTATTTGGCTACCCAGTGTTTTGACTGCAGAGGACAGACAGACTGTCTCCATTTACACATGTTGTTGGCATGACAACTCTATAGTGACATTGGCTTTCAGAAAACTGTTCTTGCCATCCTTTTTCCTACTGCTCATTGTCACAAATGTAAAATCTACTCTACCACCTATATCACAAGAACAACTGACAGAACTACCACAGCAAGAAGACTGGGTTCGCTCAGCAACAACTGGTTGACTGCGCTTCAAATGAGATTTACTGTCAGGCCTGTAACTGTCTCTTCATAGATGTTTGTCAGGTAAAATTAAAGAACTAAATGAAATTTTCTATATTTTTATTATTTTGTACATTTTATTTCTATCACATAATTTTCATATTTCTTGATCATAACTAGGAACCGTAAGAAAGTACAGAAGCCACCTGGGTGCTGGCATGAGCTTGAGGAGCAGGGCAGGTTGAAATTCAAAACTTATCCACATATGCTGAGGAATGCATGAGCTTATGTCCAATCATGCCACCGCCATGCCTGCCACACGATGGAATAACCCTGCTGTGCACATAACTGTAATATCTACTCTCTACAAGACCTCTACACTGATCCCTGGTTGATCATGCTGTACTCACCATCGCTCATAGGATCAACACTATCTTAGACTGCAACAGGTCAGTTTGCCCTTCATCTTGCATCGGATTAGTGAAAATGGCTGAATTCCTTCTGCTGTAATACTGTCTTCATTATTTCTCTCCTATGGGCAGTTGATGGGTGCTGTTGTTGCTTTCTTATGTTCACAGTGTGCTCTCTTTTACTCTGTGCAGAGGATTATGGTGCTGGATGGTGGAGAGATCCGTGAAATCGCTCCTCCACAGGAACTGCAGGCTGACAAGGAATCTATATTCTACTCTCTAGCTGATCAGGCTGGTGCTGTCTCCTCATAGACCTACAAACTGTTAGTGGTGTCTCCTCATGGACTTAGAGACTGGTCCTGATGCCTTCTCATAGACCTAGAGATTGCTCCTGACATTTCTTCATAGACCCAGAGACTGCTCCTGATGTTTCCTCATAGACCTAGAGACTGCTTCTGATGCATCCTCAAATATCTAGAGACTGCTTCTGATGGCTCCTCATAGACCTAGAGACTGCTCCTAATGTCACTGGACTGGATGAGATGGGCTTGTTGTATGGTTTCCTCAGCTCAACAGCAAGTCAGAATCATGTATCAGACCATTGAGATACCCAGGAACGGAGAGGTATGGATGTCTGCTGACTGATTCCTCATCATTACTGCTAACAGACAGGAAGATGGCTACTGCACTCTCACTTTTTATCGTGGCCTAACTGAAATAATAGTGAGTGAGTGAAAAAGATAGCAGTTGAATTGATAACATATTAAGAATAAGGGGCTTGCAAAGAAGTCGTCAGCAAGATGAGAGAAGATTAGTTCAAAGTACTATAGAAGTATTGTAATAGTGGCATAGTTTTCTGATAGTTGTTGAAGTTACTTATTGTAAATGTTATCCATAGAGCTCTGCTATGAGAAGCGTGAGTGCGCAGTACAATAACCGACATTCTCTCAGCCAATCGGAGTCAAGAAGAACCCGAGCTCACTGATGTATACAGAACTCGGAATTATCACCAAGGGTACAGTTGTAGAGGCACCTAGTTGATGTCACTTCCTGTTTGTCTCTGCTCCAAGGTCATGTTGATGACACAGATCTCCTGTAGGCAGGTAATATAGACGTACGAGCTCCATGGCAGGTAAATATTGGCTGATGTCATCAGTAGCTGTGGCTGATAACCTTGACTTACAGCATTTATCTAAAGCTTGTTTGCTTTTCAATCACGTCGCTGCTGAATGATATTTGAATGCGCCTCACCTTCCGATACCCACGGCCGCAGCAGACAAGTAGCCAAACCCACCTGGCAGGTAGACCCTCAGGTGGACCCTCAGATGGACTTGGAACTCTGGAAATAAAAGCTGAAGAAATGTTTTAATCAAGATCTTATAGAGAAATCGACAGGGAAAAATCAGTGCCATTCCTTACCCGAAATCTCTAGAGCACTCACCAGACATCATAGAATGTGATTCTTATGATCAATACTATAATAATAATAGCAATAGCAATAACAATAACAATAATAATAATAATAGCAATAACAATAGCAATAGCAATAACAATAACAATAATAATAATAATAGCAATAACAATAGCAATAATAATAATAATAGCAATAACAATAATAATAATAATAGCAATAGCAATAACAATAACAATAATAATAATAATAGCAATAACAATAATAATAATAATAGCAATAATAATAGCAATAATAAAAACAATAATATCTTACGATCAATCAATCAATTACTAATTGCATGGTAAGACTACGTTTATTGATAATTTCATGAGGTCATAGGTCATATGAGGTCGCACGTTGTATGAGGTCATAGGTCATATGAGGTCGTATGTTGTATGAGGTCGTAGGTCATATGAGGTCATAGCTAGATGACCCTCTAGAAATCCCCACACAATCTTTTTTCTATTTTAACCAATAATAATGCAGTCCCTCTCCCATAGAGTGAGTTGACCATCAAATCTTCTTCCATGGTATAGACCATACTGGCTGCACACAACTCTAGGCACGCACAGTAGATCACATGTATGCCATCCATGCATTTTAGCATTTATACTGTATGCATCTCCAAAAGTGACAAGTTACTGTATCAATAGCCTTATTAAAAATAAGTTGAAATCGCGCGTTTGTCTCCATGCTTGCGCACTAAGAAATAAAGTACCTTAGGGGTAAGGCTGCCATATGCAGCGCCAGGTTGCTCTCAGTTTCTAGGCAGGTTGGAGCACACCTGTGGCATGAGGGCCCAGCAGGAGGACTCCGTGGAATTTGAACCCACAACCTCTTGGAGTCATGCCATAGCTTTAGTGTCATCCAATAGTTTCATACTATGCCCCTTCTTACACAACCAGTTCACAGTGTATGGAAATCTAACCTTGAACTATTAGTTGTTTGAACAGTCCAATCTGGCTGACCTAGGGATCTGCGTGCCAGATGAATACTAGATGATAACACGGCTTCTTATTGGCTACCAACGATGTCACATGACTTGACTAAGGTGCATAACCTCACACACACTTTCCCTCTATTCATATTTCACTGCGCCCTTAGACTTTTATCATATGGACGCCCGTTGGTAGATGGAAAATATTTGCTTAACCAGTACCACTTCGCTCTTGCGCTTGCTTGCGGATTTCTATTGCTTCCAAGTCTGAGCATGGCAGGGAACTTCTGCAGCCCACCATTCTTTGTAAGAATATAATTGCCTGGTTTCCATGTAATTTACTTTTGTTGTATCGGAATATCTAACTTTCGCACATTTCCTCCAGGACAGCAAGCTGTGGAACCAACCTCAATACCCGGATCTGTCACCATGCTTTCAGAAAACCGCGTTCTTCATCTTACCGTCGTTATTCTTCTTACTCATCTCAACGTGTCGAATCTATCACCTGTGCCACAGCGCAAAGACTGGGTTCCGCAACAACTGGTTGACTGTACTTCAAACGGTGAGAGTTTTCACATCTCATCTAGTTTTCTATACTCTGAGTGGGAATATGCAAATTCTACATGATATCATATCACTTTCATAAAAACTTCGACACAGAGTATAGCTGATTAGCCGATTTAGTACCTATGTTTATCCACGTACTATTATTATCAGTTGTCAAGAGTTATTAGAAGGTCTCATACCTAGTATGTTTGCCCAGTAGCTCACGCTGCTCTATATCCCAGTCCCATACTACTATGTCAACAGATGCTCCGCAGTCTTGGCTCATGATAAGGCTCTGATTCCTGTAGCCTCATAAATAGCCTGAGAATAAACAACCTTTTATACACCAGGTAGACCCGCAGGTAGAGATGTATATGAGGGAACGCAATCAAGGAAAGTTTATCTCTTCTAGTAGGACCGGTGGGGACAAATCAGGGCCATTCTTTATCCAAGCAATTATTGCATGGCAATACTGAGTTTGGTGATAATTTCATGAAGTCATAGCTAGATGACCTTCTAAAAATTCTCACACTACCAATCAGTTGGTTGATCAATCTGCTGGCATATTCAGTCTACCTGCTTGATTTAGGTGGGAGAAAACTCTCTCTCTCCCTACCTCCCTTCTTCCCCTC
>ERZ1740065.522-NODE-522-length-20782-cov-12.978579_pt1 | contig 20782 bp, 10 predicted proteins | sample MGYA00581738_ERZ1740065 | MGnify/ENA primary metagenome ERZ1740065 (study PRJEB43018, sample SAMN04849749) | marine metagenome | isolation source: floating plastic debris | place: Pacific Ocean | collected 2008-09-01 | study: EMG produced TPA metagenomics...
ATGCTGCAGACGGATGCTGCAGACGGATGCTGCAGACGGATGCTGCAGACGGATGCTGCAGACGGATGTTGCAGACGGATGCGAGAAAGTGAGAGATAGTGGGCCTGGCTAGGCCCCTGGATAACGTTACATGATCTATGGCCTACAGGCCTGTGCGGTCCGCCAGCTTCATTACATCAGGGATTCAGCGTCACCTACTTCAACCACCAGTGATTTCATGGCGTGTACCACACCCAACGCCTATAGCCAAGACCATGTGACTATGTGACGTGACTATTATGACGTAGGCCGTGACGGATGGATAACCGGTGAGACCTGCTTATACTCGACCGAGTGAGTCGACTGACGTCCCAGAGGCAGTCTGCTGGTATTGATGAAGGTAAGCTGCTAACCGCAGTGCCATGCTAGTTGATGGACGGCCGGAATTACGCGGTCAGACAATGCGCACATTGATTCCACTCCCCGACCGATATTGGACGGTACCAAACCGTAAACACAGCTTTGAAAATTGATGCCAAATTGATGAAAAAGATGTTAAACTGACGAAAAAGATGTTGAATTGATTGAAAAGATGTCAAATTGATGAAAGACATGTCCGAGAGCTTTTCTGGTTGATGCCCATTTTTTCCCTATCTGAATCCGTATGGTGATGAGGCATTAGTGCAAAGTTCCTGTTCAGCTACTTCAGGAGTAAAATCCCATCCAATCTCGCAAAAAATATCAATTAATTTAAAAACACCACATTGGCATTTCTAACCCAACAGTAACCTCACTGTAAGACAACAAATTACGCAAAAACGCGCAGGTAAATGCATGCGTAGGTAAACATTCATACCTTGAATGTTTCAAAACATTCTAAATCCAAATTTCGCAAAAACTTGAGTCTGGTTCATTTGCGACAACTATGTCAATTTAAATAGAAACAGACACTCACTGGCTTTTAGTCGACTGGATTTCTGATGCTGTCCCTGCTGCCTCGAGCTGACCATGGCTGAGTTGATGACGTCGAGCAGAACGTCAACGACCTCCACACGCACTCTCCTGCAAATAATTGCAAACAAAACCTCAGCGAAACACAAAAACCCCAGATTGGCAGCCGATTACATAGCAGTGAACGGCTGCTCGCAGCAAACTCAAAACCTGCCCTACATGATGAATCTATTTGAAACAAGAAAAGAATTTGTTCGGCGGCCAACTGACATTCGATGGTACCATTTCGTGCCAAAAATTACATCATGCAAGACTGACTCTCTGTGGTATTGAGCTACAAGGGTCGAAACTCTCTGTTATGCAAAAAACCTAATTGACAATTGAATTTTTTGGCAACCTATGCGAGGTGGCCATGCCAGGGAGAGCGTTGCGGCGCGGCTGGCTGATATCATCTTCATCAAGTAACGAAAAGATTCTTCGACAATTTTCAGTGACTTTGGCAGTTAAAAGCACGAGATAAAGATCAGGCGGAAGTAGGTCTGGCAAGCTATAGCCAATCAGCCGGTGAGGATAGCGACCTTAACATGCAATGACAAGAAAGGTTGGAGTTCCTACCTGCTCGAAGGCTTGGCGTCCGCCTCCAAATCTTCGTCTAAAAATAAGAGTGGAAATGAGAAAGTAGAATGATTCATCAGCATATAAAGCAACACTGATATATATTTAGCTCATTGAATGTCTGCCACATTACGTAACGCACTTCATCTACACTAATTTCTGATGTGTCACCGTAATGACACTTTGAACTTTTGCATTTGAAATCTTGAAATAATTGGTGTGCAAACCTTTCAATAATTGTGTTTTCTTGTCCAGCAGGATCATATCAATACGCAAAATGGCATCAAAATGTTTTAGTAGCACTGTTTTAAGAACAACTCATCTTACAAAGAGGTCGAAAGGTCATACTTATTCTCTTCACAAACCCTCAGTGAAGACTACAATCATAGTACAGCGCTCTTTGTGTTGCCTAATATCAAAATGCCCATAATAACAATAATAACAACTTTTTACTTCTTCAAAAGGAAACGCATTTCTACCAAGACAAAAGCTTTCGACATCAGTTTGAACCTCAGCAGAAATTGCAAGTCACAGTGTACGATGCACGAATTTAAAACAAAACCGCATTACCATAGAATGTGTGATATAATCATGTTAATTGCCGCAATAGCCTTCTAAAACAGCATTCACACATCAATGGCGACAACAAGGACGTGAATCCCATTGACTTAGACATTAATTTCCTGTTGGTGCGACTATTGTACAACTAGTATTTATTTACAGTGGGCGATGCCAGACACTGTGGCCAGACTGTCAGTTAAGATTTTCAACGTGGCAAACTCATCAAGTGCCCATAGATCAACTTCTTCGCAGAGTTATCATTATCATCATGTATTATTATTATATATTATTATTATACAGTTATTGCTATACACTATTATGTATCATTATTATATAGTTATTTGAGTGTTCATTAGTATAGAAGAATATAATCTGTAGTACTCATAAATATCGCCAGGAAAATTTCTGTGGCTCAGTTTTACTGAAATTTACATCATCATGCCACTTTTTGATTACTGTCCTGCCGCCAACAAAGCTATGGAAGACAGCCAACTGTGGGAAGTCAATTCACAAAAGAGATACAAAGGTGGCAGAACACTGGCAGAATACAAACATACCTTCAACGAAATATTCCTCCTCTGTCACATAGCTGTCATCAGAGCTTCCATCATCGATTAGTGTTTCTGTAAACGATGAAGTAAAGAGGAATGTCACAAACCGGGAATGTTAGGAAAACTGGGAAAATCAGCAGCAGCACACATTATCCTCCGGATCATAATTCATAACATGGGGATAGATGCCAGATATCTACACTATTGGCTAGCTGTTTGTCACGTACACGTACATACCTGTCAAGTCTCCTGTATTCCTCCCTCCCCCCAGACTCCTGCATTTTAGATCCCCGAATATAGGGTCAACATTATCATTATTGGTTTTCTGCTGTTCTCTTGTGGCTTACCAGTTAGATATTGCTGAGCTCAAATATGGCAGGATCCTAGCTGTAGGGGTTTGGGGTTTTGAGCTGACTTCTCAAAGTTAAGAAAAAAACCTATGTATTTTCAGCCTGACAGGTCAATAAGTATGGTCATGAAGAGATATGGGTAGTCACACAAACATGGAATGCATAAATTGTACTGTATTCTCTCGACTATAGGACTATAGACACGTGTCTAAGGAAGTGAGGTCATCTACCCACCTACCCATGGGTGATTCCTAGTAAAGTCATTAGCTGCCGAACTAGGGGGCTGGCTCAACACAATAGTGGGTGGTGCTAAAGTGAATGTAGCGCTGTGAATGGACAGCGTTTCTAGCGAGCCCTAACAAAATCAATCAACATTCCTTATACCTACAAAGTACTGAGACAAAAACAGTACACTGGTGTCTGCTGGCAGCAATTCAGATTTTATCCTAGTGGAAATGAAGAGCAGTTGGTGAAGCTACATGATGTGTGACTGTGTGACATGACGTGTGACTGTGTGACATGACGTGTGACTGATTTTTAGACTCTTTCCTATTATGAATGACATAATCTGTGACATAATCTGTGATATAGAGTGACTCCTTGGATACTCCAAATTATCATCTCCATTCACATATACATTGTAGTTTGCTATCATCTGCTATCATGCTGGTGGAACTAATGAATGTTACTGATGATGTGATACAACAAGTAAATGGATCATAGCTAGGATTTTGAGTCTGGCCGAGACTAGCTGTGTACCGATATCTGAGGAGAGGACAGGACGGGGAAGAAGAAGAGCTATCTATAGAGATGTTTGCTGGAAGTTACATGGGAGCAATCGGATGTGATATTCTATGTCATATACATTTCTGATAAGATAGCCAGGTGGAAGGGTAGAATACAAAAGGGAAGTCATGCTTCCAAGTGTCTTCAACAAACTGTCAGAAACTGTTTCGAAATCCAGCTAGTGTGCCATACATGGAATCAAGGGTGGTGATAGCCCACTAGCCCACTGAGTTTTAGGGCCAATTTTCAATGAATCCTAGGTGTTCTTGGTATCAATTAGAAGTACAGAAATCAACCTTTCCATTCTTTAAGAATGCATTTTGATTTCTAAGCACTTCATGATTTGTCTCATTCATGTGTTGCGTAATTAGGTGTGCATTGTAAAACTCATCAACTCGCTGACTCCTCGCCAGCTGGCTCTAAACCACTGCAGTTAGCAACCGGTGTAGTGCCAAGTTTTCAACCTGTCAATCATGGGCGCCAGCAAGACGTGTACTAGGTTCAAGATGGGTGGACCTATGGAAGAAAATCTGTGTTTACTAAAAAAACTATTGATGTAACAGAAAGATAAGTCCGCCAGATTGTCCAATAGATGATGGCCTACAACTGAGCCAAGGTGATTGGTTCTCTGCATAGAGGCCAAACAGTAGGAGCATGGTGTTTGTGACCAGTCAAGTTCAAATTACTGCCATTATGGCAGCTTGGCCGCTTTTTATATGTGCCCATGGTGTTTAAATTAGTCTCCATTCTCGGGCCAATAGTTGATTTGAGAGCTTGGTTTAATAGTTCTAAATTGATTCTCTCTAATGAAACTAAGATGGTTCCTTTACAACCATTCTACATGAAGTTATAGTGATGTCTATGTAGGATTTAGGTGTGGCTTATAGTCGAGGGATTACAGTATGCAATGATCTCCACTTGTCTAACGATACACCGTCAGCGCATATAGAGAAACTTCACAGGTGAAAAACTAGGACAGGTGATTAGGAAGCAACTTTCCCTTAGAGACTTCAAGCGTAGTATTATATTTCGGTACAAAATCCATTTTCCAAATATCAAAGTGAACACCCGATCAAACATATCGCATCAGGATCTTAGAAGAGTCAGACAGGAAGTGCGAGTCACGTTTGGGGGGAACCAGTAATTACTTACCTTTAATGGAAAACCATGCATCCTTTGACTTAGCTGTGTTCTTAGCTGTGAAACCTATGTGAGATAAAAATGAAGATACACGCTAAAAAGGCACCATGCACGGACATTTCTCGCTCTACCTATCTTCAAGAATGACGGGCTACTTACCATGATTAGAAACTATCTCGAGATCTCTTAGATCGATAATATCATCATCTTCATCTGGCACATCTTTGTACTGTAAAATTGACAGATGTTCACGCATAGAATAGGTGAGATCAGCGTACAGGTAAGGAACACTAGCGGGATAGTTTTTTACCTTACCTTAGCACCAATGAAATTCAGATCCCGAAGAAATCGGTGAGCGACTTCTGAATTCATATTCGATACATATACTCTGTCTTTAAACTAAACAGTTGCTCGTACGTATCCGTTTGTTTTTCTCACATTAAAAGGCGAGTGCAGGTGAGAACACGGCGACTATTACGTGGGAGTCTCCATCACATGAAATCTCCCGCTAAAATGGTGACACCCACAAGTATACCTAATTGTTCAAAAGTTAAAATAGTTGTCGATGTATGGAGAGGTCATTTACCGGAAACTAATGTTTGTCACTAACTAGACGAGACATCTTTACAGTTCGGATTTTCGTTATTTCTATATAATTGCTTCAGAATATTTCTAAATATCATTATGGTAAAAATTAAAGTTTTCTGATGTAATTTCTAGTGATAGAAAAAATACCAACGTTACCTAGCATCGCTCGAAAAGCTAACGTAGTCGAAGAGAGTACGCTGCAGTGGATAGTCGATAAAAATGGACTGTGGAGGATTTAGTCTAACAGTCTGTTACAATAATTCTACCTCGAAGTTCTTCATGACGCTGGTCTACCAATAGCTTTCCAAATGGTGGCGATGGACAAAACATCTCTGTGTATGACAGGGTGGCTCAAGACATACGAAAAGCTCCGAGGTAAGAATCTCTCTCAAAAATTCCATGAAGCTTGTCTCTTCTCTTTGTGGTGAAGTACTGTGGGCAGACACCAATAGTTTTCAACGATGTACTTAGTTTTTTCTCTCACATTTCTGTCATTAAGAAGTTTCCACTGTGAGCTATAGTATATCGTTTCGCTGATGAGGTTGTGGTCAAGTCTGGTAATGGCTAGCTGAATACAACTCTTTGTAGCATGAACATATACAAGGCTGCTCTTATCTTATGTGCTGATTATTTCTCAATCTCGTGTTGTCATAGGGCTCATAAAGTGTGCGTGATTTGTCAACCAGTTTGTCATATTGAGCACAGTTAGCTATGGGTACCAATTTGTGTCTATATACGTTCATGGTATACTTGTATAGGCCCTATCCACATAGAAAGGGAAACCATTGCTAGTCTCTTTCTCCGTCCAGTTTCGCTGCTTATTTTGCCCTCTAAACATGAATCATTGTCATGAGAATCATAATAAATTACCGCAGCATTGCTAATGAATGCATAGGTGATGGTGTGGAGTTAATCAATGGAAACTAAAACACTCCTCCCTAACCATAGACCATAGAGTGTCCATCTTCTCTCCAGCGATCTAGATATGTATTCGATTGGCATTGCTCTCGGTATCCGTTCATCATTGTGTAACTTGTCACTAGCTTTTCTGTTGCTCTGGGAATTGTTGGCAGGCTTTTTTACTGGCAGCCATAAATTTTTCAATAGGTAGAATGTATGCGCAGGCATATTTTTCATAGTGGTACTGTTAATGAAGTTGTTAATTAACCTCCGTCTAGTCTAGTCATTTGCTGCGCGCGTGAAGTTAGCAACCGACCCAGCGGATTGGTCGGCATTGCAACACCTAGTCAGCTGGTTGATAAGTCCGTTGATGTTTGTTTTGGTTTCCTGTATTGTTCTTAGTCAGCCAGTACCGTAGTATGAAGAAGGAAGTTGTGCATGAATCAGTTTCCGCTGTAGGCAAAGTAGCCATTTTGAAAATGGAGAGGGAATCTTCTAGCTCGTGGTGGGAGGTTGCAGTCTTTATCAGCTGCGTCTACGAGGCACCCGGACCGCTGGTCACACCCATCTCAGACCTCAGTAGACGAGCTTCCTGATTGGATGATTGGCTTGTGTTTGCACATCTACGGCAGCCAGTCAATGACCTTTGATGACAGGCAGCCACGTCTGCCTTGAGACAGACCATGGCTGCAAGCTAGATACATGTGGGTTAGATAATACCTATGAGGACGGGATTACTACCATACATTCTGATCCATCAGATCTTGCTGGTTCAATCCCCATTTTAGTAAGATTGATGATGGCTCAAGTCTTTTTTTGTAATAAATCCCCCCCCCTCTCTCTCTGTGTTGCAGTGGAAGGAACTTCCAGCGGCATTGCATTCTGGGATGTCGTTATCTTGACCACCACGGACGCTGCTCAGCAGCAAGTGTATGAGCTGGAGATAAAGAGTAAGCTAAAGAAGAAGGAACTGCCATCGTGCGCTCACTACCACGTGGTCTATGACCCACCAGGGGCTAAGATAGGAACAGGTAACTAGCTTGTAGCATTGCAACTTTCTTTTATTTGCTAGTGGGGCTTTGTGCAAGATGTTAATAGAGTTTCTCACCTGTTTCTCCACCAGGTGGCTCAACTATGTATACTCTATCTGTCCTTCAAGACTTGGAACCAGAATGGCAAACACAAAAGGTAAAAGTGTACAAGCTGTTACTACCACTATTTGAACCCTTATCACAAGATTAGTTCTCTTGCAAAAGAGGTCGATACCTCCAATCAACTGCCATGTGCCAACCGAACATGTTTGCCTGTGTCAAAAACCGCTGGCTTGTGGCCAGGTACCCTTTGTTTCACTTCCCTCACGGATTCTGACCCTCCCACAAACAGTGAAAGGGAAGCCTCGCAAATTCAGACCATAGCGAGCTTCTGATTGACAGTAGTTTTTTTTTTGGTGATTGATACAAGAATCTGAGATGAGCATGACCATCCGGATCTAGTTTGCTTTACTGATGGAAAGGAAAGACTGTAGATTACTAATACGCATATCTCATTCACTCAAAGAATGTCGAGTCTTTGAGTTCAAGTAGTCTAGATATACACTCATCCGGGAGATTAAATTTCTGAGTTCCAAATTCCATTCTGCATGACCCTTGTCATAATTCGAAGGCTCATCTGTGCTCAGACTGTCTCCAGTCCCGCTAATCAGTCGTGCGAAGCCGAGATGATAAGCTGGAAATCCTATGAATGGCACGACGAGTGCAGGGCTAGGCAAGTGCAGCAGATGCGTCCATTGACTGCCAGCTAACTGCCGCCCTTCAACATCATAACGCCCCGCAGACGGCGGCGGCGAGAGCCGCTATTTATAGCTGCACAGCTCAGCTACTGTATATGTCAGTCAACCGGTTGAAACTGGTCGGGCAAATGTCTTTCATTGTCTGCTGAGAAGAGAGGTTTCCATGCTTGCATTTGCCCAAGTGCAATATTCTATCGATCAATGTTTGACGTTGGTGTTGGTCTCAGATGAATGTTCGACCACCATGTGACTGTTCGATGAAGGAATGAGCACCCAGTAAAATTTATGCCTCGTTTCCATAAATCTGTGTCTAGGGCCACCGATCACTTGTTACATATGGAACTAAGTCTTTTGCTGATATTTCAGTGCCATGTAAAACAGGGAACACTTGATATGGCCAACCTCCTCTTTACGCAACGGCCTGATTGATGCTACCAGATTTTGCCTCTAAATCTGGTAGCATCCTTGAACATACCGGTTTCTGTGAGCCGATACTAGTGAGGCACCGCTATGATTCCTATTATTACCTGAGTATTTTGCAAACCCAGCAATTAGCATTGTTGGTGAAACTTGTTTTGGAAGCTGGTGCACCTTATTTCGGCTACATCTGGGTCAGTGATGGCGCCGCGCGCCACATGCCATCAGTGAAGGCCATCACGGAACTCTGTACCGTGAAAATTTGCAAAATTCTGCTCTAAATTCAACCAAAATAGCAATAACATTCAGGCCAGCAGACGAGTTTCATATTCAAATTTATTTAGATGAACCTCACGTGCACATTTAGTTGGCGGATTTGTTTGCAGATCTAGGTAGCTCCAACTTCCTTTCCAATGTCATTACCCCCTTAACGTCTCTCACTGTCCTCACATGTTATGATCCCTGCAGCTGCCATACGCTCACATCATGTACAATGTGCTGTTGGCGTTCTAGATTCTGCTGATGCACGCTGGCGGTTCAAGCCAGAGGTTGCCCAGTGCCAGTGTCCTTGGCAAAGCATTCACAGCCATCCCCATTGGTGAGTGTGCCTTTGTTTCGCCGTCTATTGTCTCCCATCTCCCATGTTCACTGGCAATCAGAAAGAAAGCAAAGACTATTGGCCAGTTTCGACTATTATCCAATTGATTGATTGCGCATTAGTCCATGTCACATGACAGCTCGAACTGCCGCCCTTTGTGACAGGGTGACATGTTTTGTTGAGTTATGTTGAAGGTTCACTTTCCGCCATTGTGTTTATTCCCAAATATGGTGAAAATATTGCTGTTAAATTTTGCGTGAACGACTGATTGCTGCTCGCATCACTAGTTGGGAGTTGTTTACCCACGTCTCTTATTTTCAGGCAACTCCCTCTACACTATGTTTGACGTCAAGTTGGCAATGTGCTTGCCATTTGCCAACAAGTTACCACCTGGTGTATTCATCTGCTGCCCGGATACGTTTGAAACGTTCAATTTTGGTGAGTAATGTTGAATTTCTGATATGAAATGGAAGCTTCTAGGATCAGTACAGTAGCAGCAGGCCTGTAGTAGTGACCGAGGGTGTTAGTGTTAATGTGGCAGACAACTTTTTGTTCGTGTCGTTGTGTTTGTTCGCCAAATCAGTTCCGCAGTGTCATCACATCCTTTCGCACGCAATCGGCATGCCTTAAGTCGGTTGAACGAGATTTATGTTATCGCTGAGAACATCGAATGTGTCCTCCAACGTGTCCAATAGTATTGAGTAAACATAATCAGGACACGATTTCACTGGAGCCTGCCTGACACACCCACCTTCGGTGCATAGGTGGACGCGTACATCGTGGAAATCTAAGAGCTGTCACAGTGTCTGACGAGAGTAAGATTTGGGCACTGCAGACAGACAAGAGCAATTCTACCCGGCAGTCTGGTCAATCCGTCGATAAGTCGGCCAATGTCAACAGCAATTAGTCGGCAGCCTCTGCCAAATAGTCCAGTCCCATTCTTATCATCCAGGTTATGTTTGTTCCCTAACTATTGCTTCATGTTGATCGCGGATCAAAGTACGTCGTCGGCACCGTGTCACCACCAGTTGTTACAACATGTCCGTCTCTTCTCTAGGAAACTCAGAGGATTTAAGCCTCAAGGATAAGCGTGGCTTTGTAGCCTTGGCTCATCCCTCTCCCCTCAGGCTGGGTACCGGCCATGGTGTGTACATTCTCTCTGACATCAACGATGAGTACGACACAGGTACGCAGTGTGTCTCCATACTACCCATACCGGTAGGCGCTTGTTCAGGATGTTGTTACAAGCGTCGCATGTCTATTTTAGAAATTCTGCCGTGTACGAAAGTGCTGCAGAAACCGACAGAGAGTTTGATGAGAGACGAGGGTGCCGTGATCACGTCGAGCCATGTGCCCGAGTACATCAGGCAGTGCAGCCCCACACACGACTGGGTGTTCACAGACAGCAACTTCTTCTTCGACCACAGCATCACCGACAAACTAGTACAGTTTTACCGGGAGAACTCGCCGCTGAGGGACGAGATATGCGCCTACGGCGACTTCCTGCAGCCTCTGGGCGCCAAAGCAGACAACGTGTACATCAACAATTTTAAGAACATTGTGCATGTCTCCACGGATCTGATGAGCACGCGTCAGAAAGTCTTTGACCTGCTCAAGGGCTCCCCACTCAACATCGTCACGCTGAAGCAGTCAAAGTTCTATCACATTGGCACGATGGGCGAGTATTTGGAGAGTTTCTGTAGCAAGTTTGATCTTCAGGAAGAGCTCGGCCTGAGCCGCTTCTGTCGGTCTGCATTCGTCGACTCGGCCGACAAGCACGTGGGCGGCTGCATCATGCAGTCGCTTCTCTGCGGTTCGTGCCACTTTGATCCGCTGTCTATCGTTGAATTCTGCACGTTTACCGGACCCGTCGTCATCCAAGATGGCTGCGTGGTGAGCAACTGCGTCTACGACAGAGCGGAGCCTATCACGATCCCGACTAACACATTCCTGCAGACGGTGCCCGTGTTCGACGAGGAGTACAAGTCGGTGCGGTACGTCACGCTCATGTTCAGTGTCAAGGACGACATGAAGGCCAAGGCCTTGTCGCTAGACGCGGCGGGATCCATCTCCTACCTCCAGCGCGACATTACCAACTTCTGTCAGGTGTACGACATCAGCCTCGAAGAGCTGTTCATCCAGGGCTCTCCCATCTCGCTCTGGCACGCCCGTATCTTCCCTCTGTCCGAGTCGCCGCAGGAGTCCTTACTGCTGGCCCTGCATATGCTGAGGGCGCTGACGTCGCCGCACAAGCGTGACAAGACTGACGAAGAGCTGCTTTCCAACAGTTTTGCGCGACACCTCGTCGATTATGAGAGCCAACGGTACCGTGACGGTGACGCAATCGACTCCAACGGATTTAGTCACACCAACGGTCACAATTCAGCTGTGACGACAGGAAATGGTCTCAACAGCTGGTCGGAATGTCACGTCTCTCGTCCACTCTACTCATTTGCTGACATCATCAAGTTCAAAAACGCCAAGTTGATGATAGATGGCAGAACGGAGCTGGCCAAACGCATCAGCTTGGCCCAACACTGACCTACTTAGTTATCCAACCTCTCTCTCTCCTATCCTGTAATTTATACATATGTACAACCGCTCTCTCTCTCTCTCCCTCCCTCACACACTTGGGAGTTTTCTCATCCTCTCTTTCTATCCATCTTGGCTCTGTGAATTCCACCTCATCCCTCACACCATCTTCTTCTCTCACCTAGTGTCAGTATGTTATCTAGTGTGGCTGGGGTTATGCTTTCAGAAAGCTCTTTTTCTCTCTCGTGTCCAATGTTGATTAGTTTCATCATGTTTGGCAGTGCATATACACTGCTACTTGGCTGCCGTGTGTATACAAATATCTGGTATCATCAAGTTGTGCACGATACGTAATTACCCTTCCACATCAGATCTATGGCAAGACTTTATTTTTTGAAGGTTTTTTACTTGTGACGGATTCTATCCTGTAGAGAGCGAGAAGTTGTGTTCTCTTTTCTCATAAGAACGAGGGGTAACATCTACCTCATCTTTTTTTACTTTTAGTTGTGATACTGATCGAAATGTGAGGATATATGATATCTAAACACGCATGCAAGAGCTGTGTGTTTAATTTTTTTATCTCTTTTTTAAACTTTCTCTATGCTGGTAATTGGCAGTCGTCGCATTTATGTACTGCCTTGATGTTGTAACTCATGTGTGTTGACTCTGTCCACCCCTCTTTAAGAGAGCTGATCCAAGATCAGTTGTCCTGTGTACTGCAACTACAATTTTTTTATGTCTATACAAAATGCTCAATTATTTGTAAATATATGTGATGTGAAAGATGATCAGTATGAGATTTCTTGATTAGTAGGCATGCTCTGAAATTCCTCGTCTAAACTTCCTCTGCGTCTAACTATTATCAATGAGGTCTCATGATTGCCAAGTGCGTTAAGGGTGCACATCGAGCTACAGGCACTCGGATGCTTTGTAGGATCAAAATCTCAAAGCTGACTAACACGGTTCTATCACTGCTATCTGATGATGTTGAGTCATTCTGACCGCAACTGAGATGATTTCTAACAATTGTCAGAGTCTCAGATGTGAGAAGGACTTTTATAGTGGCATGCAGCTCTGAAAGTAAACTGACTGGCACATGAAGTGAATGGCCGCCTCCTCTTGGGAGCATACCCAATTATGATGTAAATGTACAACAATACAGAAATAGAGGTAGCTGGTTATTGTTGTTTATAATTTTTATTGAGGCTTTCATTGAGAATTATAATTCTGTCGACCTCAGAAAGAAAAGAGTAATGCGTCCTGCATAGGGTTTTGCGGTGCTCTGTCGACAAGTTGCTGTCGATAGCAGCAGAACGTCTGATAACTAGTACGGTGTGGTGGAGCAGGGTGGAAGCACAAATTGTCCACTCGTACTTCTTGAGCCGTTTCGGAGTTATCTGCTCGCTATTTCAGTCTCATACATAAAAGCTGCAAATGGACGGTATGAAATATAGTAAATAATTTATTACAGTTGGTATGAAAATTTAATTAAAAATTCATTTCCAAATGTTTTTCACAGATATCATACCACTTTTCAATCGTTCAATAAGATTCTGAGAGGAAAAGTATTAGAGATTATATTTGGATCACCGGTTTGCGACTCTCGAGCCCATCAACGTCCTTTTCTTCTACGGCCATCTTTGGTATGTGTTCCTGTCCAACGACTACTCTTCGTCAATCCTGATTTTAACAGCCATTCAGACATCCATCAGCTGCCGTAGATGTTTTCGATGCATACTGTATGATAGAAACGGTTGCTCAGCCATATGCTATAAGCTTTATTGTGCATATCCTCACTTTTGGTTGCGTTCGTAATCGTACGAGTCCTCTTTCTCAGGTGTCCAGTGGCCGTCATGGGACGAGTTATTCGAGCCCAACGTAAGGGTAATGGTGGCATTTTCAAGTCACGCACCAAGACCAGGAAGGGCGCCGCTAAACTGAGAGCTCTGGATTATGCTGAGAGGCATGGATATATCAAGGGAGTCGTCAAGGTAGATAGAAATACTTGCCACTAGTGAAGTACGATTTAGTAGTTGTGATGATGCCGCGTATGTTCCACTTGGCTACATATCATGCACGTTTATGCACCGATTGAGTCACGAAATGATCCTAGATTCTCGTGAAATCATATGTATTGCTGCGCTTATAACTGCAGTTGTACTATTTAGTATCGCATGGCAGTGAACGTCTAACTCGATATGTAGGAAATCATGCACGACCCTGGTAGAGGAGCGCCTCTAGCTAAGGTTGTGTTCAGGGACTGTTACCGATACAAGAAGAGATCTGAGCTCTTCATCGCTGCCGAAGGAATGTACACCGGACAGTTCCTCTACTGCGGAAGGAAAGGTGAAATGTCTGCTTTTATTTGTCTCGTTCTTATTGCTGTGCACCGGAAATGCCAGTTGACTTATCTCAGTCAATTCCGGTTAATCAAGGTGCAGAAATAAACTGATGTCACGCTATGCTTGAAGTTGAAACTAACTTATGGGCACGATTGACCACTACATTGATCATAGTCTTTTTTCTATCTCATACGAATAACTTACAATGTGTACATATAAACTCATTTATACACAGTTGTTGTACCTTCTTGCAGCCACTCTCCAGATTGGCAACATCCTACCGATCGGTCAGATGCCTGAGGGTACGATGGTGTGCAATGTTGAGGAGAAGACTGGCGACAGAGGAGCAATGGCTAGGACTAGCGGAAACTACGCCATTGTTGTCTCGCACAACCCTGACACAGGAAAGAGCCGCGTTAAGCTGCCCAGCGGCAGTAAGAAGCTCATTCCGAGTGCCAACAGAGCCATGGTTGGTGAGTGACTGCTACTGTGTCTCAACTGGTATCGTACCTGTATACTTGTATTGTAATATTTACATGTTACAGCATGTGCCTCTCGTGTGTGCAGGGTTAGCAATGAACTCAACACCGTAAACATGAAAATTTTATCAACCTCACTATAGTAGCTATAATCAAACTCTATTAATATAAAGGGAGAACTATAATATTGCTATTTTTTTGATAACTCTTTATGTTATATACGAGCTGGAAAGAAATCGATAATTAGAATACTGCTAAATTGAGGAATATTTCTATGTTTGTAGTATTAGTCGATCCCTGTGTATCATTGAGGACAGTATGATTGAATAAATATGGAAATATGAGTAATGCATGAGTGTCATCTGCATGTACCTGTGTACAGTTATTCCATCTCCACTCTGAAAATGTAGTTTAACTAACCCTAAGAAATAGAATTGAAACGTAATACTTGTAAAATTAGATTTTCCAAAATTGCAGCAATGTTGATTCCATGCGCAATGCTGTTGAATATTGGAGATATACTTGTTATACTTCCGTCCAGAATTATGCCGCTCTCATGAAAACAACCGAAATGATACAAAATTGAAACATGATGATAGATATGTAACTGCTACTGAAATCTCTCCAACCTCTGAATTGAACCACGAAGAGTGAGTCAAATAGTTCATTATGTTTGGGCTCAAACCAGCACTAACTAGTAACTATTTTGAAAAAGTTGTTGATTAGGGGAATGAGTATATTGCCAGATGGTGTAGAAAAGCGTCCCACCAAAATATTTTGAGCCAAAGCTGCCCTGAAAGCAGTGTTGTTGTGTATAAGGCAAGTCTAAAGCAGCATAAAAAGCAGCTATCAGAGAGCATTGAACCCTAACTCTAGATGAAATTAGCTTTCTATTGACATTTTCTCAAGTCTCAGCACAGTGCAAGGACTATATCCTGAAAAGTTGATTAGGGGGTTACAGCTAGATGTTCAGAGCTGATTTACAATTGAGATTGAGTAGTTCAAATTCGTCAATTTGAGGAAAGCTAAGAATCGGGATGTTTTTCTTGGTTAAGGAGATTTTGGACCGGATATTTTACAACTAATCACATTGAAATAGTCTAGTTAGGTAGCATGGGTCGCACAGATTTATAGCTTGTAGATATGAGATCCCAGTGGTTAGATGTTGGAGGCTCTCCTCTATTCCTCAGCAAATGATTTTCAGTTTGACAGTAACTGTACTGATGCTGAATCTTCATTGGCTGTACAAATTCCATATTGCAGGTATTGTGGCTGGTGGCGGCAGGATAGACAAACCTCTGCTCAAGGCTGGCCGAGCTTATCACAAATACAAAGTCAAGCGTAACTCATGGCCCAAGGTCCGTGGTGTGGCAATGAACCCTGTAGAGCATCCCCACGGTGGTGGTAACCATCAGCACATCGGTATGGCGTCGACAGTGTCTCGATATAAGTCTCATGGTAGAAAGGTTGGACTCATCGCCGCTCGCAGGACTGGTCGTCTGCGTGGTACTCGTACCGTCAAGGATGAGTAGACTAGATCTATGCCAACTAGCTATTGTCTCACTCTCCACCCTCTACTGTAACATCTGTCTATGGTAGAAATAAATTCTGATTTGTACCAACGAAGCTCGGTTGTCTCATAGATGTGTATTGCGCCCTAGATGGCCTGTCGCTATCGATGTGCGTTGAAAGTTCAAGTTGTCAGCAGTTTGCTTATCGTCTTACGACAGCGCCTATAGTTTGCTCCAATTGCCTTGTTAATACAGCCAGTGCCTGGCAGCACTCGTCTCCAAGTATGCTCTTGGGAATGACAAATCTCTGTCCTTGCCTAGTCTTTTAGACATGCCGTACTACTTCTATAACCTTGCTGAGGCCTGTGACGAAGTGTATCGCTGTATGGACCTGTCTCCGGGTAAAATTCTAGGCAGGTCTTCTAAACTGGAATGCTGTAAGTTAGAGGCTATAGGCTCTCATGTTTGTCTTACTGCTGAGTTTGTTTATTTTAATATTGATCTTATCATTCCATGGTGACTGTTTTTGGTTTGTATGGACAACTTAAGACTCGGATGTCCATTAAATTTTAATGCTGGTTTGTAAGGCATTATACATAATTGGATAAGAGGTACCTTTTTACAAGCTGAATGCTCTCACTAGCGCGAAATGCATTGTGTCATGTTTTACTGAGCTGCCAACCTTGGAGACACAACCAAACCTGTGTAGAGTATAATAGTTCATCTGCACCGAGCTGCTCAAGGGAGGCTTGTCCTGTGAGAGAAGAAATGCAAGTATGCACTGTATCGCTCACACAGCGCCTTGGATAAATGTCTCGTAGTTCCAAGTTGGTATTGGTTTTTTGTGAAGCATTGAATTTTACTGTTGTGTTAGATTTTGTCGGCGCATGCACATGGTATGGTTAGGTATGTGGGGTGTGATGAAGACCAAGCCATGCACTTCCTCTACTGCTCTGAGAGGTTATTAACACTGCAGATTACACCCTTCGTACCTGCTCAATAAGTAACAACGATTATCACTTACAGTTAGATCTCTCTCTCCCACTGACATTTACTCCTATCATCTCTCGGGCTGTGTGCCATCATCTCTTCGGTCAATTCTGAGTCAGAGTCTGTATTGTTTGAACTGCAACTATTTCTCTGGTGTCATTTGCTTCAGGGTTTCATCAGCTGTAGTTTCCTGAAATTGGAGAGGACAGCTACCAGCTGAAGTGGGCAGTTATCCGTCTCCTCCGGTTTCGAGGACTAGCCTTGGTTACATACCATCTCACAACGTCGTGCTGATCAGCTGCCTAACCCGCTGCCTTCAAAGGTGACAACCTCTATTATCATTGCGGTGTTACATGTACCGTTTTAATCATTCACGAGCTCGTACGCAATTGTTTATCACCATTACCACATGGTCAGATTTCCTATGAAAAGTTATATCGCGACGGGAGACAAGTTCAGTACGAGCGTGCAATGAACTCTTCTCTCTATCCATCCATTTATTGATAAGTACGTGTCACTAGAGAGTAGTTGATCATCATGTGTCATCAAACATCAGCGTTTCGACGGTTCGTCTCCATAGATTGCAACTGAAGGTATCGTTCTTGTAGAATCAGACCATTTTGTTCCATGTACGGATCGTCGTGTTCTGTTACACCATTTACTAGTGAGTATATGTGTCTGCTGACAATCGCAAATATTTGTGTAGGCAGTGCAAACGAACGCTTGTAGTAAATGGAGAGAAACTAAGGTTGTGATATTTGTTGCGCAAACATCACTGATCATCTCGAGAACAGTGTATATAAAATTGTGAGATAAGTGTTTCGTATCGATAATTTCCCCTCGTGTACATGTACATTTTGGTGTAGAAGTAGGTGTACCAATGATACAGCTCACTGCCAACTTCATCATTGTTAGAAGATGGCGTCTGATGAAATCAGCTTCTAATCGCTAGTGGTTTTGCTTAGTTTTGCTATGATATCTATGAACCAGACTTTTAATTTTGCGTCATTATTGCCTATGAAACCCTGAGCACACTGGAGTAGAATTTGAACTTGTCACAAGAAGGGAGAGTTAAGTGAAATCTGGTATGTAGCAGTACCAGTTACTATCAACCAGCTTATGCTGTGGCTGCAGACAGTAACTGTTCCCCTCAGTCTGTTTTTGCTTTGTGAGATGACGAACCGGCGCGTAAACATTATCACGTAACAAAATACGTTTAGCTCCTCTCATGGATCTCTGTCAACTGTAGATGCTGTGCCCTGTAAAGTAGGTTTCGTAATCAAGTTCACTCGATGCTGGCAGCTGTAAAAATCATCAGATGCCAAATTGTTGAGTGTTGTCTTCCCCTGGAGTAATTTCTTCCTAGTGCACTTGTTTCTGACTGCCATTTAGTGCGTTGTTATTTCAACTAAATGTAATTTTCCATCACTGAAGAGCTGCGAGACTATTTGGCACCCCATTCCCCCAACCACCCACCAAATGTTACTAATATCTTCCTGTATAGCTGGCTATCCACAGCTTAATGGCTCCTACCAGCCCCTGTTAGCTGCAGAAGTAGAGATAGCTGGGTGATTACTAATCCCCCCCACACCTGGCTAGGTCATGCAGGGAATTACTGGGTAGGTTTCAAGGTTTATTGAATCATCGCAGGCTATCAAGGTCCCAGGCATCAGTCAAGCAAGCTTCTTCACACATGGACACTAAGTCTCCCGTATTTCCAGACCTGTCAACTCTCTCGTATTTCCCCCCAAGCTTCCTGTATTTTAACTGCCAAAAATTGCTAATGGCTCCACAATTTTTCCTTGCTTATAGCTGAGCTCCAATACAGCAGAACCCTAGCTGTTAGGGTCAGGGGTTCTGAGCTGTGAAAAGCTTAATCCTCAGCATTTTTCGTCCAATAAGTTGTCAACTATGATGTCGCTCTGAAAACAAAAATCAGAAATTGTCAGACGTTTTTCTAAAGGTGAATGAGTGAATTCAAGCAGACGCAATTGTTAAAACAATATTATTTCTTTGTTAATTGGTGCATTATTTCGCTCGATAACAGTTGAGTGGTGCCGTGCAGCGGTTGATTTCACCAATGGAGGAGATACTCTGTATCAGGCTGTGAACGAGTTTGTACTCGCATCAATAGGTGTAATGCTTTCGCAATGAATTATGTATGTGTCATTTGAATAGCATTGGCAATGAGCTCTATTGATTTACAAGACAAATCATGATCACGGTTTCCAGGTTTTTTTGTAGCAGTCAATGTAGGTCTACTTTTATATTACTTTTGCCAGCTGCTAGATCCCTTCTCGGTGACACGGCAGCAGTGATTGATGACAAGTCTACAGTCATAGCGACTGCACGATGTCGGTGGCAGCCGCGAGTCCAGTGTGCAGCATTGAATGTCAACCCTGAAATCAATAGTGTGTGTACCTTGCCGTCAGAACGAGGCCTAGGCACTAAGGATCGACTTTCTATTAGCTTAGATGGCACACAACCGTGTGATAGAATAGTACCGCCACGTGTTGACAATCATCTGCTGCTGCCGCTAAAGAACCACACCATTACCTGCACGGACTGCGGCCATTTTGAGAGATCGCGCTCGAACGTCATAACATTCGCTCGCGGATAATCGTGGACTTTGCCGGATTTGAAAACTTTGTCCTTTTCCTCGATCAGCTGTTGCTGATGTAATTCTGCGCTGAGAAACCGGCCAGAACTGTGTCTAACACTGATACGCTGGCCATATTGGTCATGATGCAGCGTATCTTACAGAATATTTTGAGATTCTGAGGAGACTTGCGTTCCATGGTTGACGACTTTAGCTCCAACGCTGTGAGCCATGATAGGCTTCATTTTGTCTCGCCAAACATGGCTGACTCATCTCTGCGTTGTTCTAGCCCTCTTCGTTCGGATGGGGAAAACCCATTTGGAACACCAGCTCATACGAATTCTACCAGACAGCTCGAGGAATATAACCACGCCGTATGACCCGTACGTCAACTATGATCCACAGCAGGGACTTACAACTGCCCTGATATTAGGTAAGTTACTAGGTCAAACTCTTCACTTACCTCTGCGTAGATATCAGCATGTGCATTTACCGGATTTAGTACACGTACACGTCACACAGCATCTTGTCCCTCAACCTATGCACAACTCGTTATCATCTACCATTGGCTGAAATTCGCACCCATGAGTGGTGATGCAATAATTTTCATATTTAGTTGACATCATGTCTCTCTTACCAGTCATCTCCGTTGCGTCTGCTTTTTGTCACTACTTAACTTCAGCAGTTTGTGTGATGTGGCGGGTCCTCAAACTGGGTCAACAAAAAATCCTTACAGCAGGTGTCAGGAGGCCATCAAGAAAAATTTTGATATTTGGTCGTGTCATAGCGAGCGCCATGAGTAACTCTGAATTGCCATATCCGTATCATATTTTTATAGTTTTCAACATGAAAAACTTCCTTTTTGTTCGTTTTGGGGATACTTGGAAATAAACTGCTTACTTATGGCATCATTTTACCATTGGAGGTGAGTGATAACATCCAAAATCCAAACTACAAGGCAAAAATCCTAGTGGGTCAATGAAAATCCTTATGCTACATGAAATCTGTCCTGTTTTCTTTACACAAGCTGAAAATCTGAACAGTAGGCGTGTTCGGAGTGCAAACGCGTTCACCGTATTTATGCACGGCAGTTTAAAAAGCAAT
>ERZ1740065.523-NODE-523-length-20770-cov-16.933671_pt1 | contig 20770 bp, 20 predicted proteins | sample MGYA00581738_ERZ1740065 | MGnify/ENA primary metagenome ERZ1740065 (study PRJEB43018, sample SAMN04849749) | marine metagenome | isolation source: floating plastic debris | place: Pacific Ocean | collected 2008-09-01 | study: EMG produced TPA metagenomics...
TACGCTTCAGGCAAAAGATCTAACCTCCTCTATATTCAAAACTCGAATTAAAAAACATCAAACCAAACATATTCAAATACTTTTCTATGGGAGCGTTGCTCAATTGTTCAAAGCTACTACCGGTTACAAACTCTACACCGATGTCAACTTTCCAAAAAGCCTTGAGTCAATTCCAAGGACAACCAGGAGCCTAAATTATCCTCCAGTCCAGTGCAGAGCCCAAGGCACTAATCAAGCTCTGTAGAAAACCTTCACACTACATTCCACAAACTAAATTCTAGAACCACGGCTAAAACTGCTTATCACTAGGTCTCTACTACCTGTTCTAACACTTCTACAAGGATGAGTCGTAAAAAGAAGCCTTGTGTAACGGTCCATGGTAGCCAAGAAAAATGGCAAACAGCCTACAAATACTATGGCTAAACTCCCATGAGCCAAATCCAGTGTCAATGCAACATTGACGCCCACAGCGGTCGATTGACGGCAACCGACTCTCTATTAACGTACCTCAGGCGACAGCAATAGCTCCCGATATGTAAGGAGTGCTCTTAATCAATACCCCAAAAAGTCTGGGGCTTACCAGATTAATTAGCGTAAGCTCTCTATAGTATACACTCGCTAAGTCACGCCTCATAGCGATACCTCCATAGCTAAGCCATCTTGCCAAATTAGACCAGCTGAAGGATGAAACGTCTGATTTTTCAACATGCTAATAGACTCTACGGTCTTAGATTTAAATAATCAGGTAACATAGCTAATTGCACTTGTAGCTAATGCTTTAAACATTAGATTGTATTAAGTGTTCTTTACACATCCACGGTACTTTTCTAAGCAAAGGTGGTGCTGTCTTTACAGACTAAGACAGTACTCGACTGTGATTCAAAAGGCTGTTCCTAATCGGATCAACGCTTTTCACCAGCCGATTTGTGGTACAAGCACTGCGCAACAATTAACTAGAACAGAAATCCCCAATGAAAGTTACCCAGGAAAAACTGCCCGATAGCCAGGTTGGCTTAGAAATAGAAGTTCCTGCAGAGATCTCTAAGCAGACCTATGAGCAAACCCTGCGGAAGTATATGAAAACAGCCAACATTCCTGGGTTTCGTAAAGGTAAAGTGCCGCGCCAAATTTTAGTACAGCAGTTGGGAGCAACCAGGATCAAAGCAGCAGCCCTGGAAGAGCTTGTACAGACTTCAATCGATAAGGCTATTGCCCAGGAAAAAATCGACGCTTTAGGTAACTACCAGCTGCGCTCTGGGTTTGAAACTCTAATTGAGGAGTTTGAGCCAGGCAAGACGCTAACCATTTCCGCATCAGTGGATGTCCCTCCTCAAGCAAAGCTCAACCAATACAAGGATTTATCGGTTAAAGCCGAAGAGGTTGTTTACAATTCTGAGCGTGTTACTGAAACCCTAGTGGGGTACCAACAGAATTTGGCTAGCCTAGTACCCATCGAGGATCGAGCTGCAAAAGAGGACGATGTTGCGGTCGTTGACTTCGTTGGCAAAATCCTTGAGGACGGCAAAGAACCCGAAGAATTTGAAGGTGGAAGTGCCACCGAGTTTCAGGTCGAGATCAAGGAAGGGCGATTTATCCCAGGGTTTGTCGAAGGCATCGTCGGTATGGATCTTGGGCAGACAAAAGACGTCGAGGTTGCCTTCCCCGATGAATATCCCCAAGCCGATCTAGCCGGTAAGCCAGCGATTTTCAGCATTACCCTCAATGATCTCAAAGAGCGTGAACTTCCGGATCTAGATGACGATCTTGCCCAAGAAGTGAGTGAGTTTGAGACCTTGGACGAATTGAAGCAGTCCTTAGAAGAGCGGTTTCAACAGGAGGCAAAAGACGCTACTCAATCCAATACGGAGAAGGCCCTATTAGATGAGCTAGTTACGCACTTAGAAGTCGAAATTCCTAAGACGTTGCTGCAGCGTGAGGTCGATCACATCGTCACTCAGACGGTAATGCAGCTGTCTAATCAAGGGATAGATGTCAATAAATTCCTGACTAAAGAACTGGTCGAAAATATGCGTGAAAACGCAAAGCCTGAGGCAACTGAGCGCTTGCGACGCACATTGGCTCTGGGGGAAGTTGCAAAGCAGGAGTCTATCAGCGTTGATGAGGAAGCTGTATCGACGCGGATCAAGGAGATGATGGCTGAAGTTGATGATCCTGCCAGTATTGATCAAGATCGTCTGAAGCAAGTTGTCAACGAAGACCTCTTAAAGGAAACGATCTTGGCTTGGCTGACTGAAAATGCCACTGTTGATTTAGTTGCCGAAGGCAGCTTGAGTCAAGACGAAGATACTGACGCCACAGCGACAGCTGTGGCTGAGGAAGAATAAGCCTTAAGGCCCTGCATGTCTGATTGTTTAGATGTGTAGGGCTTTAACATTCTTGTCTATGGCTGATAGCCCCGATCAAATTCTTTGAGAGATAAAAGGTTTTTAGAAACAAGTGGTACCACGTGTAACAGGGATTGCGTGGTTCTCTATGCTCGCGATGCATAGAGAATTTTTTAAATTCCCACCTTAGTTACTGTTGAAACTGGTCGGTTTTCGTTAGAGTATGGGTGCCATCCCTTACAGACAGCCTAGATAAGGGACAGGGCATAATGTAAAGGTACGCTGTTAGGCAATATATGTATTCATCAATGTTTCATCTTTACCACAGTACGACAGTACCAGCCCTGTCTGGTTCCGCGTTGTCTGGTGGCACTGACGGAGCAACCAATATGCTGCCAGTGGTGTTAGAGCAGTCGGGACGTGGGGAACGCGCTTTTGATATCTACTCACGTTTACTTAGAGAGCGCATTGTTTTTCTGGGTAGTGGTGTAGACGATACCCTGGCTGACTCGATTGTGGCTCAACTGCTATATCTGGATGCTGAAGACCCTGAGAAAGATGTTCAAATTTACATTAATTCTCCAGGGGGCTCAATTACGGCAGGTATGGCTATCTACGATACGATGCAGCAGATTCGTCCAGATGTTGTCACCATCTGCTTTGGATTAGCTGCTAGTATGGGGGCGTTTTTGCTATCTGGCGGGGCTAAGGGCAAACGCATGGCCTTACCGAGTTCTCGGATCATGATTCACCAACCTTTGGGGGGTGCCCAAGGGCAGGCGGTCGATATCGAGATTCAAGCTCGAGAAATTCTGTACCTAAAGCAACGATTAAATGAGTTACTGGCTGGCCACACGGGGCAGCCTTTGGAAAAGATAGCAGAAGACACCGAGCGTGATTTCTTCATGTCTGCCGCTGATGCCGCTGACTATGGTTTGATTGACACCGTGATTTCTCGTGATGCTGCTGCCGATTTGATGTCAACGCACTAGGTTAGGGCAAATATGTCTAAATATGACTCCCATCTTAAATGTTCCTTTTGCGGTAAGTCTCAGGAACAGGTGCGAAAACTGATTGCTGGTCCAGGAGTTTATATCTGTGACGAGTGTGTTGACCTTTGTAACGAAATTTTAGACGAAGAACTTTTTGATTCAAGCTCTGCGGTGACTCCCCCTGCGCCTCGAAGAGAGCAGCCTCCTGAGCGAGGGCGCAAGTCGCCATCACACATCTCTCTAAGTCAAATTCCTAAGCCTCGAGACATTAAGTCCTATTTAGATGAGCATGTCATCGGCCAAAATGAGGCTAAGAAAGTTCTGTCCGTAGCCGTTTATAACCACTACAAGCGGTTGAGCTATGTCCAGTCAGGCGGTGACCCTGGAGAAGATAATGTAGAGCTACAGAAATCAAATATTTTGCTGATTGGTCCAACTGGATCAGGTAAGACCCTGTTAGCTCAAACCTTAGCAAAAATCTTAGATGTGCCCTTCGCGGTAGCTGACGCCACCACACTTACTGAGGCAGGCTATGTAGGCGAAGATGTCGAGAATATATTACTGCGGCTGTTACAGGTAGCGGATCTTGATGTTGAAGAGGCTCAACGAGGCATAATCTACATCGATGAAATCGATAAGATTGCTCGTAAAAGCGAGAATCCATCAATTACTAGAGACGTCTCTGGAGAAGGTGTTCAGCAGGCACTGCTAAAAATGCTCGAGGGTACGGTTGCTAATGTGCCACCCCAAGGTGGTCGTAAGCATCCTTATCAAGACTGTATTCAGATTGACACTAGCAACATCTTATTTATCTGTGGTGGTGCCTTTGTTGGTCTTGAGAAAATTATCGAGCAACGTATTGGTAAAAAGTCCATGGGCTTTGTTCAAGGTTCGGCAGAAAATCAGTCTCAGTTTAATCGCGATAAGCGAACAGCTGATGTGTTAAAGGACTTAGAGGCCGATGATATTGTCAAGTTTGGGATGATTCCTGAATTTATTGGCCGAATTCCTGCAATTTCAGTCCTCAATCCTTTGGATGAAGACGCGTTGATGGCGATTTTGACAGAGCCCAAAAATGCCTTGATCAAACAATTTCAGAAACTCATGCTCATGGATAATGTGAGCCTAGAGTTTAAGCCAGATGCTATTAGGGCTATTGCCCAGGAAGGGTACAGACGTAAGACTGGCGCACGGGCATTACGCGGCATTATTGAGGAAATTATGCTGGATATTATGTACGAGCTGCCCTCTAGAAAGGATATGAAGCGTTTTCAAATTACGCGAGATATGGTCGAGAAGCGCTCTACGGCGGAGCTGCTGATGCACCCTTCATCATTACCTAAGCCAGAATCTGCTTAAACCATCTTCGAAAGTCAGCTTTAAAGTTTTCCTAGACCAAAAAATAAGTTGTCAGGTACAGACAAGGTTTAATTAAAACCGAGCATTGCTTCGTTTGGTTTCCCTGAATGTCATCCTATATAGGATGTTACTAATCTGAGGGGTTGTCATGGCTTATGTAACGCTCAACGGAGTAGATCACTACTACGAATGGATCTGTGATGGACCCCAGGGAAATCGCCCTACCCTTGTTTTCCTACATGGTTGGGGGGGGTCGGCACGATATTGGGAACGTACAGCCCAGGCAATGAAACAAGATTTCGACTGCCTGCTATATGATTTGCGGGGATTCGGTCGTTCTGCTGCCGCACCGAACACTACACCTGATTTAGGGGCGCTTGAGAGTTTTGCCAACGATCTCGAACAATTACTGACTACCTTCAAGTTAGAGCGTGTATTCATTAGTGCTCACTCCATGGGGGCATCAGTGGCCTTGTATTTTCTCAATCGTTTTTCCCAACGGGTAAATAAGGCTGTTCTGACCTGCAATGGCTCCTTTGAGTATGATGAGCGTGCCTTTAAGGCCTTTCATCAATTTGGCGGCTATGTTGTGATGTTTCGGCCAGCATGGCTGGCTCACATTCCATTGGCGCCGCAAATATTTATGTCACGGTTTCTCAAAGGGAAAATTCCTTATCCTGATAAAAAAGTGTTTCTGAACGATTTCTTACAGGCTGACATGGCAACGGCTTTAGGGACCTTAAAGGCTTCGGTCAGTAAACATGCTACAGAAACAATGCCTGAAGCATTTTCGGCTATTAATGTGCCAACATTGCTGATATCTGGTCAATACGACAGGATTACTCCTGCTGAGTTAGGTCGTCAAGCTGCGTCTTTGAGCACACACATCGAGTATGTCGAAGTACCAGAAACTGGCCATTTCCCAATGTTGGAGGATGCTGCTACCTATTTATCGGTGGTCAAAGACTTTCTTCATGGCTAATGCTGAGAGCAGGGTAGATACTCCGGGCTTAATCTAAGTTCTGTTCTAAAAGGTGCTATCCAGTATTAATGTTTCTTGATGATTTATTAAGATGGGACATCAAGGTGGCTTTGCCTTTGGGGGCCACTTCATATAGCTTGGCGAATATGGTTCAAGGCATACGTAAGCCCTGAAAACTTCAGATGGCAGTAACTTATGGGAGCAATCGATGAATGCACTCGTCGATTGCTCGTAGTTAGCGATCATCGATGATCGCTAACTACTTTCGATAATACGGCTGTGCGCAGTGAAAGTTACCGATTATATTCAGCAGCCTGTTATAAAAAATCTTTTGTAGAAAAAGTTATATGGACAAACTTTGATGGGAACTCTTAGTGCAAGAAACTTATAAGACTATCTACAAGAAAGCCTAGTTAAAAATGTACCTAGGAGTCTCAAGATTGCTCAATTCATCAGCGTGTTATGACGAATTCCAAAAATATTGAAAAAACCAGATATAGAAATCTGTAAATTATCCAAAACTGCCTCACATTACCCAACTCATATGGGTAGAAAAGGCAGTATAAATTAATTTTCTATTAATTTTCATTCTGTAGGTAAACCTACAGAGAATATTGCGTCGATATACCACGCTGCATAGATTTTAAGGATATCTCATGAAGTAACTATTTAAACAGCCAGGGTGAATACACGGAGTCTCTTAGGAAATTTATAGACCGAGTCCCGTGATCCAACGATGGTGTGCTTAAGTCAACATCCCGACAATGTACTTAAATCACGATTTAACGCCCTGACACAGGATATTTAGCACACTATGGCTACTCAAACCTCATCGCTTCGCTCTCGCGGGATGGAGATGCTGATGGCATATAAGCAAAGGCCATCTATCAAGTTGCGTAATGATTTAGTCCGCTTAAATGCAGGTTTGGTTCGAAAAATAGCGCATCGCGTCAGTCATCAGTGCGCTGAGCCTTACGAAGACCTCGAACAGATTGGTTATCTCGGTTTAATCCGCGCCATTGAGCGATTTGATCCAAGCCAGGGATGTGCATTTAGTTCTTTTGCGGTTCCCTATATTCGGGGTGAAATGCTTCACTTTTTAAGAGATAGGGGCTCTACTGTCAAAATACCTCGCCGCTGGCAAGATTTGCAGAAGGCAAGTCAGAAAATGCAGGCCGATTTACTTCGCCGCTACGGTCGTCAACCTTCTGATTATGAAATGGCTGATGCGCTTGATATTTCGGTTAAAGAGTGGCGTCAGGTGAAAATGGCGAATAAGAATCGTATGCCTCTAAGCTTGGATGCAACTGTTTGCCACCAAACGGATTCAACGATTACCTTAGGGGATACCCTTCCTGATGTGCACTATCAGTTATTGCAGGCATTGGAAGAAGATCGGCAGCAGCTACAGCGTGCCTTGAGCCAGCTAGAGGATAAGACCCGTTCGGCCATTGAATTTGTCTTTTTTAAGGGTCTTTCTCGTAAGGAGGTAGCTGAACGTATTGGTGTGAGTCCGATGACGGTAACTCGTCGTATCCAACGGGGGGTAGATCAAATGATTACTTATTTACAGCCCCAGGCATTGCAAACAGACCCTTAAACTACCCGATCAAGCTTTTTAAGGCTAGGCAAGCGCAGTTTGAGAAGCTTCCGTTTATTTTATTTGCCCTTGGTGGTGGCATCTCTGAAATAGATCAAGTAGCGATGTGGGATTACCCCCACGTCGCTACTTGTGTCTTGAGGAAAGTCTCTTGAACAGGTGTAATATTGCGTTTGTCAGGGTGTTAGGACGATGGATAGTCTGGCAGGCCTTGAGATACAACAGCTAACCTGACGCGTAAATGTCTTGATGCACTGTGGCATTTGTCATTCAATCGATAGGCCAGCTGCATGGGTGGGGAGTAATTGTGGCATCTAAATCGAGCAACTGGCAGGCTGCAGATGAATCAGCATGTGTTCAGCTACAGGCTCAGCTAACGACATGCTGGCAGGCTATTGATTGTTTTGACCGTGCTCCTAGACAAATTCTCGTTGTCCCTTCCCTGAGCCTGGATCAAGAGGAGTTAGCCAAGGTGGAGGGGGTCCATCACTATGAAGAGCGACTGCTATTTGCCTTACTTCATCTGCGGAACCCTAATACATCTCTGATTTATGTGACGTCGCAACCGTTGCATCCCAGCATCGTGGACTACTATCTGGAGTTGCTGCCAGGGATTCCTAGTTCCCATGCGCAGAACCGTTTACGTTTATTTTCTACTTACGATGGGGCACAGCGACCGCTGACTGAGAAAATTCTGAGTCGACCGCGTTTAATCGAGCGTATTCGCCATTGTCTTTCGCCTGGTGAAGGCTACATGGTGTGCTACAACTCAACGGATTTGGAGCAGCGGTTGGCTCTGACCTTGAACATTCCGCTGATGGCTGTACCTCCAGCATTATTGAATTTGGGTACTAAGGCGGGTAGTCGTGAGATCTTTGCTGTCTGTGGTGTGCCTTATCCGGAGGGGAGCTGCCTTAATTATACGCCTGAAGATCTGGCTACGGCTACGGCTAAGCTCTGGGAACAAGAGCCAGACCTTAAACGGATTGTAATTAAACTGAATGAGGGGTTTTCGGGAGAGGGGAATGCTCTGCTGCTGCTGGGTGAGCTAGCTGGTGTGGCTCCTGGTAGGGCCTCCCATGGTGTGCGGGTGGCTGCCGTACTTGAGTCGTTGGCACATATGCGTTTTCAGTATGTGCATGAAACTTGGCAGCATTTTAGTCACAAAATAGGGGAACTGGGTGCGATCGCAGAAGCTTTTATCGAAGGCGATATCAAACGCTCCCCCAGTGTCCAAGGCCATATCACCCCGTTTGGAGATGTAGAAATCCTATCTACCCATGATCAAATTCTCGGTGGGCCCGATGGACAAATCTTTTTAGGCTGCCGGTTCCCAGCCGATGAAGACTATCGGCTGCAACTCCAAGAAATGGGGCTACGAGTTGGAGAAGTCTTAGCCAAACGTGGCGCACTGGAGCGCTATAGCGTTGATTTTATTGCGGTGAAGCAGAAGCAAGGCTGGGAATTAAATGCGATCGAAATTAATTTACGTAAGGGTGGAACTACTCATCCATTTATGGCCCTTCAGCTATTAACCAACGGCAGTTACAACCCTAAGGACGGCCAGTTCTATACACCCCAAGGCCAATCTAAGTATTATCGGGCCTCTGACAACTTACAAAAAGACCAATATAAAGGACTGCTACCTGACGACCTGATGGACATCATCATGGTGGAGCAGCTGCACTTTAACTCTATTGCTGGTACGGGGGCTGCGTTTCACCTTATGGGTTGCCTATCGGAATATGGCAAACTGGGTCTCACCTGCATTGGCAATACCCCCGAAGAAGCCGAACAGATTTATGAACGGGTGGTTACGGCCCTCGATAGCGAAACCCGTTAACGATTTTTCATCATGCGGGCAATGTCGCGTTTCTCTTGCTTTTGCTTGAGGGACTCGCGCTTATCGTGAAGTTTCTTACCGCGTCCAATGGCAATGTTGACCTTTACTCGCCCCTTTTTTAGGTAAAGCTTCATGGGCACTAACGTGAGGCCCTTTTCTTCCACTTTGCCAATGAGTTTGCGAATTTCAGCCTTGTGTAAAAGCAGCCGACGCGGGCGGCGCGGCTCGTGGTTGTAGGCTTGGTTGGTCATGTCGTGGGGCGAAATGTGGACATTGAGCAGCCACACTTCACCATTTTTGACCTGGGCATAGCCGTCTCGGAGATTGACCTTGCCGGCACGAATGGACTTTACCTCGGTTCCCTGTAGGGCTATGCCGGCTTCATAACTATCTAAAATTTCGTAGGTAAACCTGGCCTGGCGGTTATCAGCCATGACTTTAAAGCCGTCACTGGGCTGGGATTTTTTGTTTGTTTTTGCCATCGGCCTCAATTCCCGTCATTATCCAGAATACCCGGCTTGCCATTATAGGGGCTATTCCACCACGACACACCATTCATGCAGTTCGTAGTCTACGCAGCCGTTTTCAATTAGGGGGTCAGCTTGGACAATGGCTTCGGCCTCTGCTAAAGAGGCTGCCTGGAATAGCAACATGCCACCCCCGCGCTCGGCCCAGTAGCCAGTTTTGGCTTGATGTCCTTTGGCTACCAAGTCTTTGACATAGTCCACATGGGCTGGCACAAACTGGTCAAATGTGGATTTATTGACGATGCCATGCTCAATTTTGACAAACCAGACCATAAACAAGAATTTGGATAAGACGGCCTTTTCATGATTGTCTGGCCGATGGTGCCAGAAATCCTTCCCTAGAAATATATTGTAGGAAGATTAGGGGATAAACCATGGATTTGCAGCGATTCTTCATCGCCCTGGTGCCGCCACCAGAGATTCAAGCGTCAGTCAATGAGATTAAACGCCATTTTGAAGAGCGCTATGGCTCCCGTAAGGCGTTTAATTCACCGCCGCACATTACGTTGCAGGCTCCGTTTGAGTGGTCTGGGGATAGAAGCTTAGATGATTTGAGTCGGGGCTTGGGGGCCTTTGCTAAAGGACAGCAGGGAGTTGCGATCGCACTTCGTAATTACGGAGCCTTTCCACCCCACGTCATCTACCTTGATGTCGTCAAAAGCCCAGGTCTGATGGAGCTTCAGCAAGAGTTAGCAGCGTTTATGGATAGCAGCTTTAGCTTGGTAGACCGCCGCTATCCCAACTTTTGCCCCCACATGACCGTCGCCTTTCGCGATTTAACCAAAACGGCTTTCTACCAAGCTTGGCCAGAGTTTGAGCAAAAAGTAATCAAGTTTGACTTTATGGCCATGGATCTTGTTCTGCTGCGCCATGATGGCCAGCAATGGCAACCCTATCAGACCTACCCCATGGCCCTGGAAACATCATAAGAATGTGATTAGAGCGGGGGGCTTAACCTCGATATCGCCATGCCGCTTGGAAAAAGTCTCGCTCACACACCATGGCATATCGGTAGGTAGATCGAATTAGCTCACTCTCTTCGGCATAGTCATCCACAATGGCTTCTAACTGAGCGGCTAACGGTTCAAATTCATCACTGCTATAGGTGGCAATCCAGTCCCCATAGGCATGGTCTGGAATTCCTCCCTGGGCTAATTGCTGCCCCAAATAGGCATAGAGCCGCATACAGGGTGACATAGCCACCGCCGTTACCCCGATGGACTGACTCCAAGCCGTTGCCAATAAAAAATCTGTATATTGCCGTGTTGCCGTCCCTGGACTCACCTGAGCTAGGTCCACATGCCAGGTCTTAGCATAGTTTTGGTGTAGCTTAAGCTCCGTAAGTACCCCAGCTGCTAAGTCATGAAATACATTAAAACTTTGCCATGTGGGGGCTTTGGCTGCGGCAATGCTATAGGCCCTGGCAAAGGCTTCTAAAAAAAATGCATCCTGTCCTACATAGTAGGCAAACGTAGCGTTTGGTAACGTCCCATCAGCAATGCCTTGGACAAAGGGATGGGCCAAACTGTCATTCGCAAGATCTAGATGCTGCTGCCAAAGCTTAGAGGAAAGGGCCATAGGGAAGGGGGGCAAATCGGGTTGCGGGTGACATTATAGAATTAATGGACACTACACCACTGGCACTAACTGCCCGATGCTAGATCTTGCCGACTTAAAACGAGAAAGCGACCTGCTGACTAACCGCCTGGGCAAAGCTCAGGAGTATCTTTGACCTACCTGCTATCCAAGCAAAAATTGATGACCTGGAGCAGGTAGCTTCCCAACCGGACTTTTGGGACGATCAGGAGCAGGCGCAAACTACCTTGCAAACCCTCAACGAATACAAGTCTTACCTGGAACAGCTCAATACCTGGACTACCCAGCTTGGGGATATTCAGACCATTGCAGAGCTGTTGGAAATGGAGTCAGATCCATCGCTTTTGAGCGAGGCTCAAGAAACCGTCAGCACTCTTACCAAAGCCCTTGATCAGTGGGAGCTACAGCAGCTGCTGTCGGGCCCCTACGATAAAAACAGTGCCGTGGTAACCATCAATGCTGGTGCTGGCGGCACCGATGCCCAAGACTGGGCAGAAATGCTGCTGCGTATGTATACCCGTTGGTGTGCTCAGCACGGTTATGGCGTCAAACTGGTGGAAGAGTCTAAGGGGGATGAAGCCGGTTTGAAATCGGTCACCCTAGAAATTGATGGTCGCTATGCCTATGGCTACCTCAAAGCAGAAAAGGGGACCCACCGGTTGGTGCGCATTTCTCCGTTTAACGCCAACGGCAAACGTCAGACGAGCTTTGCCGGGATTGAAGTGATGCCGGTTCTAGACGATACCATCGAGTTGGATATCCCCGATAAGGAGTTAGAAGTTAAGACATCCCGTTCTGGTGGAGCCGGTGGTCAAAACGTTAACAAAGTAGAGACGGCTGTGCGCATTACCCACCTGCCCACGGGGCTGTCGGTGCGATGTACCCAGGAGCGATCGCAACTGCAAAACAAAGAAAAAGCCATGGCGTTGCTCAAGGCTAAGCTGTTAGTCATTGCCCAAGAACAGCAGGCCCAAGCCGTTGCCGACATTCGCGGCGATATGGTGGAAGCCGCCTGGGGCAACCAAATTCGTAACTACGTTTTTCACCCCTATCAAATGGTCAAAGATCTCCGCACCAACGTTGAAACTACGGCGGTGGACGATGTCATGAATGGCGATCTCGATCTATTTATAGAGGCCCTACTCCAACAGGAAAATCAAATTGCTCAAGAAACAACGGTGTAATTAGCGTTGTGCTATCAAAGACTGATACATTACTTAATATTTAATTATACGCTCCATGACCCAGTCTCCCCCTCCTTCTGTCGAGGCTCAGCCAGCTGAGCCTAAACCTAGCTATGTCAAACTAGCCATGCGCAACATGGTGAAAAAGGGCAGCAAATCTCTATTTCATTTTTTCCTGACGGCTATGGGCCTGATGGGAGTATTAGTCGGTTTAGCTTATCTGACTCGGTGACCCTGGTGATGTCCCCCTTGCCTGAGTTAGAACTCTGGGTAGAGACCCTAGAGACCCTGAATGTGCTTAAACCCGAGGACCTGCCGACATTGGCTACGTGGCAAGCTTGGTTTAATGCCTGGCTAACGGAGCTCGTGCCCACAGCCTCGCCCATTAATCATTACGAAGTTAGTCTTCTACTCACTGACGACGTCACTATCCAACAGTTAAACGCGACCTATCGTCACCAAGACAAAGCGACGGATGTTCTCGCCTTTGCCGCCCAAGAGGCCAACATACCTGGAGCTGAAGAAATTTATCAAACAGCTCCCCTCCCACTGGGGGATGTGGTTATTTCTGTGGAAACCGCCCAGCGTCAGCGTCACCATTCTGATTATTCCATCACCCAAGAATTGGCCTGGTTGGCGGCCCACGGTCTTTTGCATTTACTAGGATGGGATCATCCTGATGACCCTAGCCTGACCGTTATGTTGAACAAGCAACATAGTCTTTTAAGACAGATCGAATTAATTTCTTAGCGAGATAGGTGTTAATTACTGAATCTGGGTAGGTAATATACGATTACAGATTTTGATGAAGGTTAACATAACCTCCAGAATGATAATTCTTTCGGGAACCTATTTAGTAGTTTTGGGATTCGATTAACTATGGGTCCGAAATACAGATAAGTCTGTTTGATGGACCAGTTGGGCGCTGTAACACTCTGTTGTGGTTGCGGCTGACTGAACTAAGCCGTTTCTTGTGCTGTTGTACTGACTGATATATGTCATTTCTAGGGTTTGTGCATGTCTATTTCATCTAACCTTCAAACCGCTCCTAAGAGTAAAAAGGAAAGCAAAACCGCTTGGCAGGTTGCGCCTAACCTTTTAACCAGTTTTCGCTACGCATGGGCAGGCATTGTCTATGCCGTTAGAACTCAGCGAAATTTTCGGATTCATTTAGCTATTGGGTTAGTGGCGTTATCCCTGGGCATAGTGCTACATATTCAACCGATTGAAGCTGCGGTCGTGGCGATTACCGTCAGTGCTGTTTTAGTCATGGAGCTTATGAACACGGCTCTAGAGTCTGTTGTGGATCTGACCGTTGGTCAGACTTATCATGAACTTGCCAAGATTGCTAAAGACTGCGCTGCTGGGGCTGTCTTTATCTCTGCTATGGCGGCGTTACTGGTGGCGGCATTTATTTACTTGCCACCGCTACTTGTGCTGTTACAGCCAGGTATGGCTTAAGCTGGGCTAACTGAGCTTTAGATACGCAATGATTTTAGTCATTGATAATTACGATAGTTTTACGTACAACTTGGTGCAATATTTAGGGGAACTGGGCCATACCCTTGCTGTTGCCTCTGATATTCAGGTTTTTCGTAATGACCAGATCAGCCTGGAACAGATTCGTGCGCTTGCACCGGCAGGAATATTGATTTCTCCTGGGCCAGGCACCCCAAACGATGCAGGGATTTCCCTAGAGCTGATTAAAGACCTTGGCCCTACGATTCCCATATTGGGTGTGTGCTTGGGGCATCAAAGCATTGGTCAGGTCTTTGGCGGTACCGTTACGGCAGCTTCTGAGCTGATGCATGGTAAGACGTCCCCCGTTATCCACACACAGCAGGGGGTATTTGCAGGGTTAGAAAATCCGCTGACGGCAACTCGATACCATAGCCTGATAGTGGATCGTGATAGCTGTCCTCAGTGTTTAGAAATTACGGCGTGGCTTGAAGACGGTACGATCATGGGTCTGCGGCACCGTCAATATCCCCATATTCAAGGGGTTCAGTTTCATCCCGAAAGTGTGCTGACCCAGTCAGGCAAACGGCTCCTGCACAATTTTTTGAGCGCTATCCCTAGCCGAGTATCGGTAGCTGCCTAAGATTGCACCTTCGTTGGTCTTGCTGGCGCAACCGAGAAAACTGTCTATCTGGCTGAGCCACTGTCCCAAGGCTGTGGCACTATAACAAGTCATGGACAGTTGATTTGAATGGGATGTAAGGACACTATGAAACGGCGGCAACTGCTTCGGAATGCCAGTGCGGCATTTGTGAGTACCCTGGGTTTGGGTCTCGCCTCTAATTGGCAAACCTACCAGGCTCAAACAGGTAGCTTGAGGATTACATCCCTGGGGCACATGTGTTTTCAGTTTGCTGGCGGTGGTAAAACCATTTTGACCAATCCATTTGACCCTCGAGGCTGTACGGAGGGGTATTCAGCGCCTTCGTTAGGTGGCGCCGATCTGGTTTTAGTGAGTAGTCGGTTATTGGATGAAGGGTTTATTCCTGAAGCGGCGACCGTTAATCTGCTGGATGAACCGGGCGCATACGAAATCAATGGGTTTAGCGTCCAAGGTGTGGGTATGCCCCACGATCGTGAAGGGGGCCGACGATTTGGCACCAATACAGCGTGGCTGTGGTCCCAGGCTGGGATCAACGTTGTGCACCTGGGGGGAGCTGCTGCCCCAATTGATTTAGAGGATAAGATTTTAATTGGTCGCCCTGATGTATTGCTAGTACCCGTTGGTGGTGGACCAAAAGCTTATAATCCGGCAGAGGCTGCCGCTGCGGTCGAGAGTTTACAACCTAAGGTGGTTATCCCCACTCAGTATTTGACGGGTGCTGCCAATAGTAGCTGTGAGCTGGAGGCTGTGGATGAGTTTTTAGGTCTGATGGCGGGCACACCCGTTGACCGGGTAGGCGGTACGCTCACTATTCAGGGTGGAAGTTTGCCAGCTAGCGGTATGCGGATTAAGGTTCTTTCCTAAAGGGTCCCATTGCTGACATGTCGATGAATTTAGAATATCAACGGCGACGCCAGGCCGTACTGGCTGCCATCGGTCAAGGGACGGCTATTTTTGGCAGTGCGCCAACGGCCGTTATGCACAACGATGTGGAATATCCCTTTCGTCAGAATAGTGATTTTTTCTATCTGACGGGGTTTAATGAGCCGGATGCGATCGCAATCCTAGCCCCCCATCATGAGGAGCATCAATTTGTACTGTTTGTCAGACCTAAAGATAAGGAAAAAGAAACCTGGTCGGGCTATCGCGCGGGGGTGGAGGTAGCTAAGGAAACGTATGGAGCCCATGCCGCCTATCCCATCGCAGAACTGGCCGAAAAGTTACCTCAATATGTCGAAAATGCCGATCGACTGTACTGCCACTTGGGTGACGACCTCCGCTTAGATCAACACATACTAGCCCTGTGGCGGCGGTTGTTAACCAAATATCCCAAGCGCGGACGCGGTCCCGTGGCCATTGAAGACAGTCGGCTCTTAATGCAGCAGTTTCGTCGGCTCAAAAGCGCTAGCGAACTAGAACACATGCGCAGGGCCGTGGCCATTTCTGCTAAGGCCCATGCCCATGCCATGGACATTGCCAAACCTGGTCGCTACGAATACGAAATCCAGGCGGAAATGGAGCATATTTTTCGTCTAGAAGGAGCCCTAGGGCCTGCCTACCCTTCCATTGTGGCCTCAGGTGTCAACGCCTGCATTTTGCACTACATCGAAAACGATTGCCAAATGCAGAGGGACGATCTTTTACTGATCGATGCCGGCTGTGCCTATGGCTATTACAACGCCGATATTACCCGCACATTTCCGGTGGGTGAGCGGTTTACCCCTGAGCAGCGTACTCTCTATGAACTGGTGTTAGAAGCGCAGCTAAAGGCCATTGAAGCCGTTCAGCCAGGACGTCCCTTTAATGAATTTCATGATGCTGCCACCCGCACGATTACCGAAGGACTGGTGGCGCTAGGACTGCTTCAGGGGAATGTGGATACGCTGATCGAAGAGAAAAAGCATAAGGCCTTTTTTATGCATGGTACTGGCCACTTTTTGGGGTTAGATGTTCATGATACGGGCACCCTACGCAATCCAGATAAAACCTGGCAACCCTTTGCTCCGGGTAATGTAGTGACTGTGGAACCCGGCATTTACATTGCCCCCAACTATGAGCCAGCAGAGGGGCAACCTGACGTAGACGCTCGCTGGCGTGGCATTGGCATTCGCATTGAAGACGATGTATTGGTTACTGAAACGGGGCACGAAATTTTAACGGCAGCTGTACCCAAAAGTATCGTCGCCATGGAAGAACGAGGTGTTACACTCGGTACCTCCTAAGGTGAGACTGATGGCGTTGTTGCATTTAATTGTTTTGATAAGGGCACTCTAACGACGAGTCAGAGGCCTGGTGCTCCATATTGGTTCGTCTGGGTTACGGACAGATTCAGGGATTCTTATCTGAAATCATAAAAGTCCGATGAATCAAGGAAAGGGACATTGATTGTATCTGTCAGGTTAGTTAGGCCAATGGGTATCCCTGAAAGCCTTAAATTACCACTGCTAACCTGACTCACAATCGACGGATACATCCGCCGATTGTCATCATAAACCGCATAATTTTGACGTTCAATATCTCAAACATTGCGCGAATGCGGTTACTCTTGTTTTGCAATGTTGATCCTAGGCTGGCCGAGTCATGCTATAAATCCTGGGATCACCCCTGTTGAAAGGAACTGAAGCTGTGCATTGGAATCCTTTACTTTCTAAGGCGGTCACCCGTGGAATGTCTAGTTTGACATCTGGTGTCATTGGCATTGTGGGAGCAGCTTTGATCGCGTTGCCAGCGGATGCGGCTAACCTTCAGTTCTGGCGTTTTGACCAGCAGGAAAATCGACTGACATTTACCACCGATACCCAGGTAAGGCCCCAGGCTCAGCTGATTTTTAACCCTACTCGTCTGGTGATTGACTTGCCGGGTACCCAGGTGACCAGTGCCACCTCTCGACAGCGGCTTCAGGAAGGACTTCAAGAGGTGCGCGTAGGGCAGCTTGATGCTGAAACGGCGCGTATTGTTATTGAGTTAGCACCCGGCTATACCCTTGACCCGCAGCAGGTGCAGGTGCAAGGTGAGACAAATCGCCGTTGGTTTGTACAGCTACCCGATTTAATCGCGGCAGATGGCTCGATAGTGGCAAACAGACAGCGTTCTGAGCCGGCAGCCCCTGCGGTTACTCAGTCAGCTAACCAGGTGACGATCGATAGCGCTTCTGATACACCCACCCAGGTACAGAGCATTGTTGCCACCGCCGATGGATTTTTTATTCGAGTATCTGGTAAAACACCGGAGGTGCGCATCAGCCGTTCCCGTTCTCGTGACCCGGAACGAACCATTACGCTAGAACTACCCGATACTTCTATTGCTCAAAATTTAACCTCGGATGCGCTGCCCGACAATCGTTACAGCATTGAAACTTGGGAGCTGTCTCAAACCGATTCGACGGTGTTTATCACCCTGACCCTGGGGGACGATAGCCCAGATTGGCGGACAATTGTCACTGAAATCAGCACCAGTCTACGGGGGATTTCAGTGCTGCCTGATGGTGTGGCTATTCGTGATATTCCAGATAGCGGTCCTTCTAGGGCAAGTATTTCGGTTCCCTCTGACCCCATTACCTCTCGTTCAGGCAACAGAAATTTGCCGGCGTCTCCTCGCCCCGCTGAGGCATCAGATTCTAATCAGCGACCCCAAGTGCCCCGAGGACGAATTGTGGTGGCGCTTGACCCTGGCCATGGGGGGCGTGATCCCGGTGCCGTTGGCATTGGCGGACTCCAGGAAAAGCAGGTAATTTTTCCTATCTCTCAACAGGTCGCGGCCATTCTTCGACAACAGGGCGTGGAGGTGGTCATGACCCGCAACAGCGACATTGAGCTGGATCTTGACCCGCGGGTGCAGGTTGCCGAACGCGCCGATGCCGACCTGTTTGTGAGCATTCATGCCAATGCCATCAGCCTGAGTCGGCCTGATGTGAACGGTTTGGAAACCTATTATTACTCGAATGCGGGGGCCCGTTTTGCCCGCACTGTGCATGATACGGTGCTCAGAACCATGGGCATGTCCGACCGACGGGTGCGACAGGCACGATTTTATGTCATTCGTCGTACCTCAATGCCCGCTATTTTGATCGAAGTCGGATTTGTTACGGGGGCTGAGGATATTCATAACTTGCGGAATCCGGAGTGGCGCAGTCGCATGGCAGATGCGATCGCAAGGGGCATACTCAACCACATTCAACGCGAGTTTTAGCTTAACCAAAGTATCTAAAATTTCGGACGCTTACTTATGCTCCGGGTGCTCCGTTGCCTCACAGACCTCGCCCAGGGTATTGATTGTCCGAATCAGCTGTTGTAAGCGACCAAAATCACGGTGATTAAACTCAAAGGTTAATCGAGGCAATGATGCCGCTGCGTCACCTTGCTCTTCTGGCAATGCATCCGTCATCTCAATCTGACCCGTCGCGACAATATCGCCAAACAAGTGATTGAGCTCCTTTAAGGCGCCAGACCGTAGACAGGAATTTAACCGTAATACCAAACGATTATCCACGTATCGGCTGGAGTGAAACACCCGATAGTAGTTGGTAATCTCACGCCATGCATCGTCGATATTATCGGTAACCACATAAAGACTAGGATCATCGGGGCTAATCAACTGATTGGCCATTAAATGGTCACGCACATACGTTTCCCAACCTTGCCAATAGTTACCACCGGGATGATCGATCAGCACAATGGGCATCGGCTCTGCCTTACCCGTTTGCACCAGCGTCAATGACTCAAACGCCTCATCCTGGGTGCCAAATCCTCCTGGAAATACGGCCAGGGCATCACACTCTCTCAAGAAAAATAGTTTGCGAGTAAAAAAGTACTTAAATGTCAGCAGTTTTGGATCATTCTCCATAATGGGATTAGATCCTTGCTCAAACGGTAGCTGAATATTTAGACCGAAGGAGTGCTCTACGCCAGCACCTTCATTGCCCGCCTCCATGATGCCAGGACCAGCGCCAGTCATAATCATAAATCCCTGATGGGCGGCGCGCTGGGCAAACGCTTTTGCCAACTGGTAGTCAGGATGGGATGCGGGGGTGCGGGCCGAGCCAAAAATTGCAATCTTGCGGGTATGACGATGGGGATAAAAGCCCTGGAAACCCAGCTCCATATCCTGCAGCGTATTATTCAAAATCTTCCAATCTAAGCGATCAGCTTCCCTCCCGATCATTCTCACCAAGGTTTCTAAAATCTGTTGGATGACCGACCCGTGTTCCATCGAGGGGAGCTGGGTAACGATTTCAGAAATCTTCTCTTGCAAGTGAGTGGGTAGTTTTGTTGGGGAGGTGGCCATAAAACACAAATTAGTGAAAATGTTTGCCCGTATGAATCAAAGCATTGAAGACGCTCGATCGTAGTGGTAGTGCTTTGATAAATTGACCTGTTTATAAATTCTGCTGCTGACGTAAATTAATAGTCGTTAGAGCTCTTTTCTACCCCTAGAAACAGGAGTAAATAGTGTAGACAAGTCTTCTACATCAGATTGTGTCTGCAGTTTAGCAGCGCTTAGTCTACTGCGTACAGCAAAGCTTTCAAGCGATTCTATAAATCTGCTAACAGTAACGGCTTCAACAAATACTTGTTGAAGCCGTTATCAATTCCTATAACGCCCGCATTTACACGGTACGTGTGGGTGTTGGCAAACTAATCAGGGAGCCTCCTGCTTGAGGTTCCCATGACTATCCAATGTCTGACTATAGATACTTTTCAAGAGTGTTGGCCAGGGTGGTTTTTGGCACGGCGCCAACCACCATATCAACGCGCTGACCGTCCTTAAAAATCATCAAGGTAGGAATGCTACGGATACCGTATTGGCTAGCAATTTTAGGATTGTCATCCGTATTGACCTTAACGACCTTGACTTTGCCGTTGTACTGTTCAGAAATCTCGTCCACCACGGGTGCAACCATCCGGCAAGGACCACACCACGGGGCCCAGAAGTCCACAAGCACCGGTAGCTCGCTTTTGATAACTTCTTGTTCGAATGTCGAATCTGTGACTTGTGCGGCTGACATCCCTATATTCCTTGTTGTCAAATATCAGATTCCTACCATAGCTGATTTTGGCCTGTGACTCATATCAGCATTGAAGAAATCAACCTTAAGAATAACGCTTTATGAGCGGGTTCATAGCCTATCAACCAATCTATCAACGTTTTATTACTTGTTTGAACTTAGTATTAGCCACGCTTCACAGGACCTGTTCAAGCATCTAAAACATTAACATTTGTC
>ERZ1740065.524-NODE-524-length-20767-cov-4.228370_pt1 | contig 20767 bp, 16 predicted proteins | sample MGYA00581738_ERZ1740065 | MGnify/ENA primary metagenome ERZ1740065 (study PRJEB43018, sample SAMN04849749) | marine metagenome | isolation source: floating plastic debris | place: Pacific Ocean | collected 2008-09-01 | study: EMG produced TPA metagenomics assembly...
GTCCAATTATTAACTTTTTTTGATAAGCTCTAGCGATTATTCGCTAGGGCTAAGCCTATTTCTTTTTTGTCCTCGAAATTATGGATAGGCACTAGGTTGAAGTGAATCCCAATGGCTATATTTGCCAGCGAGTGTGGACCAAAACTGGAAATGATGAACAGTCCCGAAGTGTCTGTCTTTGATTACAAGCCTCTTTTACTAGCCATTGCCGTTGAATTTTTGGGGAATTTCAAGGACGCTGAGGACGCCGTACAAGATACCTATCTGCGTTGGTTTGAACGCGATACTTCCCAAGTGGTAAAGATCAAGCCCTACCTGATCGCAACGCTAAAAACCGTTTGTTTTGACTGGTCAAAACAAACCCAGCGGTTATGGGATTTTCAAAAAGAGATTCTCGAGATGGCCCCCGCCAAGGAAAGCATTCTTCCCGCCCAATGGCTAGAATTTGACATGGACAAAGAATTGTCGCGCGCCTACGAGGCGATGACGCGCAAGCTCAATATTTCCGAAAAATCCGTCTTCTTGCTCCGTGAGGTTTTTAACTTTGACTACCAGGACATTGCCGAGATCGTTGGAAAAAAGACGGAGAACTGCCGGAAAATTCTCGATCGGGCCAAAAAGCGCCTTCAGGAAAATACCGAGCGTTTTAAGGTGGAGGCGGAAAAGAGCCGCCAATCCTTCTTGGCCTTTCAGGAGGCTTGCCGCAACGGTAAGATGAGCGAGCTGGTACAGTCCCTGGCGTACGAGATGGAAGACAAAAAAAATTAAGTACCGACTTTGTCGAACGAGCCCCAATACCAGCACCTCCGTCAAAATACCTTTTTGCTTTTGCTGGCATCGGTAACCCTAGCCTTTTTCGGGCTCATCTGGGATTTCCTGCTCGCTGGATTCTGGGCCGTAGCCCTCGCCATCATCTTCAACAATTGGTTGAAAGCCTTCAACAAGCGCCTTCCCACCAGCCCCAACCTCGCCGCCCTGTTTACGCTCTGCCTCATTCTACTGGTGGTCGTCATTCCCCTGATTTTTGTCGCCCTGGCCCTGGTGGGGCAAAGTCAGGAGATGTACCGCGAGATCCAGGCGGGAGATTACAACATCAACCAAATGACCGATTTGGTATTGGAAAACATTCCTTATTTCGAATCGCTACTCACCAACTTTAACATCAACGTCAATAACTTTCGGGATCAAATCAGCAACTCCGCTGCCGAACTGCTCCAAGTCATCGGCAGTCAGGCCCTTACCTACACGCAAAACTTTCTCAACTTGATGGTGCAGTTCTTTTTGATGCTCTATCTACTGTTCTTTTTCCTCCGGGATGGCAAGACGCTGGTCCAAGCCATCGGAGACGCTTTTCCCCTGGGGGAAGAAGTGGAGATGACACTGATGAATCGCTTTGCCTCGGTGACGCGGGCGACCCTCAAGGGGACCCTGATCGTCGCCATGGTACAGGGAGCCATCGGAGGCGTCCTCTTCTGGGCGGTGGGCATCAAGGGAGCCATTTTGTGGGGCGTTCTGATGACCTTGCTGGCCCTCCTGCCGGTGGGCGGCAGTGCCATCGTGTGGGTACCGGCGGGAATTATCTTGCTCTTGGAAGGACAGACCATCTCCGCTATTGTCGTGTTTCTCGTGGGAAGCCTGATCATCGGCCTGATCGACAACTTCTTGCGTCCCCAATTGGTGGGTCGGGAGACGCGCATGCCCGATTACCTCATCCTCCTGGCTACCCTCGGCGGGAGCGCCTGGATCGGACTGGCCGGCTTTATCCTCGGGCCGGTATTGGCCGCTTTATTCATCACCTGCTGGGAAATTATGGCCAGCGGTGGGGAAACCCGTTAACAAAGCGTTAAAGCACCCGTCAGCACCCACCTTTCTCCTTGCGCTACCCATCTGTGAAAATGTACGGAACATTGCCCGACTGGCAGGGAAGACCCCGCGAAATTGTGCCCCAAAAACCCTATCTTGCTCCCCGGGAAGCCGTACAAATATTGATTCAGTAATGACCATTTATGAAAAAAATTACCGTCTTCAGCAGCGTTCTCCTTTGCCTTTTTCTCTGCAGCTTTTGTACCGCCCAAAAGAATAAGGATACCAAAAACAGCATGATCAACTACGACAATGGTGACTACGAGGCCGCCTGGAAAACCATCGATAGTCTCGAAAACGAAGGCCTGCCCCAATCCGCCCTAGTCGAATTGGAACAATTGTACGAACGGGTAAAAGACAAGGATGATCCCACCACCATCTGGCGCTGCCTGATCTACCGCAGTAAGTACACCACCCAACTCGAAGAGGATGGCTTCGTAAAAAGTATCCAAAATCTGGAAGCCGAATTGGCCAAAGCCAGTTTTCCCCTCCAACCCCTACTGCAAAGCACCCTGGCGAGCTTGTACCGGGACTATCTCAACAATAACTTCTGGCAAATTCGAGAACGCAGCGAACGCGGCGAATTTGATCCTACTTTTGATATCCTCTCCTGGAGCCCCGGCCAGCTGATCGACCGTAGCCGTACCCTTTACCTGGCTTCCCTGTCCGACGACCGTATCCGCACGGTGGGAATCAAGAGCCTCGACCCCATTACTTCCGTCCCCCGCGAGACCGACAATTTGCGTCCGACCCTATACGACCTGCTGGCCTTCCGCGCCATCGATCACCTTTCCTCCGGCCAATCCTTCCTCACCGAGCCGGTGTATAAGTTTAACCTCCTCCAAGCCGAAGCCCTGGCTCCCGCTGCCGACTTTATCGCTTACGAATTCAACACCCGCGACAGCATTTCCCAACGCTACCAAACGGTCCTCCTCTTTCAAGACCTGTTGCGCCATCACCTCAAGGACGACCAACCCGAGGCTTTTATCGACGCGAATCTAAAACGGCTGACTTTTGCCTACCAACAAAGCACCCGGAGCGATAAACGAGCGCTTTACCTGAAAAGCCTGGAAGACCTGGCGCGGCAGTACGAAAAACGATTCGCCTTCGCGGAAATCTGTGCCGCCGTTGCCACCGTCTACGTAGAGCTGGCCCAAAACTACCAAGCCGGTCCGGAGGCCGAAGGGCGAGACGCCTACCTGCGAGCCTACGACTACTGCCGACGGGGCATCGAGCGTTTTCCCAAGAGCTTTGGAGCGGATCAGTGCCGAGCCATCGAAAGCCAGATTTTACAAAAAAGCCTGCGAATGCAGAGCGAGGAGGTCAACCTGCCGGAGCGTGACTTTCCCGTGCTTTTGTCCTACCGCAATGTCCAACAAGTTTGGCTCCGCATCGTCCCGCTCTCCGATTCGGACTGGGACAAATACCAGGACCGGAGTTACGGTGAGCAACTGCCTTTTCTAAGAAAATTACCCGCCCAAAAAACCTGGTCGATTGACCTGCCCAATCCCCAAGATTACCACCAACATTCGGTGGAGGTAAAGGTGGATGGGTTGCCCGTCGGTCGCTACGCCATTTTGGTGGCGGACAACGAGGCCTTTACGGAAAAAGAACACGCGGTGGGTTACCTCTTTACCCAGATTACCCAGCTCACGCTGATGCAGCGACCCGGCGGTAGGGGCAACTACGAATTCGTGGTGGCGGACCGCAGTACGGGTGCTCCCGTGGCGGGGGCTACCATCCAGACCTACCTCCAGGGAAACCGCAACGGTGGTCGGCGTTGGATTTGGAGTAAGGGGCCCCTGGGGCAGACCGATGCCGATGGCTACCTCAGTATGTCCATTACCGAGCGGAAGGGCTTTACTGTGGAGGTGAAAAAAGACGCCGATCGCTACGTCCCAGAACAACGTCTGCGGACCTATTTTGAATCCGAGCGTTCCCCCCAACGGTTTACCCAATTTTTTCTCGACCGGCAAATTTACCGCCCCGGTCAAACCATCTACTTCAAAGCTCTGGTGATGGAGAAAGACGCGCAGGGTAAACCCCGGATTCTCCGCAACGAGCGGGTAACCATTCAGTTTTTTGATGCCAATTACCAGGTCGTGGAAACGGTTGAGTTGCGCACCAACCGATTTGGCTCAGTACAGGGTAGCTTTACCGCACCCCGGATTGGTCTGCTGGGGCAGATGCGGCTCAATAGTACGCCCAATGGTTCGATCAGCTTCCGGGTGGAAGAATACAAACGCCCCAAATTTGAAGTGGTGATCGACCAACCGGAGCGGGCTTACCGATTGGGGGAGCGAGTGGTAGTAAAGGGAAATGCCAAGGCCTACGCCGGCAACAATATCGATGGGGCGCAGGTCCAGTACCGGGTGGTTCGCCGGGTATCCTATCCTTAATTTCCCTGGTGGCGCTGGTCCTCCTGGCGTCCCCAACGCCCCGAAATGGAAATCCTAAACGGCGTAACGACAACCGGGGCCGACGGTAGTTTTGAAGTGTCATTCGTCGCCGAGGCCGATCCCACCAGCAATCCAAAATACCGAGCCCAATTTGACTTTCAGATTCTCGCCGACGTCACCGACCCCGCGGGGGAAACCCGCAGTGGCTCCACCAAGGTATCCGTAGGTTATTTGGCCCTCAAAATAGACCTGCCCCTGGCCAAAGAGATCGACCTCAACGAATTGGATTCCCTAAGCCTTAGCACCACCAATTTGAGTGGTGTCTTCGAAGCAGCGGAAGGACGAATCATCATCGAAAAACTGGGTGCGCCCGCGCGCGAGTGGGTGGACAAGCGCTGGCCAACGCCCGATCAGCAACTGTACTCCCAAGAGGAGTACTACCAATTTTTTCCCCATTTGGCCCAGGGAGACGAAAACCGACCCGAAAACTTTCCCATCGAGCGGACCATCGAACAAAACCGCTTCAATACTGCCAATTCCAAGCGGATTCCCCTGGATCGCGGCCGTTATGAGGTGGGTTGGTACAAACTGACCTTGCGGACGCAGGATCGTTACGGTGCTAAATTGGAGCAGGAAAAATACTTTCAAATTTACGACGCGACGGCGGGTAAGCTGGCGCCCGGTACGCCACTGCTCTTCCGCCAGAACCAGACCCGCTACGAGGTAGGCGATCGGGCAGAATTGTTGCTGGGGACCTCCTTTGCGGGGCAGCAAGTGCTCCTGGAACTCGAACACCAAGGGAAGTCCCTGCGTCGCCTCTGGCTAAGCCCGGCCCAATTTGCCCGCGAACGGGAACAGATCGTGGAGCAGTACCGGGGCAATGTACACTACAGCATCCGCCTCCTGCGGCACAACCGGGTATACCAAGAAAAGGGCAGTCTGGTCGTTCCCTGGAGCAATAAGGACCTCCAATTGGAATACGTTAGTTTTCGGGATAAGCTGTATCCGGGCGCACCGGAGAAATGGCAGATCAAGGTGACGGGGCCGCAAAAGGATCGAGTTGCCGCCGAGGTGTTGGCTGCCATGTACGATGCCTCGCTCGACGCCTTTGCACCCAACGATTGGCGCTTTTCCCACCATCCCACCTCCTACGCCCAACTCGACTTTCGACAGCTGGGCTACGGGCTAGCCTCCGCGCGCATTCAGCAGGATGCCTGGAATCGTTACTACCGGTCCAAAGCCACTCGGGGCTACCGGGATTTTAACTGGTTTGGGTTTTATTACAATAGCTTTCGGAACATCAGGATGGGGATGGCGGGAGCGGCTCCCAGCGCCGCCCCCCGGTCGGCCAAGCGAGAAAGCGGGAATGTGGATACCATGGCAACCTTTGATCCGGAGTCCGGTGAAATGGCTTTTAATGCGGATGGCGACCTCGCGGCGGATATCCTTGCCAGCTCAGAACCGGAACCTACGGACGGTACTCCCGGTAAGGACGGAGATACCGATTTTTCCGAAGTTCAGGTACGTACCAAGCTCAATGAAACGGTTTTCTTCCTGCCCGAGCTCAAAACGGATGCGGAAGGCAACGTGATTGTTGAATTTACCATGAACGAAGCCCTGACCCGTTGGAAATTCCTCCTCTTCGCCCACACCCCGGACTTGGAATTCGGCATCGGCCAGCGCGAGGTGGTCACCCAGAAGGAACTCATGGTTCAGCCCAATTCCCCGCGTTTCCTTCGCGAAGGGGACGAAATCGTCTGGACCGCCAAGGTGAGCAATTTGAGCGAAAAGGACCTCAATGGTACGGCCCGGCTCCAATTGTTTGATGCCCTGACTATGCAGCCCATCGATTCCCTACTGGACAATCCCGCTGCGGAGGCGAGCTTCAACGCTCCTTCCGGCCAATCGACGACCTTGCGCTGGCGCTTGCGCGTCCCTGAGGGCCAGGTATCGGCCATCGTTCACCGAGTAGTGGCGAAGGCGACCAATGCGGCGGGGGATACTATTTCCGACGGGGAGGAGAGTGCGCTTCCCGTACTCACCAACCGGATGTTGGTGACCGAATCCTTACCGCTGACCGTGTGGGGACAGCAGGAACGAACCTACGTATTCGATCGCTTGCGCGAGGCGGCCCAATCCCCCAGTCTGCGGCACCACCGGCTGACCCTGGAATTTAGCTCCAACCCCGCCTGGTACGCCGTCCAGTCCTTGCCCTACTTGATGGAGTATCCCTACGAATGTACCGAACAAATCTTTAGTCGCTTTTACGCCAACAGTCTGGCCAGCAGCGTCGCCACGGCCCACCCGCGGGTCCGGGATGTATTTCTGGCTTGGAAAGGCAGTGAGGCCCTATTGAGTAATTTGGCTAAAAATGAAGAATTAAAATCCGCCCTGCTGGAGGAAACCCCCTGGGTTCTGGATGCCCAGAGTGAGGCCCAACAGCGGCAAAACATCGCCCTGCTATTTGACCTCAACCGGATGGCAGAGGAGCAAACCAAGAGCTTGCAGCAGTTGCTCGATCGGCAGGAAGCCGACGGTGGTTTTTCTTGGTTTCCCGGGGGGCGGTCCAATTGGTACATCACTCAGTACTTGGTGGAGGGCTTGGGACACTTGGATCAGTTGGGGGTAAAGTATCCGCAGGATCAGGACCTGGCCCAGCGGTTGACCACGGCTGCGCTGCGCTTTATCGACCTGGCCGTCGCCAAGCGTTACCGGGAATTGAAACGGTCGGCTGAGCGGGAGCAGTTAAAATTGGAGGAAGATCACTTGGGCAACTTGGAAATTCACTACCTCTACGCACGTTCGTTTTTTCCCGGCGTTCCCCTCCACGGCGAGGCCGAACCAGCGCGGGATTATTTCCTGGAACAGGCGCGACAGTACTGGCTCAAAAAAGGTACTCAACAACAGGGCCTCCTCAGTTTGGCCCTGCATCGCCACGCCGATAAGGAAACCCCCAGTAAAATCCTGCGGTCCCTCAGCGAACGGGCGATCCGCCACGACGATTTGGGGATGTATTGGAAAATGCCCGCCGGCTATTACTGGCACGAGCACCCGATCGAAACCCAGGCGCTGCTGATTGAAGCTTATCAGGAGATCACCAAGGATAAAAATACGGTCGACCAACTGCGGGCGTGGCTACTCAAGAACAAGCAGACCAACCGTTGGAAGACCACCAAAGCCACGGCGGCTGCCGTTTACGCCTTGCTCATTGACGATCAACGGCAACGGGTCAACTCCTGGTTGTTGGACGAAGACGCCCTACAGGTCAGCGTGGGAGGGGAGAGGATGGAGCCTGGAGCTGAGGAGGTGCAAGCGGGTACGGGCTATTTCAAGACGAGCTGGAGAGCGCAGGAGATCCGTCCCGAACTGGCTGAGGTCCAACTCAAAAACGACAATGATGTACTGGCTTGGGGAGCCTTGTACTGGCAGTACTTTGAAGACCTAGATAAGATCACCAGTTTTGAAGAGACTCCGCTACAATTGCGGAAGCAGCTCTTTGTACAACGGGCTTCGGATCGCGGGCCCGTATTGGAAGCACTGTCAGCGGAGCAGGTCCTAAAGCCGGGAGACAAGCTGATTGTACGGATTGAACTCCGGGTAGACCGGCCGATGGAATACATCCATTTAAAAGACCTGCGGGGCAGTGGGTTTGAACCCATCAACGTATTGAGTCAGTACAAATGGCAGGATGGCCTCGGCTATTACGAAAGTACCCGCGATTTGTCGACCAATTTCTTTATGGACTATTTGCCCCGCGGCACTTACGTATTTGAATATCCCTTGCGAGCCACCCACGCTGGCGAGTTTTCCAATGGCATCAGCACGATCCAGTGTATGTACGCCCCGGAGTTTTCCAGTCATTCCGAGGGTACTCGGGTACGGATCAAGTAGGGGAGCGGCAGCAAAAATATTTTTCAGACCCCTCAGGTCGTGATTTCCTCCCAACTGGTCGAGAAATCCGCTGGGCTAGGGGAGAAAAGTGTAAATTAGGTCCGTATTTAATCGTAAAAATTACCGTTTTGAAAAAGCGCGATATTGCCAAAGCAGTTTTCAAGCAAATTAAAAAGAGAACCATGAGTAATCCGAACAAGGAACGGCTCACCGCCGCCGATATGGTCATCCGCAATCACGTGATCTGGTCGATGGGTGCGGGTTTGATCCCCGTATTAATCGCCGATATCTTTGCCGTCAGCGCCCTACAGTTGGACATGATCCGCCAACTGTGTCGCGTCTACGAGGTGGACTTTCAGGAAACCCAGGGCAAAGCCATCGTGACGTCCCTGACCAGTTCGACGCTGGCCCGAATTGGGGCGGGGAGTCTCATCAAAATGATTCCCGGCTTGGGCTCCGTTTTGGGAGGGGTCACCGTCTCCGTTTTTGCGGGTGCCTCTACCTACGCTTTGGGTGAGGTGTTTAAAAAACACTTTGAATCGGGGGGCACGATCCTCGATTTTGATCCCGACCGTTTGCGCAAGTACTACAAGGAGAAATTTGAAAAGGGTAAAAAGGTAGCTCAAGACTGGCAAAACCAATCGACCGATGATGCGGGAGGTGGCTTTTCCGAAACGACCGTCGCCACCGACGATCAAGCGGCCAATCCCGAGCCCGCAGCTACTCCGCGTGAAGAACCAGCCGCACCGGTGAATCCCAACCCCGTGGAGGAGACCAAAGACGTCATCGCCCGTCTGAAAGAACTCGGCGAGTTGAAGGCCAATGGGGTGATCACCGAAGAAGAATTTGAACAAATGAAGAAAAAACTCATCGACGAATTTTGATCCCCAACTCACTTTAAACAAGAGCAAGCATTTTAGGTAGCCCAGTGGATTTCCACTGGGCTTTTGGTTTTTAAGCCCCTTCGCTGCCAATTTTCCAGCGCGGGACGGCACTAACTTCCTGGCTCACAAACTCTTGGGCCAGGTATTTGAAGTGGGCCGTGACCCCAATCATCCCCGCATTGTCGGTACAAAACTGAAAGGCGGGGATGAAGGTTCGCCAGGCTTTTTCCTTCCCCAGTTGTTGCAAGCCCGCCCGCAGTGCGGAATTGGCGGAGACCCCGCCGGCGATGGCCACCTCGGTAATGCCCGTCCGTTCGACGGCCAGTACGAGTTTGTTGAGTAGGATGGAGACGATTCGGTCCTGGACGGAGGCGCAGATGTCCGTGAGGTTTTCTTCGATGAATTGAGGATTTTCCTTCCGTTTTTTCTTGAGAAAATATAGGATGGAGGTTTTGAGGCCACTGAAGCTAAAATCCAGGTCGGGGATATTGGGCTCGGGAAAGGAAAAACGCGCTGTTCCCTCCCGGGCCAACCGGTCGATGATGGGGCCCGCCGGGTAATCCAGCCCGAGAATCTTACCCGTCTTGTCGAAGGCCTCGCCGGCGGCATCGTCGCGGGTGTGGCCGATGATTTCCATTTCGAGGGGCGCGGTGACCCGAACGATTTGGGTATGCCCGCCCGACACGGTGAGGCATAAGAAGGGGAAGGTGGGGTGGGGGGGCTCGGCGAAGTGAGCCAGTACGTGGGCCTGCATGTGGTTGACCTCGATCATGGGAATGTCGAGACTGAGGGCTAGGGATTTGGCAAAGGACACGCCGACGATCAGTGAGCCCATCAGGCCGGGCCCGCGGGTGAAGGCGATGGCGGAGAGGTCGCTTTTGTCGACGCCCGCTTTTTGCAGGGCCAGGTCTACGACCGGGACGATGTTGACCTGGTGGGCCCGCGAGGCAACTTCCGGTACGACGCCACCGTAGGCCCGGTGGGCATCCTGATTGGCGACGCAGTTGCTGAGGACCACACCGTCGCGCAAAACCGCAGCGGAGGTATCGTCACAGGAGGATTCGATGGCCAGGAGGAGAGTACTCATATCGGAATGGGGTTGGTGGAGTGAAATGTTAAAATTAGATGGTAAATAAAAATATGTGAATTTGCAGTTGTTTGGTTATCAATTATTTATTGATTCACTTTAATTTTTTAGAGATGTATTTTTATGGAATTATTGGACCCCAAGCGTCTATGTAAGGTCTTTTTCTGATTCTAGACTATGAAAAAGACCAAGATTTTTTCAAGACTAGGATCAGGACCTAGGTTTGGGTGACGAAGTTGTGCCACGGTGCGATTTGGTTGAGGGGAGCGATGAACGGTCGCTCCTTGAGGGTGGGTCCCACCCAAGCCCCAAAATACGCATTGTCGCCACATCCAGTCCCAGTCCTCAATTATCCACTCTACTCCTCCATGGCTAACGCTACTTCTCCATTCCCGCCCAGTTTTTCCCTGGGCCTGGTGTTCCAAACGAACCCAATCCCCACCATTTGCACTCCCAGTCACCGTTCTTTTTATCCTTACTCTTACTTATAAATAAAATCTTGATAATACGACGTAATCTTATGTATTAAAATACTATATTTGTTGCCATTCATTCATTTATCACAAACTACGTTAATGTTCGGGACCAAAACCAAGACCAAAGCCACCACTAGCGCCTCTTCTTCTTCCAACCGCTCGGTTGGACCCCACGCCAACGCTGGCAGTACCTGTATCATCGCCAAAGGTACCGTAATTGAGGGTAAATTTAAAAGTGTGGAGGACTTAAGGGTCGATGGCACGATCATCGGTGATGTGAGCTGTCAAAAACGCTTCGTGATGGGCCCGACCGGGAAGATCGTCGGTACGGTCGATTGTGCCGAATCCAATATCGAGGGTAAGATCGAAGGCGAGATTCGGGTGTCGGGCCGGCTCCACCTCCACGAAACGGGTATCATCCAGGGTAAAATCGTCGCCAAGAAGCTCGTCGTCGACGAAGGTGCCACTTACAATGGCGAATGCCTGATCGGAGAACAACACTTCAAAAAATAGTCTCTAAATAGTTACCTTCCCACCCAACCAAAAGGCTTTTTTCCGCATCTAAGTACGCAACAGACCGTCTGCAAAATAATGCCATTGGGGTCCATCGTACGACCCTTCCGTTATTTAGGATGCAGTCCGCAAGATATGTGCTTTTTGTTATTATTTTGGAGAAAATGTATTATAATTGCGTTGAACCAATCGATATTCTTACTCTCATGAGAACAGGTATTATCCTTGCATTATTCGTATTGATCGGATTGCTGGTTTGGGTGCTCATCAGCAGCATTCGGGAGCCCATTGAGTTTAAGGCAGAGAAAGAACGCCGTAAAACCGCCGTTGTAGATCGGCTGGTCCAAATTCGGGGCCTGCAGGAAATCTATCGTGAGGTAACGGGAAAATTTGCCTCCGATTTCGATAGCCTCAAGTACATCATGGAGACTGGAAAAGTCATGAAAATATCTGTTTTTGGGGATCCCGATGCCAAAGATGCTGCCGACCAAATCCGCTACGACACGACCTACGAGGATGCCATGATCTCGGTAAAGCAACTGGAGCAAAATCTCGACATGTCCATCGGCTTCGACTCGCTCTCCTACGTCCCCTTTAGTCAGGGCTCCCAGTTTAGCATCTGGGCCGATACCCTGACCTACCAAAGCACCCTGGTCAACGTCGTGGAAGTCGGTACCACCTGGAAGGATTTTATGGGTCCCTTCGCCAGTGATCGTTACCGGAAATACGACGACAACTACGATCCAGCGGCACCACTAAAATTCGGGGCCCGGGCCGCGCCAAACACCTCCGGAAATTGGGAACGATAAATTACGAATTTCAGACCCCTTCCAATTTAAATAAAAGCACCGCTTCCGACGACCTGTCCATCCTAATCGGGATGGACAGGTTTTCGTTTTTGGTCGCCGACGCCCAGCAACAAGTCCTGGCGATCAAAAGCTACGCCTACCGCAAACCCATCAACGCCGCCTACTCCCTGGCCTTGGGCATCAAAGACCTCTGTCGGAGCGACGAGCTATTGACCGCCCCCTATCGCAGTGTCCGCATTGCCCTGCTCAACGATAAGAATACGCTGATCCCCGAAGCCCTCTACGAAAAGGATGCCCAACGGACGTACCTGGAGCACGTTCTGGAGTACGCCCCCCAGGATCGGCTACGGGTGGATTCCATACCGGGGCTGGCCCTGCACAACGTCTACGCCGTCGACCCGGAGGTCTTCCGGGCCCTGGAAGGCTTTTTTCCTCAGGCCCAGCTCTTTCACGCTCACAGCCCCACCATCCAGGGCTTTCACAAATTGGCCGCCCTCCAAAGTGAGCACCGGGTATACATCAATGTACACGGTGGCCAGGTGCAAGTGCTGGCCTTCCGCGGCAAAGACCTGCTGCTTAGCAACGCCTTCCCCTTTGAGTCTTCTACCGATTTTATTTACTACGTGCTCCTGGTGTACCAACAGTTTGAGCTCAAACCCGAGATCGTACCGCTCACCATCGCGGGTTGGGTCGTGGAGGACTCGGAAATTTACCACCTGCTGTACCGCTATATCCGGCTGCTTCACCTCGTGCAGGCCCCGGATTACTACCGTTTTCCAGAAGCCTTGCATCAAGAAGGACAACTCGTTCATTTTTTTGACCTCTGTAGCTTGAAGTTATGCGAATAATTGGCGGCAAACACGGGGGGAGACGTTTCCACCCCCCCGCAGACAAGTGGCCCACTCGACCCACCACCGATTATGCCAAGGAAGGGCTGTTCAACATCCTCCAAAATCGATTGGACTTTGAGCACCTCAAGGTACTCGACCTGTTCGGCGGAACGGGCAACCACAGTTACGAGTTCATCTCTCGGGGAAGTACCGACGTCACCTACGTCGATAAATTCGGTGGTTGCGTAGCCTTCGTCAAAAAAACGGCCCTCCAACTGCAAATTGAGTCGGAATTACGGGTGGTCAAGAGCGATGTGTTCAAGTTTATGAAATATTGTGGCGAACAATTCGATTATATCTTTGCCGGTCCTCCCTATGGCTTATCCACGATCGACACCATTCCCGATCGAGTGTTTGAGCACCAACTGCTGCGCAAGGCGGGGCTCTTCGTCATGGAACACAATCCCAATCACGGCTACGAGGACCACCCCAATTTTTTGGAATCCCGGCATTATGGAAAAACCATCTTTAGCTTTTTTCAATGATTCTTATCTTTGAAGCCTATGACAATGAATCGACTGATCGCGTTTGTGCTCCTCTTGCTGGCCGCCCTGCCGGTTGCGGAGGCTCAGAAAAAGGATAAAGATAAAATATAGCTGGACCTGAGTGGCAGCTGGCAAGGTGTAGTGACTCAGGAAGAAGGCTACAGCACCGAGTACGCGCTGGAACTTTATTTGCGCCAGGATGGTAATAAAATCACCGGTCGATCTTACGTGTCGGTCGATAGCATCTACGCGGAGATGGAAATTGAAGGCGTTGCCCTGGCGGATAAGATTCTGATGATCAAGGACATCCGTATTATCGACGACGAGATCATCGAAAAATTGGAATGGTGCATCAAAAGCTACCAGTTGATGTTGCGCCGCGAACAGGATGTCTGGCACCTCGAAGGGCGTTGGCAGGGCAAAACCTCCACCAACGATTGTACCCCCGGTCAGGTTTACCTCAGAAAATCTGTCCCGCGGGCGTAGTAGGGCCTTGACGACCGCCGAAAGTCGCCATTTTTTTTCCTTTTCCCCCCGCCGCTTGATAAATTTGCGACTTCAAAAAAATGGCAGTCGGACTGCCCAAACGTAAATACCAATGAACCTACTGGAGACCCTCCAAAATGCCGTCGTCAAGGCGGTCGACCAATGCTACGGACACCAGATCGAACCGGACCAGGTTACCCTCAACGTAACGCGCAAGGATTTTACCGGCGACTACACCGTCGTGGTTTTTCCCTTTACCAAGGCCGCTCGTAAAAAGCCCGTCGAAATCGGAGAGGAATTGGGGGCCTATCTGGTCGAACACGTCGCGGAAGTCCACGCTTATAACGTCATCAATGGTTTTCTCAACCTGGTCGTCGCGGATGCCTACTGGTCGGCCTTCTTCCGGGAGGCGCTGGCTACCGAAGATTACGGCCGGGGAGCTCCCAAAAACAGTACGGTGCTGGTGGAATACTCCTCCCCCAATACCAACAAACCACTGCACTTGGGCCACATTCGAAACATTCTCCTAGGCTGGTCCTGTAGTCAGATCCTTACGGCGGCGGGTTACGCCGTCAATAAGGTACAAATCATCAACGACCGGGGCATCCACATCTGTAAAAGCATGCTGGCCTGGCAAAAATTTGGCAACGGAGAGACCCCCCAAAGCACCGCGATGAAAAGCGATCACTTCGTAGGCAAATACTACGTGCGCTACGCACAGGAGGAAAAGGCCCAAAAGGCAGCGCTGGTGGCTGCGGGACAGCAAGAGGCAGAACCCGCCATTTTGGGTGAGGCGCGACAGCTGCTGCTGCGTTGGGAGGCAAACGACCCCGAGGTGCGGGCCCTGTGGGAAAAGATGAACGGCTGGGTGTACGAGGGCTTTGAGGAGACCTATCGGAACCTGGGGGTCCACTTCGATAAAAATTATTACGAGTCCAATACCTATTTGCTGGGCCGGGAGAATGTGCAAGACGGACTGGCCCGCGATATTTTCTACCGCAAACCGGACGGATCGGTGTGGATCAACCTGGAAGCGGCCAAGCTGGATCATAAGCTGGTGCTCCGCAGCGACGGTACCGCCGTATACATGACTCAGGACATTGGTACGGCCCTGCTGCGTTACGCAGATTTTAAAATGGACCGCTGCGTTTACGTCGTGGGCGACGAGCAAAATTACCATTTTAAAGTGTTGTTTGAAATCATGAAGCGGCTGGGGGCTCCCTTTGCCGAGGGATTGTACCACCTGAGCTACGGTATGGTAGACCTGCCCAGCGGTCGGATGAAGTCGCGGGAAGGAACGGTGGTGGATGCGGACGATTTGATGGCCGAGGTCATCGAAGAGGCGCGGAAAAATTCCGAGGAGAGTGGAGTGATTACGGGGCTATCGGCCGTAGAAAAACAACAAATCAATACCCAGATTGGACTGGCGGCCCTCAAATTTTTTATCCTCAAGGTCAACCCCCAGAAACGGATGGTGTTCGATCCCAAGGAATCGGTGGATTTGCAGGGACATACCGGGCCCTACATCCAAAATGCGGGAGTCAGGGCGCGGTCCGTCCTCCGCAAGGCGGCTCAGTTGGAGGTGGATTACGCCCTCGCTGGCTCCTACACGGAATTGGCCGTGGCGGAGAAGGATCTGATTGCCCTACTTTACCGTTTCCCCGCGGTGATCCAACAGTCCGCTAGGGCCTACGACCCTTCCGTTGTGGCTGCTTTTTGTTATGATTTGGCGAAAAGTTACCACAAGTTTTACCACGATTACTCCATCCTCCAGGCCGAAACCGAAGCCGCCAAGGCCTTCCGCCTACAACTGTGCCAGCTCATCGAACGGACCCTCACCATGGGAATGAGGCTGCTGGGAATCGAAATGCCCGAGCGGATGTAAACCAGGGCCACGGAATTTTTGTTTCAACTGCCGCTACAAATTGCCAGCGCCTCCGAACGGTCCTGGCCAGCATAAAAACGCTATTGCAATGGATAAAGAAAAAACGGAATCCCTCAATTTTTTAGAGACGATTGTTGAAGCCGAGCTCCAAGATGGTCTGACCGAGCTCCACACCCGCTTCCCCCCTGAGCCCAATGGCTACCTCCACATTGGCCACGCCAAGTCGATCTGCGTCAACTTCGGCCTGGCCGAAAAATACGGGGGCAAGACCAACCTCCGTTTTGATGATACCAACCCGGTAGCGGAGGATACCGAGTTCGTGGAATCCATTCAGAACGATATTCGTTGGTTGGGCTTTGACTGGGAGGATCGGGAATTTTACGCCTCCGATTACTTTGAGCAACTCTACCAATTCGCCCTGCGGCTGGTCGAAAAGGGGCTGGCTTACGTCGACGAGTCGACTCCGGAGTCGATTGCCGAGCACAAGGGCAGTCCTACCGTACCCGGTACCCCAACCCCCGCCCGCAGTCGCAGCGTAGCGGAAAACCGCGACCTGTTCCAACGCATGCGGGCCGGTGAGTTTCCCGATGGGGCCATGGTCCTGCGTGCCAAAATTGACCTCGCCTCCCCCAATATGCACCTGCGCGATCCCATCATGTACCGCATCCTCCACGCCCACCACCACCGCACGGGTGATGCCTGGAAGATCTACCCCATGTACGACTTTGCCCACGGTCAGTCCGACTCGATCGAGCAAATCAGCCACTCCATCTGTACCCTGGAATTTGAAAACCACCGTCCCCTGTACAATTGGTTTATCGAGCAGCTGGGCATCTTTCCCAGTCGCCAGTTTGAATTTGCCCGACTCAATCTCAGTTATACCGTGATGAGCAAAAGGCGTTTGAAGCAGTTGGTGACCGAAGGCTTGGTCCGTGGCTGGGACGATCCCCGCATGCCCACGCTATCGGGCTTGCGCCGTCGGGGCTATACGCCGGTTTCCATCCGCAACTTTGCCAAGCGCGTGGGCGTGGCCCGACGGGAAAACGTCATCGACCTGAGCTTGCTCGAATTTAGCGTCCGGGAGGATCTCAACAAGGTGGCTTCCCGCGTCATGGGAGTGCTCGATCCGGTCAAATTGGTGATCACCAACTATCCGGAGGCACAAACCGAACAACTTGCCATCGAAAACAATCCCGAAGATCCCGATGCCGGGCACCGCGAAGTCCCCTTCACCCGGGAATTGTACATTGAACGGGCTGATTTTATGGAGGATCCCCCCAAAAAATTCTTCCGACTCGGCCCCGGTCGCAATGTTCGCCTCAAGGGCGCCTACATCATCCACTGCGAAGACTACGTCAAAGACGAATCGGGGCTGGTCACCGAGATTCACGGTACCTACTATCCCGACTCCCGGTCGGGCTCGGATACCTCGGGCGTCAAGGCCAAGGGAACCCTTCACTGGGTTTCCGTGCCCACGGCCCTGCCCGTCGAAGTACGGCTCTACGACCGACTCTTCAGCGCCGAGTTTCCCCTGGCCGATCCCGAGCGAGACTTCAAAACCTTCCTCAACCCCGACTCGCTCCAAATCGTCAAGACGGCCTACGTCGAACCCTCGTTACGGTCCGCTACGACGGAAGACCATTTTCAATTTATCCGCAAGGGCTATTTCTGTCTCGATCCCGATTCGACGGCCGACCAGCTGGTGTTCAACCGCACGGTCGGATTGCGCGATTCCTGGGCTAAGAAGCAAAATAAAAGGTAGACGGCCGATGAAAAAAGTAACGGGAATTGGCGGCGTCTTTTTCAAATGCCGGGATCCTAAGGCGATGAAGGAGTGGTATGGCGAACACCTGGGCTTGATTACCGATGATTACGGCGGGGCCTTTCAGTGGCGCCAGTACGATCAACCTGAGAAAAGCGGCTATACCGCCTGGAGTCCCTTCCGGCGGGACAGCGATTATTTTGCGCCTTCCGAAAAGGATTTTATGTTCAACTACCGGGTGGCGGACCTGGATGCCTTACTCGCGGAGCTGCGCAAAGCCGGGATCAGCATCATCGGTGAGGTACAGGTTTTTGACTACGGTCGTTTTGCTCACATTCTCGATCCCGAAGGGAACAAAATCGAACTCTGGGAACCCCGCGACGAAGCTTTTGATGACTATTATCAGGGTAAAGTCAATCGGTAGGATAGGGGGCTTAGGAAGCGTCAAGCTATTCCACCAGTAGGAGGGGCCGAAGCTCCGATCCCCACCTCAACCAATACCAACCCACCGCAAGCCGCGACAAATCCAGGTCTTGCTCCCTCGTCCCCGCTGCTATATTCCACCTCCCCACCAATTGGCCTCCGGGAGCGTACAGCTGCAGCTCTGATTCCGTGCGCACTTCGGGCAATTGTACCCACACCTGTCCCGTACTGGGATTGGGATGAACCTGAAAGTCAGTTGGGAGATTCCCCTCCTGCGTCCCGACGATGGGGGCGTAGTACACCGAGTCGATCAGTCCCAGGCTTTGATTGTAAAAAGTGCCGCTGGCGCTTTCCTCCAGACGGACGACTTTGACTTGGTAGTAATTGTCGCCGATCAGGGGTTGCTCGTCCCGCCAAAAGGTATCCTGAATCAATTCGGTACTCAGCCGCTCGTAGGGGCCGCGCCAGTGCTCGGCACGGTAAACGAGGTAACCGGCGATCGCTTCCACCTCGGAAGGCGACCAGGTCAGCTCGATCCAATCCGATATCGGTCGCAGTTCTAGGCTGCTCGCCGCCAAAGGTGTGATGGGATACTGCCGTAGGCTGGGATCGCCCAGGAGGGCCAGGTGGACTAGCTGGGGGCCAGGGAGGTAGACGCCGCCGGTGCTGTTCATCGTTCGTCGGGCGGCGTAGCCCAGAGGATAGCCGATGGCCATGTGGTGAAAGGTCCAGGGTGGATTGCCGGCCCAGCAATTGCTCAGGGTGAGTCCCGAGGCCAGTGGTGCCCGCAGAAAATTATCGGGATTGTCCCAATCGCCAAACTGGCTGCCAAAGAGCATGGTGAATACCGTAAGCAGGGAATCCTGCGCAAAATCGCTGGTCTGGCCAATGCCGGCTGCACTGAGGTGGGAGCCGCTACCACAGCCGTAGGACCACAGGTAGGATTGATTGCGGAGGGTCCCAAAGTAATCGGCTTCGTCGATCTGATCCGGGCCGAACATGGGGGCAAAATTGCGCCAAGCACTGGCCGCCGGGGCCGCAAAGGCCTGACCAAAGTTGTCGTCGATGAGGGCCCGCCGCTCTACTTCAATTTCCCCGTTTTTAAAGGCGTGGGCCTTCCGCAGATAGCGTCGCGTCAGTTCGACCTCGCTTTCCACAAAGGAGGGCAACCGACTTAGATCTACCCGTCCGACTTGCAATTCGACCCGGGAGGGGATGGAGTCTTGGTCCCACTTGCCGTCGCCGGGGACATTGTGGTTGCGCTCAAAAAAGGCGGTCTGAATATCGACGACCTCATCGGTCCATTGACCATCCAGTTCGGCGTAGTACGTATCGGCACTCCAGGCCCCCTGGTGATTTTCGCTGTGGGTGTCGGGGTAAATATTGCCGGAGTAGGGAACGGGGATGTGTCCCAACAGATAGAGCGCTTCCAACTCGGGCCGCTGCTGGTAATGCTCCTGGATGCTGCGGCGGATTTCCGCCACGGTTTCCGTCGGCTCTACCGCTCGTTTGCTGACCCGCCACTGATCTCGGATGAGGTCCAGTTCGAGTTGGGCAATTTCGGGCGCCAAGCTGTCCCACAAGCTGCGTTCTACCAGCAGCAGGAGTTCGCGCCGATCCTCCCGGGGAGGGAGTTCAATGGCCGCACTGATAAAACCGTAGCGAGGGCGCGGTGCGATAAAACTGCCCCTGGGGCCGGAGCTGGCTACGAGTTCGCCCCGGTCGCGGTCGTGGAGGGTCCAGGAAGTGCTGTTGGGAAACATATCGGGAAAGACATCGATGCGCAGCCACTCGCAGGAATCTCCTCCCTCACAGACCACAAATTGGGTGGTATCTGACCAGCCAAAGTTATCGCCGTAGGCCACTTGCTCCCCACAAAGGGCAGCGGAATAGTAGCCAAAACCAAAGTTGCAGCACAAGCCGATTCCGTACATGTCGCTAAAGGTCAACTCCAAGGATTGCCCCGGTTCGACACAAATATCCCAGGTCACCACCGCAAAGTCCTGTTTGAAAAGGGCGTATTCGTAGGCCCGGCCCGTTTCCACTTCCGTATCCAAGTAGGTACTGGCAAAACCGGCCAGGGAGACGCGCGCCGGCCCCCATTCCCGATCCTCCAGCTCCTTGCGGTACAGCGCATAGCCCGTCGCCGTCGCATCCGGGGACCAGCGGAGCTCGATGCTGGCCGGGTTTGTGTCGACCCGGGCGCTGAGTAATACGGAGCGTTCCCAGGCACTTTGGGCCGGGAGGGGAAGAACAGCAAGACCGATTAGGAGAAGGGCCAGCAAGGGGCAGCAGATTTGTTTTTTCATGGGCGTTGGGTCGTATCATTCCAAGTTACGCTCAAAATCTTTGTGGAAAAAATAATTTGGCGAAATGCGTACGGAAATACCCGAATTGGTATATTTGCCCTACCATGCAAAAAGGCCGAGTCATACTCAATGCGAAGCGTTTTCAACTCACCATCGATCGCCTTTGTCACGAATTGATCGAAGTATACGGAAATTTCGAAGACGCCTGTATCATCGGCATCCAACAGAATGGCGTCTGGCTGGCGGATCACCTTTATCACCGCCTGCTGGCCATCCTCAAGCTCAAGCGAATCGACTACGGCAAGCTCGATATTACTTTCTACCGGGATGATTTTCGCATTCGCACCAAACCCCTCGAAGCCAGTTCTACCGAACTCGATTTTCTCGTTCACGACAAACGCGTCCTACTCATCGACGACGTCCTCTACACCGGGCGTACCGTGCAAGCCGCCCTGACGGCCCTACAGCATTACGGCCGGCCCCGACGGGTAGAGTTATTGTCCCTCGTCGATCGGCGTTTCAACCGCCACTTGCCCATCCAGTCGGACTATTTTGGGCTGACGATCGATGCCCTGGAAGAGGCCTACGTGAAAGTGGAATGGGCC
>ERZ1740065.526-NODE-526-length-20759-cov-5.792697_pt1 | contig 20759 bp, 21 predicted proteins | sample MGYA00581738_ERZ1740065 | MGnify/ENA primary metagenome ERZ1740065 (study PRJEB43018, sample SAMN04849749) | marine metagenome | isolation source: floating plastic debris | place: Pacific Ocean | collected 2008-09-01 | study: EMG produced TPA metagenomics assembly...
GGGGGCGTTGGGCGGTGCCCTGGGCACAGAGAAAGCCGCAGCCGAGCGGGCGTGACCTGTCAGGCGGCTCGATTGGGAACGGACGGAGCAGGGCGCTGGTCCTTAGAACGGAACTCAAACAACGAACGGATCGTCTTGTGGTTTGCCTTGCGCAAAGGCTCGGCCTGCAATCGGACACTTCGTTGTCGAACTGCCCGCGACCGAGCCTCACGAAGGGCGTTGCCCCTCGTGGCTCCCTACCAGGCTTAGCCAGCCTGGACCGGCGGGTGCCTGGGATAACCTGCATGGCCAGGGGCCTAGAATTGTGCGAGTCGAGATGTTAGATATTGTTAGTGCGCACTTATGGGTTTGTACCAAACCCGTGCGCTCCCGGCCCGCGATGCGAGCCGGGCAGGAGGCCTCCGAGCCCCTGCACCCTGGTTCGGAAGACCCCCTTTGGGGTTCCGAAACCTCCCCGCGTCAGGAGGGTGGCCAGCCCCCTTCCGACACCTTCCCCCGCTCGGGGTTCCGCCCCGAGAAGCGGCCAGAGGGGCAACCGCTCGCCCCCCTCGTAAACCCGCAAGGTGGGGACCCCTACCGCCAGAGCCTTGTTGCCCTGGACCAACCCCGAAAGGGCCTTGCCCCTTCGGACTACCCGCACCGGGTTTCGCCCCGGTATTCGCCCGGAGATTGGTTGCGCCTGGCCCGTCTCCGGACCTCATGACCAGGCGCTTTGCATACGATGGTGTGTTGCTCACAGGAGGCATCTCGGGCGTGGCGATCTTCTCGCTCAACCACAAATCCGTAGGTCGCGCGACCCACGCCGCGGGCACCGCGTCAGCGCATGTCCAGTACATCATGCGGCCGCGTGCAGCCTCCGAGATCGTGGCGCACGAAGTGCCCGATCAAGTCGGACCGGCGATGCGCTGGATGGATGAGCAAGAGGAAGCGTCTCGCAAAAACGCCCGTGTGATCGACAAGGTCATGGTCGCCCTACCGCGCGAGCTCGATGCCGTTCAACGCGCAGAGCTAATTCGGGAGTTCGGCGAGGCTGTCACCGGCAATCGGACACCATGGGTTGCTGCCATGCACGACATGGGCAAGGACGCCCAAAATCCCCATGCTCATTTCATCTTCCGCGACCGAGATCTTGAGACCGGCAAGCGTGTGCTCAAGCTCTCTGACAACAAGCGCGATCGCGAAAAAGCCGGGCTCGAACCGAATGGAACGGATTGGCTGCGGCAGGTCTGGGAACTGACGGCCAACCGTGCACTCGAGCGGGCAGGGCACGATCTGCGGATCGATCGTCGGAGTCTAGAAGACCAGGGCATCGATCGCGAACCGGGCGTGCATGTGGGTCCCAAAGCGAATGAGCTGGAACGCGAAGATAAAGTTCCACAGAGCCAAGTTCGACAAGACGAAAATGGGCGTGAGATCCGATGGCCCGAGATTGATGGCGGTAAGAGCCGCGCGACCCACAACCGTGAGATCGCAGCGCGTAACCAGGTCGCCTTCCTCGGGCGCGCCGCGAACGATGACTTCAAGCGTGATGTCGGTAAAGCCTGGGATGCTCTTAAGCGCCGCCAAGAAACCGAACGGCAGCGTGCCGTGAAGCGTCAGGAAGAAGCTCGTCACCGCGAGCGCTCGGTTCTAGAGCGCCGCCAAACAGCTAGGCAGGCCAGCGAATTCGCCGCCGATGAGCGCCGGCGTCCGAAAGGGTTGCGAGGTATGGTACTGCGTCTGATTGGGCGGAAAGCAAAGATCGAAGCTGAGATCGCCGAAGGACAACGACGACGCGCTGATCGCGATCAACGAGAGTGGGAACGCCTTGAAACTCGGCAGGCTGAGCAACAACAGGGCTTAGAGCGTAATCTGGATCGCATCTTCAAGCAGGAACGGTTGTTGTTCAGGGCTGAAGCCAAAACAATCCACGATCGGCACGCTTCACCAAAGTCATATGAGCAACGTTTGGTACAACGTGCTGCGTCCAGACAGCGCGACGAGGAGAGTGGCCGCGGCGACGATGAGCGCAGCCGTGGGACTTTCAAGAATAATGGCCCCAAACAGCGTTGAACAAACAGGGCTACGGCGCTCTAAAAGATGGGTACGTAAATCGTGGTTCTATTCAGAACCGTGCCGCAAAATTCATTTGGTACTCAGTCGGTAATGTCGATCATAGTAGCACTGCGGACGCGAACGCGTATCAACGCGCATTGTGTGCGCGCTTCAGAATATTGCGTGCTTCTGTTCCTCAGCCTCTTATGAAGTTGCTAAATGTGGCCTCTACTTGGCCTAAAGCCCGTAGACGCGAAAGGAGCGCAAAATGACCTTATTCCGACTGGCATCTATATTGAGCTCCATGGCGCTTCTGGCAAACCCAGCGATGGCGGAAACGCCACGGTCTGCGGGCTTGCTCGAGTTTGGACCAGACAATGTGCTGTTTGTTGCAGATTCACTTGATGCCAGCGTCTCTGCGTATACGTTACCCTCTGACGGCTTGCCACCTGAGCAAGCCACTGCTTTTAATCTGCTAGATTTAGATCCGCTGGTCAGCCGCGCACTCGGTTCCGAAGGCCGACTCATCTACGGCGATCTCGCTGTGCACCCCGTCACCCGCAATGCATATGTCTCGGTCACCGCGCGCATAGACGGGATTGAGACACATGCCGTGGTGTCAATAACGCGAGACGGAAGTGTCAGGCGTCTTGATCTCTCGACACTTCCGACGTCACGCTTTGTTGTGGAAGACGCAGCAGATACGGACGTCACGTTTTGGCGCGACATCCCCGCACCTTCTTTGACCATCACCGATTTAGACTACGCAAATGGAGAACTCTTTGTGTCCGGCGTTTCGACGGGAGAGTTTGCCTCGACATTGCGCAAGGTACCGTTCCCGTTCGGCACTGCATCTACATCCAGTAGCATCGAGATTTACCACGCAGCTCACAACCAGAACGAAACGCGGGCACCGATCCGCGCGATGGCGGTTGTGGATCTGGATGGCGTATCGACGACGGTTGCGGCCTATACGTGCACGCCTCTCGTGACGATACCGGTCGATGAGTTGGAAGCTGGCGCCCACGTTACCGGGAAAACCATTGCGGAGCTCGGCTACGGTAATACACCAATTGATGTCATCTCATTCTCGTCAGCGGATCAGCAGGGCAACCTTTCCAACTATGTATTGGTGGTTAACCGCGAAATGGACGCAGATCTTATCTCCTTGGATGATCTTACGGCCGCTGCGGCCGCCCCTGGTCTGTCTGAGCCGGTGCCCTATCTGGGCGCAACATCTGGCGTTCGCACGGTGCCATTGCCTCTTTCTGGGGTGGCACATGTCGCGGATCAAGATGCGCAGTTCCTGCTGGCCATGCGTCGCGATCTCGATACTGGCGCGATGGAACTGGTGTCGTTCAGAAAAGGGTCTTTCTTCCGGCTAAGCGACTTCATCAGCGAATACAACTTCCCAGACTACGCTTATGCAGACGATCCGATGTCTACGGGTGTGCGGATGTTCCAGAATATGCTGAAATCCGACGAAGGATTCCCTGGCGAAATCCGGCAATGAGAACTTTGGGTGTTTGCTTGGCGCTGTCGCTATCACTGACAGCGACAGCGGATGCGAGTAACTGCCCAGCCCAGGCTTCACAGCAAATCGAGATCTATCCGACAGCTGAAGTTCTACCAGCAAACCTGCTGCGGATGTATGTCTACTTTCCGCGCCCGATGGGCATTGAGGAAGGCCTTGGGAACGTACATCTGCTTAACGACAAGGGCGTTGCGATCGAAGGAGCTTTTTTGAGTAATCGAATAGACCTTTGGTCCGCCGATCGACGGCGGTTGACCGTCTTATTCGACCCAGGTCGCGTGAAAACAGGGCTGGCAGCGCACGATCAACTCGGAAGAGCTTTGACAGTTGACCAGTCATACACGCTCTTGGTTTCGGGGGATGCGATGGATGCAGAGGGCTGCGCGATCGGGGCCGACGCGCGACATCGTTTCTCTGTGGAAGCACCTGACACCAAAGCGCCTGCGCCATCTCAGTGGACAGTTACGCCGCCTGCAGCTTCGACAAGGCAAGCATTGGAAATCGATCTCGGTAGCCCACATGACCATGTCTCGCTTGCATACCGCATACGTGTTCTGGACAGCGACGGTGCGATCTTGCCCGGCAAAATTTCACTTGGTGCAGGGGAGAAGACCTGGAATTTTGTGCCGCGCGCGCCCTGGCTAAGTGCAAGCTATTCAGTGGTGATCGATAGCAACTTGGAAGATCTGGCAGGTAATAGGCCTGGACGTCCATTTGATAGATCAGCAGGCCAGGGGCAAAATGATTGGACCAATCATCTGCTATTTGCACCTATAGAGCCTTAGAGATGAGTTGGTTAGCTAGATGATAGAACGCCTTTTGCAGAACTGGGCCTATGCGACGCCGCCTGTCGCTTTGCTCCTGATCGGACTCTATCCCTTCATCGGGTCGGCCATTGAACTCTCCGTCTTCTCCTCGCTGCCGATTTACATGTTCCACCAATATGAGGAACACGATGACAATAGGTTCGCCCTTTTCTTGAACGGCATGATGGGGTCAGAGAAGCATGGTCTATCAGCGCGTGACGTCTGGATCGTCAATGTGATCTTCGTCTGGTTCTTCCTATTGGCCGTGTTTTATCTCTCAAGCATCGACGCGCAGTGGGGTGTGCTCGCGGCGTATCTGCTAGCCATCAATGGTGTCGTTCATATGGTTTGGGCGCTTAAGTTTCGCTCCTATAATCCTGGTCTTTGGACCGCGATCTTGCTTTTCATCCCTGGCGCTATCTGGATTTTCTCGACCGTTTCGGCGAGTACGGTAATCCACGCCGCTTCCGCAATGGTGGTGGTCATCCTTCACGCGGGTATCTTGGTTGCTGCGCGGCGACCTGCGTAACTGCGAGGCACTAAGTCTTCGGGGCGATACCCTTGAGACAACTGAGCATTGACTGAACCTTGTCTGTCCAGTGGACGTCCACATGCGTCACCATCCAGCTTTGCACCAGCCATATTGGTAAAGCAGGCGACACCTGTTCGATACCCTTTAAGCGCTCGGACAATGACACAGGCAAGAAACCGACGCCTTGGCCACGTAGCAAAGCATCCTCAATTACCCTGGGGTTTGTCGAACGTATCACAATCTGATCCGGGTCAGTGTTCTGAGCGAGCCAGACCTCGAACGGGGCAGGACTATTGACGTCTGGGTTGCCCACAATGTCATGGCCCCCGAGGTTTTGGTGCTGTGGCATGCCGCGACTGGCAATGTAGGCCTCATGCGCGAAAAGTGCGAACTCTAGCGAACAAAAAGGAAGGACGACATAGTCTTCGTTCACCGGTTTTGCACCAACTCTGACCGATACATGCGCCTCCGCGTGTTCCAGACGAGACAACTCATCACCTGTGGTCACATGCACCCGCGTCAGCGGATGTTTTTGGCGAAACGCTAAGATGCCGGGCGAAATTAGGTCATTAAAGGGAGGCAGAGTGGCAACTGTGATCTCTCCTTCGATGTCAGAGTTTTGTACGCGTAGGCGACCTAGGAAATCCTCCAGCAAGCCATGAGATCGCCCGGCAACCTGCAAAAATTCACGCCCTACATCAGTTAATTCATAGCCGCGTCTGTGGCGGAGGAAGAGACGGGCCTCGATGGCGACCTCAAGAACATCAATATGCCGATTTACAGTCGCTCGGTGCACACCAAGCCTCTTTGCGGCCCCACTGACAGTCCCTGTCCGCGCTACCCAGTAGGCAGTATGAATCTCGTTCCAGTAGTCCATTTTCACCTCTTATGCGCATCTATGCGCCCTGGTTCAGATTTGAACCCTTAGCATGCTATATGAGCGCGCATAGTATGCGCTTTCGAGATCGTTGAGGCTCTCAGACCGGTTTGGCTAAACTCCGGACAACGTCAAAAGGATAGTATCTATGAAAGTGCTCGCTTTTGCAGCGTCCAACCATCGCCAGTCTATCAATCGTGCGTTGGCCGGCTATGCAGCCAAGCGTCTGCAGCGCATTCACCCAGGCGTAGAGATCGAGTTCATCGATCTGAACGACTACGAGATGCCAATTTACTCAATTGACAGAGAAAATGCCAACGGTGTGCATGCGTTGGCCCAAGAACTCTTCGGCCGAATTGGAGCCTCGGACGCTCTAATCGTATCTTTTGCCGAGTATAACGGCTTCGTCACCGCAGCCTGGAAAAACATCTACGATTGGATGAGTAGAATCGACCAAAAAGTCTGGCAAGATAAGCCATTGGCGCTACTCGCCGCCACGCCTGGTCCGCGCGCCGGGGAAAACGTACTTCAGACACAAGAACTTACCGCACCGTTCTTTGGCATGAACATCAAAGGCAAGTACGGCGTGGGAAACTGGCGCGATGTATGGGATGGATCAAACCTTACAAAGCCCGCCGATGTTGAAGCCATTGATGCGGTGGTTAAGGCGCTTTTGTCCTGACTTGCTACAAAGAGTTTAGGGGACATTCGGTAAGGAGGAGCATAAAATGTCGGCATCTAAGTTCGCCGTTATCACTGGATCAACAGGCGGCATTGGCAGTGCAATTGCTACTCAACTCGTTGCAAATGGCTGGGGTCTCCTACTCATTAATCGCAATACTCAAAAGGCCGAACATCAAAAGCGGCAACTTCAGCAGAGCTCTCCCGACGCCACAGTCGAGCTTTTCGAAGCCGATCTCATGGATGTTCTCCAGATAGTTAGGGTGTCGCAGGAAATTCAGGAACGTTTCCCATCAATTGATGCACTCTTTAACAACTCTGGTGTCCTGACCTCGCAACGGATCAACAGCGTGCAGGGCCACGAGTCCAATTACGCTGTCAACACTCTGGCACCTTACATACTGATAAAAAACCTTCGGACAGCATTGAGGCGGAGCGAAGGCGCAGCCCAAACGATGATCATAAACACGACATCCTCAGCGCAGAACGCTGTGAAATCGCTGGATGTAGAAGCTTTGTCCAATCCAGAAACCATTGGTGGTTTGACCGGTGCCTACGCTGCTACGAAACTCGCGCTGACCGCATTGGGGGCAGCTGTGTCCGAAAGTCTGGCTGCCGAGGGTATTAAAATCCGCTCTGTAGATCCTGGCCCGGTCGTAACGCCGATGACGAAAACCAGTGACGCAATGCCAGGTGTTCTGCGGCTACTTGTGCCGTTTCTTTTTGGCAAACCAGAGAAGCAGGCTAGGAAGATGATCAACGCCGCAAATCCGACCGAGTTTGGAGGACGCTCTGGTATCTACATCAGTAATGGAAAGGAAAAAGCAATGCCTCATCTGGCGCTTGAACTGTCAGTTGAAGCCAGCCTCATGCGCAAATTGGAAGCAGATGCGGTCGCTTAGCACATGTCGCTATCAAAGAATGCGGTTAGGCATTTGCGTCGCGAAGGTTACCAGTGCATCGGTGAAATACGATCCAATAGAGACACTAAACCAGTGCTCAATTTAACCAATACATTTTGGTTGAGAGTCGCCTTCAGCACGCGCTTTCACGTGCTCCCGCTCTTCATGATCACCATTCTAGTCGGTTGTGCTGCACGAGGTGACTTAGATACCGCACCGGCTGTGGAGAACGCTACGATTAGAGAGGTCTATGTCGCGCAGTTCCGACAGGAGTCCGGACAAATCCAAAGCTTTGGGGAGCGCCGGCCAAACCATCTTTCATTTCAGAGGCTTGATGTATCGGTTCCCCCCAGTCATGAGGTGGGTCAGATTGAGTGGCCTCATGGTTCGCCCAATGCAGAGACGGATTTTGTAGTTGTGGGGCGTCAATCATATCCAGATTTGCGAAGCTTCGCGCGGGCGGTGGCGAACTCAGATCAGTCCAGCGAGCAAGAAACGGTCATTCATGTTCATGGCTACAATACCACTCACGGAGAAGCCGTCTACAGCGCTGCACAGGTGGCTTTCGATATGGATATACCTGTTCCACTTGTCCTGTTTTCTTGGCCATCAGCAGCTCAAACATCAGGATACATCTACGATCGCGACAGTGCTTTGATCTCTCGCGATATGCTTCAACAACTGATCGTAGCATTCGCTACGCAGTCGAGCCGCAAAGTATTCCTGACGGGTCACTCGATGGGCGGGTATCTCTTGATGGAAACATTGCGTCAAATTGCCATTGAAGGTGACTTGGACCTTAAGAAAAACATTAATGGCGTGATGCTCCTATCACCGGATATCGACACAGAGCTGTTTCGGGAGCAGGCAAAACGTATCGGATCGTTGCCTGACCCTTTCCTCATTCTGGTTGCTGGTCAAGACCGTGCGTTGAAGATCTCTAGTCTGTTGACGGGCCGCGAAGTTCGGCTCGGGTCGCTTACGAATCCTGAAGAGCTCGAGGGGCTGGCTGTGACCTTGGTAGACGTCGGTTCCCTATCTGATGGACAACGTTTCGAACACAACATTGCGACAACTTCTCCGGCGGCGATCGCGATCCTGCGGTCACTAAGCGACGTCGCCTCCCCAGGCGACCTACATATTGTTGATAGCATCGTTCGAGCAGACCAAGCTGAGGGCCTTTTATCTAGACTGCCCCTCGGCCAGTAATGGATCGACCATAGCAGCAACCCACATTCCTGTTTTGATTCGTCTTCTTCTCTTTTGTTTATCGCTTGGAAACCAAACTTATCACTCTTGAGCAGATGACGAATGCAATGCAATTTCGAAGTTTATTGCAATAACAGCAATACAGGCGTTCTTGGTGACTCATTATCATTCATAACATGCGCGCTAGCCGATCTTTATGCCTCTGAGTAAGATGTCACAGTGGATTCATGTAGTTACCTTGCATGAGGTTCCCTATGAAACGCTCAATTCTCCTCTCGATAATCGTTTCTGTAAGCATCTCGAGCGCTGCATCCGCGCAGCAACTGACAGAAACGGACCCCTATAAACCTTACCCCCTCGCTCAAATCTCTAATGAGATCTTGTATCCAGCGGCGCAGCCACCTGACGGCACCGTCAGTCGCCATGGTGAGATCGAATACCTGGCGCAAAACGTTTTTGGAACGCATTGGTATGTCGAGGCAAATGGTGCGGTTTGGCACTTTGTGACGGCGGGCGATCCCAAGGACGAAGCCATCCTTTTCGTCCACGGACATCCGGACACGTGGTGGTCTTGGCACGAAGTCATGTCGTATCTTGCGGATGATTTCTACGTGATCGCCGTGGACACCCTTGGATACGGCCAGTCGGACAAGCGACTGGATCTTGACCTAACTTACGGTGGCGTCGCAACCGGGGTCGCGGCTCTGATGACCGAGATTGGCATCGAGGCGTTCAATTTGGTCGGGCACGATCGAGGGTCGGTGGTCGGTGACCACATGGTGTCTCAAGACGACATCAATCCCCGTATTCTGGCCTATCTGCGCATGCAACAGTCTGCGGATCAGCCGCACGGTTTGCCACGACCTGATCACGCGGGCATGACAGAGGTGTCTTTTCACAGCAATCCAACGCTCATTCGGGACCTGTTCGAGAGCAACTATTTCTCCGTTGAGATGAGCGAAGAGCATATTGCGCGAGCGACGTGGGAGTATGGCTTTGAAGGCACCGCAGAGGCCGCAGCTGTCCGTTATTCAGATGCCAGCTTCGACAAAGAACTGGAGTTTCGGCTGGCTGAGGTCTTTCCGCGTATGACAATGCCAGTCGTGTTCATGCAAGGCGCTCATGATCCTGGACAGCGTCCGGAGGAGTACTGGCGCACCGCAGATATGGTGCCCGATGGCAAAGTCCTCATCGTGGATGCGAACCATTTCATTCAAGCCGAACAACCGAAATTGGTCGCCGATGCGGCGCGAGACCTGTTCGACTGAAAGAGCGCTCTCCCCTCAATAAGCCGTCTGTATCCGGCACGATCTCACAAAACTGCGGCACCTGTGAAACGTGTCGGAAAGGAGGAAAAACGATGCTGAGAAAATTCGATTTGACCATGATGTCCGCGGCGCTGTGTCTGGCCTGTGCGGGTGGCGCACTCGCCCAAGACAAGGATCCGTTTGCGCCTCCCACTCGGTCTCAGGACCAGGGTTTCATTTACCGCAATTCGATCCCACAGGGATTTGAAACCCATATCCTCGTCAACAACGAACAGGACCAGGCCCGAGCAGAACGGATCATCGAATTCTACGAGGTGCTCTCAACCCGCCCAACGATCGAAACCGTCGGTGAATACGTGTCGGACCAGTACATTCAGCATAGCACAATGTTGCCAAACGGGCGTCAGCCGCTGGCGATGTTGTTCAAAGGCTCAGTCGACGAGTACCCCGTCAAAATTGATGTTCACAAGGTTATCGTCGTTGGCGATTCCGCAATGGCACACGTCAATTTTCGCAATCTGGATAATGATGATCCGGATGACATGGGGATGGCTGCGGTCGACATGTACCTCTTTGATAGTGAGGGGAAAATCACAGAACACTGGGATGTTCTACAGACGGTGCCAAGCCATGCGCCAAATCCGAACGGTATGTTCGTCACTCTGTTCGAGGGGGAGTAAGGCAATGGAATTTAAATCTCTTCTCGCTGGAACGGTTTTGGCTACCACATTCCTGTTCCACGCACCTGCGTTGTCGGACACACCACCCGCACCAGAGGCCGATCAAGCCATCGCCTTCTACGATCGACAGAAAATCGATATCAGCAACCTGCGCGATTTCTACAACGGCTTGCTGATGTCGGACGCAATGATCCACGCCGATGCCATGTTTGACGCGGAAACAAAGTGGCGTCTCACATTGCGGCAGATGATTGGTGCAGGCAGTCGTCACCACATTGCCAGAAGCGCCTATCAGCTTTCGCTTATGGGTGTCCCAAAGGACGAAATTACCGCCATTTTTGCACCGACCTACGTGGAAACACTGCAAGACCCCCGACTGAAAGCTGCATTCACGTTCATCGACAAGATCAGCCACTACCCGATTACAGTCTCGGCGGATCTTCACGCATTGTTACGCAGAAATTATACGGATCGGCAGATCTCCGAACTTATGCAGCTCGGCGCGATCAACAACGCCTCGGCGACACATGACGCGGTCTTGCCTATCGTCACGGATCAGGAAACGCTGGATTGGGCGACGGCAAACCTGTCTTCGGTCGGATGGACACCTGGTCCAAATGCGGCAAGCTCTTCCGCAGAACAACGAACAAACCCGTTTGTCGGACAGATCTTGTCGCAGTCTGTGGCCGAAGTCGATGCAACTTGGCAGCGCGAAAATCTCGGCGCGGTTGATCCAACTTTTGCAACGGATTGGGTCAATTACATCACCGGCTATGATGTGCCAGAGATGACTTTTGACGGTGACCGCGATGGTATTGAAGAACCCTTCGACGCGGCTCCAACGACGGTTCTGGAATGGGAAGCAGAAGGCGCGCGCGCAGCCAACCTTCCATCAGAAAACAGCAAAGCCTTCGATGTTGCGGCCTACGACTACGCCTACTTCCAAAGCGCCTCAGCTATCAACAGCACGGTCCCCTACAGTGACCGAAACCGCTTTGACACCTATTGGCCGCGACAAGCCGCCTTCGGCACGCTCGCGATGGATGCCTACATCCTACAGACCGAGCGCACATTCGATCACGATGAGGTCTGGTCGATCTTCTTCGTCTACCAACTTGCGAGCGGCTGCGTGCACTGCCAGGCACATGGTGCATTTGGTATTTTTGATTACACAGAAGATGAGTACTTCCAGGACGAAATCCCGCCCGACGATCTGCCTGGTCTAATATCCTACATTCAGTCGCTTCTTGACTTTGAGCGCTCAGAGGCTGTGACGCCTGCGATGAAAGCCGCTATGCGCCTCGCCCGCGACGCGGCACGCCTGCCATCACGCGTGACGGCCGCGCACATCGAAGAACTTCGCCGGCACTACACGGACCGGGAAATTCAGGAAATCATGGCGATTGTCGTGGTCAATGCATGGCTTTCAAGCAGCATGCAATCCATGGCCACAGTCACGGATCAGCTCAGCATGTCATGGGCCATTCGGCACTTGGGACCAAAGGGCTGGAAACCAGGCGTGCACACCGGCTTGCCAAGTGAGCAACGTCCATATCACATGAGCCAATTCTTCGACAAACTCTTCGCTGACATGGCCACAGGCAAAGTGCCAGACGCGGCTTCTGATTGGACTGGTTTGGTCATTCCATTGGCCACGGATCAGGATGGTGACGGTGTCGAGGATGCCTTCGACGGTTTTCCGACAGATGCCAGCCGATGGGCGGATACGGATCGGGACGGCACTGAGGATCGCTTGGACTCGGACATAGATGGCGATGGGTTAGAGAACGACTTGGAGTTAGCTTCAGGCACTTTCCCGTACAAAGCCGATTCAGATGGAGACGGGATCTCGGATGCTGAAGAGCGTTCTGCAAGCACCAATCCCTTGGACCCCAGGGATTACTAAGTGCCTGGCGGCTGGTACCGCAGCACTCCTGCTCCGCAATGTCGCTTCTGGAGACGCTGTATCACCTCCGATCGGTCACTTACCCCACTCGCATGGATCGAAGGTCATCTCATGTTCCGATAGGAAGGGTGAATCGGTGAGAAAAATATTGATTGTTCGGTCCTTGCTGATCGGGATCAGTGTCTCCATCGGTTTGAATGTGGATACTGCTTCGGCGCAGGAGGAACCCACGCAAAACTTCCCTTATATTGGCGGTAATATCATTTCGAGATTGGGATACGATGGCAATTATAGATCAGAAGCGCCGCTGATTGAAACGGACGACGTTTTCGTTCAGATCATCGCCAGTCCCATTGTACATTTTTCCGACAGGCTTCGATTTAATACCGAACTCAGGGTTGAGACTGTTACGCCGCCAACTGAGGATCGTGCGTTCGAAGATCAGGGGCTGTTCGCGCGTATTCTGCAGTTGGAGTATGATGTCACAGATCGTCTATCGGTTCATGCCGGTAAAATGACCCCATCATTCGCTCTGGCATCCTTCATAATTCCAGGTATGTATGGCAACAGCTACAACAAAGAGATTGAGCTGATTGACCGTGTAGGACTGGGCGCTGACTACGATTTCGGCGATGGCCAAAGAGGCACGCACACTCTCTCGTTCAACGCCTTCTTTGAAGATACGAGCGTTTTCTCTGAGTCCCTCGGAACCAATCGAGGAAGAACTTCCATTGACGATGGCGGGGCCAGCAACACGGAAGGTCTAGATTCATTTGCCCTGTCTTTGGAGGGGCGAGACATGCCTCGCTTCCCAGGCCTGACGTATAAGTTAGGTTTGCTGCATCAAAAGCGAGGCATAGACGGCGTTGCCGACGAGAACGGATTTTCCGCGACTGTCATGCAGACGCTCGAAAACTCGAACGGTGACGAGTGGAACTTCATCGGAGAGTTCGCTGCCTTCGAAAATTTCGAGGGCACTGACGATGACATCATATACGCCAGTGGCGGCATCGTTTATCGCACGGGCCCTTGGATGGCCGTCCTTTCAGGAACATGGCGTCCAAGGTATCTTGCCGATGGAGGGCAATTTGATGACTATTCGATTCAGACGTCGCTCGAGTACGACTTAGGAAACGGCTTCTCACTGGCCGTAGCCCATGAATTCAACCGAGACGAAAACCTCGATAACAGACAGTTGGGCTTTCGGTTTTCCAAGGTGATCGAGCTAGGTAAATAATGTTTGTAAATTCAATGCTTCGAACACTGATATACCAGTCAGTCAGCTGTCGTCGTCTTACTCAGGTTTTGTCCCACCATTCCGTGTGGCCAAAACTGACGACCGGCCGATATTTTGGTCCACCCCAGTCGTTCGGCATTCGATAACCCAAGTAAAACACAATCAGACTGATCACAGCGCAAAGTGCCAGAAGCGCAAAGGCCATAGATGTACCTGCGTAGCCTTTGAAAAGATCTGAATAAAAGACTTCGGGTTGGTCTGGGAGATAGGTCACATTGAATTTTCGGCCAACTGTGAGACCTTTTGCATATCTTTCGCGCTTGTTTAGCGAATCCTCGATCCACTCGCCCTGTGCCGTATGGAAGCCGTAACGAATGTCAACCCGTACACCACCTGCGGCACCGGTCTGACGTGCCAGCCAATTCCTCCGAGGTTGGCTTCTTTCAACAATCTCTGCTTGGGTCTGAACCCCGCTTGCTTCGAGTGCCTCAAGGATTGGTCGATTTACAACAAGAATCCAGAAAACCATCCCAAGTATTGCTGCCAGCATCACCGTAAGAGTGAACAGCCTGTAAGGTACGTTGAACACGCGCATGCCGGATCTCTATCTCAAGAAGTAGGCGAATTCGTGACTATAGGGGATCGCAACTGTTCCCAGTCTGATTTGAACTTCGATCTTTGTCAGAAAAATATGCGATATGCATGAATCGCTACGCGGTAGGAGAACTATTCGGTTTGCGTGCTATCCAGTGAGATCATTGCTCAACAAAAAAATTCCTTATTAATTGCAAGACCTCCCGTGGCTTCTCTTCAACAAGAAAGTGACCGGCGTCCAGTTCGATGAGAGACGGGTTTTCTACTTCATCTTCCCATATTGCGGGATAGTCGAATCCCCCGGTGTTTGAGCGTGATCCCCAGATAACCAAGGTAGGCACGCGGATTTTTTCGCTAGCATCAGCTTTATCGTGTTCAATGTCGATACCCGCGCTTGCGCGATAATCCTCGCTCATCGCATGAAAAGCATCTGCAGAGCCATTGGTTGCTTCGTAGTCCTCTCCTGCGCGGACATCGTCCCCTGCTGACATCCGGGCGAACTCCCCTGCTTGAGGCCCCATAAGCGTTTCTGGCAAAGGATAAGGCTGTGACCAAAATGTCCATGCCCAGAACCGGTTGGCAACCTGCCTATTCATATTCTCCCAAACGTAAGTCGCTGGGATTATGTCCATAACAACCATTTTTCTGACTGCTTGAGGATGATCTTTGGCCAACCTTCTGGCGACATGCGATCCTCGATCGTGTGAGGCGATGAAGAAGCTGTCGAAGCCTAGCTCGGCCATCAAGTGTATTTGATCTTGGGCCATCTGCCTTTTGGAGTAATCGCCTTGCCTAGGTTTGTCGCTCCTCCCGTAACCACGTAGATCAGATGCGATTACCGTGAATTCCTTTGCAAATTGTGGTGCAAGCTCCCACCACATGACATGAGATTGTGGCGCGCCGTGCAGGAGAAGCAGTGGCTCACCAGCGCCGCCAACCACAGCGTGAATCTTTACGCCGTCTACAACAACCTCCACATCTTTGAAGCCGAGAAAAAACTCTTCTGTGGTAGACACGAGATCATTTGTATCTGCTGCGGCAGTGCCTCGAAAACAGACAAACAAGACCAACAACACTGGAACTAATGCCGCTACTGGCTTCATGTTGCGTCTCCTAATATATTTGGCCTTTCGTCATGCGGTCTGACCCTGTTTCTCAAAGAGCTCGAAGCGGGAGCCTTATGTGTTTTTATGCTGAAGCACACCTAAAGGCAGGCGCTTGCGCACGATAAACGCTAGAGTGCGTTTCTAGAGCGCTAGAACTTAGATTTCCGACGAAGATACTGCGGTACATCAATGGGCGCTAGGGGCCGAATTCGGCATAGAATGCGCGTTGATACTGCAATGTTGTTAGCCAGTTGCCTTAAGGCCAACCTCATAATCTACGCATCAACTAGCTGAAAAAATGCCATTTGTCGTGAGAAGTAAGATCGAGAGCCGACGACAAGCGCCATACTGAAAACGGTCGTTTTTCGGAGAGATAATCAGAGCCAGGCTATAGCTGGCTACAGAACGAGATTGATCTCCGAAAACTATATCTTGAAAGGTAACCTCCGAAAAGCTATACTGTTTTTACGTTTTCGGAGGTTTTCGTGTTTGTCGGCTACGCCCGTGTTTCCACTCAAGATCAGAAGCCAGAGCTGCAGCTTGACGCGCTGAGCGCGTCCGGTTGCGAGAAGGTCTTTGAGGAAAAAGCCTCTGGCGCGCAGCGTGACCGACCGCAGTTGCAGGCCGCGATTGACTACATGCGAGACGGCGACACGCTGGTTGTCTGGAAACTCGACCGGCTCGCTCGTTCCACCAAACAGCTCATTGAGACCGTCGAGATGCTTGAGAGTAGGGGTATCGGGTTTCGGTCGCTCACGGAAGCCATAGACACGACAACATCCGGAGGGCGTCTCGTCTTACATATTTTCGCTGCTTTGGCCGAGTTCGAGCGTTCGATCATTCGAGAGCGCACGATGGCAGGAATGGAATCTGAACGCGCCCGTGGAAGGCTCGGTGGCCGACCACCAGCGCTGACCCCTGAAGATCTGACTCACGCGCGGGCCATGCTCGCAGACCCGGACATCACCGTTGCCAAGGTTGCCGAGCGTCTCGGTGTTGCCCCGTCGACACTCTATCGGCACATACCCGGAGCGCGCAGCAGTATAGCGGAGGACTCGTAATGCTCTTTGCCTGCCGATTGGAAGCCAGACTGCCGGAAGCAAACCTCGCACGCGCGTATCAGATCGTTGTCTCGCAGGACCTTTTCGGCCTTTACACGGTGGACGTCGCTTTCGGTCGGATTGGTCGACCAGGAAGCACCCGGCGCTATGCGGCCTCAGACATGTCAGGTGTTCGGTCGAAACTGAAAGAAGTGCTCAAACGAAGACTTACGGCACCACGCCGGTTGGGCGCAGCATATGTCTGCCGGTCCGTTTTTGATCCAGGGGATTGGCTTGCTGAGGAAGGTCTCACGTTTGCGTCCAAATGATTATCTTTTAAATAAGATGGATTACCGGACCGAGCTTTTGACTTGTGCGTCGCTGAAAATTTGACAACAGATTCAACTCAAGATATGATCCGGTAACGTTTCCGGAGATTCCAAATGCCCTCATCTAACGCTAATGACAGCAGCAAATCCCGTGTGGCCTTGCACCGTACAAAGGTCGCGGCCGTGGGGTCGCGCCGCGTCGAGGTTACGGTGCCGACCAGCGACGCCGCCCTCGTCAAATCTGTAGCCGAGACGCTTCGGTCAGGCGGCAAGCGTGCTGAACTGGTCCGTGAATCCTTGAAGCCTTTTGTGACCATCGGCAAGGCTAGAAGCGGCAATGATCTGGTCGCGTTCTTGCGGGCTTCGCCTTTGGCTCAAGGGGATTTTGACGCCAGCCGCGACCGATCAACGGGACGTGCCGTCGAACTTTCTTAATGGCGTACTTACTCGACACTAATGTTCTCAGCGAAACTGTTCGCCCCAAACCAGAGCCGAGTGTCTTGGCAGGGATTGAGCGGCAGAACCCGTCTGAGCTCTTTCTCGCGTCTATGACGATCGGGGAGCTCATGCGCGGTGCGCGCAAAGTCAAAGAGGATGCCCGCCGGGAAACCTATGAACGCTGGATTGAAGACGAACTGAGCCAGCAATTCGAAGGGCGCATCCTGCCGTTTGACGACAAGGCAGCCCGCACATGGGGACGGCTGATGGGAGACGGCGACCGTCAAGGCTTCACACCTGCGGCTGCCGACGCGCAGATCGCTGCAATCGCGCTCGACCATGGCCTGGTGTTGGTCACCCGCAACGTCAAAGACTTTGAACGTTTCAACGTCGAGATCCGCAATCCCTGGGACGCACCCGCAGATGAATGACGCAGTGTCCCCAGCCGCCACGCTCGATCGGCCGACGAAATGGCCGTCAGCAAACGCCAGGTTACTTGGGCTTGGCGCTGGCCTGCCGGTGAACCCGTTGGACCGACTTGCTAATTTCAGTGCCGACGATTTCGAGCGTTTCACGCTTGAATGGGCTGATGGCTATTTGCGCCATAAACTCCCCGGAGTGACCGACATCCAGCAACGCGGTGGTGCAGGCGACAAAGGCCGCGATATCATCGTTTGGTTTGGCGCGTCAGGATCGCCAGATCGTCACTGGCACCTCTATCAATGCAAGCGCTATGGCACAGCACTAGGCGTGAACAAGGGCATTGGCGAGATTGCAAAAGTCCTATTCTATGCGTTTCGCGGTGATTACACCCTGCCGTCTGAATATTGGTTTGTGACACGAAAGGGCGTCACCGGTGACTTCCAAGATCTGATCGACCAGCCGACCAAACTCCGAGAATACCTAGTCGCCAACTGGACAGAACACTGTGCACCGGCGATCAGCTCAAAAACGTCCGTCGCGCTGGAAGGTGATTTTGCTGAATACGTTGCCGCTCTGGATTTCAGCTTCGTCAGGGTCAAACAACCACTCGATATCATCAACGAACACGGCCAAACGACATATCACTATATCGTCTTTGGTGCTCCGTTGATTGATCGGCCACCACCACCGAAGCCGCCATCCGAGGTGGATGAAGCTGAACAAGGTTACGTCGGCGAGCTCTTCAAGGTTATTGGTGAGATGACCGGTGACGACATTTCTTGTGAAAGCGATTTTGCTACCAATAGACAAGCCAAGAACCTCTTCGAACGCTCCCGCATGACCTTCTACAGCGCGGAGGGATTGAAAGAACTAGCGCGCGACGGCATGGCCGATGCAGGCTTCTTTGATCAGCTACTTGGCGAGTTTCGACACGGTCTCTACTACACCTACAGTGCCCCTGCTGCGTCCGGGTATGACCGCCTGAGCGACACCGTGAAGGCTGCACAGATACAACAAGTATCCAGCTCAGTTCTCAAAGATCATATCAACTCACCTGACCGCGAAGGCCTGTGCCATCACCTCGCGAACAACGGCGACGTAAAATGGTGCGACGATGACTGATCGCACTGTAGAGCCCCCTGCACCGCTGGATGGTCACCGGCTGTTCAACACACCCCTTGAATGCGGCTTTCGCCTTCTCTTTGCGCTCGACGCTTGCCGGCCGAAGACAGCGGACCTGCAACGGCTAATCAGCTATGACTACCTCCTTGTCCACTCAGGCGACATTGCAGGCGGGCCCCCTAGTCTTCATCCACCAGTCCCGTTTCGTGGCTCTGAATGGATTGTGAAACGGGATTTAGTGCGAGCTGGTCTCGGACTGGTTTTCGCCCGTGATCTGGTCACTAAGACCCTCACACCTTCGGGTATCATCTTCAGCGGGTCTGAGCTAACGGCTGCATTCGTTGCCTTACTTAAAACGGGTTACGCTGCCGAGTTGCGCTTACGTGCGCAGTGGCTCGCCGACGAATTCGGCGAAGCCAGCGACGACGACCTCCAAGCATTCATGACAGAGCGAGTGGGGCAGTGGGGCGCGGAGTTTGATCGGATCTCTGCGCTTCAGGAGCTCGAACTCTAATGGCGCGCATCTCAGAGATACGCCTAACTGGGCACGACAAACCCGATGCGTTGATCACATTCAAGCCCGGTGCGAACGTCGTTTCGGGCGATTCTGACACGGGCAAGAGTTACTTGCTGCGCTGTATTGATTATGTCTTTGGCGCGGAAGAGATGACCAAGGTCATTGACGAAGCGTCCGGCTATGAACTCGTTTGGCTCGAACTAAGAGACGCCCTCGATGAAACGCTTACCCTAGAACGACACCTGACCGGCGGAGACGTCCAGGCCTACAGCATTCCGATCGAAGAAGTCTTACACCGCAGGCGCGGCACCCCCGATGATCCATCCACCGAAGGCAACGTCGAAGCGCCCGTGCTGGAGGTTGAAACCCTCGCTTGGAAGCGACAGGGGAAGTCGCAGGCGCGCGATGTCACCTCGCGTGTATTTCCGTTCTTTGGGATGCCAGAGAACGTAAGGCTTCGCAGCAACGACAAGGGTAAGACGCAACGCCTGTCGATCCGCACGCTTCTTCCAATCTTCGTTTTTGATGAGGCGATGATTATCAGCGAGAACTCCCCGATCATCGGGAACGGTTTCGGCCAAACAGCAAACAAGCGCATGTTCTCGTATGTCCTCACCGGCACAGACGACAGTAGCGTCATTGCGCAGGAACGGCGTGAGATCGCCCACGCGGAAATCTCAGCTAAGCTCGCTTTGATCGACGATCTGCTAGAACCCCTCCAGAAGAAGCTGGCAAGCACGGCAGAGCAGGCTGACGAGGACGATAGCACCGAGCGAGTGGAAGCCACCATTGAGAGCCTCTCAAATCTTCTGTCGGAGAACGAAGAGGAGCGGACCAGTCTTAGGGCCCAGCGTCGCGAGCAACTTGAGCTGCAACGCCGCGCCGAGTCTCAACTGATCGGGCTCGACGAGCTGTTGGAACGATATCGTTTGCTCAACGAGCGATACTCTTCCGATTTGCAGCGGCTCGACTTCATCGCCGAAGGCGCACATTTCTTTGACGGCCTGCAAGACAGCACCTGTCCTCTCTGCGGTCAGGAGATGGATGGCACCGCCCATAAACACGAGGGACTAGATGCGCCAATAGACGCCGACACGGTCTATCAATCTGCAAGAGCGGAAGCTGCCAAGATTCAAGGACTGCAGCGGGATCTGCAGGCCGCTATCCACGACCTTAACCACCGCAAGGAGCTGCGGGTCAGCGAACGAAACAGTGCGACTGCTGCCTTAACGAGGATTGACCGCCAACTCGACAGCGTTCTTGCCCCTACGCGCGCACGCGCTCAATCAAGCCTAGATGATCTGGTCCAACGACGCCTCGATCTACAGACCAAACGCACAGACAGAGATGAGGCTGACAGGCTGCAAACGCTTAAGGATCAGCTGACGGAAGAGCTCCCACCCATCGATAAGAAACAGGTCTGGGCACCGATCGACCCTACAGCGATCCTGAAGCTCTGCCGAACCATAGAAGAAGTCCTAAAGGAATGGTCTTGGCCAAAGGATGTCCGGGTTGAATTTGATG
>ERZ1740065.528-NODE-528-length-20722-cov-4.997145_pt1 | contig 20722 bp, 14 predicted proteins | sample MGYA00581738_ERZ1740065 | MGnify/ENA primary metagenome ERZ1740065 (study PRJEB43018, sample SAMN04849749) | marine metagenome | isolation source: floating plastic debris | place: Pacific Ocean | collected 2008-09-01 | study: EMG produced TPA metagenomics assembly...
CACGTAATATGAAGCCACTAAATTCGGCTCCGGGCCGTCTTACCCATTTACTAAACCAACTGAATTTATGAATTTAGCCACCATAGTTTTTGCCCTGCTGCTGCTCTCCCTCAGCCTCAGTGCCTGCGTCAGCAAAAAGAAATTTACCAACCTCCAAAGTCAGCTCGATATCGCCAACCGCCAAGTTGGGGAATGTGGCCAAAGCCTCAACGACTACATGAACCGCCTCAGCAGTTGCGAACAGGAAAAGGTACAAATCGAAGGGGACCTCAAACAAGCCCGAAGCACCATCGATCTGCGCCAGGAACAAATCGGCGACCTGCGCGAGCAACTGGCCGACCTGCGCAAGCAACGTGACCAGCAAGTCAGCCAGGTCGGTGACCTGACCGTCCTCTCCCAAGCCGCCAACGAAAACATGAAGGAAAGCCTCGCCCAACTGGGCCAGAAAGACGAATACATCCAACTCCTCCAAGCCGCCCGCACCAAAGCCGATTCCATCAACCTCGCCCTCGCCGTCAACCTCAAGAGCGTCCTGCGCGATGGCATTGCCGATGAAGATGTGGAAGTCAAAGTCGATAAAACCGTCGTTTACATCAACCTCTCCGATAAGATGCTCTTCCGGAGCGGCAGCGCTAGCCTGACCGAACGCGCGGCCCAGGTACTGGCCAAAATCGCCCAAATCGTCCAGTCCCGCTCCGAGGTCGACGTCATGGTGGAAGGCTATACCGACAGCGACCCCATCAAAACGGATTGTCTCTCGGACAACTGGGACCTGAGTGTCAAGCGGTCGACGGCCGTGGTGCGGGTGCTGCAAAATGATTACGGCGTGGATCCCAATAAATTGATTGCGGCGGGACGGGGCGAGTACAATGCCCTGGCGAGCAACGATACCCCGGAAGGCAAGGCGACCAACCGACGGACGCGGATCATCATCCTCCCCAAACTGGACCAATTTTACGACTTGCTCAACCCCGAGATGGTCAAACGCTAATTCCTCTGGAGCACGAAGCGAATGGTAATTGGTGGCGAATCCATTTACTCGTCACCAATTGCCGCAGCTCCTTTTGCCGCTCCCTCCAATTCTTCCAGCACCTTTTTGGCCGAACGCAGGTCGCGAACGTTTTCTCGAATGAGCAGAAAATGTTTGTGGGAATTTTTAAAACTCAGCCCCACCTTGGGCCCCTGATTGGCCACGTACTGTAGGAGACGCTGAAAGAGGGCCGTTTCAAAAAAGGGCGATTGGGGATTGTTGATGAAGTAGCAACGCAGCTTGCGGTTTTTGAGAATGATTCGCTCAAAACCAAGCCGCTTGGATACCCAGCGCAGCCGCAGCCCGGCAAACAATTCCTGGACCTGCCGCGGCAGCTTGCCAAAGCGGTCGCCCAGTTTTTGCGCAAAGGCCTGGAGGGCTTTTTCGTTCTCGATGGCATCCAATTCGGTGTAGAGGTTGAGTCGTTCCTGGATGCTGTTGACGAAGTCGTCGGGAATGAGCATTTCGATATCGGTATCGATCTGAACGTCGCGGACAAAGTTGCGCTCGCGCTCCAAATCATCCTTAAACAGTTCCTGAAATTCGGTTTCCTTGAGCTCCTGAATGGCTTCCTCCAGTACCTTCTGAAAGGTCTCGTAGCCAATATCGGAGATAAAACCACTCTGCTCGGCGCCCAGCAAGCTACCCGCCCCCCGGATGTCCAAGTCGCGCATGGCAATCTCAAAACCACTACCCAAATCCGAAAACTCTTCCAGGGTTTGCAAGCGCTTGCGCGCGTCCGAAGTCAGCACCGAAATCGGCGGGCTAAACAGGTAGCAAAAAGCCTTGCGGTTGGAGCGGCCCACCCGACCCCGCAACTGGTGCAGGTCGCTCATCCCAAACTGGTGGGCATTGTTGATGATGATGGTATTGGCATTGGCAATGTCGAGCCCGGTTTCGATGATGTTGGTACACACCAGTACATCGTAACGGCGTTCGATAAAATCGACCAGGGTGCGTTCCAGGGCCTTGGAGTCCATCTGGCCGTGGGCCATCGCCACGTCGACATCGGGACAGAGGCGTTTGACCAGGGCGGCGAGGTCGGGCAGGTTTTTGACGCGGTTGTGGACGAAGAATACTTGCCCCCCCCGGTTGACTTCGTAGTAGATGGCTTCCTTGACCAGCTCCTCGTTGAAGACGCGGGTCTCGGTGTGGATGGGTTGGCGGTTGGGGGGTGGAGTACGGATAATGGACAGGTCGCGGGCCGCCATGAGGGAAAACTGCAGGGTCCGGGGGATGGGCGTAGCGGTCAGCGTCAGGGTATCGACATTGACTTTGAGGTTGCGCAATTTTTCCTTGGCCGCCACCCCAAATTTTTGCTCCTCGTCAATGATCAGCAAGCCCAAATCCTTAAAGCCCACCTCCTTATTGAGCAAGCCGTGCGTTCCGATTACCAGGTCGATTTCGCCCGACTTGAGTTTGGCAAATACTTTTTTGCGCTCGGCCGTGGTGCGAAAGCGGTTGACGTAGTCGACCGTGACGCCAAAAGGCTGGAGCCGTTCATTAAAGGTCTTGTAATGCTGTAGGGCCAGGATGGTGGTCGGCACCAACACCGCCACCTGCTTGCCCCCGATGACCGCTTTAAAGGCACCCCGCAGGGCCACCTCCGTTTTACCAAACCCCACGTCCCCACAGATCAGGCGATCCATCGGGTGTGCTTTTTGCATATCCTCCTTGACGTCGTTGGTGGCCTTGAGTTGATCGGGGGTATCCTCGTAGATAAAGGACGCTTCCAATTCGTTCTGCCAGTAGCCATCCTCGGGAAAGGCAAAGCCTTCCGCAGCCCTGCGTTTGGCGTAGAGCTTGATGAGGTTGCTGGCGATGTCTTTGACCTTCTTTTTGGTCTTGCGCTTGAGGTTTTTCCAGGTTTCCGAGCCCAGCTTACTCAGCTTGGGCGTACTCCCCTCCTTCCCCATGTATTTTGAAATCTTGTGCAGCGAATTGATACTGACGTAGAGCACATCGTTGTTCAGATAGATCAGCCGCACCGATTCTTGGACGTGCCCGTTGATGTTGATTTTTTCCAAGCCCGAGTAGCGCCCCACCCCGTGGTCGATGTGCGTGACAAAGTCACCGGGACGCAGCTCGCGCAGCATCCGCGCGTTGATCGCCTGATCTTTGGTAAAGCCCTTACGGAGCCGGTAGCGGTGAAAACGTTCAAAACTTTGGTGGTCGGTATAGCAGGCGATGCCCAGTTTTTGATCGACAAAGCCCTCGTTGATCGCGGTGGTGACGGGATGAAAATGGACGTTGGCGTTGAGGTCCTCGAAGATGGCGTAAAAGCGCTCGATCTGTTTGGACGATTCGGTGAAGAGGTAATTCTCCAGCTGGGCCTTCGAATTCTCCCGCAAGTTCTGAATCAGCAGTTCAAAATTCTTATTGAACGAAGGCTGGGGCCGCGACTCGTACACGATTTGCTGATCGATCTCTAGGGGGCCATCCAGTCGGCTTTGGCTCAGGATGGAAAACCCCTCCAATTCGTCGATGACTTGGGCGGGCAGTAAGAAAGCGCGATCGCCAAAGAGGCCCTGGCGCTCGCTCTCCTCGGAGAAGTAGGCGGTACGGGAAAATTCTTCGGCCTTCTCAAAGCAGGTCTGTAATTTGTCGAGCAGGACCTGAAAGTCCTTGATCCACACGGCCGTATTCTCGGGTAGGACCCGAAGTAGGGATACTTTTTGCGACTGGGAAAATTTGGTATTGACGTTGGGGACGATCGACACCCGCGCGATGTTGCGCTGCGAGAGTTGGGTGGTGGGGTTGAAGGTCCGGATGCTTTCCACCTCATCGTCAAACAATTCGATGCGGTAGGGCCACTCGTTGCCGTAGGAAAAAATATCGACAATCCCCCCCCGAATGGAAAACTGACCCGGCTCGTACACGAAGTCGACGTGGGCAAAACCGTATTCTACGAGTACCTCAATGAGGGTATCCACATCCACTTGCTCGTTCATCACGATGTTGATCCGCGTCTTGTTGAGCATCTCCGGGGCCACCACCTTTTCGAACAGCGCTTCGGGATAGGTCACGATGATCGAGCCGGACTCGGGCTTGGCCGAGGTAACTTGGTTGATCGTCTCGGTACGTTGGAGGACGTTGTGGGAATTGACTACTTCGAAATACAGGGGGCGTTTGAAGGAGTCGGGGAAAAACAACACGGGCTTTTTTCCGAAGAGGTTGGCGAGGTTGTTTTGGAGGTAGGCCGCTTCCTCTTTATCCTTGGCGATGAGGAGTTGACTACGGGCTTGGGTCAGGTAGGTTCCGGTGAGGACAAAGCATTCCTGTGCTCCTATCAGGCCAAGCAATTGAAGGCGGGCAGGAGTGTCGGCCGCCAGGGCGGCGGCGATTTGCTGAGTCCGCGGATCGGCTCGATACAGATCGAGCAAGCGTTGCAAATTTTCCACGGCGCAAAGATAAGCATATCTGGGGGGCAAAAACAACGGGGAAGGAAAGAAGAATTTATTTAATTTAGCCTTCCTATGGCAAGAGCATACCCCGCTAAATTACTCCTCTTCGGCGAATACACCATCATCGTGGGTGGCCAGGCCCTCGCTACCCCCCTACCGCTATTCCAGGGGCGCTGGGCCAAAGCACAAGCCCACGAATCCCCCGTGGATTTGCAGCAAAAGCTGCCCGCCTTTCTGGACTACCTTCGCCAACGAGAATGGGCCCGTTCCTTCCGTCTCGATGCCTTCGCCCGCGATCTGGAACAGGCCTATTACTTTGCCTCCACCATCCCCCTGGGCTACGGAGCGGGCAGCTCGGGTGCCCTGTGCGCCGCCGTTTACGACCGCTACGGGCCCGCCACGCCCTCCCGGGACTTGCGTCTTCTCCGCCACGATTTGGCGCGGATGGAAAGCTTTTTCCACGGCTCCAGCTCCGGTACCGACCCCCTGGTCTGCTACCTGGGTCGAAGCCTAAGGCTGTACGGTAAAGAAAATATGGAAATCGTCGACCTTCCCCCGGCGACGGAGCGAATGCCCCAGCTCTTCCTCCTCGACACCCAACGGTCCCGCGAGACCGCTCCCCTGGTCCAGCAATTTTTGCGGCAAAGAGAAGAAGCCCATTTTAGCGAGACGGCCTTGCCCGCTCTCAGCGCAGCCAATCAGCGGGCCATCGAAGCATTGCTAGCCGGGCGGTGGGAAATTTTGATGGAGGCTTGGAAAGATATCAGCGACTTACAGGCCGAGCATTTCACGGCCATGATTCCTTCCCCCTTTGCGCAGGTCTGGCGGCGAGGAAAGGAGACGGGCCATTATCAACTCAAATTGTGTGGTGCGGGGGGTGGTGGCTTTTTTCTGGGCCTGACGACCGACTGGGAAGCCTGTCGGGCCAGCTTGTCGGCTTACCCCTTGCGACCCCTAGCGCTTTTCGCTGACTAGGACGAAAGCGGGTGGGATATTGATCGGAACAAAGTTGACGTCCACATTGCCAAAAACCCGCTTGTACATTTTTTTGACCAGCGTCGAATAATGCAGCTGGATGTACAGGCCTCCCTCGGCGAGGTGATCGCGGGAGGTTTCAACGATGCGGTAGGACAGGTCGTCGGGAAGGGTGACGAAGGGGATGGCCGACAGGATAAAATCAGCCTGGTCTCCCAACTGGTTGGCCCGGAGGTACTCGCCGATTTTTTCGGCAGAGTCTTGGGCGACGATCAGGCGATCGTCGGGAATTTCGCGGAGAATATCACAAAAGGCGGCGTTGACTTCAAAGGCCACCAGCTTGGCATCGGGGCGCATGGCCCTTAGGATGTGCTTGGTAATCACCCCGTCTCCAGCTCCGAGTTCGACGATCACCTTGGCCGTGCTAAAATCAATAAAGCTGGTCATTTCTTTGCAAACGAACTTGGAGCTGCGCGTGATGGTGCCTACGGTTTTGAGATTCTTAATCCCTTCTCGAAAAAATTCAATAGTACTCATGAACTTGATTTTGGAGCTCCATTCTGAGGCAATAGCGATCGCGGAGCGAGGCCCCTTGCATCGGAACAACCTGAACACTTCCCCTCCAACTCATTGGCCAGATTTCAGTACAGGTTCTAAGCTATGGACACAAATGTAAATGGGCCATTTGCATCGCTTCGGTACCCAAGAATGATTGTGATTCGGAGCGATGATAGCCCAGCTGTGGAGTTAAAATAACCCACATTCAGCTAAGATGGGATTTTTTTATCCCGAAAACAAAAAATCACGGATACAATTGCCCGTTTCATCGACCTTCCGTGTTGACCATAAAGTTGACCAAATCGGGATAAGCCTTGCTGTAACCGGGTAAATCGTTGCGCGAAATTCGCAGCCCGTTGACGTAGGGGACGATAAAAGCATCGGTCAGCCCCAGGCTCTCCAACTCCTTGCGCAGCGCGGCGGCCGCCTCGTAAGTCGAGTACAAGCCCACCGAATACCGGTAGATCGTTTCCTCCGGCATCAGCTCTACCTGTCCGTCGGGATAGCTCATGATGATGTCACTGCTGTAGTTTTGCCGGATGGCAGCAACCTGTACCTTGTAGGACAGACCGCGGGTGCTTTGGTAGTAGTAGCGCCCCCGGGAATCCTGAATCCGCGCCTGAACCTCCGGCCCCTTGACACGCACGTTGATCGGCAGGCCCTCCACTTCAAAAAAATCAAGGTCGATCCGACGGTTGTACTTCATCCCCAAGGTGTTGGGACCATTCTCCGTCATGGCCTTAACCACCGGATACTGAGACCCACAGCCCTTGACAAACAATTGTTTGGGATCCACCCCGTTTTCAATCAAATACCTCGCCGCTTTCTCGGCCCGCTTGATGGAGAAAAACAAGTCGAATTCCGCGGGATTGCTGCCGTCGTAGTTGCTGGTCAACTGGAGCTTGAGTTGGGGATACTGTACCATGAGCCGCGCCACCCGGTTCAACTCACGGACATTGTTTAGGGTCAGCACATTGTCGTCGGTGCCAAAATAAAGCGCCTCAAAGTCGTACTCCGTGATTTCACTTTCGGAAAAGGTCGGGACGTTGGTGTCGATCCCGCTGGAGGCTTGGGGGACGGCCGGAGTAGTGATCACCAGCGAACCCTCGGCTTGCCGGCGTTTGAACTCCGGCACGAAGTGAAAAGCGATGGGGATCGATGCTTGTCGTTGCTCGCTCTGGTAACCCTTGAAATAAGCCACGTAGAGGTCGCGGGCGCCCATTCCCTCCTTGCGCGAAGAAGAAAAGAAGGCCTTTAGGCCATCCTTGGACAAGCGGAAAAAAGCGTCGTCACCCGCCGAGTTGATGGGCAGCCCCATATTTACCGGCTCGGACCAACTGGTGGTCTTATCGTCGTAGCGGGCCTTGAAGACGTCCAAGCCTCCGACACTACCGGTGTGGTTGGAGCTAAAGTAGAGCGTCCGACCGTCGCGGGCCAAAAAGGGGGTCCGCTCATCGTAGGGACCGTTGATGGTGGGGCCCAGGTTTTTGGCCTGCGTCCAGCGCCCCTGGGTAAAAGTACTGACGTAGAGGTCGGCCCCGCCGTAGCCCCCCTCCCGGTAGCTCGCGAACAGCAGGATGGTATCGTTGAAAAAATGCAGGTCGCGATCTCCTTTCCGGGCCACGGCGGGCCCCACAAACTGATCGGGGAAGAGGCTTTGCTGGGTTTTGTTAAAACTATCGATCAAAATATCACCCGAATAAATGTCATTGCCCTTGAAAAAATACATCACCGAACCCGTCGGATTAAAATCCAGGATGACGTCATGGAGCGGGGAATTGAGCAAGCTGTTGAAAGGAGTGGTCGCGGTCCACTCCCCATTGACTACCACCGAGGAGTACATGTCGGAGCGGTAAAAACCGTAGAGTGGTTCTTCCAGGCCAGCTTCATTGCGCAGTCCACCAGCATTTTTACGGGTGGAAGAAAAGTAAATTTTACTGTCGTAATTAGGGCTCAAGACCGGTGCGAAGTCGTCGTAAATAGAATTGACCTTTTCCCCCAAATTTTCCACAACGGCAACCTCTTCGCCCTGGCTCAGACGGATGGCCCGTGCACAGCGGCGGATGTCGTCCTTTACGGCAGCCCGCATTTCCGTACCGGGCTTGGTCTGGCGGAGGAAGGTCTTGTAGTACTTAATCGCGTTGGTGTAATCCAGATCGGCGTGGTAGCTGCGCGCAATGAAATAGGGAATGGCCGGGTCAACTTTTTTGGCCGTATTGGCCACGTAGAGCAGGTACTTGCGCGCTTCCGCCGTGTTGTTGGTGTGGTAGAGGCAGATGCCGATTTTTGGCTTGACCTCATCATCGGTGGGCTTTAGCCGCTGGTACTTGAGCAAGAGGTTGAGCGCCTCCGGAAATTTGGCCTTTTCAAAATACTTGAGCGCGTCGGTCTTTAGTTGTCGAGGGTTGGGCTGGGCCAGGCTGAGGCCCACCCCCAGCAATACCAAGGTGATGGTTAGGATCGACTTTATGCGCATAAGTTGTAGGTCTTGCCGGAGCGGGAATTCCCCTCCGGATCAAATAGTTTGTTGATCGTCAAAGGCTTCCAAGTAGTCTCCAATCCGACGTAGGAAAGAGCCCCCCAGAAAGCCATCGACCACGCGATGATCGTAGGACAGCGACAAGAACATCAGGTGCCGGATCGCGATCACGTCGCCGTGCTCGGTTTCGAGTACCGCGGGCTTTTTGCGAATCGCGCCGGTGGCGAGAATAGCCACCTGGGGCTGGTTGATGATCGGAGTGCCCATGACGTTGCCAAACGTTCCGACGTTGGTGATGGTGATGGTACCATCCTGAATTTCCTCGGGCTTGAGCTTATTGCCCCGAGCCCGACCGGCCAAATCGTTGACGGCCTCGGTGAGGCCCAATAAATTGAGTCGGTCGGCATTTTTGATGACGGGAACGATCAGGTTGCCCGAAGGCAGGGCCGTGGCCATTCCCAGGTTGATGTTTTTCTTGACGAGGATATGGTTGCCATCGACCGATACGTTGACCATCGGGAAATCGCGGATGGCCTTGAGCATGGCCTCCATCATGATGGGCGTATAGGTGATTTTCTGGCCGTAGCGCTTTTGGAAGTCGACTTTGACCCGGTTGCGCCAGTTGACGATCTTGGTCATGTCCACCTCCACGAAAGAGGTGACGTGGGGCGAGGTTTGCTTGGAGCGCACCATGTGGTCGGCAATCAGCTTGCGCATCCGATCCATCTCGACGATTTCTACGTTGGCACCCACGGATACGGGGCTGGGGCTGGCGGGAGCGGCCGGACGAGCCGGCTGGGCGGGAGCGGCGGGTACGGGCGTAGCCACGGCAACGGGGGTTGGGGTAGCCACGGGGGCGGTCTGACGTTGGGTGATGTAGGCCAACATGTCTTTTTTGGTGACGCGGCCGTCTTTACCCGTACCGGGGACCCGTTCCAATTCAGTCATTCCGATGTTTTCGGCCAGGGCCATGTTGCGTACCAGGGGCGAGTAGAAACGGGCGCTACCGCTGCTGCCCACCGAGGCGGCAGCGGGCACGGGAGCCGGAGTGGTGACGACCGGAGCGGGGGCCGTCTCGACTTGCGGAGCGTGGCCATTGCTGGTGACGGCTTCGGCGACGTTGGGGGCGGGCGTATGCTCCACCACCTCCCCTTCCGTGGCAATCAGAGCGATGACCTTGCCGATTTCGACGGTGTCATTCTCTTGAAAAAGAATCTTGGCAATCGTTCCGTCGACCGGTGAAGGGACCTCCGAATCGACCTTATCCGTGGCAATTTCGAGGATGGTTTCATCAGTTTCGACGGTGTCACCCACCTGCTTTACCCACTTCAAAATGGTCGCTTCCATGATACTTTCCCCCATCTTGGGCATGATCAATTCTACTTGAGCCATAATTTGGTACTTGTTGTATTTGGTATTATTTGGTGCATCTCCTAAGAGGCCACAAAATTACGGGAATTATCCCTCTAATAAAAATTTTCGAATCATATTTAGCGCCTGATTTCCAGTATATTGAATATTCTTCAAACGATCTTTTCCCAGGTTCAATTGCCGGGTTTGCACCCTTTGTTCGTCCCCCACCGCCAGCCAAATCGTGCCCACGGGTTTGTCGGCAGTACCCCCTCCCGGCCCCGCAATCCCGGAGATGGCAATGGCCACATCGGCCCCCAAGGTTTGGAGGACCCCCCGCACCATTTCGCGGACCGTAGCCTCACTCACTGCACCGTGTTGTACCAGGGTGCCCTCGCTCACGCCCAACTGCTCCATCTTCACTTCGTTGGCGTAGGCCACCACACTGCCCCGAAAATAGGCCGAAGAACCGGGAATCGCCGTGATTTGGTGGGCGACGTAGCCCCCGGTACAGCTCTCCGCCGTCGCCAGGTATTTGCCCCGATTTTGGAGCTCCCGCCCGACGACTTCCGCCAGCTTGGCCCGGCCGTAGCCAAAGATTAAGTCCGGTAAGAGCGCTTCCAACTGAGCCACCCGCTCGTCCAGCAATTGCTCGACTTCCGCCGTGCTGTCGGCCGTCGCCGTGAGGCGGAGGCGGACCACCCCGAGGCTGGGCAGATAAGCCAGCTTGACCCGCTCGGGCAGGGCCGCCTCGAAATCGGCAATCCGTACGGCGATCCGGGATTCGCCCTCTCCGGCAGTCAGCACGGTCCGGTGGCCGATGGGCCGACCGGGAAAAGTGGTTTTTACCAGGGGCAGCACTTCGTTTTCCATCAGGTACTTCATTTCGTAGGGTACCCCGGGCATGGATACCACCACCTGTCCGTCGCGTTCCATCCACATACCGGGGGCCGTTCCCATGCGGTTGGTGAGAATTTGGGCGTTGGCGGGCAGGTAGCACTGCTCGCGGTGGGCGGGCGTGGTTTCGCGGCCCAGCCGTTCGAAAAAGCTTAGGATGCGCTGGTAGGTGGCCTCGTGGAATTCCAATTCGACCCCGTAAAAATCGGCGAGGGTCTTTTTGGTGATGTCGTCCTTGGTGGGGCCCAGGCCGCCGGTCATCAGCACCAGGTCGGCTTTGTCGAGGGCGGCTTGGAGGCCTTCCGTGATGGCTGCGTGGGTGTCGCTGAGGGAGTAAATCTCGCGGACGCGGATGCCCTGCAGATTGAGTTGTTCCGCCATCCAGGCGGAGTTGGTATCGACGATCTGACCGATCAGGATTTCGTCGCCGATGGTGAGAAGGATGGCTTCCATGGATATTTTTTAGTGGACAAATGCGATTTCCCGCATAGCAAACAGTTCTTCCCCTCCATTGTGTTCAATGCGGAGTTTTCCGGTGGGGCCCAGCCCGACGATCTGGCCCCAGAAAGTGGTGCCATCGGGCCGGCGGTAGGGGGCGTTTTGGCGGTAGCGGTAGAGCGTGCTGAGGTAATCCCGATGGAGGGAAGCCAGGTCTCCGCTCTTGAGTTGGAGGTAGCGCTTTTCCACGCTGTGGCAGAGCTGGCTAAGGACTTCGTGGAGGTCCCATTCGCGGCCCGTTTCGAGGGCCAGGGAGGTGGGATTGGGGAGTCGTTTGCTAAATTGGATTTGATTGACGTTGAGGCCAATGCCAACTACGGAGGTGTTGAGGTGCCGGGAAGTGAGGGTGTTTTGCACCAGAATTCCCCCTATTTTGCGATCGCGGACGTAAATGTCGTTGGACCACTTGACTTTAAGGCCATTTGCCATGTATTTTGCAATACCGTCGAAGACCCCAAGCGCAATGGCCTGATTGAGTGTGAATTGTTGTTGTGGAGCGATGAATCGTGGATAAAGGATAATGCTTACAGTAAGGTTTTTGTGGGCTTCGCTTTCCCAATGCCTGCCAATTTGACCCCTTCCAAGCGTTTGCTCTGATGCCGAAATGACAGTTCCCTCACTTGGATTGCTTTTTGATACCAGACCCAATGCGTACTGGTTGGTGGATTCCAACTGTAGATGATGCGATAGAACTTTACCGATGAAAAGGGTGTTTCCTATAGTATCCAATCCAAGATATTTACTAGTTTTGTACGTTTAGGAGCCCTCGGGTTCCTCTTTTCCAAAACTTTTTTAGAGGATATTACACTAAAATTTAAACGCTTTGCCGCTACTGCCGTTCCCGGTGTAGGGTTCCGCGCAAAAGTAACAAAAAAGACAATTTGAGTACACAAAATCGCGCGCCAATACAACTGTCCGTCGAAGCCCTGAACGATTTGATCATTGACTCCATTCAGGACATCAAAGGCAAAAACATCGTCAAGCTTGACTTGCGACAGCTGGAAGAGGCCCCAACGGATTTCTTCATTATTTGCGAAGGAGATTCGAACACCCAGGTCAATGCCATCGCCAATAACATCTACGGTCGCCTCAAAAAGGAAGGCAATTTGTTGCCGAGCAATTTTGAGGGCCAGCAAAACGGCCTGTGGATCCTCCTGGACTACTTCGACACCGTCATCCACGTTTTTTACAAGGATACGCGGGGCTTTTACGAGCTCGAAGACCTCTGGAGCGACGCGATTTTTACGGAGTATCAGAGTTTCTAGGTCGTTTTCGTAAGATTTCTGCCACATTACGTCGATAAAGATCAACGCTTAGTAGCCTTTTACGTTCTAATAGGACACTACCATACAACTTCAAAGCAATCCAAGATTAATGGAAAATAGAAATAATAGAATGCCCAATAATGCCCCAAAATTCAATTCTTATTGGATTTATGGCTTGTTGGCAGTATTTCTCATCGGACTGAATTTCTACAGCCTGACGAGTACGACCACCAAGATGATCAACATCGGTGAGTTCAACAAAATGATCCGGGAAGGGGATGTCAAGGAAGTGGACATCATCAACAAGGAAATCGTCCAAGTTTACCTCAAGGACGAGCGCGTCGATAAGTACCCGGAGGCGGCGACGAGTAAATTTGGTCAGCCGCGGCCCCATTTCGAATTCCGCGCCGGATCGCTGGAAGGCTTCGAGAAAAACCTCAAGGACATCCAAGAGGATGAAGATATTCCCGCCAGTGAGTGGATCTACCCCGATTACAAGGTCAAACACAACTGGCTAGCCCCTATCGTCAACTGGATTCTACCCATCGTCATCATCATCGCGATTTGGGTCTTCATCATGCGCCGCGTCGGTGGGGCGGGTGGTGGCCCGGGCGCTCAGATTTTTAACATCGGTAAATCCAAAGCCACCCTCTTCGACAACAATACCAAGGTGACGGTTACCTTCCAGGACGTCGCGGGTCTCGACGAGGCCAAGGAGGAGGTGATGGAGGTCGTCGATTTTCTCAAACATCCGAAAAAGTACACCGCCCTGGGAGGTAAGATTCCCAAAGGGGTGCTCTTGGTCGGCCCTCCGGGAACGGGTAAAACCCTCCTGGCCAAAGCCGTAGCCGGTGAAGCGGGCGTTCCCTTCTTCTCCATTTCGGGCTCCGACTTTGTCGAGATGTTCGTGGGAGTAGGGGCCTCTCGGGTTCGGGACCTGTTCAAGCAAGCCCGCGAAAAAGCGCCCTGTATCGTATTTATCGACGAAATCGACGCCATCGGTAGAGCGCGGGGCAAGGGCGCCATGCAGGGTGGCAACGACGAGCGGGAAAATACGCTCAACCAGCTGCTGGTCGAAATGGATGGATTCAGCACCGATAAGGGAGTCATTCTGATGGCGGCCACCAACCGCCCCGACGTCCTCGACAGTGCCCTACTCCGCCCCGGCCGCTTCGATCGCCAGATCGGTATCGACCGCCCCGATTTGAAAGGCCGGGAGGCCATCTTCAAGGTTCACCTCAAGAACATCAAATACGGCAAGGACATCCACTCCGAAGCCCTCGCCGAGATGACGCCCGGTTTTGCCGGTGCCGATATCGCCAATATCTGTAACGAAGCCGCCCTGATCGCCGCCCGTCGCAACAAGAAAGAAATCGACATGGACGATTTCAACTACGCCCTCGACCGGGTCATCGGAGGTTTGGAAAAGAAAAATAAAATCATCTCTCCCGAGGAGAAGAAAATCATCGCCTACCACGAAGCGGGACACGCCATCTGTGGTTGGTTCCTGGAGCACGCCTCGCCCCTCGTCAAGGTGACCATCGTCCCCAGGGGCATCGGAACGCTGGGTTACGCCCAGTACCTGCCCAAAGAAGAATACATCACCCGCACCGAGGCCCTACTCGACCGGATGTGTATGACCTTTGGAGGTCGGGCTGCCGAGGAAGTAACCTTTGGAAAGATTTCCACCGGCGCCCAGAGTGATCTCGACCAAGCCACCAAAATGGCCTACAGCATGATCGCCGTATTCGGAATGAACGACAAAGTCGGTAACGTTTCCTTCTACGGCATGCAACAGGACCAATTCCAAAAGCCTTACTCCGACGAGACGGCTCGCCTGATCGACGATGAGGTGCGCAACATGCTCGAAGATCAGTACAAGCGGGCCAAGAATTTGCTCCGCGAAAAACGCCACGAACTGGAATTATTGGCCAATGCCCTCCTGGAAAAGGAAGTACTCCTCAAATCCGACATCATCAAAATGATCGGGCTGCGTCCGGTCGATGCGATTGTGGCGGAGAAGGATAAAACGCCCCCCAGCCTCAGCCGCCCCGAGGACCTGGCCAGCGAAAACGAGGCCTAAGCCTCCATTGCCCAATTGGTGAGCGCCATGTAGGAAAGCCCTACATGGCGCTCCGTAGTTTTAGCCCCATGCCCCAGCTCCTCCCCCCTCCCCTCCACCAACGACGCGGCATCCCATTCTACCACGCCAAGAGCGAAGCCGAATTTAGCCGCGATCCCTACGAACGTTACGACCAAATGGTACGCCGCCAGACGGTACTCCATTTTAGCCAAGCACTCGGGGACGCTTATCCCTTTCGGGAACTGTGGAACTGGTGGCGGGCGGAACTGCTAAAGTCGCCAGGGGGAGCCGTCGCAGAGATCGGTTGTGGATTGGCACGGCTGCTTGGTGAGGGGGCGGCCCAACAACCCAAGCGGCAGTTTTACGGCCTCGACTACAGCTACCAAATGCTCAAATGGGCCAAGGCCTACTGGGTGGATGGGCAAACGATGGCGGTCGGCTGGCCGGAGCGGGGTTTTCCCCTCCAGCAGCTAGCGGGGCAGCGGCGGGGCAATCTGCACCTGGCCCTCGCCAAGGCCGAGGCCCTACCCTTCCCCGAAGCCTCCCTGGACCTCGTCTACAGCAGTTTTCTCCTCGATCGGGTCGGGGATCCCGGCCGGGCCCTATTCGAAATGCAGCGCGTCCTACGCCCCGGTGGCGTCCTACTCCTGGCCAGCCCCCTCAACTTTCAGCAAGCCCAGCACTGGACCGACTGGGCCCGCGAGGGCGCCATCACTGGCCAACTCCGAGCCTGGGGGATGAAGGAGGTCCACTCCTACCCCACACTAGCCCTGTACGAACCCCTCGACCCAGCGGGCAACCAAATCCAGTGGATCTGTCGCCGCTTTCGAGCCGTCAAAGGCTAGAAGGCCCTGAGCTTCCCTCAGGAACGAACGAAAACCAGTTTGGTCAGGTCCGTTTTGGCCTTAAAGACCTTGTCGAGTTGTTTGGTAAGGGGTAGGCTGATGTTTTCGAGAAAATGGGAAAATTGGTTGAGGGGTTCCCCTTCCTGGCGACGACGCGGATTGAGTAGTTTGCGCACCGCCCCGCAGAAGAGGTAGCTGGTGTAGATGTTGATGTATTCCGTTTCGACGAGTTGGAAGCCTTGCTTTTCGCAGACCTCGGCGTAGTCGCTGATGGGACGCCAATAACAGAGTTCGTCACCCGCGAGGGTGGGATTGGTTTGTTCGAAAAGGACCACTTTTTCGCGGGTACTGCGGCAGATTTCTCCCAGCAATTGACGCATCATGGCGTGATCGGTATTGTGCTGGAGGACGGTCGCCGTGATGGCGATATCGATAAATTGGTCGTCGAAAGGCAGCTGGGTACCGTTAATTTTGTGGAAGGTGATGTCGTTGCCAGCGTTGTTTTTGCGGGCCAGGTCGAGCATGCTTTGGGAAATATCGACGGCGTGGAGTTCGCGGGGGCCGAGGGTACTCAGCACGCGCAGGTTACCGCCGGGGCCGCTGCCGACTTCGAGGACCCGCCGACCACTAAAGTCGACGGAGCGGAGCAGCTCAAGAAAGCGCGTTCTTTTGTAGCGGTAGAAGGGCTCGTCGTCCCCAGCAATAACGTTTTGATCCTCTCGCGAGGCGATCCGATCGGCCACTTCGGACCAGTAGGGTTCGGGATGATAAGCTTTTTCTTCTTCAGACATGGCGGTAAACAGTTCGATAATCGCGTAAATATAGCGAAGTTTTGACCGTCAAAAAAACCAATCGGTATCTCTGGCATCAGAGATACCGATTGTGGGCGTACGCGCCCCTGAATTACTGGCGATTAAGCCTCTTTTTCGCTCCGGACGAGTAGTTGGAAGCCATTACCGTGAATGTTGACGATCTCGATATTGGAATCGCCCTTGAGGTATTTGCGCAGTTTGGTGACGAAGACGTCCATACTGCGGGCGGTGAAGTAGTTGTCCTCGCCCCAGATTTTGGTCAGGGCTTCCGAGCGGGGCAGGATATCGTTGAGGTGGGTGCAGAACATCCGTAGGAGTTGGGCTTCCTTGGGCGACAGCTTGGCCTTTTCGGCTTCCTCGCCCTTGGCATCGCGTAGGGTGAGAATGCGCAGGGGGAAATTGAAGTGGTACTGACCAATTTCAAACTCCTTTTCTTCCTCTTCCTTGTTCTCCCCCCCTTTGCCCTGGCTGCGTTTGAGGATGGCCTGGATGCGGTACAACAATTCTTCCGAGTTGAAGGGCTTGGAGATGTAATCGTCCGCTCCGATCTTAAATCCTTCCAGAACGTCCTCCTTCATGGTCTTGGCCGTCAGAAAAATGATGGGCATGGTCGTATCGATCTCCCGAATTTCTTTGGCCAGGGTAAAACCATCTTTCTTTGGCATCATCACGTCGAAAATGCAGAGGTCGTAATTCCCTTTTTTGTAGCTTTCCAAACCTTCCACCCCATCCGTAGCCAGGGTAACTTCATAATCGTGCATCTCCAGGTAGGAGCGCAAGACGTCTCCAAAATTCTGATCGTCCTCTACCAATAAAATTCGATTGTTTGCAGTTGCCATTGTCTTACTTTTAGGCCATTAAAAATAGCGTTTTTCAAAAAAGTGGGTACCGAATGAAGCCTTACGTCCCAAAAGCAAGGAGTCCAAAGTCGGTTCGTTCGTGCCTTACTGATGAAAGGGAAAAAACAGGATAAAACTACTGCCCTTGCCGAGTTCACTTTTGACATCAATCTGTCCTTGATGCGCGGTGATCATGGCTTTGACGTAGCTCAAGCCCAGTCCAAAGCCCTTTACATCGTGTAAATTGCCAGTATGGACGCGATAAAAGCGGTCAAAAATGTGTTTGCGCGCTTCCTTCGTCATCCCCATGCCTTTATCTTGTACTACTACTTCAACGCCATTTGGGACGTTTCTGGTATGCAGCGAAATTTCCGGTTTTTCGGGAGAATACTTATTGGCATTGTCCAGCAAATTGTGGATCATATTGCTCACGTGGGTCAGGTCTCCCTCGATGTTGGCCCGGGTCGCCTGAAGGTCGGTAATGACCTTGCCTTCCCGCTTCTCAACCTGCAAGTTGGTATTCGCCGCCGCTCGGTTGATCACCTCGTGGAGATTGATCTCGGTGAGGTTGAGATGGAACTCCTCCTTATCGATCAGGGCCATTTGCAGTACCTTTTCCACCTGCGAGTTCATCCGCTTGTTCTCCTGCTTGATGATATTGGCAAAACGCCGCACCTTGCCCTCATTCCCAGAAATCATCGGACTGGATAAGGAGTCCGCAGCCAGCGAGATGGTGGCAATGGGCGTCTTGAATTCGTGCGTCATGTTGTTGATAAAATCCGTCTTCATCTCCGACAGTTTCTTCTGGCGGAAGATGACCTGGATCGTGTAGAGAAAGCAAAACAGAATGATGCTGGTAAACAGCACCGACAGCAACAGGGCACTGGATACCGAGCCCCAGACCACGCGGGCCTTGGAGGGGAAGTAGATCATCAACATGCCCGGCGACTGGAGCAGATCGTGTGGAAAAAGATCCACCCGGTATTCCGATTGGTAGATGTGGGCGTAGCTGGGTTGGGTGTAGTGGGGAATGTCTTCCTGAAAGACCAGGTAACGCCCCCCCACCGAATTGCCATTATTAGCGATGATAAAGTCGCCGGAATTGTTGGAATAAATTCCGTACTCGAAGTTGATGTTGATGCCCCGGTTTTCGAATTCGTTCATCAGCAGGGAATCGAGGTGGGCCGGATTGCTCAGGCGCTCGTACAATTTGCGGGGATTGAAGATGCTGTTGAGCTGTTCTTCCATCAGCACGGTAAACTGCCGTTCGTAGCGTTCGTAGCGATCGCGGACGCAATTGGAGCAGGTACAGGTATCGCCCTTGAGCTGGGCGGAGATGATGGAGGCGCGATCGCTGGGATCGAGAAGTGCCGTGGAGGAATTGCCCCGCGTAGCAAACTCTACCATGACTTCCTGGGGGTTGGGGCCACTCGAAGTACCGGGAAACTGACTTTGCCAAATCGTTTGACTGAAATTGCTAAAGGCATTGACGCGGCTGAGCATATTGAGGCTGTGTTGCTGCTCTTCGTTTTCGCTCAGGACATCCACGATGCGCCCCAGGGCCGAAAACACGCGGGCATCAAATTCGTCCTCCTTGAGCTCGATCGCCTTTTTGATCCAGTGCATTTGCAAACCGAAAACCCCAATCAGGGCGGCGGTCATCAAACCGATAATCAACCAAATGGCTTTCTTATTCATTAGTAGGACTTGTATTCTCGGAAATGTAGACTTCAAACGAGGGCAGCAAAGGTTCCCTAGGCCTTACAAATTTAGCCATTACCCCTCCCCTTTTCCGTACTTTAACAGTCCCTTAACTTTTGCTGTAAAAGTACGAAAAAGCCCTATTTATCAAGCCTTTGGCGCCTTTTTCCGCCAGTCGTTTTCGCGCAGTAAAAAGCCCGTAAGCTAGGCGCTTACGGGCTTCTGGAAACGGCCGATGAGGGACGGTTTTAGTTGAGGGAGAAACGAATCGTTACTCCCGCCTGGGTATTGGTCGTCGGTGGACTGATCGAAAGCACCGGCGCCGTTGAACGGTAGTCGAAAAACAGCCGCACATTGAGCTGCTTGTTGATGTCGTAGTCGACGGAAGGAGAAATCGTCAGGGATTCGGTACCGCGGGTAAATTCGGGATCGGTGCCCTCGTCGAGGTTGAGGTTGGCGGTCACGTCGTTGCGGTAGGAAAAGTCAAAGCGGAAGTTCAGGTCTTGCCCCTTTTCCTTCTTCGCCTTTTTGTCCGGGTCGGCAGGCTTGCCATTGCGCTCGCGCTTGGCCCGCCGGCTGCCCCGGTTGCGCTTGTTGGCCTTCTTGCCGTAGAAGAAAGCGAGGTAGACGTCCTTCATCGTGTAGTTGAAACCAAGGACGTATTCCGTCGTCTGCGTCTCGGTCACCACGATCCGGTTGTTAAAGGCCATCGACAACTCCCGTGCCTTCTTGAAATCGACGTTGAGGTCCATTCCGTTTTTCATCCGCATGGACAGGCCAATCAGCGGCTGGAACTGTTCGCTGATGACAATATTGGGCACGTTGAAACGCGAGAAATAGTTGGCATTGGCATCCAAACGGGTGGGGATGTCTTCGTTGAAGTTGTTGTTGTTGACGAAGGAGTTGACCGTCAGGTTGGAACGGTAGCCGTGTGACAACTTGACGTTTTGGAAGATCTCCTTGAGCGCCGGAATCTTTGACAGGCCATTGTAGCTCAGTTTCCAGTTGAGCTTGGGCAGGATATTGAACAGGGGGCGGGTAAAGTCTACATCCACCGGAATCGTATTGGGGTCCTGCCCGGAATAGGTAGCCAGAAAAGCGGGGATCAGCACCGCATTTTGGGAACGGCCAAACCCTTCCGAATAGCCCAGGGAGTCGATCGCGTGGATTCCCCCTCCGAGGCGTTGCGAAATAATTTGCCGCGCGTCGGAAAAGTCTTTAAACAGCTGCTCGCTATCGTTGTTGAACAGGGTCCGCGCCGCAAAATAGGAGACTTGGAAGGAGCCCACCTGCTGGCTCGGGCCGTGGCTAAAGCTCGTAATGCCATCGGCGAGGGTATCCTTAAAGTTGACCAAGATACTTTCTTCGTAGCGCTGTTCTGCATTGATGTCGATGCGGAAATCTTTAAAGGGTTCGATCTTGAGGGTCGCCTTGAACTGACGCGAATAGCGCTGCGAGACCTCCTGGTTTTGCATGATATTCGACGAAATCCAACCCTGAGCGGCGGAACGCTGTAACCAGTCATCGGGGCTACCCGGTACGATATCGGGCTGAAAGCCACCCACAAAGTCCCAGCCGGGCGCTACGAAGTAGCGCGACTGCCAGAGCAGCGTGGTGGACGGTAAATACCCCGGCACGATGGTTCCGAAGTCTTCCGAGTAGTCGACGGAGAGTCGTCGGAGCAGCATCAGGGGCCGGATCAGAATACGTTCGGCCTGGGTGGGCTCGCGTTCGACTTTTCGCTTTTGGGTTTTCCCCTTACCACTCCCGCGATCCTTGGCGTCCTTGGAGCGGCCTTTTTTACCACCCTTACCGTCTTTGCCGTCTTTGCCGTCTTTGCCACCAGCGCCCTTACCATCCTTGCCCTGCACCGAAGAGGTGGATTTGTCCTTTCCTTTGCCCGCGGCCTTACTTTCCTTGGATAGCTTCTCCGGGGGGGGGGGGGGGGGGGGGGGGGGGGGGGGGGGGGGGGGGGGGGCGGGGGGG
>ERZ1740065.529-NODE-529-length-20718-cov-4.859023_pt1 | contig 20718 bp, 10 predicted proteins | sample MGYA00581738_ERZ1740065 | MGnify/ENA primary metagenome ERZ1740065 (study PRJEB43018, sample SAMN04849749) | marine metagenome | isolation source: floating plastic debris | place: Pacific Ocean | collected 2008-09-01 | study: EMG produced TPA metagenomics assembly...
CTCTAAATCCATGCCTTGGATCTTTTCCATCACATAACCATGGATAGGTTTAGACATTCCATCCACAACACAGGAAAAGTAACTATTTGCATCTACCTTAGGAATACCAGGATGTTCTAACTGGCTAAGGACTTGAGCTTCACGCTGAAACAGTTCAATGGCCTTAGGAAAATTTTTGACTAAAATCTTCAAAACCTTAACCTGGCTATCTACTAGAATTTCCCAGGTTTCACCAAACCCCCCTTTTCCCAACTGTTGAATCAGTTGATAACGTCCATTTAGTTGTAAGCCAGGTGAAAGCATGGTGGGTTTCTATCAAGCTACATGGGGCTACTGACCGTATTTTTTGGCATACTTTGCCACTGTAGGCTGTAAGGTAAATTTGGTGACGTCATTACTTCGAGTCTTTTCCAATAGTGAGCGCCGTTCCAGAGAAGTCAGCGTCTTGAGTAGTTCTGATGTTGATATCTGAGAGGTAATACCCTCTAAAATCTCTGCAACTTTTAAGGGATGTTCTGCAAAAGCTAAACAAGTTATTACTTCTTTTTCAATACTTGAAAGTCGTTCAAATTGTTGATGTAGTGAGTATTCAAGATCTCCTAGAAAAAAAGTGTTTTGTTCAAGAAACTCAGTAACACTTCCTCCGAATAACTCCTGAATAGCAAAAGCAATTATTCGTAATGCCAACGGGTTACCCCGATACGCTGATATTAGTTCATCCCATAGGTGTTCATCCGCCAGCTTTTCATTCGCTAAAATTGCCTTTGCTGCCTCGCCTAATCCTTCCACCCGATAGGAACGGGCTGAGGAGGAACTGCTGACTCTAGAAATCTGTCTGAGGTTATCCCAACTGGTTAAGACAACACAGCTTTGGTGAGTTTCTTCTTCCAGACGTCGTAATAGTTCGCCGTAGCCTTCAAAACCTGGTTGGTAGTGGCCTGATAATTCACCACTACTGAGTACTGCTTGTACATCGTCCAGTACCAGCAGACAATGGTGTTGCTGAAAATAGCTAATCAGTTTAGATATTTTATCCGAAGTGGTTTGCAGGCACTGATCAGCAGGCAGACAATTAAGGAATTCCAAAATATCTGTTAAGAATACTTGCACTGGCGGCTGATTTCGTAACTTACGCCAGATTAAGCATTCAAATTCATCCTTGATTTCAAGGGCAAGCTTTGCGGCAAGGGATGTTTTGCCGATCCCCCCCAATCCATACAGTACGATGTTGCAGCACCGTTCGGTTAGTGCCCATTGCTTGAGTAGGGCAATTTCATCGATGCGATCGTAGAAGACTGAAATATCAGGTTTACTATCCCAACTTTCATGGTCGTGAGGTATGCCATGACGCTCTAATGTTAGGGGATTAGTAGTTATTAATGATTGTGTAGCTTTTAGTTGAAAACGATAGCCAGCTCTTTCTAGCAGCTGAGGTACCCAGTTCCAATTTTTTACCTGTGATGCTTGGACGATTTGCTCATGGAGTTTGCTTGTACTTAGATTCTCAACATAACGATACAAGCCTCTAGATAAGGTAGTGGATACTGTAGCTTGCGCAACCTGGCACTCTTTTGCGATTTCACCTGGACTATAACCGCAGAGCAACCCTCGCAAATACTTCATTTCAGTGCGGGTTAGTTTTTCCCTTTTAGCCGCTCCTAAGTCGTGATAGAGCTGATCTAAATCCCACTGCTGAGCAGCTTCAGCAAACTTTTTACCAGGCTTTTCACCAGGACTTGTCATTATTAATGTTCTACTAGACCCTGCGCAGCAATTTTAGCGTAGGGCATATAACCTTCCAACCCATGGTTAACCAAGTTGTAATTACCCATGTTTTACCCATGAATTGTCAAGGTTTGATCCAATCAATATGGGCTGATGTATCCATTCCCTTTGAATATTCTGAGGTCAGTTGATTACTGAGTTCGCTTTTAAGCACTCCCAAAGATATGGAAATCGCAGGTACTCTTACAGAGTTCCCGTTACCAGAGTTGCTTCAATTTCTTGATCGTCGTCAGGTAACAGGCTGGCTTTCTCTCAGTGTTCTGTCTAACTACTATGAAGAGTTAAAGCCACGACAATATGGTGTTTGGTTGCATCAAGGTCATATTATTTCAGCGCAGCGAGAAGATCATGATCCAGATGTTTACTCTTTAGCCGTTCGAAAAGAATGGATGCGACCATTTGTTGCTAAGAAGCTAAAGAAGCAGGCCCCTAAAGATATTTCTGCTGGTATTTATTTAGAGTCGCAGGGGGTATTGGATTTTGGTCAATTACGGTCTTTATTTTTTGATGAAGTAGTCCATCGTGTTGAATCTCTATGTGCTGTACGCGATGGCAAATATCTTTTTCAGACTAAGGAATTTTTACCAATGCAAAAAATAACTGGGCTTAGAATTCCTGCTTCAATACTTGCAGCTCATGGGTTTGAGAGGCAAGAGAATGTTCTTTTTGCAAGACAAGATACTACGCTTACCCAATCTGAAAACACCATCACCTTTCCCCCTATCGATTTGGCAAGTTAACAATGCATAAGACACTTCTTCGATTGCTTTCTGCACGATCCACAAAAAGATTATCAAAAAGTCGAGGCCGCAATAAACACAACCACTATGGGCAAACCTTAGTGCTTGAAGAAATATTAACGCTTAGTGGGTTAGTTGATGTAGATGAGACTCAAGATGGGACTGATCTTTCGGAGGCTACTATCCAAATCGGCCAAGATGCGGAAAGCTTAAATTCGTTTGCCGCTCTGGTTAATGAGGGTCTTGATTCCTCTGTATCCGAATTTGAGTCAGGTGTCTTTCAGATCACTGATCCGAATGGAAATGTTGGATTTGAATGGCTTTATGATGGTGGTAAGTACCGAGGTGAGATGGGAGTCTTTAGCCTGGAGGGTATGGATGAATATGACCCAGGTTCAAAAGCTTTTACAGAAATAGCCGCTCAGCGAGTGGTCAGTGGCTCTGATTTAGGACACATCATCTTTTCAGATAAAATAGAGGGTGCAAAGTTTTATAAGGCCCTTCCCAACGATGGGAATTGGAATGCTGGAACCTATGAAGGGTTTAAAACTTTCAAAATGACACCTGGGGATCAGTTCGGCATAATGTTGATCCCCGATGGAACATTTCAGGATGTTATTGATAATCCGGAGGTGGGAGAGGCAAAGCGCCCTCTTTACTCTATGGCTACCGCAAACCCTGATGATCATTTTCATGTGGGGCAACTGGCCGATGTGACTGGGGATGGTAAGACGTTTGTCTTTGAGGATTGGCGAGCTGATGCGGGCACTGATAATGACTACAACGACCTGATTTTTCGTATTGAGGGTGCCGAAGGTGAAGCTGTCAATCTAGATGAGGTGATTGACCCGGAGTTAGAATGGCGTGATTCCATTGTGGGTCAAGAGATAATCAATTATGCAGAATCTTTTGTAGAGACAGATCCAATTATTGTCCTAGCACCAGAGGGCATAACCCAGATCGACTTAGAACCGCTTTTTCCTGAACTGCCTGAGGCCGAGGAATGGACTTTTGAGGTATTAGATAGCGGAACTCAAGATTTAAATCCACAGATTGATGGTGAGACGTTAACCGCAGAAACTCAGCCTGAGGTTGAAATTGAACGAATTGCTGTTCAGGCTACAAATTCCGAAGGTGAAGTTTACATTCAGCGTCCTATCTTAATTGCTAATGGGCCTGCTCCAGAAACAATGGAGGTACTCACTGACCTGTTGGTGGAGTTTGAGGATACCTTCCAGGCGCTGTCGGAGATTGAGAATCCGTTAGATTTTCCTGACTTGGAGCCTGTACAACGACTTATTTCACTGGTTGAGCAATTTGATGAGCTATTGGAAGCTCAGCCTACGATTCTGGAGTTTTTGGTACAGCCCCAAACGCTAGTAGCGTTGGATGTGGATGAGTCAACTGTGGATACGGTTTACCAGCTTATCCATAGTGATGAGGTAGGGCAGTTATTGGGTTTGCCAAATTCTTTGCATAGGGGGCTGACGAGTGCTGACCCTGTGCCTTGGGATCAAGTGCTAATTGAGGCGACCGATCTTCCAAGTATTCCAGCGGTTGGAGGTATTCTGCCTTTAGTTGGGTTTATTGACTTTACGAGGCGGGGACACGATAAAAATACGATAGGAATTTTCCAGTCTGTTGATGGGCTGAGGGATGCGGACTACAGTCTTTTCCGGGCTGATAATGGGAATTGGGCGGAAAAGTTAACGAAGTTTGTTGATCAGGTTAAGACCAGTGATGTACCTGGTGCGGTTGTTAATCTTAGTTTTGATTTAACACAGATTGATGATGAAGGGCGTGTGACGACGCGGTATGAGTTAACGCCTGAGGAACAGGTTGCTCTGCAGTATGCGCAGGATAATAATGTGCTGCTGGTGGTATCAGCAGGCAACACAGGAGATAGGATGTCTGCCCTTGGGGCTGCGGCAGAGCAGTTTGATAATATGTTGGTTGTGGGGGCAGTAAACCGTTGGGAGGAAAAGGCGGATTATTCTGCTCAGGGAAGTACGCTCTCTTTAGTGGCTCCTGGTGGGGAGTGGGAGTCTGATCCGGATGCTTTTGTGGGGACATCTAAAGCGGCTGCCTATGTGACGGCAGGAGCGACGCTGAGCTGGGCTGCGAATCCAGATCTGAATTATCAGCAAATTAAGAGAATCATTCTGGATACAGCTGATGATTTGGCACAGCCAGGCTGGGATGCTCAAACTGGGGCGGGTTTATTGGATATTGAGGAAGCCATCGAAGTTGCTCAAAATACGAGGGGTAAACAATTAGGGCAAGAGGAAGCCTTATCTAACGTTAAGCCGTTCAGCGGTGAAGGTCGTGTCACACCATTTGCCAGACCTAATTCAAGTGGGGCCGTCCAAGCAGCTCTAGAGTCATTAGAATCATCTCAAAATCAAATTTTAGATAACTGGGAAAAACTTCGAAATCTAGGTGCTTCAGATTTAACAATCGAAGAACTAGCTGAAGAACTGCAGGCAAGAACTGAAGTTACTCTGGATATCTACCAAGAATTAAGGACACAGGCCGCAATAACATCTGCTGCAGAAGCACAAAAGCTAGAAGAGTATGAATTACTTAATGCAAGGAAGGCGCAAAAGTCCAGTCAAATTGACCAATTAACTCAGCAGCTTAGTCAACTTGAGGCGAGGAAAGCAGGATTCTTACAAGAATTAGCTTCTATCCCAGAAGATCCTGATGCTGGAAGTCAGCAACAATTTGAAGAGATAGATGCAAGAATCAATGCCATTATTGAAGAAGCGAAAAATCCAACTACTCTAGTTAGCTATGAAGAGAACTTTATTGATGGACACACAACAGCCTACGATCCGATCTCCGTTACACCTATAGAGAGAACAACTACTGAAGAGATAGATTTCACTAAAACAACAACGTATAAAAAAGCGGAAGATTCAGAAATTGAAGCTCTTGAGTTAACTAAAGAGTTAACAGAGGATCTATATCTTCTGATTGAGAGGCGAGATGACTTCAACTTTGATAAGGCATTATTTGCCGTTGATCTGTTGGATGGTCAGATTACAGAATTGAGCACAGTTATAGGTGAGAGGCAAGATGAACTGGATGAACTGGACTCAGAACTGACTGACATTGAACCCGTTCTAGAACGTTTTGATGAGCAACAACGCGCATCAGTTGAAGAAATACAGGATTTTCTGAATGTTTTAGGCTTAGCGCTACCAACTCAGCAGCTTAAAAAGCAGTTTCAAGTTGTTAATGATCGGATCCAGGATCGATTAGATGGTTCTGACGCAAACATCGATGGTACCGCAGAACTTCAAGAGATTTTAGCTACGAATCAAGCAAAGATTGCAGTTTTAGATAATACACAGTTGCAAACACTCATCCAAAATTCAGATTTTGGCAAACTGATTGAAACGGTTAGTGCTGAAGAGCTAGAAACGATTGCTAACTTGGTAGAATCAGGACTAAATAACGATATATCTGCAATTAGTGGACTCTCAGAAAATGGGCAAGCCCTAAATATACTTCTATCTGGTTTTACAGATGATCAAAATCAACTCTTAGATATTTTAGAGATCCTTAGCCGCGCTAAGGATGGCGAAGAAAACTATGATTTTGTTCGTCAAATTTCGCAGACATTAGAAAAAATATATGAGTCTAAACCAGAAACTTTCCTTGAAAATATTCAAACAGAACCTCTGGTAGAAAAGCCTGTTCTAGATATCCTATCTGAACTGACTGACCGCCAAGGACTTGTCGTGCTTCTAGATCAGCTCAATGAATTGATTTTAGAAGAAATTCAGCTTTCTGCTGAAGAAGTTAACTATCACGAACAAGCCGCTGCTGTTGAACCTAACGTCTGGTATACAGTTGGAAACGAAACCTTCTACAACGCTAGTCAGGCCGAATTACTGAGGACATATCAGCAATCGGCATCTGAAATAGCTCATCTGCGTAATCTAAACTGGCAAGCCCGAAAGGATTTATTGGCTAAGATTGTAGACTTTGATGTTAATTTGTTCGGTCAAACCATTGATACCCTTGGAAATCCAGCACAACAGGAACAATTAGCAGCGGAAATTACAAGCCAAGAGTCTTTGATAGAGAAACTTAAAGCAGATTTATCTGATGCAGAGACTGAAGAATATGGAACAATTGTTAGTGAGCAAGATACTGCTGATCAACAGTTGAGTGCCACGGTTCAAGAAAGTGTTCCTTCACTAAAGAGCTTTGCTGAACTAGGAACAATAGCATCTATTTATGATGTTGACTTCTTTGAGACTAATGTAGAGCCCAGAATCTTTGATCTTCAATTTTCGCTACAGCTACAGCAGCAAGAACTTGAGGAAAATCTAGCAATTGCTCAGCAAGTATTGGAAGTAGTAACTGAGAATACTGCCAGTACAGAAGAAATAGAGGTTCTAAAAAATCAAGCTAAAGCATTAAGGCAAGAAGCTTTGCAATATCTAGTTGTGGCCCCAAATAGTTTGGTCAGCAGTAGCAGTGTAGAAGATCCATCTGCTCAGTATCAGAGACTTATAGATACTGCCGATACTTTAGAAAAAGAGGCTACTTTACTAGAAAACACGCTTAACTTGCGGGAGTCCTTACCGCTATATATTGAGACCTTAGAAAGCAGTAAGGTCATCAACGAAACTGCCATTGCAGAGTTGGGTGCATCTCTATCTCAGGCAGGTGTGGCCTTAGGAATATTAAGACAGAAACAAGCTTTAGAGTTTCAGAAACAGGTTGAGCGAAATCAAGAAATTTTAGAACTGGTTGAGACTCAAGCCCAAGCAGAGGAAGGCATCGCAACAGGTACAGTACTAAGTTATGCTGAAGTTCAAGATCAGCTACGAGAAGAAATTCGTAAATCTATCTTGAATTGGTCAGATGCTTTGGAACTGGAGAATTCTATCAGTCAAGGTTTGGCTAACGACCAAACTAACTATGCTCAAAAGCTTGACTCTCTAATTGCATCTCTTGATGATAATTTAAGCGATCCTCATGGTGAATATCAAACTGCTCTTCAGGGTTATGAAATAGAGCTTGCTACGTTAGGCGCTTATATTGACGCCGAAACACAAGCACAGGCCATTATTGATAAGCTTAAGTATGATACTCAGCTTCAAAAGTTTGAGTTAGAGCAGCGCACCCCTGGTTTCTGGAAGGACATTGCTTTTGTCGTTGAAAGTTATGGTCTGGACATTGTAGAGGAATATGCAGAGCAATATGGGCTAGAAGTCTCTGAAATTGCTCAATTTAAGGAATTGCAATCCGAGTTTATCCAACATCCAGAGGTTTTAACAACTCTAGAAGAGCTACAGTTACAACAGAATCAGAGAATCAGTGTATTAGTAAGTGAGTTTGTAACCTGGCAAGCACGAAGAATTCCTTTGCTTTTATCATCAAGTCTGGATGACTTCTTTTATGAAGGCAGTGAAAGTGGTCGTGAGTTGAAAGTTTTGCTCGAAAGCCAAGGAGAATTAAATGGAATTATTGCGGCTATTAGAGAGCAGTTAGCAGCAGGAACTGATGAAACAAATGAGTCGGAGAAATCAGAAGAAGAACCACTCAATAGTTTTACTGAAAACTTTCTCAATCAAGCTGAACAGTTTAGCTCATCCTATGTTAATGGCCTAAGGCAACAAATTTCAATAAGTCAATATGCTAATAATGACCTCTTGGCAAGAATATATGAATTAAGTAAAAATTTTGCACTGCCATTGGGAAAAGTTGACACACTAAATAACTTAAGCACTCAAGTAGAAAGGAATATCAGCAAAATTTCTGAAAAACTTAATCCACAACCTGGAGAGAATTCGAGAGTAACTGCTGTTCAGAAGTGGAATGATGCTGTCGGAAATTATCGGGATGCTCACCTTAACAATGAATTTTTTAAGATTAGTATAGAAGACTCCAAAAAACAATTTTACGAGAAACTCAATTCTACCTTTTGGAATGCAATTACAAGCCGTGATATTGATGAAGCTTTTATTGAAAGAAACACTGAATTGTCAGGTAATATTTTTTATCCTTACTCCTTGTCAGGACCATTCGATGATATTGCCCTTGTTAAATTTTCAAGCTTGCCACTATATGATCCTTATTCTGATTTAAATGAACCATTAGTTCATCTAAATGTTACTGGTGCCAGATATGGTGCAGGTGGAAGATATTTCTGGAGATTTAAACTAGTAGAAAAGTATATTGAGCCTTTTGAGGGAATCCGTGTTTATGTTGGAGATATAGAGGAAGAATATACTGATGATTCTTTAACATTTGCAGATGGTTATTTGAATAATTACCAGTCATCTATTCAAGAATATGAGTCAAATCTATCGTCATATAAGAGTAAAGCGAAAATAGAAGCTACCTGGAAAGCTGAGCTAGAGCGTTTGGCTGGAAAAGGATTTGATTCAACTGATGAAGACTACTTTACCCAAAAAGCGATTGGCCAAGCTGAAGCGACATTAGCAGCAATTGAGCTTGAACTGAAAGCACTCCTAGAAGAGCGTAGGCTGGGTCCTGAAAAACAAGAAAATTTAGAAAGGACTGAGCTAGATCTTCAGACGAAATTAAGTGAGTTCATTACGCTACAAGGAAATGTTAACTCAGGGGAAATCGATCTTGATAATGCATGGCGGGATTACAGAGCTGATTCCAACTCGTACCTTGATGCCCTTCAAGAAAGCATCTTAGAACGGGGAGGTGTAGATCGTGAAGGACTACATATAAATAAAAACTTATTAGAGTTGGAGCAACTGCTTGAGAGTCGCCTGGCTACACTCAGCGTTGCCGTTACGAATGGTAAAACCTTGGTAGATTTGCTCAACCAAGAACTCCAAAAAATAGATCAGCAGATTGCTAATCCTCCTGTCGATGTAGATTTAGATACTCTGAAAACCAGACAGACTCAGCTTCAGGATAACCTGCTGTTAGCGGAACACTACTACCAAGCTCTCACTGCACAGCAAGGAGCCCTTATTCAAAAACGTAACTTAGCTGCTGCCTATAATAAAGCTCTAGAACTTTCAGAGAAATTGATCGATGCATACCTTAAGAGTCCTGATCCAGATGCTGAGAGCCTAAAAAATCAACTACTTGACATTCGTGCAAGCCTTACTGAAGCAGAACGCTTGGCAGAAGAGGCAGAAGAACGTAGTCAAGCATTTAAGCTATCTCTAGAAGCTTGGGAAGCAACCCTCATTGCCAATCAAGATGAAGTTTTGCAGCAGGCTCAAGAACAGCAACGAATTCTTAGGGAGCTGGTAACTGGTGTCGAAAGTCAGGTTGGATTGGTAGAAGAAGCTACTGAAGCCTATAAGGAACTAAATACTATTCTCGCTAGGATTGTGGACCTGCTGAAAAAAGCAGGTGAGGCAGGAAATCGCCAAGCCGATGCATTGCGAAATGTTGCCTTTGAGAACCGTCGTTCTGTAATTGCGGAAGTGCAAGGTACTGACTATAGAGACCTCAGCGACAATGAACGAAAGGAACTTGAAGATCTAGCCAGAGAATATGAAGAGTTAGCTATAATTTACGAAGGCAACCAACAAAGGTCGCAGTCTGAATCTGATAATGCTAGATTCTCAAGACTCTCAGCTGAAGCTACACTAAATCCGGTCATTCTTATCAGAAATCCTTATCAGCCTGAGTTTGAAACCGTTGAATCCGAGATTTACAGCGTATTAGAAGCTGAGCCTAAACCTTTAATTTATCCTGCAGATTTCCAATCTCAAGCAGCATTGATACAACGTTATGCAAGCTCACTTTCTGAGGAGATTGAACAGAGAGAAGTATTTAAGAAAGTTTTGCAGTATCGCAAAACTGATGCAGAGACAAACCGTTTCAGTTCAATCTCTGCAATTATTGAACGTGCGCTAAGAGATCGCTGGAAAGAGCTATCTGATGCAAAAGTTATAAGCCTACCAGTGGAAGGTTTTGTAGATCAAAATCTCAAGCGGTATGAAGTCCTCTTTGAGGATGAAGATGTTCTATATTTTCCTCCTATCTTGAATCGAATTAATCAACGTCTCCAAGTAGTTGAAGATGAGTTGCAACGAGTTTTCCCTGACAAGCAGAATGCTCTACAAGAGTATCGAGATTGGATTAACAGCCAATTGCAAATCACAGAGCTAGAGAAAGAACAAATTCAGGCTTTGCTTGGGCTTAATGGTGAAGCCATTGAGAGTAATGATGGATTATTTGCTCAGTCTGAAGCAGCACAAACACAAGTAGATGACCTGCAAGAGCGTATTAATGAGAACGCAGATTATATTGAGCAACTGAAAGAAGATTTACGATTAGCTGAAGTACGTCGAGCAGGGTTAGAAGAAATTCTAAATCAAACGCAACAGACTTACGCGAATTTAATTAGCTGGGAGTGGGTTTACATCGCCCAAGCACAGTTGGAAAAGACCCTGGCGGAAGAAAGTCAAGAAGAACTGGATATTGCTATTGAAGAATGGATAGAGCGGGAAGCCCTGGCAATTGATGTTCAACGTGCTGAAACTGCTGCACAAATTGCTGCATTGAAGCAGCAGCAAGCAGAATACGATTGGCAAACAACTCTCAATTTGGCCCGTGGGGAACTCGGTTTAGCAGATCTCAATACTGTAATTCCCCCGAGCCAATCAAAAATGGCTGAGCTACTGGCACAGTTAAAAGCGTTAGAAACTGAACAAGCAGATCTACCTGATGAGGTAAAAGCATTGCTTAAGGAGGTTCAGACTGAGTTGAATGCAGCTTTACAAGGTGAAGAAGCTAGCAACCTATCTGATAAGCTCATTGAGACAATCAATCGTTTTGGTGAGCTCGTATCTGGACATCAGGCGGCTATTGAAGCTATTGATAAAGAACTTGTAGTTGACTATCAGCGCCTTGATAATCTGGAAACACAGCTTCAAAGTGTTGTTAAGGATTTAGATGACGAAGCAAAAATATCGCAAGGCCTTCGAGATGAAATCGATGAGATGAATGCAGAACTGCGTGCCGTGTGGGACCGCATTGCAGCTGCGACAGAAGATGTTGTCTTATCTGAAATCGAAGCCCAGAACCTACGAGAGTGGATTAAAAACGTTATTGATCAGCGCATCAAAGAGAGAGAAGCTCGGAGACGTGCCCGATGGTTTAAGGCATTCGGCATTATTGCAATGATTATTGCAGTTGCTGCAACAATTGTCACTTTAGGAGGTGGTAGTGCATTAGTTGCTGGTGTTTTAGGGTTGGTAGCTGCTGGCATACAGGCCACTATGGCGGGTATTAATAAAGATTGGTTTGGTCTTGCAACCAGCGTAATTCAAGCCGTTCTGAACTTTATTCCCGCATTAGGTACGGTACTCAATAGTGCAGGTAAACCATTAGTGGCAGCATCAGTTGCTAGTAGTCTTAAAAACTATGGTGGAGCTTTAGTCTCAGCTCTCCAGAGTGGAAAGGCATTTGCTTCCGGTGATGAGCTACTTGGAATCCTAGAGGTATTTGCTGTTTTCTCTGATCTGGCGACTGAAGGCTTGGCACAGGGAATAAAAAATGGAACGACAGAGCTTACAAAGAATACTCAGCGAGTAATGGAGGATATCTTTAATGTAATTAAGGAAGTGCCTAAAAAGCTATATCAAGGGGTGCAAGGGATTAAATCCGGAGATATCTTATCTGCTATCAATAGCTTTTTCAATGCAGTAATTACTTTAGGCAGTAAAATTACAGGCCATGTGTCAAATACACTTGCTGATGTAACTGATTGGCTAGGTAAAGCAGGTAATACGGCTCTTATCGTTGCTAATTTTGTTGAAAATGGGGGCATTTTCCCATTAGATCAGCTTTTAAATCTATTCGCAGATGATTTAAAGGAGTTAGTCGAAGAGTATGAAGAAGGAGAACTTCTTGATGAAGCCAAGAAAATTGCTGAAGTTGTTGAAGAGCTATCTCCGGAAGATAGAGTTGAATATCTAAGTAAGCGGCTGAAAGATGTTCCTGACGAACTAGCTGCACAAGTCATTGATAACCTTGATTCAACACAAGAGCAGATTGATGTCCTGAAAAATCTACCAACTGAAAAACAGTCAGAAGTTTTTCATGGTTTATCTACGGAAACTCAGCAAGAATGGACTAAAAAAGTTCTTGTTAATCGTATGAAAGAAATAGCTGGTTTTGTCAGTGGGGATAATTGCCCTCCAGAATATTGCATTGGTTCTCAAGAGAGATATGCTTGGAAAAACCTACTTACTAAGAAAGAGCGTATTGAGGCTTTGAAGAGAGTAGGAATAAGACAAAATAAAGGAGATGAATTTATCATTGGTGTTCTACTTGGAGAATTTAATCGAAATCCATCATTTGGTCAAATATTGGTAGGTGCAGCTCTTGAGATGACGCCATATGTGGGCTTTGTGACAGGCTCAAGAGATGCGCTTGCACTAGGACTTCGAGTTTATCAAAATCCAGAAGAGATAAAAAATCCCTGGACTTGGGTCGGTTTTGGTGGAGCTATAGCTTCGGTCATTCCAGGGATTCCAGGTAGTTCTGTTAAGAGATTAGCGGAGGGACTAGAACTTACGTCTCTTCGAAGGACTATACAGCAGCTAGGTGATGATGTAGCTGACACATTAATCGAAGGTTCAAATTTCTTAAAAGAGGGTGATAAGTCAATTCAATTTCGAAAATCAGGAGGTTTTGATAAAGCACAACGAGACTTTGATGCACTTATTTCCAATGTCGATCCTAACAACATAAAGCCTTTAGCTAATGGCGGTCGTAGAGCTGTTCTTCCCGACGGAACTTCTATGTCAGTGAGGCCAGCTGCTAAAAATACACCATCTACAATTCAGGTAGATCCTCCAAAAGGATTAGGTGATAAGCATTATAAGATACGTTATGAATAAGTGTTGGACATTCGATTCTCGAAAGAATTTAAGAAAGCAACTATTGTCCTTCGTTTAGGAAGTTTATCTCCTTTAGAACTATGTCCGATAGGTTGTTTGAGAAAGACAAAAAAACAAAGCTTGAAACTACCCTTTCTAATAGGCTTAAAGAATGTGTGCAGTGGATCAATCATCCTGCTAAGTACTGGATTCTTCGTAATACTCAAGACCACACTTACCTCCAAGTCACCCCCCACGACAAACAAGTCATCGATCTCCTCAGCCAATTCCCACCCCAAATAGTCGCCCAAACCTGCAATATCTCCCCCCAAGATCTCCAATACCTCCTCAAACTCCTTGCCCTCACCGGCATGTTAGAAGGCACCAGTCCTCCCAAACCCCCAAAACGTAAATTCACCCCCCTCCAACTCCTCTACTTCAGACGCCCCCTGATCAACCCCGATCAGTGGCTCATCAACCACATCTCCAAACTCCACTGGATCTGGACTAACCCCACCGGCATTATCCTGGGCCTTTTACTCACCTCCTCCACAATTTTCGGCCTCGCCCACCACACCGACATCACCTACTACGGCCAACAACTCCTCCAAGCCCACGGCAGCAACCTCCTCCTACCCTTCATCCTCCTATCCCTAGCCGTCGTCTCCCTCCACGAACTCGGCCACGCCTTTACCCTCAAACACTACGGCGGCATCGTCCCCGAAATCGGCCTACTCTTCATGTGCCTGATGCCCGCCGCCTACACCAACACCACCGACGCCTACTGCCTCATCAAGAAACAGCAACGCTTCTGGGTCGTCGCCGCAGGCGTAGCCTGTCAACTCATCATCGCAGCCATCGCCTTCTGGCTATGGTTCACCTCAGCCGATAACACCTGGCTCCATACCGGCAGCTACTTGCTCATGGGAGCCGCCCTCTTTACCGTTGCCCTGAACCTCAACCCTCTCGTTCGCTTTGACGGTTACTACATCGCCGTCGCCCTAACCGGCATCAATAATCTACGGCAACGCTCCTTTCAGCTATACCAAAACCTGATGCGCGGCCAACCCACCCACGAATCACCACGAGACACCTGGATTTTGCTAGCCTATGCCCCCCTGAGCTTCGCATACCTGATATTCATTTTTGGCAAACTCTTCTTCTGGTTAAGCACATGGATACTCACCCATATTCCCTACCTTAGCCTGATTCTATTTATCCTCTGGGTCATTTACTACACAACACCAACTAAAAACCATGACAGCATCTCCTGATTCAAACATGCAAAAACCCCTGCGTGTCGTTATCCCCCAAGCTCGGACGCCCGGTAAACCATCTCAGCCAAAGCCATCAACACAACCATCTGCAAAAACCGAACCCTTAACCCAGGAGCCAACCGATGCCGATAGTCAAACCAACCATGGCTGGCTTCGTTGGATATTAATTGGTACAGGTTTAACCATGGCCGCCTTTATCCCCACCCCCTACTGGGTCGGCGGTGAAGTCACCCTTGAATGGACCGAAGGACAACGGCAGGCCATCTACACCCCAAGACGAGCAATCGTAAAAGACATTCACGTCGAAGCAGGCCAAATGGTTCCAGCCGGAGCCCCGCTGATAACGCTACAGAGCCTGGAACTAGACAGCGAAATCGCCGACACAGAAGAAAAGTTAGCCCAAGCCTATGCCGCTCTAGAACGCTTACAGGCTCAGCAAGTAGAACTTGATACCAGAGTCAACGAAGCACAGCTAGCAGCCCAAGCCGCTCATATCCAAGCCAATCGCTTGAGAGATCGGGTTAGTCAAATGGAAACAGACGCACTGCCTCCCGAAATTGCCACATTAGTCGCAAGAGCCAATAGATTAGAAGCAAGGCTAACGGAAGTTCAGCAAGACATCGATAGTAACCAACAATTATTTGATGCAGGAGCCGTCTCAGAAAAAGTAGTCCGAGATGCTAAAAGCCTTTACCAAAATGTTCAGAGCGATTTAACCGTAACCCATGAAGAAATTGCGTTGGCCAAAAGACAATTGGAAGATAGTGCTACCGATCTGACTGAAAATGCTCTTTACAAACAGGAAATCCAAGTCTCCACCCAAAGACTATTAGACGTCAATGCTGGGATGCAAGCGTATCAGCAAGCCATCCAAACATTAGAAAACCGACTCGATCAACTTTCTAATCAGCAGGGTGAGCTTGTGATCAATGCTAATCTTGCTGGACGAGTATTGGGTGAAGATTTAGACCTCATCGCAGGTCAGGAAGTTGATGCTAATCAGGTGATTTTAAGAGTCGTTAATCTTAAACAATTAACCGCAGAAGTTGACGTCAAAGAAGACGATCTCAGCTATGTCAATGTCGGTGCACCCGTCAAGTTTCGTTCCCAACAGTCAAAGCTAGATGTCCATGACGCACAGATAGAAAAAATTCCATCCTATGACGTTGAATCAGATGAAACCAACCAAAAACGCATCGTCAAAGTAGAAATTTCCATTGAAAACGAAGAGGAGCTACTGCGACCAGGTTCCAGTGGGTATGCCAAAATATTTTCTGAATGGATTCCACTATATGAGCGTCTTGGCCGAGAAATTAGTAAACTAGTGCCCATCAGATTTTTATGAGGACCAAATCTAAAGAGGTTTATCAAATCGTCCTTCCTAACATCTTTGGTTTTAAGGGAGGAGAGCAGGTTTATGGTGCGTTTCTTTTGGATTTTCTAGCCTAATTGCATCCAAAAGAAACTTTCAACGTTTTTCTAAAACGGGAAAAACCCCTGAGAAGAGAAAAACTTCCATCAGCCATCAGGATATATTGTTTTGGCCATCTTCCTCGCCATCTGCAAATCCTATTACTTTCGCTCAAATTTATTTGGGTAGGGTTACTGACGAAAACGACTTTAACCATTGCAGGACATGTTAACTATGCTCCAATTTGCTTTATTTTAAATCGTCTTATGGGAACTCCTTATTGGGTAGTTGCCCATGGGCTGGAAGTCTGGAATCTTCAAGGTCTGCTGCGTAAAATAGCCTTGCGAAATGCTGATCGCATCCTTGCAGTAAGTACGTATACCCGTGAGCGTCTCTTAAAGGAACAACTACTCGATCCCAATCGGGTAGTTGTTTTACCCGCCACATTCGATGCTGAACGGTTCAAAATTACCCCCAAACCTCAGCACCTCCTAACAAAATATAATCTCCATCCAAAGCAACCTGTTATTCTTACAGTCACTCGACTTACACCCTACAAAGGATATAACCAAATCCTTAAAGCTTTACCAAAGATTCGTTGTTCAATTCCTGATGTTCACTACCTTTTAGTCGGAACAGGAAATGATGTTCCCCATATTCAAGCTCTGGTAGAAAAGCTAAATCTACAAGACAGTGTCACGCTAGCTGGCTTTGTGCCAGACAATGAACTATGCGACTATTACAATCTTTGCGATCTCTTTGCCATGCCCAGTAGTGGTGAAGGTTTTGGCATTGTTTTTTTAGAAGCCCTAGCTTGTGGAAAGCCAGTCCTGGCTGGTTACTGTGATGGTTCTACCGAACCCCTACAGCAAGGTCAACTTGGTTGCCTTGTTAATCCAGACGATGTACATCAAATCGCTGATTCTGCAGTACAAATCCTATCTGGGATGTATCAGCATCCATTGATTTATAACTCTGAAGCATTGCGCCAACTGGTAGTTGCTAGATTTGGATTTACAAAATTTAGGCAGGCTCTAGATGCTTTAATACTGGATTATGTGAAATGAAAAGGGTTGCGCTCTCATCCCTCACCTCCATCACTCCAACCCCTCAAAACACTGCTGAATCACCCCACGATTGGCATGCCCATCTCCTAGGCCAGTTTCCCTTCCTCTGATGTAAGGCATAGCCGACGATGTCACCGTTGCCAGTTCCCCTTAAGATATCTGGTCAACTCCTCATCTGACACAAGGTTACTAAGTGTATTCAGGGGGCTGGCTATCTGTTTTTGACTTTGAGATCGCACCCTCATCTACCGAGAAATTAATTGCACAGCGTGGCCCGCTAACTTATGCCTAAAAGTTAGGCAGCCATTCCATACGAATCCATGGATTCGTATGGAATGGCTTTATCTGTGCTACAGACAAAACACCTTCAGGAATGATAGGTTTATCGTGACGTGATGATTCACCTAGCTAACACACGTATCCCTATAAGATTCGACTGGTGCAAAGAAATTGTGTTTGGGAGAAGGATTTGATGTTCTCAGTGGATCTGGCAACAATTCGGAGGATGACAGACGCAGACATTCCTAATCTCAAATCGTTTGTAGACCAGACATTAGTCAGTGATTATTTCTACGAAAGCTCTTATTCCCTCGTCAATCGTCCACCTATTGTTATTGCAGCGCATCAGGGAAAAGTGATTGGTGCTGCTCGCGTTTACCACAATAGCCTGCATCCCTACTGGGTTGACATTGGGGTTGCAGTCGCAGAAGAATTTCGTAGACAAGGTCTGGGCAGGAAACTGCATGAGGCAGCATTACAGGCTCGACCTTTGCAGCAACATCATCTTGGTGTTAGAGGGGATTATGACTTTGGCAATGAAGCGGCAGAAGGTTTTCAAAATCCTTGGGATATCAGCTCAGCCTCGATTGCCACTGCTTTGAGTTAAGTCTTGAAGGTTTTAACGTCAGTCATGAGCTAGTACCACCATCACAGGTAACATCAAATAGCTTCAAAATCACATCTTTTAAAGATCTATTTTTGACCCCAACAAAGCAGCAAGAAGTCTTTGATTTTTTAGTATCTCGATATACTGAAGAGCATTTCTGGTCGCCCCCTCATCCAAAAGCTCATCCTGAGTGGCAAAAGGTAATATCTAATAAAGGGATTCTGCCAGAGTTAAGCTTCGCCTTGTTAGCCAATGGTCAGGTTGTCGGTGCTACAGCGGCAGGTGTTACTGGTGATGATTCCTTTGATATGATGTGGGCCTATATTAGTCGCCAGTATTCTACAGATGAGGCCATATTATTGTTCAAGTGTCTTCTTGCCCATCAGTTTAAGGCGGCACTTGACCGCAGGTTATCCAAGGCAGAGGGTGAGATCGACACAACAAATATGGTGTACTGCTCATTACTTAATTGGTTGCCTATTTGCAATGATAAGGTTTGGCATATTCTTCAAGCCCCCCGAACTCCGTCGAATCATTCCGATGCAGCGGATTAACCCGAGCAAAGCTACAAAGCGCTCGAGAACCCACTAACCAGAGTCATCATGGAGTAAAACCACATGGCAAGAGCATAAGCCATCGTCATTAAGGATATGCAGATATTGATGCTAGAGCATAAAGATGCTCAAACTGAGTAGTTGTGTTTACCGGGTGGAGGCATTGAGGCAAATGAAACGCCAGAGGAATGTGCAATACGAGAACTGTATGAAGAGTCTCAGGTTAACGGAAAGATCATTCGACAGACTAGTCATAGCGTGTATGATAATGGCTTTCAAAGTTACACCTACTATGTAGACATTGGTAATGAACAGCGAACACTTGGGTTTGATCCAAATGAATTGTCGAAAGATTATAGATTGGTAGACGTTAAATGGATGAAATTAGAGGAGATACCTGAAAGAGATAGGTCACATTTGTGGGCTTCTGGGTTAATAGGCGTGTCAGACTTTTCAAAAGTAGTAGAGACATGGGGAAACGAAATCAGTCTTCCAAAAGGGCCATCCTAAGTCGTTCAATCACGCCAACGACTTCAGTACAACCCATGATCATCGACACAGCTATTCACTCGCCAGTTTCAATTACCTCAGTGGATGGGCAATTGGTGTGTAGATCTTCAAGCAGTTCTCCCAGTTTGGCGGGAACAAATCGGTCTGGGGAACATTTAACCTCACTAACGGGCCACCATCGATATCCTCGAAAACGCGATAATTCAGCGTCTTCCATTGACTTGGTCACTGGAACGAATTCTTCACATGGCACAACGTACCGTGACGAACCAAAGTCTCCTGACTGTCACTAATAAGAGTTAAACCAGTTTCCTCGCTTAACTCACGCCGTAAAGTTTCGGGGGCAGCCTCTCCCGAGAGTGATCTGAATTTTGTGTAAACGCTTGTTTGCTTAGAGAGAGAAGCGTTCTGGGAACAGGATAGCAAACTGTTACAAAGCGGCACGCCAATTTTTAATGGGTCGATTCCATTTTTTCGCGATATTGTTCATCGCCAAATACATCAACCTGCAAACTGCAGCTTCATCTGGAAAGACCGCTTTGGTCTTGATCACCTTACGCAGAGAGCGATTGAGAGATTCGATAGCATTCGTGGTGTAGATTACCCGACGGATCTCCATGGGGTAATCGAAGATGGGAATCACATTCTCCCAGTGGCGTATCCAAATCTGGCTGATGGCTGGGTAAGCCTCATCCCATTTTTCGGCAAACGCATCAAGGGCCGCTTCTGATTCGGCTAGGGGAGCCGCTTGGTAAATTGGCTTGAGGTCCTTGGCCACGGCCTTTCGGTCTTTCCAGGGGACATACCTCATACAGTTACGCATCAGGTGGACAATGCATAACTGCACTTGAGTGTGAGGATAGACGGCTTCGATGGCTTGGGGAAATCCTTTAAGACCATCACAACAGGCAATCAGAATATCCTTCAAGCCCCTGTTCTTCAGGTCTGTGAGCACTTTCAACCAGAATTTAGCACCCTCGGTTTCGGCCTCACCGATCCACAGACCGAGGAGTTGCTTCTCCCCCTCTCGGTCAATACCAAGGACCACGTAGACAGCTCGCTTGCTGACACGACCGGAGACTTTAATATTCACGTACAGGGCATCGAGATAGACAATGGGGTAAATCTCGTCAAGGGGGCGAGCCTGCCAGGCTTTGACATCGTCGCTAACGGTATCGATGACCTCGCTAATCACAGACGCTGAAATCGTCGCTCCCCCATACAATTCCTTGAGCTGGGCACTGATGTCACGGGTGCTCATCCCGCGGGCATACAGGGCCAGTATCTTTTCATCGAGTCCTGCTAGGCGGCGCTGGTGTTTGGGCACCAGAATCGGATCAAAGCTGCCGTTTCGGTCACGAGGGATTGAGAGTTCTAGTTCGCCATCGTCCGATTGCACCGTTTTCTTGGAGCTGCCATTACGACTATTTTTAGGCTGCTCATCGGCTGGACTCGACTCAAGATGATGATTGAGTTCACCGGCTAATGCGCGTTCAACCAGGCGCTTTTTGATTTGCTTCATTAAGCCGGACTCGCCCAAGATATCCTCTGGCGTGGCACAGTCTTCCAGCAGTTCGTCGAGTAATTCATCGACGCGATTCGGTTCTTTTTTCTTTCGGGCCATGGGGCGATCTCCTGATG
>ERZ1740065.530-NODE-530-length-20693-cov-5.271005_pt1 | contig 20693 bp, 19 predicted proteins | sample MGYA00581738_ERZ1740065 | MGnify/ENA primary metagenome ERZ1740065 (study PRJEB43018, sample SAMN04849749) | marine metagenome | isolation source: floating plastic debris | place: Pacific Ocean | collected 2008-09-01 | study: EMG produced TPA metagenomics assembly...
AGCTCGTGTGATTACTGGCTCTCGTGGTCGCGCGTGACGATATCTTCGTTGAGTTCTTGCTGCGCAAAGGCGGTGACGCGCTCTTTATATTCTAGGTATTCCTTTGGTACTGAAAAATCCATGGTTTTCTGACAGTTTCCTCGTTTGGGCCTACAATAAGGCTACTCCGTTCAATTTTTGCCGCAACAAATAAGTAGTAATTCCTTTCCTTTTTTTCGACCACCCGACCAGCACTCTTTTTTGTAGTTGGAGCGTAAAAATCCGGGAAAGCGTTGTCTTGCCTAGTATCGTAAACCTTGCTCAACAGTGGTCAAGCAACAAAAGATCAACTTCTCATTGTCGGATCCAATAATCTGGCATCAATGGTGGTTGGGCTAGGATCCGAATGGTTGTGGCCTGTACCCCAAGGTCAGACCTCTAACACTGATTATTGAATGTCTTTGAGGTTCGAATGATAAAGATAGATAAAAAACGACTAATTCGAATAATCCTAGAAATTAATTGGGCCTGTCATTGGTCAACAATTAGTTGGGGAGTTTTGGTAGACCTGGCGAACCCTCAAATGCCTTTTTTTAATTACATTTATGCCCCGGCTACATTTTCATTTAAGTACAAACCACCAACCATCAAAAAGTTATTCCACATATTTACGCCCAAAGAGAGACTGCGCTTCACTTGGCTGGCCCTGGCCATCCTGGTAATGGGTATCTTGGAGGTCGTAGGGGTGGCCTCCATCCTACCTTTTATGCAGCTGATCGCCGAACCCGATGCCATCACCCAGAATGAATGGTTGAGTTGGGCCTACGAAACCCTTCAATTCACCAGTCCCCGGCAGATGCTCGTCACCAGCGGCATCGCCGTTATCGTTCTCATCGCCGCCTCCAACTTGTTCTCCGTTTTCACCATTTGGCTACAATACAAGTACTCCTGGACCATGGCCCACCAATTGGCCGTTCGCTTGCTGCGCTACTATCTGGAAAAACCCTACAGCTATTTCCTGGGGATCAATACCTCCGAGCTGCGAACCTACCTGATCTCCGAAATCGGAGTGCTCATCAGCGGCATCATGGTCCCCCTCATCGAATTTTGCTCCCGCCTGGTGGTGTCGACCGTCATCCTGATCCTACTGGTCATCATCAACCCCGTCATCGCCCTGAGTGCCATCGGCATCCTGAGTGGTTTTTACTTTTTGGTCTACATTACCCGGCAAAAACAACTCAAGCTCCTGGGAGAACAGCGGCTGCAATCCAACGTCAAACGCTACCAGAGCCTGGAGGAATTGCTCAACGGCATCAAAACCGTCAAAGCCTACGAGGCCGACGATTATTTTTTCCGCCGCTACGAAAAAGCCTCCAAAACCTTTACCGACATCGTTCCGCGGTTCAACCTGGTCAAGGTAGCACCGCGTTATATCCTCGAAATATTCGCCTTTGGCGGCATCCTCACCATCACCTTATTGCTCTTCGTCAACTCCGACAACCTCCAGTCGGCCCTGCCCGTGCTCAGCCTCTACGCCGTAGCCGGCTACCGCCTGATGCCCGCCCTCCAAAAAGCCTTTGGCTCGCTGGCTACCCTCCGGCACAACTGGCCCGTACTGGAGCGCCTCTACCAGGATTTGATCGACAGCTTGCCCTACGAAGATTTTCGCGCGGCGGAGGAAGTCCCCCCCCTCCAGTTCCAAGGCGAACTTCACCTCGATCGCATCAGCTTCCAGTACGACAATAGCGACCGCCAGGTCCTCAATGAATTGACCGTTCGCATTCCCAAGGGGCAGGTGGTGGCCTTCATCGGCTCGACGGGGGCGGGTAAAACGACCATCGTCGACCTGATCGTGGGCTTGTTGCAACCCGGAACGGGGCACATCAAGCTCGACGAACGGATCATCGGCCCGGAAGATCGCAAGGCCTGGCACGACCAACTCGCCCACTTTCCGCATGACGTCTTTTTGTACGATGATACGGTGGCCAATAATGTCGTCATCGGCGTGGAAAACGAAAACATCGACCCCGAACGACTCAAGCGGGCCACCCAGATGGCCGATATCTACGACTTTATCCAAGAAAAATTACCGGAGGGCTTTGCTACCAAAATCGGGGAGCGGGGGGTCCGTCTGAGTGGTGGGCAACGCCAGCGTTTGGGCCTGGCCCGCGCCCTGTACCGCCAACCCAGCGTCCTCCTCCTCGACGAGGCCACCAGCGCCCTGGACAACCTGACCGAAAAGGGCATTCTCGAATCGCTCAACAAGCTGCCCGAAGATTTGACCATCATCATCATCGCCCACCGCTTCTCAGCCGTTCGGCAGGCCGACCACATCTACTTGCTCGAAGAAGGACGCATTGTGGCCCAGGGCAATTACGACGAATTGATGCATTCCAATCATACCTTCCGCACCCTGGTGCAGCTCTCTTAAACACCGAAACATCACCATGAAAACCTACACCCTACACCCGGTACGTCTATTTTTATTCGCACTGCTCCTGCTGGGGCCGCTACAACTGCTGGCCCACGCTCCCGATCACAGCTACCTCTACATGCGCGTCCTCAACGACGGCATCAGTGGCCGAATCGAAATCACCTCCGTCGACCTCAATCGTTCGATCGGCCTCAACCTGCCCGAACGGATGACGCTCGAACAGTTGCGGGCCGAATTGCCCAAAATTGAAGCCTATCTGCGGGCCAATACCGCTTTTTCCGCCAATGGCGTCAACTTTCCCATTCGCTTTACCGAAGTGGAAGTGTTGAACGTCGACGAAATTGCCGAGCCCTACGCGGTACTACAGTACGAACTGGAGGGGCTGGAAGGCAACATTCCCGAAAACTTGGACATCCGCTACGCGGGTTTTTCCGATACCCAGCCCATTCACCGGGGCTTGCTGATCATCGAGTACAACTGGAAGGCGGGAGTGGTCAACAATCAAACCATGGTTTCCCACATCTTTGGCAAAAGCGAGCCTACGACCCAACTTTCCTTGAGTGATCGCTCGGTTTGGCGGGGTTTTGTGGCCCTGGTCAAGCTGGGGGTTTGGCACATTTGGATCGGTCTGGACCACATTCTTTTTATCGTTGCCCTCATCCTGCCGGCGGTGGTTCGGCGGCGCAATGACGACGTCGATACGATGGCGGTCGATACCAATGTACCGGCTTCTTACTCCAATACCTGGTGGCCCGTGGCGCATTTTGGACCGGCCTTTTGGTACATCATCAAAATCATCACCTTTTTTACCATCGCTCACTCGATTACCCTGGCCCTGGCCGCTTTGGAGGTCATCAACCTGCCCTCCCGTTTTGTCGAATCGATCATTGCCATTTCGATTGCACTGGCGGCACTGCACAACATCACGCCGATCTTTCGGAGCCGCGAGTGGTTGATTGCCTTTTTATTTGGTCTTTTCCACGGCTTTGGTTTTGCCAGCGTACTGGGCGAGAAGGGGCTGGGGGGCGACTTTATGGTGCTGTCGCTCTTTGGCTTTAACGTCGGGGTGGAAGTTGGCCAGGTATTAATCATCTGTATGGTCTTCCCCTTTTTGTTTTTCCTGCGCAAACTCAACCTCTACCCCCGACTGGTCACCTACGGATCGGTGGGGCTGATTTTTATTTCCATTTACTGGTTTGTCGAAAGGGCCTTTGAAGTAGACCTGCCCCTCGGACAACTGATCCGAGGCATCATTTCTTAATCTCGTAAATCCCCAAGCATGTCGGATAAAAAGAGTCGTGCTAAAAAGGATGCCTTACTCCAACAGTGGTTGAAGCGAAAGCCGCAAAAGGCCAAGGTTCCCAGTATTTCTCCCCGGCCAGAAGATAGCCTGGCGCCCCTGTCCTACGGCCAAGAAAGACTTTGGCTGCTCCAGCAGCTCTACCCCGATAATGCCTTTTACCACTACGCCCACCGCTACCGATTCACCGGCAGCTTTGATGCCGAGCGCTTTGGTCGGGCCGTCGAACTGCTCAGCGAACGCCACCAAGTACTACGCAGTACCTTTAGCGAAGTCGACGGACAGATCCGACAGGTGCCCCGCAGCGAAGCCAGCCCCGAACGGAGTCACTTCGACCTGCGGGAATACGATGCGGCCGAGCAGGCGCACCAAATCGCCCAACAACGCGAAGCGTGGAGCCGCCGTCCGTTTGACCTGGCCAAGGGGCCCCTCCTGCGAGTCGCCACTTTTCGGACCGCCCCCGAGCAGCACGAGGTTTTGCTGGTCATCCACCACATCATCGGCGACCGATGGTCGCTGCGGGTCCTCCAGGAAGAACTGGCCCGCTACTACGAAAACCCGGAAGCACCGCTCGAAGCATTGCCCATCCAGTACGGCGATTATGCCCACTGGCAACGTCAGCAAACGCAAAACCAAAGCCACCTCGATTATTGGCGCCGCCAACTGGCTGGAGAACTGCCCGTCCTCCAACTGCCCGCGGATCGACCCCGGCCCGCCAATCCCAGCTTTCGGGGCGGGATGATGAGCCAAACCTTTGATCCCCAACTTTCTCAACAAATCCGGCGGATCAGCCAGCAGCAGCAAACCACCCTCTACGCCGTGTTGCTGACCGCCTTTAAGGTGCTCTTGCAACGCTACACGGGCCAGCACGATATTTTGGTCGGTACGCCCTTTACCAATCGCGATAAGGTGGTTTTGGAAAAGCTGATCGGCTTTTTCAACGAAACCCTCGTCCTGCGCTCCGACCTGTCGGATGATCCCAGTTTTGATCAACTGCTCCAACGGGTCAAAAAGACGACGGCTGATGCTTTTGCCCACCAGCAAATGCCCTTCGATCGCCTGGTCCGCGAACTGCAGGTCGAACGGATGGGATCCGCCAATCCGATTTTTCAGGTGATGTTTTTGTTCAACAATGCCGCCCCCAGCCCCGCCTTTGGGTCGGGCTTGGAACTGCGAGAAGAAAGCATCGACCTAGGCGTCTCCAAGTTTGACCTCACCCTCTTTATCAACGACGAGGGAGAGCAACTGAGCGCCACTTTTGAATACGCCAGCGACCTCTTTGATGCGAGTACCATCCAGCGCATGCAGGGCCATTTCGAGCAATTGCTACGCAGCATCGTTGCGCAGCCCACCGCTCCCGTTTCGACCCTGGACTTGCTGGCTACGGCAGAACGCCAAGAGATTCTGGAGGAATGGAACCGGGGCGATTACGCCGCTCCCAGTGCCACCAGCATTCACGAATTATTCGAAGCGCAAGCGACCCAGCACCCGGAGCGACGGGCGGTCGTCTTTCGGGAAACATCGCTAACCTACGGAGAGCTTAACGAAAGGGCCGAGGCCCTGGCCCAGTACCTACGCGGTCAGGAGGCCTGGACGGCGGGACCAGTGGGCTTATTCGTTCCCCCTTCGGTGGATATGATGGTGGGTATTTGGGGCATCCTCAAAGCGGGGGGAGCTTATTTGCCCCTCGACCCCGCCTATCCGAGCGAGCGGATCGCTTACATGTTGAGCGATGCCGAGGTCAAAATCGTATTGACGCCGCAACAAATTCGCGACTTATTGCCCGCAGAGACGGAGGCCAAGATTATTTGCCTAGAAGAAGTAAGCCAAGCCAGTACCGAGCCGGAGCCGCTGGCTGCCGATCCCGATCGCTTGGCTTACATGATCTATACCTCGGGAAGCTCCGGGCAACCCAAGGGCGTACCCATTACGCACCGCAACCTATTACACTCTACGGTGGCGCGCTTCCACTTTTACGATACACCGCCCCAGGCCTTTTTGCTCCTATCGTCCTTCTCCTTCGACAGCTCCGTAGCGGGCATCTTCTGGACCCTCTGCGCCGGAGGTACCCTGGTGCTGACCGAAAGACGCAGCGAACAAAATATTTTGGCCCTCGCCCAGTTGTTCCAGCGCGAAGCCATCAGCCATACCCTGATGCTACCTTCGCTGTACGACCTCTTGGTCGAACACGCCTCAACCGAGCAGTTGCAGTCGCTCCGTACGGTGATGGTGGCGGGAGAGGCGTGTAGCCCCCGCTTGGTCAACAAGCATTTTGAACAATTGCCCCAGGTGCGTCTGTACAACGAGTACGGTCCTACCGAGGCTACGGTGTGGAGTACCGCTCACGAAATTCGTCCCGTAGATGCCGAGACGGCGGTTCCAATTGGTCGTCCCATTCCCTATTTGCACAATTACATCCTCGATCAGCAGCTCCAGCCGGTTCCCGTGGGGGTTGCCGGTGAGCTGTACATTGGCGGCGTCGCCCTGAGCCGGGGCTACTGGAAGCGGCCGCAACTGACGGCGGAAAAGTTTGTTCCCCATCCCTTCCAGCCAGGCCAGCGCCTCTACAAAACGGGAGACTTGGCCCGCTACCGTCGGGACGGTCGGATCGACTTTTTGGGACGGGCCGATCACCAAGTCAAAATTCGTGGGCACCGGGTCGAACTGGATGAGATCAAAAGTGTACTGTTGCGTTTCGCTACTGTTCAAGAGGCGGTGGTCCAGATCCAGACGACGGACGCTCATCAGCGGATCGTTGCTTATCTCGTGGGGCAGGAAGGCTTGGATACCGAAGCGCTTCGGGGCCAGCTCAAACGCCAGTTGCCCGCCTACATGGTTCCCGCACAATTTGTAGTCCTCGAAGCCTTTCCCCTTTTGCCGAATGGCAAAATTGATCAGAAAAAATTACCCGTCGTTTCGCAGAGCGAGGCGGCGCAGGATCGCGAGCGTACCCCCGCCGAAAGCCCCACCGAAGTCTTGCTGGCCGAAGTCTGGCAAAGCGTGCTTCAGTTGGATGCGGCCCCTAGTGTTTACGATAATTTCTTTGCACTCGGTGGCGATTCGATTCGCAGCATCGCCGTTATTGCCAAGGCTCAAAAAAAGGGCTTGTCCCTAGCACCCAATCACCTCTTTGATTACCAAAACATTCGCGAGCTGGCGCAATTCCTCGACCGGCCCCCAGTAGCAGTAGAACAAACGGGGCAAGTGGCTAGTGCTTGGTCGACCGTGGTACCGCTCAACAAGGGCGCCAAGGGACGACCACTGTTCTGTATTCACTCGGGTGGGGCCCACGTCTTTTTCTACCGCGCCCTGGCCGAACGCATGGGGCAGGAACAGGCCATCTACGCCCTCCAGCCCGCGGGTTTGGGAGGGGAGGTGGAGCGCCCCCAGAGCATTGAGGAAATGGCGACGGCCTACATCGAGGCCCTGCGCAGCGTCCAAGCCACTGGTCCCTATTCCATCTTGGGGACCTGCTTTAGCAATGCGGTAGGCTTGGAGATGGCGCACCAATTGCGCGAAGCGGGGCAGCGGGTCGACCGACTCATTTTTGTCGACTCGGGGCCGGTACATTTGCAGTCCGCCACCGCCCGGGGCGAAAAGCAGACCCTCAAGCGTATGGGGGCCATGCTGGCCAAGGGCGACTGGTCGGCAATTCGCAAGAAGCTGCACAACCGCTTTTACTATTTCCGGCAAAAGGTCCAGGCGCCCTTTGAAAACGAACAGGAAAAGAACCTCCGCCTGACGATTACCAATCTCAACCAACTCTACAAGTACTACGACTGGCAGCCCTACGAAGGCGAAATCATCTTTATCCGCAGTTCGGAATTTGCCGGGCGGTCGGACAAGGATTACCACATTAGTCAGTGGACGGAATTGGCCAAGGGAGGCTTGGAGGTACACGTGGTGGAGGGACACCACTTGACTCTTTTTGAGGAGCCGGAGGTGGCGGGGCTAGCCGAGCAGCTCAAGGTCAATTTGACGGTTCTTTCCTAAACCCCCAGGGTGGCGTTGCGAAAAGTCCGACCGCGTAGGTATTTGCTTACCGTGGCGGCCTTGCGGGCGCGGCCGAGGTGGCGGAGGTGGCGTTCGTGGTGCAGGTCGGTTCCGATCCAGTCAATCCAATCCTTTTTGAGTAGGCGGATGGCCAATTGTTTGACCTCGCTGCCGTAGTAGCCCGTCAGCGAAAGGAGGTTGAGTTGAAACTCGCAGCCCCGGTTTTTCAATTGCTCGAAAACCTCCCAGCGTTGTCCAAAGTAGAGGTAGCGCTCGGGATGCGCCAGGACGACGCGATAGTCTTCGGCTTGGATGCGGAAGATGACGTCGAGGGGGGTTTGAGGGGGTACGAGGGTGGAGAATTCGACCAGTAGCCGCCGACCGGGGAGGGTTAGCAGGGGCTCCTTATCGGCGAGGAGTTGGTCGAAGGCGTCGTCGAGGAAGTATTCGGCGGCCGCGCTGAGCTCGATGGGAATCTGGCGTTCCTCCAAGGCGGCTTGTAGCGTACTTAGGCCTTGCTGGATGATGGTCGGTGTGTTGGGATAATACTCGCTCATGATGTGGGGCGTGGTGACAACCCGGCGGTACCCCCATTCGGAGAGTTGTTGTAGGAATTGTAAGGAGTCTTCCAGATGTTTGGAGCCATCGTCGATTCCGGGGATGAGGTGCGAGTGCATATCGAACCCAAGCTGGGCGAAATCAAAGCCTTGGTTTTTACGAAAAAAGGCAAACACGATGGAGGATTTAGAAGGTGGTGCTAGGCCTCTACCAGGGTACCGATGTGCTCCCCGTGGATGATGCGCAGCAGGTTTTCCTTTTTGCCGATATCGAATACGATGATGGGCAGGTTGTTCTCCTGGCACATGGTAAAGGCCGTCATGTCCATGATGTTGAGGCCGAGGTTGATGACCTGGGAAAAGGACAATTTGTCAAATTTCTTCGCCGAGGGATCCTTTTCGGGATCGGCGGTATAGATGCCATCGACGCGGGTCCCCTTGAGGATGACGTCGGCACTGATTTCGTTGGCTCGCAGGGCGGCGGCGGAGTCGGTGGTGAAGTAGGGGCTGCCCGTTCCGGCGGAGAAGATCACGACGCGGCCTTTTTCGAGGTGGCGGATGGCGCGGCGGCGGATATAAGGCTCCGCAATGGCTTTCATCTCGATGGCGGAAATCAGTCGGGTAAAAATTCCGATGCTTTCCAGGGCACTCTGGATGGCCATGCCATTGATGACGGTGGCCATCATGCCCATATAGTCCCCTTGTACGCGTTCGATCCCCGATTCGGCAGCCTGTAGGCCCCGAAAAATATTACCCCCACCGATTACTACGGCCACTTCTACTCCTACCGAGACGAGTGATTTGATCTGTTCGGCATAGTGCGAGAGCATGGCGGCATCGATACCGAATCCTTGCGCGCCCATGAGGGATTCTCCACTGAGTTTTAGCAATACTCTTTTATACTTGACGGCCATAGCGCTTTGGTGGTTTATTTCTTTGAAGACAAGGGTTTGCTGAATGCTCATCAAAAATACTGCCCAAAGGGCAAAAAAAAAGCGAATTACCGAGATAATTCGCTTTTCTGTTTGCTTTATTCCATTAGCCCAGGGTGACGTGTTTGAAATCCGTGACGGTCAGTTCGCCGTCCAGACTTTGCAAGTAAGCCGCGACGGTTTGCTTGCTGTCGCTCTTCACGTACAACTGGTTGAGCAGGGTATTTTCTTTGAAAAACTTGTTGAGCTTGCCACGGGCAATCTTTTCCAGCATGGCTTCGGGCTTGCCCTCATTCCGGGCCACCTCCATACCGATCTCGATCTCCTTGTTGACCACGGAGGCGTCGACGCCTTCCTTGTCTACGGCCAGGGGCTTCATAGCGGCAACTTGCATGGCCACACCGCGACCCGCTTCGAAGAAATCACCGGCTTTGTTCAATCCAACCAAGACACCAGCTTTGTAGCCCATATGGATGTAGGGAGCTACCATGGCAGCTTCGAGCTTCTCGTAGGAAGCCAGCTCCAGCTTTTCTCCAATCACGCCCACTTGCTCAGTCACTTTGTCGGCCACGCTGAGGTCGCCTTCGTAAGCGAGGGCGAGCAGGGCTTCCAAATCCGCGGGGAACTGGGCCAGGGCGAGGTCGGCAAAGCTCTGGGCCAGGGCGATGAAAGATTCTCCTTTGGCGACAAAATCGGTCTCACAACTCAGGCGAACGATGACGCCTTTGCTTTTGTCCTCGGAAACCTGGGCGATAACGACCCCTTCCTTGGCGTCGCGATCCGCTCTTTTGGCGGACATCTTCTGGCCGGTTTTACGGAGTACTTCAATGGCTTTTTCGAAGTCGCCATTGGCCTCTTGGAGGGCCTTTTTACAGTCCATCATACCGGCACCGGTAGCATCGCGCAGCTTCTTAACATCCGCAGCTGAGATTTTTACTACGTCCATTGTTGATTGTTGTTAAATTTTATAAAAATTAGATTTTATCATTCTATGGCCTAGCCTTTGCTGGCCGCCTCCCGCTTAGCAGAGGCCTTTTCCCGCTCGCGCAAGCCTTCTTGAATGGCTTCGGTCATGTAGGCCGTGATGACACTGATCGACTTGGAAGCATCATCATTGGCGGGGATGGGAAAGTCCACTTTGGTAGGATCGGAATTGGTATCCACCATGGCGATGGTCCGCATGCCCAATTTCTTGGCTTCGGCCAGGGCGATGTGCTCGTGGTGAATATCTACGATAAACAGAGCGGCGGGCAGACGGTTGAGGTTGGCGATGCCCCCCAGCACTTTCTCCATCTTGTTTCTTTCCCGGGTTAACGTCAGTCTTTCCTTTTTTGTTACGCTCGTGAGCGAGCCATCGGCCAGCATGCGGTCGATGTTGTTCATCTTTTTGATCGAGCGACGGATGGTGGAAAAGTTGGTCATCATTCCTCCCAACCAGCGTTCGGTGACGAAGGGCATGCCCACGCTGCGGGCCGATTCGGCGACCATTTCGCGCGCTTGCTTCTTGGTGGCCACGTAGAGGATTTTACGACCGGATTTGGCGATTTGCTTCATGGCATCGGCGGCGCGGTCGAGGCACTCCTCCGTGCGGTTGAGGTCAATGAGGTGAATGCCTTTGCGCTCCATGAAGATGTAAGGTTGCATCTTGGGATTCCACTTTCTCTTGAGGTGGCCAAAGTGTACACCAGCATCCAACAATTCTTTATAGGTAGGTTTAGCCATTTTTGATGAATTTGTAGGGTCCGGGTTAACGGATCGAATTGAATTACACAATAAAATAGGACTCGGGCGGAATTAGCGCTTGCTGAACTGGAAGCTCTTTCTCGCCTTGGGCTTTCCGTACTTCTTACGTTCCACCACGCGAGCGTCCCGAGTGAGGAATTTTCTCGCCTTGAGCGGTACGCGAAACTCTTCATTGAGTTTTACCAGGGCCCGGGCGATTCCCATCCGAATGGCTTCGGACTGTCCTTTGAATCCACCACCGGCTACGTTGATCTTGAAGTCGTACAGATTGGTGACCTCAACGGTTTGCAGCGGTGCTTGCAGATTGGCTTGGATGTGGGGTTGCGGAAAGTAATCCTTGTAATCTTTGCCATTGACCACGATTTTGCCTTCCCCTTTGGTGAGGTAGACACGGGCCACTGACGATTTTCTTCTTCCGGTTGCGTTGATCATTTCCATATTGAACAGCGGTTACTTTTTAGGATTAATGTGGAGAGGTTCGGGCTTCTGCGCGGCGTGAGGGTGCTCGCTACCGGCGTATACAAACAGTTTGCGGTACATGGCCCGTCCCAAACGGTTCTTGGGCAGCATGCCCTTGACGGCCGCCTCGACGATGGCGATGGGCTTCTTATCGAGTAGCTTTTTGGCCACGATGCGCTTCTGACCACCAGGGTAGCCCGAGAAGGTGATGTATTCTTTTTGGTCCATTTTGGAACCCGTAAAGCGTACTTTATCGGCGTTGATTACGATAACGTAGTCACCGGTGTCGACGTGGGGGGTGTAGGAAGGCTTGTGCTTGCCGCGTAGAACCGTCGCGATTTGGGTACACATCCGGCCCACCACGAGGTTTTGGGCATCCACGATGTGCCAATTGCGTTGTACCTCTTCCTTTTTAGCAGACTTCGTCTTATAACTTTGCGTATCCACTTGACTAGAGATTTATTGTAAACAAATAATGGTTTTCTTTCGCGCTTCGCAAAAGCTCCCAAAAATGGTGCTTCCCCAAAGCGAGTGCAAAGATAGCCGGTATCGGTCCAAAAAACAAGCAAATGAAATAAAAAAACGCAGCCCCCCTTTGTAAGTCCCTGATAATCAGTTAAAATTTCGCCCATTTTTCAACGCCGCTCCGTTTGGAGGGCTTTGGGGGAAGGACCATCCGCTACAAAACGAGGGGGCGGAGGAGGGCTAGGTTCGCATCAGCGCTCCGGCGACGCAGCGGGAGCGGAGCAGCGGGCCAGTTTGGCGGAGTTGATGGGGTGAAAGTTGAACTCTACGGAGAGGTAGTAGATGGCGACCAAGAGTCGGGTCGCAGGCTGTTCGTAGTCAAGCGTATCGTAGGCCGTCAGCAGGTGGGCTACGGCGGTGGGGGTGTTGCTGTTGGTGGGGGAATAGTCTTGCCAGTACTGGCGAACGGCGGGGTTGGCGCTGGTGCTGGCGTAGTCGCGCAGGAATTCGTAGTAGGGGCCAGTGGGGTTGAGGTGGATAAAGGGGCGGGAGGTGTAGATGGCGGGGGAGGCGTGAACACTTTATTTTTCCTTGCCCATGGTGCAGTGCCAAATGCGGTGAAAGGTGCTTTCGGATAGGGCAGCGAGGAGGGCCTGGGTATCAAAGTGGACGCTCAAATTTCCGGCTTGAGCGGTGGTGTAAACCTGCTTGAAGTGTTTGGTGTAATGCGTTTTAATCTGCTGGGGGGATTTACAGTCATTGCCACATATTTCTCGGTCATAATGCTGGATCATCGTTTTCAACTCCTCCACCTGCTCGGGATCGAAGTAATCTCCCAGGCTGATGCCCTCTTGGCTTACCGGTTCTCCCGTTGGATGACAAGCGATCAGGACCGTGGCCGCTAACAAACTGAGGCTAATTGGGTATTTCATCGTTTTTCATTTAGCAGTCAGGAAATACAAAATCGTCAAACTCTTCTAGGCATTCATAGGGAACCACGATCTCCAGTGCAATGATGTTGGTATCAAAGTGAGCCCATTTGTAGTACCAACCACCACTACCATTGTCATTACTCCAAGACGGTTCTGGCTCCATCAAATAACGGGGTTCGATGGAGAAATCCAAATTCAAAAGAACATTCGGACAGTCGCTATTCCAAGTTGCCTGATAGTTTTGGGTGCGAGGATTATCAAAATAGTCTCTCCAGTTGATGGGCGCATAGTTGAACCCCTCACAAAAATACTCGTTGATCTTACTCAGCACTAGCACTACTTGGTTTAGAATCTCCTCCTCGGAGGAAGTAGCCATGTCAATCGGGTCCACGAAAACGTGTAGTAAACCATCTGTGTCGATTCCATAAAGTGATCCATCAATTAATACGGTACTTTCTATTTCCACCTCATATAGGTTTTCTAGTAATCCACTGCGGAAATCAGCACGTTCATCACATAGCTCCCGACCGTGTTCGTCGTAATCGTCGCAAGTGCAGGCACCGTCGATGGCAGATATAAAAGCTTGTCGATTCCGATCATCTTCAATATCGATGTTTTCCATTATCCGGTAGACGTCCGCCAAGAGCATGCTATTACTATTCAGGCATTCTGTCATAAAAACGTCCTCCTCGGTCAACTCTAAATCCTCTATTATCCCAATCAAAATATTTCGATAAGAGAATTCCTCCCACCAATTCAAAGGATTGCTGTTTCCATCATTGCCGGAACCACTTCCACCACCATTGTAAACACTACCACCGTCTTGCGTTGGCGGATTATTATTTCCGTTAGTACTTCCCCACCCCCCGAAAATCGGACCACTGTAACAATCATCCGTGTAATAATAGACCGGAACGCACAAATTACAGTTGTTATCGCCGTTGACATTTACGCAGGGATTGTTAAAATTGAATGGGCCGTACCAATGCCTCAAACACAACCATTCTACGTGGAAAGGACAACGTTCAAAAGCTAGTCCATCTTCGTAAAATCCAAGGTAGTCGACAAGAATCGGATCCTCAGAGGCAAATAATCGGTGGTCAAACTCCACAAAGCTAAATAGCTCAATCTCAAAATTGGGGTGATGAATCCCCGAGAGTACGCTATTGTAAACCTGATCCCTGAGTATAAGCTTAAAGTCAAATACGCCTTCCCGTTCCCAAACTATGAGAACCCCTTGAGTCGCATCCGAGTCCTCACCGATTAATGGGATGAGTACCATAGAACCCAGTAGTTCTGCCTCAGACCAAACTGGGTAACCGACATCATCCACAAGCAAGGGCACAAAATTCTCGCGATCATCCTGATAATCAACTAAATACTGAATCATGTTCAGTATCGGCTCGTCCGATCGCTGAATGGCCTTTCCCGGTAATAAATTGTGATTGTTGCTAATGATATAATCGTCGCTGAAAAACCGTCTTTGTAGTTCTGTGTCGGTTTCAAAAAAGACTTTCGACCAATGGAGGGGCGTTGTGTTTACTTTGCTGGGAGAGATTGTATCCTTACTGCAAGTTGAGCAAAAGAACAATAGTGTGAAAAGAGCAATCCTTTCACAGTATTCAATGTTTATCATACTGGTTTTAGGTTTTGAGTAGTATTGCTCTCTTTCACAACAAACCTACGACTTTTGATGAGAATCCAAAATTAAATTGTTGAAAAAATTAAGAAATGATTATTTTTAACTATTAAGAATAAAAGTTTGTAAAAACTATAAAATACAAGCAAACATTACAAACACAAATTCAAATATGCAAACAACATCCCCCCTTTAGTCCCTAATCATTAAGCCCTCGGTGCGGAGGGAAATCCCATGAAAAGCAACTATTTCCTACTTTCCGACGTTATCCAATTATGTTAAGTAGGAAAAGTCCAATAATTTTATTATATTCCCGGGTCAGCGCTTTGACTCCATTTTTTAGATACAAAGTACCAAAGTTGCCCCTGGAGCAGAGACTTCTCTAGCCCTCAAATCCAAATTACCAATCGTTGCAAATTGTGCCTTCCCTCACCCCACCAGGGTAGAGCCACGGGCGCTAGTCATAAATTTAGTTCATTATAAAGTAGAATTATGCGGAAAAAGAAAGGATTTAAGATGACCACCGGCCATTTCTTCTTCAACATCAAAGCCGGACACCAGAACACGATAACGATTTCCAGACAAACCAAAGCCGAAGCCGTACGCGCGTTTAAAGATTACCAAAAGCAACGCAAAGACTGTGAATGGCTCGGCCAATGGAATGGCAAAAGTTTCGTGGACACTGACATCAACGAAGCCGCCTAGTACAAAAACTAAAACGCCAAATTGAATCGAGCCCGCCACTCCGGCGGTATTGGTAAAGCCAAAGCCGCCGGAGTACCTTCATCTTCCTCATTTTAAGGGCTCCCCCTTCGTGCGCTCCGTCCCCATCTCCTCGGAGTCCCGGCACCGTCGTGCCCCACTCCTTCCTCGCCAGTGGTGCTTTAAACCATTTGATGCCCCACTTGTTTCCTTCCGACATTAAACCACCAAAGTCCGGTTTATCTGGAGCAAAAGGCTTAACTTTAGTTCAAATGTTCCAGCAAGCCCACCCCCAGTCGCTAACTGGAATTGCCTATGATTGTTATGAATGATAAGATCGACCAGACGAATGGGGAAACGCTCCCCACGGAGTTGGATTCCGTCGCCTCCTCCCGCAAACGCGACCACATCGAGCTGGCCTTCAATTCCCAAGTCGCTAGTCGCCAACTGGACGATCGCTTCTACTACGAACCCCTACTCTCGGCTCATCCCAATCCCAAGCACTGGGAAAGCTTCGCCTTTGTTCGCAAAGCCATGCGCGTCCCCATTTGGGTATCGAGCATGACTGGTGGTACCGAACTGGCCTACACCATCAACCACAACCTGGCCCGCGCCTGCCGCGAATTTGGAATGGGCATGGGCCTCGGCTCTTGTCGGGCACTCCTCTACAGCAACGAACGCCTCGCCGATTTTGACCTTCGCCCCACCATCGGCGAAGACCTGCCCCTCTACGCCAACTTGGGCGTCGCCCAGGTCGAACAACTGCTCGAACGCGACGAATTGTGGCGAGCCCAGGAATTGGTCGACAAACTACGTGCCGACGGCCTCATCATCCACGTCAATCCCTTCCAGGAATGGCTACAACCCGAGGGCGACCACTTCAACCGTCCCCCCATCGAGATCATTCGCACCTTTCTCGCTCAAAGCAATATCCCCGTCATCGTCAAAGAGGTCGGACAGGGCATGGGACGGGAGAGCCTGCGGGCCCTGCTCCAACTGCCACTCGAAGCCGTTGACTTTGCGGCCAGTGGTGGTACCAATTTTGCCCTCCTCGAATTGTTGCGCAGCGACCCCCAACACCAACACAATTACGAGAAGTTGGCCTACATCGGTCACGGTAATGAAGATATGGTGAACCTCACCAACGAATTGCTCGTTGAACTAGGAGAGGACCGAAAATGTGGACAAATCATCATCTCCGGTGGGGTAAAAGACTTTTTAGATGGGTATTATCTGATGAATCGTTTAAATTTGTCTTCCGTCTACGGCCAAGCTTCCGGCTTTCTGAAGCACGCCCGGGGCGATTATGCCGACTTGCGCGCCTACGTGGCGGCCCAGGTCAAGGGATTGGCGCTTGCCAAAGCATTTTTGCGCATCCGCAAATAAACAGCATATGAAAAAATCAATCTCCGGTTTTTCCAAACTCTCCAAAAGCGGAAAACTTCGCTGGATGGTCGAAAACTTCTTCAAGGAGCCCGAAAACGTCATGCGGGAGCTGATGAGCTACTGGCACTCCAACGAGGAGCAGCAAAAGGTGCTCGATGGCTTTAGCGAAAATACGATCAGCAATTTTTACCTCCCCTACGGTGTGGCCCCCAATTTCTCCATCAACGGCAAGACCTATTGCGTTCCCATGGTCATCGAGGAAAGCTCCGTGGTGGCCGCCGCCTCCAGTGCTGCCAAATTTTGGATGGCCCGGGGTGGTTTCCGCGCCGAAGTACGTTCCACCACTAAGATCGGCCAATTGCACTTCAATTGGACCGGTGGCATCGCCCGATTGCGCGCCGACCTGGAGGACATCAAGAGAACCCTGCGGCTGGATGTTTCCCACATTACGGCCAATATGGAAAAACGAGGCGGAGGCGTTCGCGAGATCGAATTGCTCGACTTTTCGGATCAAGAACCCAACTACTACCAGCTCAAAGTCTCCTTCGAAACCTGTGATTCGATGGGCGCCAACTTTATCAATTCCGTACTGGAAGAGTTTGGCCGTAGTCTCCAGCGTTTTTACGCCGATTCGGGAGAGGACCTGACCATCATCATGGCCATCCTGTCCAACTACACGCCGGACTGCTTGGTACGGGCCAGCGTAGAATGCCCGATCGAAGATTTGGGCAATTTCCCCAATGGGATGGACGCCACGACCTTTGCACAAAAATTTGCCCAAGCCATTCGCATCGCTCGGATCGACTCCTTCCGAGCCACCACCCACAACAAAGGAATTTTTAACGGGATCGACGCCGTGGTCCTCGCCACGGGCAACGACTTCCGCGCCATCGAATCAGCTGGACACACCTACGCCGCTCGCGATGGCAAGTACCGCAGCCTCAGCCAGTGTGAAATCGTCGATGGGCGTTTTCGCTTCTGGCTCGACATTCCCCTCGCCGTTGGTACGGTGGGCGGACTTACCAAACTGCACCCCATTGCCCGCCGTTCTCTCGAACTCTTGGGCAATCCCAACGCTCGGGAGTTGATGATGATTATTGCCACCACCGGACTGGCCCAAAATTTTGCCGCCGTCCGGTCGCTGGTCACTACGGGTATCCAGCAAGGCCACATGAAGATGCACCTGATGAATATCCTCCACCACTTGGGAGCCAACGAAAAGGAGACCCAAGCTACGGTGGAACACTTCAGCGATCAGGTAGTGTCATTTACCGGGGTGCGGGAATATTTGGAAAAATTGCGACAGCCCAAGCAACGGACGGTTAGGCTATCTAAAAGTAGGCGTTAAATGGCGGGGTAACCCCTCATTCCGAACGTTTGATCAAACAAAGTCTTCATCGCGCAAGCCCTTTTCTTCTTGCTCGCGCTGGATTTCGGGCAGGTCCAACTCCTCTTCTGGTTCTTCCTCCTCCTCTTCTTCCTCGTAGAGTGATGCCCGATTGGGATCATAACCCATTCGGCGCAGTTCGCGTTCCATTTCGCGGTCTTCCCACTCGGGAGTCAAAACATCAGAACCGGGGAGGCCAAATACGGAAAAATAATGGATCGACAGCCCCACGCCCCAGGGTAAAAGGGGGTAAAAAAACCACGTGTCGTAGAATCCATCGGCCATGTTGAGGAAGAAGAAAAACAAACCCACCGAAATAAAAACACTGAAGTGGGAATAAAAACCTTTCTTCGCCTTAACCTTTTTCTGGGCCCTTTTATAAGCGTCTCGATACATCTGTGTTGATTGTTTTGACCTGTATGTACGGTTCAGTACTGCTAATTTTACCGCCCCATCTAGAGAAGGGAAGTAAAAGTTATTCATAATTGAAAAAAATTGCAATTTTGGAAGCCGATTATTCGACCAAGCTTCCAATCTATCAGTTCTATGAAAAACGTTCTCCTGCCTTTTTTCTTGTGTTTGGTCTGCTCTGGCTGCGGCCCCATCGATCAATTCTGGCTGAGTGGCTCCCTGCGCATCAGCTCCCGCGAACAGGTGGCCTTCCTCCACCAGCTACGAGCCCATCAACTGCCCGTATCGGAACGGACGATCGCGATCGTCAAGGACATCCTGATCCAAGAAGAGACCCCGGATTACGTACTCCGCGGCAAGACCGGCTGGGCAGTGGCCACCGAGCCCCACCTCGGCTGCTACGTCGGCTGGTTGGACCGAGCGGACGAAGCCTACATCTTTGCCCTGACGATGGACATTCGGCCGCCGGCCGATGCGGCCCTTCGCCAGACCATCGTACGACGGGTATTTCAAGAGATGGGATTGCTAGAGGGGGGCTCCAGGAGCAATTGAGCAATGTAGCGGGCCTTGCGCAAGTACGGGGCAAAGGCTGCCGGAGCGATCAGTCGTTTGTGGCGGTAAAGAAGGAGAAAGTAGTTGATTCCCTCGACGCTCCAATCGTCGTATTCGCTAAAGTAATCGCGGAAGCGAGGGGAGAGTTGGTGACGGATCATCTCCTCGTCTGGGCCCCGTAAGAGGTAGTTTTGGGAGAACTGGGGATGGTCTTTAAAGTCGATGTCCTGCATGCCGAAGAAGATGCCGATTCGGTGGAAAAAGTGTTCGGGACGCATGTTGAATTCGGGGAGGGCAAAGCGTTTGGACTGGAGGAAGAAGACGCTTTGGTGTCGGGTAACCACGGCATTACCGGCCTTGATGGTGTAGCGGTAGTCAAAAAGCTGAATGTCCATTTCCCCTTCTTCGTCGCGAAGGTGAAGAATATTGTGAATGCGCTTGCTGAAGCCCAGGCGAAAAAGACGAAAATCCCGGAGTAGCTTGATCGTACCGTACTCGTCGCGGGCTGCGTAGCTCATACCAAGCCGACTGGCTACCCGTCGCAAGTCTTCCGGTCGTTTGCGGTTGGGCCGAAAAAGATCTGCTAAGCGCTCGTCGACTTTCATTGGACCAGCTCTACTTCTTCGATGGCGTACATCAGCTTGTTGATGTCCGAATCGTTGAGTCGTAAAACACCTTTGATGATGATGGGTTCGGCAGTGTATTCGATCCCCTCTAATGCGGTTACTTCCATCACCGTTTCCGGGCCGGCCCCACCGCAGAAGAAGCACATGTTGTAGGGATAGGCCGATAGGATAAATTCGTTGTGGCTCTTGTAACCTTCAATGGGAATGATGTAGCCCCTCACTTGCACCTCCTGCCCTTCGAGGGCCTTTACTTGCTCGCTAAATACGGGTACATCTACCTTAAACCCCATGAGTTCGTCAAACTGCTTTTTGTAGGTAATCTTGGCTAGGGTTTTCCACAGACTCGGAGTAGCAGCCGTCCCCTCACCCTGAGCCACGAGAGCGGCCGAAGGAAGTGTGGCGATGAGCAAGAGCAAGAGTAGCCTATTCATGGAGTTGGTATTTTTTTAGCGGTCCTTGAGCCCCGGATAAGTAGTCCATGAGCTCCACGTATTCCTCCCGCAAATTAACACATTCCGCTACAGCTTTCCTTTAAGAAGCTGTTAAAGTATCCGAAATATCAGTTCGGGACGCTTGGAATGCAGGCAAAAGTGCCGCCAGGATACCGATGGCTATGGAGGCAAAGATCAGCTGAAATTCCTTCGGTAAGAACAGCCAGCCACTAAAAGGATATCGGTAGGCTTCCTCCAGATAAGCAGCTAGCAGGCCCATCCCACCGTGACTGAGCAAGAGCCCCAGCAGACAACCCAGCCCGGCCAGTAGGACCCCTTCGGCCAGCAGCAAGAAAAACAGGGTCCCCCGCGAAGCCCCCATCACCCGCATCAAAGCCAATTCGTAACGCCGCTCCTTAAGCGAACTGAACAAAGCGATGAAGACACTCAGCGCCGATACCAAAATGATGACGAGCGCTAGGACCCGAAGCGCCTGGGTACCCACCCCCATCATATCGTAGAGTCGATTGATTTCAATGGCGGGGGTAGCGGCTTGTAAATCCGTATTTTCGTTGATGTTGCGCTGCATGTTGAGCGCCTGATAACCATGGTTGCGAAACCGCAGTAGTAGGGAAGTAATTTCCTGATCGGGATAGTCGAGAATGGAACCCCTAATCAGCGGCGGCGCGTGGTCGTGACCCTCGTGCTCGGCGTGGTCGTGACCCTCGTGCTCGGCGTGGTCGTGACCCTCGTGCTCGGCGTGGT
>ERZ1740065.531-NODE-531-length-20691-cov-6.327147_pt1 | contig 20691 bp, 21 predicted proteins | sample MGYA00581738_ERZ1740065 | MGnify/ENA primary metagenome ERZ1740065 (study PRJEB43018, sample SAMN04849749) | marine metagenome | isolation source: floating plastic debris | place: Pacific Ocean | collected 2008-09-01 | study: EMG produced TPA metagenomics assembly...
CAGTCGCAGAGGGCCTAGGCAAGCGCGGTAACCATCCAGATCGGCGAAAGGACGTGTAAAATAGGTGCAAAATCGCCCAAAGTGAGCCCCGCTGGCGCTATCCGACGTCGCTTCTTAGGGCTTGACCTGACAATCCAGCCCCTGGCCTTTGAGGGTGCGGCACAAGGCGTCCGCCTCGGCACGGCTGGAGGTAACCGCCTGCAGGCGATAGACAACGCCGATCGCGATCTCTCCCTTTAGCACCCGGTGCTCCAGCCCCTTGAGCGCTTGCGATTGACCCTGCAATTCGCGCCATCCGGCCTCTGCGCGCGCGGGGCTGCTATACGCCGCGAGTTGGACACCCACTCCGCTAGCAGCGGCCGCAGCGGGAGCCGCTGTCGCGCCCGCCGCGCTGGGAGGTCGTTCTTGGCTCGCACCGGCTTGGGAACCCGCGTTACCGGCGCTTGCAGCGCCGCCTAGCTCGGCCGAAGCCCCCCCTCCTTCAATGGGAGGCATGTTGATATCCAGATCCGGTTCGCCTGAGCCCGCTCCGGTTGAGCTGGCGAGGCGTCCGTCAGGCGCTTGACCCTGCCCCACACCCGGAGCCACATCGCCTGTGCCTTTGAACTCCTTGCCGCCCGCGTCTTCGGGGCGTTCTTTGTAAGGGCCCTCGGGCGCTTCAATCGTGCTGCCGTCAGCCACGGGCACAGGCCCAACCCCTCTGTTTGACGCGTACCACACACCGGCCACAACAAGCAGCAGCACCGCCAGAAGAGCCGCTACAAACCCGACAAGCTGCGCGGTGTCTACGCCGCCCGCACCGATCTCCTCTTCATCCGCTTCGAGCCATGGCAGGCTGTCGTCGTCGGGGAATTCAAGCTCGGCGCCGGTGCCCGCGTCTTCTATCTCGTTGAACTCCGCCTCGATTATCACGGATGTCGCCCCTTGGTTGTGATCACGCACGGTCTTGGCTGAGACCGTGTATGGATGGCTCTACATCGATTCCACAGCTTCGACGCCCAAAACGCCCAGCCCATTGCGCAATACCTGCCCGATTGCGCGCCCGAGGAAAAGCCTTGCGCTCGATAAAGCCGAATCCTGTTCCACGATGAAGCGCTTTTGGGTGTCCTTGTTACCAGCGGTGTAAAAGGCGTGGAGGTCCGAGGCGAGATCGTAGAGGTAGAACGCGATCCGGTGCGGCTCGCGCGCTTTGGCGGCGGCTTCGATCTCTCGCGGGAATTGCGCAGCGCGCTGGATCAGCGCGATTTCGTCCTCGCCAAGCCGGTCGAGCGCCTCGGCGCTGGGCGAAAAGCCGTGCTCTTCTGAGGCCTTGCGCAAAGATCGCCGTATCCGCGCGTGCGCGTACTGAACGTAATAGACCGGGTTGTCTTTTGAAGCCTCGATGACCTTGGCGAAATCAAACTCCATCTGCGCCTCGGGTTTCCGCGTAAGCATCGTGAAACGCACCACATCCTTGCCCACTTCCTCCACCATGTCAGCGATGGTGATGAAATTACCGGAACGCTTCGACATCTTCACGGGCTCACCCGCGCGCATCAACTGCACCATCTGGACAAGTTTGACGTCAAAGGGGGTGGGGTTGCCCTCCCCTTCCGACAAAGCCGCGACCGCCGCCTTGATACGTTTGACTGTGCCGGCGTGGTCCGCCCCCCAGATGTCGATCAGCGCGTCAGCGTGTGCAGCCTTCTCCATGTGATAGGCGAGATCCGCGCCGAAATAGGTCCATTTCCCATCGGACTTCTTGATCGGGCGATCCTGATCATCGCCGTACTTTGTCGATCGAAAGAGGGGCAGTTCAACCGGTTCCCAATCCTCCGGCGGTGCCTTGCCCTTGGGCGCTTCAAGCACGCCATCAAAGATGAGATCATGCGCGCGCAGCCAAGCCTCAGCCGCGTCGGGCTTACCCGCTTCGTGCAGCGCCGCTTCCGATGCAAAGACATCGTGGTGGATACCAAGCAAAGCAAGATCGGCTTTGATCAGTTCCATCATTTGAGCGACCGCTTGCTCGCGGAAAATGATCAGCCAATCGGCCTCGTCCGCCTTCGCGTACTGATCGCCGAATTGATCAGCCAGAGCCGCGCCGACGGGCACCAGATAATCGCCCGGATAGAGGCCTTCCGGTATCGCTCCGATATCCTCGCCAAGCGCCTCGCGATATCGAAGGTGTGCCGAGCGTGCGAGCGTATCCACCTGCCCACCCGCATCGTTGATGTAATATTCGCGCGTCACACGATGGCCAGCAAATTCAAGCAGGTTCGACAGCGCATCGCCCACCACAGCGCCGCGGCAATGGCCCATATGCATTGGACCGGTCGGGTTGGCGGAGACATATTCGACGTTGACCGTGATGCCCGAGCCCATGGCGCTGCGACCGTAGGCGTCGCCCAGATCGGCGATCGCTTCCAACTCGGTCAGCCAGGCCCCAGGATCGAGACGCAGGTTGATAAAGCCGGGACCGGCGATTTCGGCGCTGGTGACCTGAGGGTGGTCTGCAAGCTTGGCTGTGATCGCTTCCGCTAAAGCGCGCGGATTGGTCTTAGCGGGCTTGGCCAGCACCATCGCCGCGTTGGTCGCCAGGTCGCCATGCGAAGGATCGCGCGGCGGTTCAACAGTCACATTCTTGAACGAAGTGTTTTCGGGCAAAGCGCCTTCGGCCACCAATTCGGTGAGAGCGGCTTCGAGCGTGCCGGAAAAGCTGGTGTAAAGGGTCTTTGGGTTTGTCATGACGAATACCTGTGCGCTCCCGCGGGTCGGGGAACCGTGTTCGATACATCGCTATTGCGTGCCGTTTTTGGCAAGGCCCAGCCTTTCGCGGGGACCAGCCGTCAATTCAAGGGAAAGCTTATCGCGTCGCGTTGTATTTGAGCTGCTCTTCAGTGAGCTGAAAGCCCACCAGCATCTCAAACCGGCTGCGCGCAATCGCGGCTTTCACTTCCGTGTCGGCCAGCGGATCAAGCGCGGCATCAATATCGCCCGCTCGTCGTTTGCGCGTGATCCGTTCGCGAATGTCTTCGGGAAGGGTCGATGCGGATCGGTCAACAAAACTGCCCGCCTTCCCGCTCGCCTCTGCACGCGCAGAACCGTCGGCAAAGCTAAGCGTTACCTCGCCCACTCGCTTGGTTACCACAGCGGTACCGCCGCGCAGAACGGTCACGAAGTAAGGCAGCGTAACCGTCCGGCTGCCACGAACATCCGCGCGCTGAGCCACAATGTCAAACGTCGCCTCGGAATAGACTTTCTCGCCCGTATCATCGCAGGTCGCGCGCAGGTTGGTCATCGTCGCGCTCATATCAAGATTGGCGTAAGTGAAGCCGCCCTCACCCTGAAAAGTCGTCACATCACCAAGGTAATCGGGAATACCAACCGTAGGGCAGGACGACAGAACAGCGGTGATGCCGACACCCTGGTTAACCACCAGCTCACCTTCGCGGGAGCACCCTGCCAACGCGGCGGCCACAGCAACGACAGGCAAAACACGGGAGCGAAACTTCATCGAAAAAACGTCCTTGAAAAGTCGGGGCCTCATCCCGGAAAGGGCTTCACGCCGCCGGAGCCATTCGGCTTGCCCTAGCGGGGGCGAGGCGAAAGCGCTAGAGGGGCACGCATGAACGCGCCCTTTCCAGACTCGACGACCGCACGGCCAGCGGACTTGCGCCCCCTAAAGCTGCTAATCGCCGCCCCGCGCGGATTTTGCGCGGGCGTCGACCGGGCGATCGAAATCGTCGAAAAGGCGCTCGAACGATACGGCGCGCCGGTCTATGTCCGACACGAAATCGTTCACAACAAATATGTCGTGGAAGGGCTTAAGGCCAAAGGCGCGATTTTTGTTAAAGAGTTGGATGAAGTGCCCGCCGACGCCCCGGTCGTTTTCAGTGCGCACGGCGTGCCCAAATCGGTCCCCGCTGAGGCGCAAAGGCGCGAGATGATCTACCTCGACGCGACATGCCCGCTTGTCTCCAAAGTTCATCGCCAAGCCGAGCGGCTGATCGAAAAGGACATGCACATCATCTTTATTGGCCATGAAGGCCACCCTGAGGTGATCGGCACGATGGGTCAGGTGAAACCGGGTCAGATGACGCTGGTTGAAAACATCGAGGATGTGGACAAGCTCCCCTTCGACAGCGACGAGCCGCTGGCATATCTCACCCAGACGACGCTGAGCGTGGATGACACACGCGAAGTGATCAACGCACTCGAATGGCGCTATCCGAACATAGTCGGTCCCAAGGCTGAGGATATCTGCTACGCGACGTCGAACCGCCAGGCGGCGGTCAAGGAGCTGGCGTCTGACTGCGATCTGGTGATTGTGGTTGGGGCGCCGAACTCTTCCAACTCGCTGCGGCTCGTCGAGGTCGCCGAACGGCTCGGCACACCGGGCCGGCTTATTCAGCGTGCCTCCGAGATTGACCCGGCCTGGCTGGACGGTGTCGATACGGTCGGGCTGACAGCGGGCGCAAGCGCGCCCGAAGTGCTGGTGCGCGAAGTGGTTGACGGCATCGCCGCGCTGCGGCCGGTGCAGGAAGAAACGATCACCCACACCGAAGAGAAAATGGTGTTCAAGCTGCCGCGTCAGCTGACCGAATAAACCCTAGAGGTTCCCGCTCTTGGCCGTCTACACTCACCTTGGGGCAGAGGAACTCGCAGAGCTGATCGCCCACTACAATGTAGGCGATCTGGTCTCGGCAAAGGGAATCGCCGAGGGAGTGTCAAACTCCAATTGGCTGATAGAGACCACAGGACCCGATGGCGCGGGTGCTCGATTTATTCTGACCATGTATGAGCGGCGTATCGAGCTTGACGATTTGCCCTATTTTCTAGGTCTTCTCGATCATCTCTCGGCGATGGGATGCCCAGTGCCACGGACCATCCACGATCGCAGCGGCGCGGCGTTTCGGATGGAACGAGACAAGGCCGTTGCGCTCATTGAGTTTCTCCCTGGCGTGTCGCCCACGCAGCCCACCGCTGCGCAGATCCGAAACTTGGGAGAAGTTCTCGCGCGGATGCATTTGGCCAGTAAGGACTTCGCGCTCACCCGGGCCAACACAATGGGCTTTATCGACAATTACGCCGTTCTGCAGGCGTGTGGCGAGCACGGATTGGCCGCGATCCACCCGGATCTGCCTGCGATACTTGCCCCGGCGCGCAACGCGGCTGCGCTCAACCTGGACGCCCTGCCCATTGCGCAAATTCACGCGGACCTTTTCCCCGACAACGTGCTGATGCTGGGGCGCGAGGTCACCGGCCTTATCGATTTCTACTTCGCTTGCACCGGTCCAATGGCGCTTGATCTGGCGGTGACACACGCCGCGTGGTGCTTCGATGCAAACAACGCGTATCGCGCCGAGCTCGGATCGGCGTTGGTGGCTGGCTATGAAAGCGTTCGGACGCTTACGCCGGACGAACGCGAGCTGTTACCCGCTATTGCTCAAGGGGCCGCTTTGCGCTTTGTCGCGAGCCGCGCCGAAGACTGGCTGGATACCCCAGACGACGCGCTGGTCACAAAGAAGGACCCGATGCAGTTCGCCCAGCGTTGGGAATTCTATCGAAAATCTGGCAGCCAACTGTTTTCCTGAAGGCTTCGACACGGCAAAGACGCGGACATGAAGAGGCCCATGAAGACAGTGGCAATTTTTACCGATGGGGCGTGCAAGGGCAATCCCGGCCCTGGTGGCTGGGGCGTCCTCTTGCGCATGGGAGCGCATGAGAAAGAGATATCCGGTGGTGAAGCGGAGACCACAAACAACCGGATGGAAATGACCGCCATCATCCGAGGGCTTTCCGCCCTTACGGAACCGTGCCGGGTTGAGCTCTACTCGGATAGCAAATACGTCCTCGACGGAATCACAAAATGGGTCGAGGGCTGGAAAAGACGCGGATGGGTCACCGCCAGCAAGAAGCCTGTGCGAAACGCTGATCTGTGGCACAAGCTGATCGACGTTTCGGGTCGCCACGATGTCTCATGGCACTGGGTCAAAGGGCATTCCGGTCATCCGGAAAACGAACGAGTTGACAAGCTGGCCAGCGACGAAGCCGAGCGTGCCGCATCCACACCAACAAGCTAAGTCAATCGGGCGCGTCTCGCGAGAGACACGCCCGATTGATAAGGTTCTAAAGCGGATCGCTTAGGTGTTGTCTTCGGTCGGTGCGTCCGGACCATTCTTCTTGATCGAGGCGATCGCGTTTTCGGCGCTCGACTTCGAAGAATAGCCTTGCGTCGAGAACATCACCTCAGAGTTATAGCTGAAGCGCACGCGGAACTCGCCCGCCTTGTCCTTATAGATTTCAAACTTATGAGCCATGGTCTGTCCCCTCCATTGAATTGGCATGACATGCGGCACCTTAGCGATTTGTTAGCCCTTGGCTAGCCAGCTTGAATCGACTTTGCCCCATGATAACGCGAAGGGGTGTAGGCCTGCCGATCAATCGCCTGGGTCATCGCGTCCGCGCTTAGGTCAAGCATGATCTGAGCGCCCAGGCGCGCAGCGGCTGGGGACGTCTGAATGCCAAAGCCACCCTGGCCCGCAAACCAGACAAATCGATCAACCTCTGGGTCGGGGCCGTAGACCGGCAAACGGTCGGGCGCGAAGCTTCTGAGGCCAGCCCAGCGGCGCTCAACCGCTTCAATGCGCCAGTCGGTCACCGCCTGAAACCGGTCGATCGCGAGCGCAACGTCGATCTCTTCAGGTGCCGCGTCGCACGGCGTTGTCGGGATCTCGTCGTGCGGGCTGAGCCAAAGGCGGCCATTGTCCGGCTTGAAGTAGAATCCGCCGTTTATGTCGAGGACGAGCGGCAAATCGTCCGGCGCGGCGGGAGCCACTCGCAACTGCGCGACAGTGCGACGCAGCGGGGTGATACCAAGCGGCTGTGCGCCCGCCAGTTTCGCGCAGCTGTCCGCCCAGGCTCCAGCCGCGTTGACCACCTTGGCCGCGCGATAGGTCTGGCCGGTTTCGCATGTGATCCGCCATCCGCCCTCTTCGCGCTCAAGCCGTGCGACGCGCGCCCGGCAGACAAGGTCCGCGCCGGACTGCTTTAAAGCTCTGAGATAGTGCTGGTGCAGACCGGCGACATCAATGTCCGCGCAAGCCGGTTCCCAAATCGCGTCGCACCATTCCTTGCGCGTGTGAGGCACTCGCGCAGTGAGTTCCTTGCGATCCAGCCGCTCGATCGTCACGCCTGTCCCGTCAAAGGTTTTGACGAAGTCATCCATCTTCGCCCTGTCGCCCGCTTGCCCGATGTAGAGCCCGCCTCGCGGTCGCAGAAATCCGTGATCCCGCAGATATGCCCCAGACGGCAGCGTCAGCGGAACAACACCAGGCCCACCATAACCCTCTTCCCAAAACGACGCTGAGCGGCCCGTCGAGTGATAGCCTGGAGTGTCCTCGGCCTCGATCACCAGCACACTGGCGTAAGGCGAAAGTTCGGCCGCCAGACTTGCGCCTGCCATTCCCGCCCCGATGACGGCAAAGTCATAGAGCGCGTGACTGGTCATCGAGCTGGCGCCACCCGGTCGAGGAAATCGGCAATCGCTCCCATCGCGAGATCGCGCACAGCGTCGACTTCGCGCAGAATCTCATGATGAGCCTCAGCGCCGAACTCAACCAGCTCGCTTTGCGGCAACCGTTCGGCGGCGCGAACATTCGCGCTGTGGCTCACCAGCTTATCGATCCGGGTGGACAAGACAAGAACGGGCCGATCCACTTGTTCCATCGCGCCAGGCTCTTCAAGCACGCGCAAGGATGCGTAGCCACGTTCAACCCAACGCCAGCTTGCCGGGCCCATGGCGAGTTCAGGCCGCGTATCGCGCCAGAACTGTTCATCGCCGTACCGTTCCGGATCATGAGTCAAAAGGCTCTTGCGCGCCTCGGGAAGTTCTCCGGGCTTCTCGCTCCACTTCCAGGCCGGGCGCGTTGGATCACCCAAAGCTGCCATCATGGCAGCAACACCTTGCAACACGAACAGCGGCAAGGGCGGCGTTTGAAACCCCAGCATTGGCGCCGAAAGAACAACCGCGTCGGGCGCGACACGCCCTTCGACAAGCGCACGGGTAACAAGATGTCCGCCCATGGAATGTCCGACAAGAATGTGCGGGCCCGGAACCTCTTCGATCCAGCCCGCCCAAAGGTGAGCCAGATCATCGATCCAGATCGCGAAGTCTTCAATATGGCCGGTGAGCGGATCCTTGCCTAGGCGACCGCTGCCTGCCTGTCCCCGCCAATCCGACGCGGTAACCCGCCAGCCCGCGCGGTGCCATTCCTCTAGGCTCTCAATATACTTCTCATAATGATCACCGCGTCCAGGAAAGAACAGGATAGAACCGCGCGCGTCTCCCGCATCCGCGTGCGATGCCCCGGGCCAGTCAATCCGGCGCACGCGATGGCCGTCGGCCAGTGTCCAAACGCTTTCGGTTGCGTCCGCAGGAATAGCGCGGCGAGTGATCGGCCGGTCCACAAGCTGGGCGTCGCGTTCGTTGCTAATTTCGTCACTCCGGCCTTGGTTACTTTTTAGTAAGCACTCGTCTGTAGCACCGCGTTCAAGGCGGGCTAACTCGCGCAATTTGCGCTGGAAAGCCCAGATCTCTGGGGCGACACGATCATGGAATATGTCAAATACGGATTGCTGGTTGCCTTGGCAATCGCGCTCGTTTTCGCCGCGATCAGCGATATTCGTCACCGCCGTATTGAGAATTGGGTAAACGCCGCGATTGCGTTGTCGGCGCCTGTGTTTTGGTGGGCGAGCGGGCTTGCGCTGTGGCCCGACATGGCCATGCAGTTCGGCTTTGCTTTGCTGATCTGTGTCCCTTTGGTCACGCTGTGGGGCATCGGACAGTCTCTTGGCATCGTTGTGCTGGGTGGCGGGGATGTCAAATTCCTCGGCGCGCTGGCGCTTTGGTTAACCCCGCTGGCCTTTCTCGACCTGCTGCTTGTCATGGCTTTCGTCGGCGGCGCCATCGCTGTCGGGTTCATCGTGCGCCGAGTCGTCTGGAAGCCCAAGACTCCCGGAACCGTGCCGTATGGCGTCGCCATCGCGGCGGGAGCGTTGTGGGTTCTTGGCTGGACGCACTTGCCCGAGGCGGCCCCCGCGGCCGGTCTGCAGAGAACACGATATAAACCAGTTCGACCGAATGCGTAGAAACAATACCCGCCCGTTATTCATTTTGGGCCGAACACGAGGGGGCTTGATAAGCCATGGATAGGAAAAAACTGGTTCTGCTGCTTGGTGCGCTGATTATCGCGGTCGGTACCGCTTTCGCCGCCAGAAGCCTGTTTCTGGGCAGCTCCGCTCCACAAGCGGAAGCCGCTCCGGCCGAACCGCTTGGCCCGAAAGTCTTAGTCGCCAACCGCGCTCTGCCCGCTGGTACGATCATCACCGCGGATGCGATGGGCTTCCAGCAATGGCCGGAAGAGCTTGTTCAGGATGTTTATTATCTTGAAGGCAACGCGCAGCTCGACACGCTGCTTGGGACAGTCGTTCGTTTCCCGATCACCGCAGGGGAGCCTGTAACGCAAGGTTCGTTAGTGAGCCCGGGCGACCGCGGCTTCTTGGCGGCCGCTCTTGGACCGGGCATGCGCGCGGTCACCGTGCCGGTGTCGGCGCGCACGGGCGTGGCTGGCTTCGTTTTCCCTGGCGACCGTGTCGACCTGGTCCTCACCCAGACCGTTGAAGGCGAGGGCCGCCCGCTGCGGACCGCTGAGACCGTGCTGCGCAACCTGCGCGTTTTGGCGACGGACCAGCAAACCGAAAAGACCAAGGACCCTGAAACGGACAAAACCGTTGTTCGGACTTTCCGCACCGTCACCATCGAAGTGACGCCGAAACTGGCGGAGAAAGTCTCGGTCGCGCAAACAATCGGCACGCTGAGCTTGGTTCTGCGCTCTATCGCTGACAACCAGGCGGAACTTGAGCGCGCTATCGCTTCAGGCGAGATTGATATTCCTGACGGCGCGACTGCCGAAGAAGAAGAGCGTATTTTGCGCACCGCAATGGGCATGCCTGTCGACAAGGGCACGACCTTTCAGACGGGCGGAGATGTGTCGCGCTTCCAGCGCAAGACTCTCCCCGAGGAAGAGGCGGCCGCTCGCCGCCGCCGTGAGGAAGCCAAACGCGCCGCCGAGCTCGCGCAGCAGCGTGCGCGCGCCGCTGCCAGAGCCTCAGGCCGAAACCTCTCGGGCGGTCAGGCCGGTCCGGTGGTTCGCGTGATCCGCGGCAATCAGGCTTCCGAAGTCCCGGCTGGCGCTTCAGGCGATCCGGAAGATCTGATCACCTCCGCCAACGGGCTGCTCAGCTCTCAAGCCAATGGGCTTCGCAGCGCCGGCAAGACTGTTCCAGCCGCCAGCGCGACGCTGATAAAATAAGAAGGGCGAGGCGATCATGGCACTGACAATTCACAGCCGCATCGACGGTCAGAACACCGCAATTGCGGACAGAGGGGAACCCATCAGGGGGCGTAAGATGACACGCAAATCACAGTTTCGGATGCTGCTTGCCAGCCTCGCGCTGGTGCCACTCGCGGCCACGGCCACGACCAGTGCAACCGCACAGCAAGTCGTCAGTCCGTCGCAGGACATCGTCCTGTCGATCGGCCGCGGCGAGCTCGTAAGCGTGCCTGGTACGATGAGCGATGTGTTCGTTTCAAACGACGCCGTCGCGGACGTTCAGATCAAATCGCAGCGTCAGCTCTATGTCTTCGCCCGTGCAGGCGGGGAAACCACGATCTACGCGAGCAACAAGGCCGGTGACATAATCTGGTCAGCGAATGTGCGTGTTGGGAACAACATTGACAGCATCGATCAGATGCTGGCGCTCGCTATGCCGCAAGCCAAGGTCAATGTCGCAACGATGGGCACCAACACGGTGCTGCTGACTGGTACCGTCGCCGCGCCTGAAGACGCGGCGGAAGCCGAGCGTCTGGTGCAGGCTTTTCTGGGCGAGGAAGCGAACGTGATCACGCGTCTCAAAACCGCCACGCCGCTGCAGGTCAATCTGCAGGTCAAGTTCGCCGAAGTCAGCCGCAGCCTTGTGCGCAGCATTGGCGGAAATTTGAGCACCTTTGATGCCGGCACAAGCGGTTTCCGCGGAGGGATTGGTACGGGGCGCAACTTTACAAATGGCGAAGTGAATTTCGGTGGCCCGCTTGCAACAGGTAATGGCGTTGTGCAGCCAGCGTTGACAAATATCGTGCGACCGGTGTTGCTTCCCGATGGGACCCAAGCTGTCGATCCAGCAACCGGCGCTCTTCTGTTCGAAAACCTTCCCGACATTGATGGGACCGCAGTCAATAGCGCAGGCAACACCACGCTCTCGGGACTTGGTTCGCTGTTTGGCGTCGACGTCGTTGGCGCGATCGATATCGCCGAGACACTGGGCCTCATCACCACACTTTCGCAGCCCAACCTGACGGCCCTTTCGGGTGAGACGGCTACGTTCCTCGCGGGCGGCGAATTCCCGATCCCGGTTAGCCAGGGTCTCGGCAACGTTTCGATCCAGTATCGCAATTTCGGCGTGCAGCTGGCCTACACGCCAACCGTGTTGGCCAACGGACGTATCTCGCTTCGCGTTCGTCCGGAAGTTTCCGAGCTTTCGAGCCAGGGCGCGATCACTCTGAACGGCTTTCAGGTCCCTGCCCTGACAACTCGTCGTACAGAAACGACCGTGGAACTGGGATCGGGCCAGAGCTTTATGATCGCGGGGCTTATGAGCAACAACTCGCAAAACGCGATCGACAAGGCGCCGGGCCTCGGTGATCTGCCGATCCTTGGCAACCTGTTCCGGTCGCGTCAGTTCAACCGCGGCGAGACCGAGCTGGTGATCATTGTCACCCCTTATCTGGTCAGCCCGGTGAACGCACGAGACATCAAACTGCCGACCGACGGCTTCCACACCGCCAACGAATTCCAGCAGCTGCTGGGCTTCCAGGAGCAGGATGGTGTGTCGGGTGAACAGCGCCCGGGTCCGGTGGCCGCGCAGCCCGAGGCCCCGACGCCTGATATTAGCAGCGTCGACCCATCGGCGACGATTCCCGGTTCCTCGTCAAGCTCAACCCGCAAGGCGAAGAAAAAACCGAGCAAGAAAACCAACACCGCCGAAGCCGCAACTCCCGGCTTTAGCCTCTAAGACACGACCGACGGAAAACAGGTGATGACGATGCAAAACGCAAAGCATAGCAAATTCAAGTCGGCTGGTAGGCTGGCCATCGCGGCCGCTCTTGGGCTTGCGCTCGCCGGATGCGGCGGAATGGCGACCAACACCTCGCTCTACAGTTCCAAGCAAGCTGTGGTCGAACGGCAGAACTTCAGCCTCGACGTTGAAACAATCTCCAACGGCCTTCCAGTGTCCGAACAGGTCCGCCTCAACGGCTGGTTCGAAGCGATGGACGTAGGCTATGGCGACCGCATCTCGATCGAAGATCCAGGCGCAAACCCCGCAGTGACCAGCGCGATTAACGAACTCGCCGGACGCTATGGCCTGATCGTCACTGAAACAGCCCCGACCACACCCGGATTTCTCAAGCCGGGTGAAGCGCGGGTTGTGATCACGCGATCAACAGCGGAAGTGCCGGGTTGCCCCGACTGGTCAAAGCAGTCGGACATGAACTATCTCAACGCAACCAGCCCCGGCTATGGCTGCGCTGTAAACAGCAATCTGGCGGCGATGGTCGCTAATCCTGAAGACCTGCTTGAAGGGCAGTCGGGTAGTGGTGAAACCATCATCGCAACGGGCACCAAAGCTATCCAGACACTCCGCGATGCAGACCCGACGGGAGCGGCTGGTCTTGGCAACGCAAGTGGAGGAAACGGACAATGAACGCGCCCTGGAAATCGGGTCTCCCCGGCAATCGCGATCCTTTTGCGGCCTACATCTGCGACGACAGCGCGCTGGATGTGCTGCGCCCTGTCGTGATCGAAATGGGTTGGCAGCCTGAAAAGTGCAACAAGGGTGGCCTGCGCAACGCGATCCAGTCGCTCTCCGTAAGCGCTAGCCCGGCAATCCTGCTGGTCGACCTGTCGGAAAGCGGCGATCCGTTGAACGACATCAACGCGCTTGCGGAGGTTTGCGAGCCCGGCACGGTTGTGATTGCGATCGGCCAGGTCAACGATGTCCGTCTCTATCGCGACCTGCTTGCGAGCGGCATTCACGACTACCTGCTTAAGCCGCTTTCGGCCCAAGCGGTGCATGATTCGCTCAACCAAGCGCTTGCGGTCTTCACCGCGCCCAAGGCGGGGGATGATGGCGTGGTCAAGCGGCACATCTCCACCGCAGTGGTCGGAACGCGCGGCGGCGTGGGTGCCTCTACGCTGGCGACTTCGCTCGCCTGGCTGTTCAGCGCGGAGCACAATTCGCCGACCGCGCTGCTCGATTTGGACGTCCACTTCGGCACGGGTGCTCTCGCGCTCGATCTGGAGCCGGGTCGCGGCCTGACTGACGCGATCGACAATCCCAGCCGTATTGACGGGCTGTTCATCGAACGCGCCATGATCCGCGCCAACGACAACCTTTCGATCCTGTCAGCCGAAGCGCCTATCAACCAGCCGCTTATGACCGATGGTTCGGCCTTTGTGCAGCTGGAAGAGGAGTTCCGGCAGGCTTTCGAGATGACGCTGATCGACATGCCTCGCAATATGCTGATCAACTTTCCGCAATTGCTGGCCGATGTGAATCTGGTGCTCCTTACGTGCGAACTCACGCTCGCCTCGGCGCGCGACACGATCCGTATCCTGTCATGGCTCAAGGCCAACGCGCCGCACGCGCACCCGATGATCATCGCCAACAAGGTCCAGTCGGGTGTTGCGGAAATCAGCAAAGCCGATTTCGAGGCCTCGATTGAGCGCCGGATCGACTTTGCGATCCCCTATGACGTCAAGGCGGCTTCAAACGCGGCCAAGCTTGGCCAAGTGTTCGTCGATGCGAACCGTTCGAGCAAGGCAACAGCGGCGATCAAACAGGTAGCGGTGCGCATCATGGGCGCCACCGAAGAAGATCTGGAAGGCGCCGCACTCAACGATGAGAAGAAGTCGCTGCTTGGTGGCTTTGATCTCAAAGGCTTGCTCGCCAAGAAAGACAAGGAACCCGAAGCGGCCGAGTAAAGCAAGCGACCAGATGTCGCCCGGTGCGTGATCGCGCGGGGCTCTCTGGTCCTCGCTTTGCACTCCGCCTCAGCCAACGCAGACGACGAACCAGGACGCACATTCGATGGACATTATCCAGACCCTGCTCATCACACTGGTGATCTTTGGCGTGCTTGTCGGAGTGTATTACTTCGTCGCCAACTCGGGCGTCGCGACCGCGCAAAAGCGTCGCCTTCAGGCGCTGCGCTTCCGCCACTCGGACAGCACCGATGCGAAGGTGGAGTCGCAATTCAAAAAGGCGATTGCCGCGCGCAAGCCCAAGACCTTCAAGGTTGCCGGTTCGGGCTCGCAACTGGACGCGCTGGCGATGCGCCTCGATCGCACGGGGCGGGACTTCACGGTCTCGCAATACATCTACGCATCGATCGGCCTCGCATTGGCCGTGGCTGTTGTGATCTACATCCAGTCGGGCGCGCTGCTTTTGTCGCTCGGTATCGGCCTGCTTGTTGGCGCCGGTATCCCTCACTTTGCGATCGGTATTATGATCAGCAAGCGGACAAAACAGTTCAACGCCAAGTTTCCCGACGGGATTGAATTGCTTGTCCGCGGCCTTCGCTCAGGCTTGCCGGTGACCGAGACGCTGGGCGTTGTGGCGCAGGAGGTGCCAGGCCCGGTGGGCATCGAATTCAAAGGGATCGTTGAGCGGATCAAGATCGGTAAGACGATGGAGGATTCCCTTCAGGAGACCGCGGACCGCCTTGGCATTCCGGAATTCAACTTCTTCTGCATCACTTTGGCGATCCAGCGCGAGACGGGTGGTAACCTGGCAGAGACGCTTTCCAACCTCGCCGACGTGCTGCGCAAACGCGCGCAGATGAAGCTCAAGATCAAGGCGATGAGTTCGGAATCGAAAGCTTCGGCCTACATCGTTGGGTCGCTGCCCTTCATCGTGTTCGGCCTGATCTACTGGATCAATCCCAGCTATCTTGGGACCTTTTTCACCGATGACCGCCTGATCGTTACCGGGCTTGGCGGACTGGTTTGGATGAGCATTGGTGTGGCCATCATGGCCAAGATGGTCAGCTTTGAGATCTGACGGGGGCACGCAAGCGACATGATTATCGATCAACCCGCCGGTCCAACACTGCTTGGCTTTGACGTTGTCTTTGTGGGCACCGTCATGGCCGGTCTTGCCGCTCTCGCGATTCTGTTCGCGATCTACACGGCCCTTACGATCAAGGACCCCATGGCCAAGCGCGTCAAAGCGCTGAACGAGCGCCGCGAGGAGCTCAAGGCCGGGATCGTGACATCGGGCGCGAAGAAGCGCGCCAGCCTCGCGCGCAAGTCCGATGCGACCAACGCGGTCAAGGATCAGCTCGGGCGGCTCAACGTTCTGCAGCAAAGCCAGATCGAAGAGGTCCAGCAAAAGCTCGCCCACGCGGGCTATCGCAACAAGGAACTTGCGGTCATCATCATCGGCCTGCGGGCGATCGGTCCCATCGTGCTCGGTCTGCTTGGCTTCCTCTTTATCTATGTCATCGACTACTTCCCCGATTGGGGTCCGATGACGCGGCTTGGTGCGGTCAGCGTTATGCTTTTCGCGGGCTATAAGGGCCCCGAACTCTACCTTTCAAACAAGTCGTCCAAGCGGACCAAAGAGATCCAGAAGGGCCTGCCCGACGCGCTCGATCTTCTCGTTATCTGCGCCGAAGCTGGTCTTACCGTTGACGCCGCGTTCAACCGGGTCGCCAAGGAACTGGGCCGCGCGTATCCCGAACTGGGCGACGAATTCGCGCTCACCGCGATTGAGCTGTCCTTCCTCTCCGAGCGCAAGATGGCGTTCGACAACCTCGCCTACCGCGTCGACCTCGAAGCGGTGAAGGGCGTGGTCACCACAATGATCCAGACCGAACGCTACGGTACGCCGCTGGCTTCGTCCTTGCGCGTGCTCTCCGCCGAGTTCCGCAACGAGCGTATGATGCGCGCCGAAGAGAAGGCCGCGCGTCTTCCCGCGATCATGACCGTGCCGCTGATCTTGTTCATCCTGCCGGTCCTGTTCATCGTCATTCTCGGACCCGCAGCCTGTTCGATCAACGACGCTCTGATCGAGTGATCGCGAACACCTTGTGAAACCATCCAAGCGGCTCGCAAGGCACACCACCTTGCGGGCCGTTTGCGTTCAGGAGCCCGCCTTGGCGAGTTCGTCGACCCGGGTCCGCACCCGTTCAAGCATCGCGCGAAGGCGGCGCTCTTCGGCCTCGCTAAAGCCTTGCAACAATTCGCGTTCGGTCGCCAGCGCCAGGGGCAGGACCTCCTGATGGATTGCCTCGCCCTCGGGCGTCAGCACCATGATATGCGAGCGTCCATCCGCCGCGTTCGGAGCCCGTGCGATCAGCCCGCGATCTTCCAGCGTCTTGCACGCCCGATTGATCGCCACTTTATCGATCAAGGTCGCCTCAGTCAGCGCGCGCTGGGTCATCCCTTCGCCCTCGCCGAGGCCTGAAACATCACCCAGCACCGCCATCACCCGCCATTCCGGAATCTTGAGCGCAAACCGCTTGCGATAACGCTCCGCGATCAGCGCGCTCACCGCGTTGGATGCGACCGAAAGCTGATAAGGCAGAAACTGCGCCAGCTGCCCCGCCTCATCGGCGAGATCACTCTCGGCACAAACGGTAGGGTCCAAAGCGCGGCTCATGAAAGTGGTTACTAATGAAACCACACGCTTTGGCAAGACACCCCGCCCACCGGACTCACCCCTTTAGGGCTTACTCCTACATCCGCGCCGGCCACCAGGGGTAGAAGTCGGGCATATCCGCGCTCACTTTGCCCGGATAGCGCGGCTCGCGCTTTTCGAGGAAGCTGGCAATTCCCTCTTGCGCGTCCGCCCCGCGCGACAGACGATAGATCGCGCGGCTGTCGATCTTGTGCGCCTCCATCGGGTGGTCCGCGCTCATCAAGCGCCACATCATCGCCCGCGTCATGGCCACCGACACAGCGCTTGTGTTGTGCGCAATCTCGCGCGCGATCTCACGCGCGGCGCTCATCAACAGGCCGGGCTCATGGATCGAGCGCACCAAGCCACCCGCTTTCGCTTCCTCGGCGTCAAACACCCTTCCCGAATAGCACCATTCGAGCGCCTGGCTGATCCCGACAAGGCGCGGCAGGAACCAGCTCGAAGCCGCTTCGGGGACGATCCCGCGCCGCGCAAAGACAAACCCATAGCGCGCGGTCGCGCTGGCGAGGCGGATGTCCATCGCCAGCTGCATCGTCGCCCCCACACCGACCGCGACACCGTTGCACGCGCTGATCAGCGGCTTTGTGCTCTCAAACAGGCGCAGCGTCAGGAGGCCACCGCCATCGCGCACGCGTTCATCGGCAAGGTCATCAACTTTCTCGGGGTCCGAGAAGACGTGCCCGCCCCCCTCCGGCGTCAGATCGGCGCCCGCGCAAAAGGCGCGCTCGCCCGCCCCTGTGAAGATCACCGCGCGCACGCCATCCTCGGCGTCGATATCGTCCATCGCGGCGATGATCTCCGCGCCCATCGTGCGGGTGTACGCGTTCATCTTTTCCGGACGGGTGAGCGTGATGGTGGCAATGCCATCCGCCTTTTCCACCGCGATCTGCGTGTAACCGGTCATGCGAATCCTCTCCTTGTCGCTCTTGAGCCCAGAGTTCGCACATTTGCCCCAATCGCCGCAATTGGCACTTCAAGTGGGGGCCGTTTCTACCGCAAGGACAAGCCGGGCCAAGCCCGATCAGCGTCCCCGTGTAGGAGACACAGGTTACACAGTCTAAGAGCGCAAACCGGACTTTGGCCATCCAATCCGTTTGACCTTCAAAGAAAGCGTCAGCCCTACCCCACACCTCGGCATCAGGCCGTCGCCCGCGGGCGTATGGGGTCTCACAGTATCGCGGCGGTCTCAAGGAGCGGGAGTAGCGCGCAAAGGGCGGGTAGAAAAATGGTTTCAAGATGAGCCGGAACCATCGCATCCGTCCGGATCAGATCATCACACTATCCAAGGGCCAGACTTGTCGCTTTCGTCTGGTCAATTGACGCATCGCCTTTGATCGATACAAAGCCCTTATTGGTTGTCGGGGACGGGGCGTACAAATGTTTGATGAAACGACTTTATCGGCGCTGAAATACGCCGGGATTTTCATCACCGCGCTCGCCAGCGTCTGGGCTCTGGTCACGCAGACAACGCGGATCGACGATCATGGGAAGAAGCGCCTCACGCGCGCGGGCTGGGGCTCCATCGCGATCACGCTCACCGCCGCCGGCCTGACCGCGACCGCGTTCTGGCTGGATTCCGACTTGCAGCGCAAAGCCAGTGTCGCGAAGTCCGAGGCGCAATCGGAACAAGACCGCATGATTGAGCGCGCCGCCTATCCTATCGGCGAGCTCAACGCGACGGTGGTCTTCGCGCTTAAGCCCGACGTGCCGGCGCTGGAGCCTGTGTTTAGCCGCTATGAAGAGTTTGGCCGTCGGCTGGTGGCCGATCCCGCCATCATCGAAGACTATCCCGGCGCGTATATCTCCTTAAAGGCGATCTCTGCCGATGGGCAAGAGACCCCCAAATCCTTCACCTTCTATCCCTGGAGCGAGCTCGCGCCCGGCGAGGAGGCGGACCCCGAACTGCATTACCTGCTGTTTGAAACCGGGGCCCAGCTCGCTGCAAGCCTCAGCGCCCAAAGCGTCGAGGCGCTCAAGGCCGATCTGGCCACGCGCGATCGAGCGAGGATCGGCTATTTCGGCCAAGGGGGCGACTACGCCTTCGACCTGTCGCGCGACACCTCGCAAGATGAATCCACCGTCACTTACGATATCGACACCGGGTTGGTCAGCCTGTGGATCAACGGGTCGGCGCGCGAACGCTGGACCCGGTTGAGCGGCGAAGTGGGCGCAGTGCCCGAACTGGAACGCTCGCGCGTGTTTTCGGCGGTGGATGTCGGCTCGGTCCCGGATCTGGATGGCGATTTTCCGACGCTGGAGGCCGGGCGCAAAGCGCTGACCATGGACACGCTCTTTTTGAGTTTTGCCGGAAAGAACTACCACCTCTTCGGCTTCGAAGCGGTTGAGACGTCGACGGGCCGAAAGGTTTGGATTTCCAAACCGGTTGGGGAAACGCTGGAGGATTGAAGAGCCGTCGGCCGGGCAATGTGTCGGCCAGCGACCTCGCAGCCAACGCTGTGATCAATCAGCGCCCAACCTCCCATGTAAGCCGGTCGAACACAAAGTCGCCCGTTGAGCAGGACAGTTTGAGATCAAAATCCGCGCCAAGATCGGCGGCAACGTCGATGTTGCGCTCACCAATCACGATACGGCTTGCGCCGCCCTGCGCATAGGCCACCGTAAAATCGAGGACCTTGCCGAGCGCCAGCGTCCCAATCGGCGCGGTTTCGCTGTCGCCGTCCTTCCACAGCTCGGCGGTGACCAGCGCGCCCTCGGCCTCAGCGCTCACCGCCTTCAGCCGGATCGCCATGGCGGTACCGGTTTGCGGATTTTGCAGGCGGATAACCGCCGTCGGACGATAGTTTGCATCGCTTCGAAACAGCACCGGTTTCACCCGGCCGCGCAAGGTAAAGCGCGACGCCTGAACCGGAATTGCAAACTCGGAAAAACGCCCACTTGCGGTGTCGCAGCCGTAACTCGATGTCCGGCTCTGCGCGCTTGAGGGAGGAACAGCCAGCAGCGCAATGGCGGCCAGGGTGAGCGTTGTCGCGATGGATTTGGTCATCAATGGTGCCTTCTTAGAGCCGGTCTTGGGGTCTTACCCTTGCCGCTTCGCTCGCCTACCACAGGCACGGCGCATCGACGAGGGAACAAAACCGCAAAGCCCGGCGCCGGGCGCTTGGATGAGTCAGCGGCGCGTGAACCCGGGGGCGGATCAGACCGGTGGGGCGTCCATCGCCCGATCGGGTGATTGGGATGGCGGTGGCTCGGGTGAACCCAGTAAATAGCTGACCGTCGTCTGGTAGCTGCCGCGCGCAGGGTTGCCTTGCACGTCGCGCGCTGGGTGAAACTTGGCGAAGCGGGTCATGCTGGTGCACGCCGCCTGGTCGAGGATCGGGTGGCCGCTCGAACGGATCACCATGCAGCTCGACACAAGGCCCGTCGGGTCAACTCCGACGCGAACGCCCACGCGTCCCTCAAGCCCTTGCCGCAAAGCTTCGGCGGGGTAAGCGCGCGCCACCTGGCCAGCCCATTGATTGAGCTCCTTCGGAACGGCGCCGCGCGCAAGCGATGGCGCGAGATCGGGAGCCGGGGTCGGGGGCGCCTGAGTCTGCCCGTGGGCGGGCAGGGTTGCCAGCGCCAGGGTTCCGGCCATTCCTGTCGTCAAAACCTGTCGCATTACCCTTTCAAACCCTCCTTGATAAGCGTGAACCTGTGGCAGCAACTTGGGCGAAAAGCTCACATATTTCCGCTGCTTGCACAATCAGAAACCACGCCTTGACCAGGGTGTGCTGCAAAAAGGCGCAGGGGGTGCGCCTTGAAGACGTAGCATCCGGGCGATAGCCTAGAAGCAATCGGCAGGAGGAGTGGAGCATGAACACGAAACGAGTGTGGATAGCGGCTGGGGGAGGGGAGAGAAGAGAAAAAGAGGGACCAGCAAAGAGGGGAAGA
>ERZ1740065.533-NODE-533-length-20646-cov-4.032587_pt1 | contig 20646 bp, 25 predicted proteins | sample MGYA00581738_ERZ1740065 | MGnify/ENA primary metagenome ERZ1740065 (study PRJEB43018, sample SAMN04849749) | marine metagenome | isolation source: floating plastic debris | place: Pacific Ocean | collected 2008-09-01 | study: EMG produced TPA metagenomics assembly...
CTATACAGAGTTTTTTACAACAGAAAATAGAAATTAACATCTCTCAGTATCAAGAACTCGATTAACTAGATATCAATTTACTATATCATCATTAAACTCAAATACTAAGTGCATACCGTAGATAACATAAATTTTTTCATAGCTGTGTTTTTATAAAGTACCCCAAAATTTGTTCCAAACTACCTTTGGGATGTGGAATAGAGCAATAATTCCATTCCTTTGAAGCAAACAAATTAGAGACATCTTTTCAAAATTCAAATTTTTTGTAACAAATTTCGATATGTGTCGTCTTGAGGGTAAGAGGTCTAAAAAAACCAAACAACTGAAACATTGACCATGCAACAAAGCGAGTTTTTGAAAATAGTAATGCCTTTTAAGGATAAACTATACCGTATGGCCAAGCGATTGTTGGTTTCAAAAGAAGAGGCAGAGGACGCTACGCAGGAAGTATTGTTGCGCCTCTGGTCGAAAAACGAAAGTATGGACCGCTATAAAAATGTGGAAGCGTTCGCAATGACCATGACCAAGAACCTCTGTTTGGACCGATTGAAGTCGAAACAAGCCAGCAATTTGAAGCTGGTACACAGCAACTATCAAGACGAGAGTCGTTCGTTGCAAAAACAGATTGAGGCAGAAGACAGTGTACGGCTGATGGAGAAAATCATGGAAGGATTGCCTGAACAACAAAAGATAATATTACAACTGCGAGATATAGAGCAGTACGAGTTTGAAGAAATATGCGAACTATTGAACATGAAACCCACCGCAGTACGGGTGAACTTGTCCAGAGCACGAAAAACGGTTCGCGAAGCATTATTAAAAAAACATAGCTATGGCGTTGGATAACATAGAAAAATTATTGGAAAAGTACTTTGAAGCGACTACTTCCGTTGAAGAGGAAAAAGTACTCAGAACATACTTTTCCCAAGACAGTGTGGCACCACACTTAGAACAATACAGACCAATGTTCGTTTTTTTTGCTGAAGCAAAAAAGGAGCGGTTTACCCGGCAGGTTCCATTAAAATCCAAAACACGTTTGTACCAGTGGATTTCCGTTGCAGCAGTAGCCCTCCTCTCGTTTAGTTTGTATTTCGGTAACGAATACCGGGAACAAAAAGAAGCGGAGTATGCTTATCAAGAAACTAAAAAAGCGTTTGAACTGCTCGCCGAGAACTTTGGTCGCGGCACCGAAAAGGTAGCCTACTTAAAGGAGTTCGAAAATGCAAAACAAAAAATCTACAACAACAATTAAAACAAGAAAGATGAAACTTAAAATAGTCATGGTATTGGTTGCAGCCTTACCGTTTTTCGGATTTTCGCAATCACTTTTTGACAAGTACGAAGACCTCGATGAGGTCACTTCAGTAATCGTGAACAAAAGCATGTTCAACCTTTTGGCTAAAATCGATGTAGAAGTCGATGACCCTGAAGCCAAAGAGTTCATGGACATTGCCAGTAGCTTGAAAAGCTTAAAAGTATTCACTACGGATGATACCGCTATCGGAAAAGATATGCGTGCTTCTGTGAACACATATCTTAAAAGCTCTACTATGGAAGAACTGATGCGCATCAAGGATAAAGATGCCAATGTAAAGTTCTATATCAAAGAAGGGAAGGATGCCGACCATGTGAGTGAATTGCTCATGTTCGTTACAGGACTTAAAGATGTTGAAGCCAATGGTAGAAATTTTGAGACCGTCATTTTGTCTCTTACCGGAGATATCGACTTGAACAAAATCAATTCGTTGACGAATAAAATGAACCTCCCTGAAGAGTTGAATAAAGCAGGGAAGAAAAACTAAAAGTTTAAAGATTTTGAAAGGCCCGGTGTAACAAAACCGGGTCTTTTGACTCTTATGAACAAGTATAATGCATTGAACATCAATCAAAATTAATAACCATGAAACGAAATGTTTTAGGCCTTTTACTACTAGTGGCCATCGTTTTGGCCGGTTGCTCATCACAACAGAGCCTGCAAGAATATTATGTGGATAATTCGGAAAACCCTGATTTTATCGCCTTAGACCTTCCAGCGAGTATTATGAAAATTGACCAAATGGAGTTGAACGCCTCGCAAAAAGAAGCTGTGAATTCCTTACGCAAATTCAACTTATTGGCCTTTAAAAAGACTGCAGAAAACGTTTCGACTTACAAGGCTGAAAAAGCCAAGGTCAAAGAAATCTTGAAAGGCGATGACTTTGTGGAACTCATGAAAATCAACACCGAATACGGCAAAGGTGTGGTAAAGTATTTAGGCGAGGAAGATGCCATTGATGAGGTCATCATTTACGGGGACAATCGTGACAAAGGTTTTGCTCTCGTTCGCGTGCTCGGAAAAAACATGAATCCAGCCCATATCGTTCAACTGATGCAAGCCTTGCAAAAATCAGATTACAATGGCGATGAATTGGGTGAGATTGGAAGATTCTTGAAAGGGTAATCGCACCTCACAAAACTACTTGGAATGTTTAGGTAACCTTTCCCTTTTTGTTAACTTCAGGCGGAATTGATGATGCACTAAAAACAGGTGTTCACCGAACTGAAAAACAAATTTTATGGAATGGTTATTTCGTCCTTGGCCTTGGTATGTAGCCGGGCCAATGATAGCTTTGGTCATGTTCTTGCTACTCATGATGGGCAAGAACTTTGGCATGTCTGGCAATTTGAGAACAATTTGCACGCTTTGCGGTGGGGAAAAAGCCAGTGATTTTTTTCGATTCGATTGGAAATCCCAAAAGTGGAACCTCACTGTTGTGCTCGGTGCGATTATTGGGGGTTTTATAGCAAATACACTTCTTTCCAATAATATTTCGGTAGCGATTCATCCTGAGGTAATTGAAAAGCTCAAAACTTTGGGGTTCGAAAGTGCTGGTAGCGCATATCTGCCCGAAAAACTCTTTTCTATCGCTAGCCTAGGGAATGTTTCAAGTCTTGCTATTTTGGTCGTTGGTGGATTCCTTGTTGGTTTTGGCGCGCGGTACGCCGGAGGATGTACTTCAGGGCATGCCATTTCTGGTTTGAGCGAATTGCAATGGCCTTCACTCATTGCCGTAATCGGTTTTTTCATTGGTGGATTGGTAATGGTCCACCTTATTCTCCCATTATTATTTTAAGCGTATGCGAACTATCGGCTATCTACTCATCGGTATTCTTTTTGGTATTACCATGTTCAAATCTGAAGCAGCTTCATGGTTTCGGATTTATGAAATGTTCCAGTTTAAGGCATTCCACATGTACGGTATAATCGGCTCAGCTTTAGTTTTGGGCGTAATCATGGTACAAGTAATTAAGCGGTTGAAGCTTAACTCATTCCACGGAGACCCTATCGTTTTTAATCCCAAAGAAAAAAGCATCGCACGCTATTTGATGGGAGGAATCATCTTTGGTTTAGGTTGGGGACTTGCCGGAGCTTGCCCGGGCCCCATGTTCACTTTAATTGGTGCAGGGTTTCCCTCTATCTTGGTAGTAATTATTGGAGCGCTGTTGGGCACTTTTTGTTATGGGTTGATACGCAAGAGATTACCACACTAAAGAACCGCTTGAGGTAATTAAAACATTTCTTCTCTTTCTACATCCAAGCTTTTTGTTTTTATAACCTGCTTTATCCTTTAAATATGTGACCTTCTTGTTAACTTAGGGTCAAACAGATAAACACTAACAAATCATAGCATTATGGAACAAGCACAAGAGTGGATAAACTACGGGTTGGAATTAGCCAAGGAGTTCGGGCCAAAATTGGTCACTGCCCTTCTCATTTATATTATCGGTTCATGGGTCATCAAAAAGCTGCTCAAAGGAGTCCGCAAAGTGATGGCAAAAAGCAAATATGACGAATCGCTCCAACGGTTTTTGTTGAACCTATTATCATGGGCTCTCAAAGTGTTTTTGATTATTGTTGTGATTTCCAGATTAGGAGTTGATGTCACCACTTTTGCCGCGGTTATTGCCGCAGCTGGTTTGGCTATTGGTTTGGCCCTTCAAGGTTCATTATCCAATTTTGCGGGTGGTGTGCTCATTATGATTTTCAAACCTTATCGTATCGGGGATTTAATTGAGGCGCAAGGCGTACTTGGTGGGGTCAAGGAAATCGAAATCTTCACCACTAAACTTATCACCCCTGAAAATAAATTGGCCATAGTACCCAATGGAGCGATGGCAAACGGTAATATCGTGAATTATACTGCCGAAGGAAAAATTCGGGTAGATACGGTTATCGGCGTAGCGTACGAAGAAGATATCAAAACGGTTAAGGAAGTACTGCTTAAAGTTTTGACCGATAATCCAAAGGTGTTGCAAGATCCAGCCCCATCTGTAAATGTACTGGAATTGGCAGATAGCTCAGTAAACTTTGCAGTTCGCCCTTTCAGTAAGCCCGAAGATTACTGGGATGTCTATTTTGCCACATACGAAGGTTGTAAGCTGGCACTTGACGAAGCAGGAATAGAAATTCCTTATCCACACGAAGTGGAAGTGCAAAAAGTTTTGAAGTAAATAAACCTTCTCAACTAACTTTAGACCCCGGTATAATTTGCTGGGGTTATTTTTTTGAGTTCAGCCTTTAAAGCATCGGAGACCTCAAGGGTGTCAATAAAGGCCGCAATGGTATGTTGCGTGATTTTTTCGTTGGTCCGGGTCAACCCTTTTAAGGCTTCATACGGATTGGGATAACCTTCCCGTCTTAAAATGGTTTGAATTGCTTCTGCGACTACAGGCCAGTTCTCAGACAAATCCCGGTCGATTTTGTCTTGATTTAAAACCAATTTGGACAATCCTTTCAAAGTGGCGTGCATCGCGATGACTGTATGAGAAAAAGGAACACCAATGTTTCTTAAAACGGTGCTATCCGTCAAATCGCGTTGTAGCCTTGAAATAGGTTATTTGGAAGCCAAATGATGGAAAATCGCATTGGCTATCCCAAGATTTCCTTCAGAGTTTTCAAAATCAATTGGATTTACCTTGTGTGGCATCGCTGAGGAACCTATTTCACCTGCTTTGATTATTTGTTTGAAATAATCTATGGAAATATAGGTCCATATATCACGGTCCAAATCAATCAAAATGGTATTGATTCGAGCTAAATTATCAAACAAGGCGGCCATATGGTCGTAATGTTCAATTTGGGTGGTAGGGAAGGAATGATGTAGGCCCAAACGTTCCTGAACGAATTCCTTTCCAAACGCCCTCCAGTCAATTTCCGGGTACGCGATAGTATGTGCATTGAAATTTCCTGTAGCACCACCAAATTTAGCGGCACTGGGGATGTCATTCAGCAAATTGAATTGTTCTTTCAAACGTGCCACGAAAACATCAATCTCTTTTCCGAGTCGAGTAGGGGAAGCTGGTTGTCCGTGTGTTCGGGCCAGCATGGGAACTGTGGCCCACTCCGCTGCTCTTTCTTGAAGTACCACAACGGTTTTGAAATATAAAGGAACATAGGCTTCATTCATTGCTTCCTTTAAGGAAAGCGGAATGGCGGTATTATTAATGTCCTGCGAGGTGAGTCCAAAGTGGATGAATTCTTTATATTCCTGCAACCCTAAATCATCAAAACGCTTTTTGATAAAGTATTCCACTGCTTTGACATCATGGTTGGTGGTTTTTTCAATTTCTTTGATTTCCGCGGCGTCTTCAGCTGTAAAGTCTAGGTAGATGCTTTGTAGCGCTTCGTTTTGATTTGCCGGGAAAGTTTCAAGCTGTGGCAAAGGAATTTCGCATAACGCCAAAAAGTACTCGATTTCTACTTTTACCCGATATCGTATTAAGGCTTCTTCCGAAAAAAATTGAGATAAATCTTCGATTTTATTTCGGTACCTCCCGTCAATGGGCGATATAGCATTCAAAGGCGTCAGCATGAGTGTAGTTTAAAAGCGCAAAGATACTTAAACTTGAAATGTCAACGCGACTCTTCTGCGAGGCGTTTCAGGATTTTACTACCACGATTTTGATAGGCGGTACTACCCTCGGATAAGGTTTCTTGCAAAACTGAAGTTAATTCTGGGTGCACCCAATCAAAATCTTTTCCGAGATAATACACATTCGTCATGGCAAAGACTTTTGTTGCTGCACGATATGGACCAATAAGCCAATCAAAATTAGTGGATAGTAAAACATCCTTATGTCCTTTGCTTATGGCTTTTTGATACACGGAGTCCTTTTTCTCATATACCTTGACCAGTATCATCTCACAACAATGGGCCATGGGACGAATAGAAGAATCAGATTGCATTTCTGGGAGACCAGCGATAAAAAAATCGATGCAGGGCAGCAATAACGAAAGGTCTTTCCGCAGCAGATGGTCCAACACCCAACTGGCCATAAACACGCCTTCTTTTTCTTCTTGAAAAACATGTTGAATGAGCGGTAAAACAAGTTCCGGATAATTGAGCAATTCATTGGTCAAATCATTTACTTCAGATTTTGACAAGCGCTTTTTGCTCAACTTGGAATGAAGTTCTTCCGCTTGCATACCAAGGGTTTAACCTTCCTTTTCTAGAAGCTCTTGCACCAAAGTTGGTACTCCTTCCGCAGCAGTTTGCTGTAAAATGGTCATGTTCACAATATCTCTGGGATTTACTGCGGGAGCTGGGTCGACAAAATAAATCGGAACTTGGGGCGGTGCGTAGTGAATCAAGCTGGCTGCGGGATACACTTGCATTGAGGTTCCAATGATAATAACAATATCCGCTTGCTGCGTTTGCCGAGCGGCATCTTCCAAAAGCGGAACCATTTCACCAAACCAAACGATGTGTGGGCGCAGTTGATGTCCGTTTTCATCCAAATCTCCAAGGACCAAGTCTTTCTCCCAATGCAACACCAGCTCTTCATTTTGAACACTTCTCACCTTCAACAATTCGCCATGTAAATGCAGTACTTGAGTGCTTCCTGCTTTTTCGTGGAGGTTATCCACATTTTGGGTTACAATTTGAACCTCAAATCTCTCCTCCAAGTGAACCAAAGCCTGATGCCCTGCGTTCGGATGCACATTTAAAAGTTGTCGCCTACGTTGGTTGTAGAATTCTAGTACCAGTTCCGGGTTTTTCTGGAAACCCTGAGGTGAGGCAACTTCCATCACATCATGTCCTTCCCAAAGTCCGTTAGCATCTCGAAAAGTTTTCAAGCCGCTTTCTGCGCTCATTCCCGCACCGGTCATCACCACTATTTTCTTTTGCTTTTTCATCCGTTAGCGCACTAATACTTTCAAAAGTATCATTTTTTCTATCTTTTGCCGGATGATTGATACGGATTTACTGCACTATTTGGAAGGCTTTCTGACCGAGGAGCGCAAAGCAAGATTTCAATATGTTTTGTCACAGCGAACAAAGTTCTTAACGGTAGTGATGGAAGATGTATTCCAGTTGCACAATACTAGTGCTGTGCTCAGAAGTTGTGATGCTTTTGGCATTCAAGAAGCCCATGTCGTAGAAGACCGTTTTGGGAGCCGTTTGGACAAGAATATTGCCATGGGGGCAGAGCAATGGGTAGATATCCACCGCTTTTCCAAAATGGAGTATTGCATCGATACTTTGTCCGAACAGGGATACAAGATACTTGCAACGACTCCATATGGCGATTGTACTCTTCTAGGAGATTATCAAATTTGCGAGAAAACGGCCTTGTTTTTCGGTACAGAGCGAGAGGGTTTGAGCGATGTGGTAAAAAGTAGAGCTGATGGTTTTCTCAAGATTCCAATGGTTGGTTTTTCGGAAAGTATGAACATTTCGGTATCTGCCGCAATTATTCTGGAAACCTTATCAAAGCGACTTCGCACTTCTGAACTGCCATGGCCTTTATCAGCTAAAGAACGGTTGGAAAAACGCTTGGATTGGACCAAAAAATCCATAAAAGACGTGGAGAGCATTATTCAGCGGTATTTGTCTGCGCGTTGAATTTTGCTATTTTAGCATGTAACCAATTCTAAAACAAATGACTACAGTTCTCTACATTTTGGGAAGTTTGATTCTCCTTATTGTTTTTTTGGGGATTATTGCTCCGAAGTCTTATAATGTTTCGCGCAGTATTTCTATTGCGCAACCGAAGGATACCGTTTTTGAATACATCAAGTCGCTCGAAAAAATGGACAATTGGTCTCCTTGGGCCAAAAAAGACCCCAACATGGAAAAGAAGTTCACCGGGACAGATGGTGAAGTAGGTTCCGTGAGCTATTGGAATGGCAACAAAGAAGTAGGTGAGGGCGAACAAGAAATCACTAAGATTGTACCTGGTGAGCGTATTGAATCTGAGCTTCGCTTCTTAAAACCTTTTAAATCTACCTCAGATGCTTATATGACCACCGAGGAAGAAGGGCCCAATGCCACTAAAGTGACATGGGGGTTCTCAGGAAAAAACAAATTCCCGATGAGTATTTTCATGTTGTTTATGAACATGGATAAAGCAGTCGGAGGAGACTTCGAAGACGGCTTGGGAAGCCTAAAAGGTATTCTCGAAAACTAAGGTTTACTCTTTGAGCTCTAAGAGCGCTACCTCAAAATCATTCTCGAGAGTGACCTGTCCTTTTTCAACAACTACTTCAGTTTCGGAGTAAGTATCATAAAGGGTAGTGCCATCTCCAAAAAATCCTTTCACACGAAGGGATTTTTTGCCTTTAGGCAAATCAAGTCCGATAACTACCTTGTCCTTATAATCACCTTGGGTGTAGCTTCTTGAGAAAACATAAGGCGCTTTGGCCAAACGTTTGTGTTTTCCAGCACCAACCGAAGGATGGTTTCTTCTAAAAGAACCTAGTTTTTGGTAGTGTTTGTGAATGTCTTTTACATGCGGTAATGAATCCAATTCTTCCCAATTCATGAACGAACGTAATGTCGCATCGCCTTCTGTACCTTCAATCACTAAACTACGAACCGTTTCATCACCATAATACACTTGGGAAGCACCTGGAGTCAATAACAACATGTTAGCTGCCAAATATGGCTTGGTCCGGTCTTTGTCAAAAGGTTGCCCGTCGTCATGTGAGGTGAGGTAATTTAAAACGCTCTTCCCCTTGAACTTGGTGTTGAGTAGCTTGCTGTATTTGGTAAATACTTTCTCGTAAGGTTGTTCTGCGTCATATTTCAAATCGAAATTGATGAGACTTTTGAAGCCGTAGTCAAAAAAGTCAACCTTTTTGTCCCCAAAATCAAACTCGCGTCCTCCGGTAATTCCGTATTTGTATACTTCACCCACCTTGTAGATATCATTTTCGTCCAAAATGCGGTCGGGATGTTTTTTCTTCCAAGTTTCGAAAGCGTAGTTCGCTTCCTTCTACAAATCTGCCCATGCATTCTCGTTTACATGCTTGACCGTATCCACACGAAAACCATCTACCCCGAAATCATTGATGTAATCTGTCAACCATTTGATGATGTAAAAGCGGGGTGCCCTAGGATAACCGGTACGTTCGAAAAACAACTGCAATTCATCCAATTCTTGGCTTAACCGTCCCTCTCGTTTCCATTTGGCCAATAAAGCATCGGGAAGTTCAACTGCCTCATCCGATTCGGTTAAAATATCCGGAAGGTTCTGTACCAAAGTACAAGCGGTCGTGTTTTCGTAGGTGTCAAAAGTACAGGCAGGCCCTGTTCTTACCCACTCTTCTGGCCACACGGGGTCTTTATCTGTAACGGGGCCAGTATGGTTCAACACAACATCTAGAAGTACACGTATTCCTTTGGAATGTGCGGTTTTTACCAGTTTCTCCAAATCCTTTCGGGTACCGAAATTAGGGTCTATAGCCGTCCAATCTTTGGTCCAATACCCATGATAGCCATAGGTGTTTCCTGTTCCTTCATTGGTAGCACCATGAATTTGTTCCACAATAGGGGTGAACCAAATGGCGTTGATACCCAAATCGGTAAAGTAACCTTCTTCCAATTTATGAATGACTCCCTGCAAATCCCCTCCTTCAAAACCACGTAGAACGGCTGTTTCTTCCGTACGTTCAAAATTGATATCATTTTCGAGGTTTCCGTTATGGAATCTATCGGTTAAAAGAAAGTAGATGTTGGCTCCTTCCCAAACGAAAGGAACCTGTTTTTCCTGCTCGGGTTCTATCGTTACAACTTCTTCCTTTTTTTCAGCTTTTTTTGTCTTTTTACAACCCAGGATAAAGGAAAAAAGAGACATAACGATAAGCAGTTTTTTCATTAAGGAGGTATTTTGCCTAAAACTATAAAATGAATACGGAAATTTAAAATTTATTTAAGAAGTCAAACGTGCTTCTGGTAGTATTTTATTTCCGATTTAGGACTTTGTATTCTTCGTAACAACTGGATATGGCATCCAAAATTTGAAGGTCGTTGGCGGTACGTATAAAGGACCTAGAATAGTTGCAATTGTTCAAAATATCCTCAATATCAACCTTTTCCAGTTGCAAAAGTTCCTTTAGGGTCTCACGGTCGAATTTGGAGGCTAAAAGATTTCGGATGTCTTCATCCTCTTTCATTTTCCGCAGTTTCCGCATTTGTTTGGGTTTTTTACCAAAAAGGTTCCGCAGTAAATCTGCAGGATTGAGAATAGCACCGAGTACTTTGGTTACTGCACTTGGGTTCTTATTTCCGGCTTCATAGCTCCTGCCCAATCCAGATATACTGTATTGGTAGGCTTTGTTTATCGGTAGGTTTTTGACATCAATATCTAGGTATCCCGTAAGCTGATAGGGGCGTACGATGACTTCTTCTAAGGCATAAGCTAATTCTGTCAAAGCGATCTCGGTACCCTCGAACTTAAACATATCGTTGGTGACACGAACTTTTTGGGATTTGAATCCTAAGAAAGAGAGATAAAGAGTGTCGTTTACCACAGCAGGAATCTTAAACTTTCCTTCTTGATTGGTAATAGTACCCACCACCTGGTTCAAATTGATGACGTGAACACTTTCCATGGCGAAACCGGTTTGAGCATTCACTACGGTCGCCGTAATGTCGCGCGGCATGACATCAGTCTCTTCGGTCTGCGCCAGACACACGAAAGAAAACAACAAAATGGTGCAGACGATATATGGTTTCATGAACTCAGGATACCTTAAAAATACGAAACAACGTAAAATTAAGGTTTAGGCATTTCGGTTTAATAAAGAATTAACGAAAAGAACCCCGGATGTTTCCCTCCTTTTGAACGGCCGCGGCCTCCTTTTTTCCCCTTTTTCGAATAGGAGCGATCACCTCCACCCTTTTTGAATTTGGACCTTCTGTCACCTCGGTTACGCTTCTTCCCTGAACCGCTACCGGGTTTAGTAGAAACTTCCACATTGATAAAACGCCCTTTCATTTTAAAATCTGTGAAGGTATGCAAAATGGATTCGGTTAAGGAAGCGTCTGTATTTAAGAAGGAAAAACTTCCTTTTGTGTCCACGTTGAAAACATCTTCTTTTTCAAGGTTCAAAGTGTCCCTTAGGAAATCTTTCAAGCTCATCCAATCATAGCCATCTCTTTCACCAATATTGATGAAGTAGCGCACAGAACCACCACCTGAATCCCTCCGTTCAGAACGTTCCTTGGAAGGTTCAGAAGTATTGAGGTCTTTGGTTTTGCTATAGTAGTTATAAAAACGGGTAAACTCTACAGAAACAATTTTTTTGATGAGTTCTTCGCGGTCTAAGCCATCGAGAACATCATGAATGGCAGGTAAATACCCATCAATTTCGGTATTGACTTCCGTTTCCTTGATTTTATTGGCCAAATGATACAACTGAATCTCACAGATTTCAATTCCTGTTGGGATTTTCTTAGAAATGAAATCTTGTTTGATTTTCTTTTCAATGGCATGGATTTTCCGCATTTCAGAACGGGTCACGATGACCATTGAAATACCGGATTTCCCAGCACGCCCTGTACGACCGCTTCGGTGGGTATAGGTTTCTATTTCATCAGGAAGCTGGTAATTGATGACATGGGTGATGTCATCAACGTCAATACCCCTGGCGGCAACATCGGTAGCTACCAACATTTGAACCTGCTTTTTGCGAAAAGCGTTCATCACCAAATCCCGTTGGTTTTGACTTAAATCGCCATGCAAAGCGCCTGCGTTATAGCCATCTTCAATTAATTTTTCAGCAACTTTTTGTGTATCTCTTTTGGTACGACAGAAAATCACGGAAAAGATTCCAGGGTTTGCATCTGCCAAGCGTTTTAGTGCCGCGTAGCGGTCACGTCCACCCACAGTATAATACTCATGTTGTACGGTACTGGCTCCAGCATTCTTGGTCCCCACTGTAATCTCTTGGGGCTTATGCATGAACTTTTTGGCAATCTGGGCTACCTCCTTAGGCATCGTTGCTGAGAACAACCAGGTAAATTTCTCTTCAGGAGTGTTGGACAAAATATCCTTGATATCCTCGTAGAAACCCATGTTGAGCATCTCATCTGCCTCATCCAGTACGCAATAATCGATTTTGGAAATGTCTACCATTCGACGACCAATCATGTCTTTCATTCGTCCTGGCGTAGCGACCACGATTTGCGCGCCTTTTTTGATTTGACGTGCTTGTTCGGTGATACTTGCCCCACCATAAATAGCAACAGTTCTCAAACCTTTTACGTATTTGGAGTAGAGTTGCAACTCATTGGTAATCTGGAGACAAAGCTCACGGGTAGGAGAGAGGATAAGTCCCTGTGTGGTACGGCTATCCGCCTGTATTTTTTGAATCATGGGAAAACCAAAAGCGGCGGTCTTTCCAGTTCCTGTTTGCGCTAAGGCAACCAGGTCCGTTTCATTTTCTAACAAAACGGGAATCGCTTTTTCCTGTACTTCAGAGGGTTTCTCAAATCCCAAATCGGAAATAGCATTTAGAAGCGGTTGGGACAAGCCCAATTCTTCAAATGGTGTCATAAGGTGTGTTTAAAATCGCAAATATGTAGTGTTGATTGAGCGATTTACCCCTTAAGCCCTTGCAACACGATGCCATACCGGCGGCGTTTTCAGCGGCAAAAGTAGTCTAATTTAAATGGAAGGGACTACAAATCAAGAACTTTTTAAAAAAGCCATCAACTTTTGAAAGGCCTTACCGCGATGACTGATTTGATTTTTGATGGACAACGGGAGTTCAGCAAATGTTTTTTCGTAACCCTCAGGAACAAAAATGGGGTCGTACCCGAAACCCCCGTCACCTCGCTTTTCATGAATAATTTTACCATGTACTTCCCCAACAAAAGAATGGGCTTCTCCTTGCCAATTCAGGTGGATGACCGTTTGGAAATACGCACTTCGGTCAGATGCCTCTTCCAATTCCATCAAAACTTTGGCCATATTGTCTTCGGCGTTCTTTTGCGGTCCCGCGTACCTAGCCGAGTAAACACCAGGTGCTCCATGTAGTGCATTAATGAGTAAACCCGTGTCATCCGAAAAACAATTCAAACCATAGGTTTGGGTCACATGGTTGGCCTTGATGGCGGCGTTTTCAGCCAAAGTATCTCCGGTTTCAGGAATATCTTCCGTACAGCCGATATCCGTTAGGGAACGTAAAACAAATCCCAAGGGTAGGGCTGCTTTGATTTCTTCTAGTTTGTTCAAATTATGGGTGGCAAAAACGATTTCCATAACGGATGTATTTAATGGTGGTCAAAAGTAGTATTTTCACCAAAGGAGAATCTAACACATGCGAATAAAAGTATTACCTCCTTTAGTGATGTTGGCGTTTGGATTGGCGATGTACTTTTTGGCCAAGTTTTTACCTGTGGGCCAGTTTAGCTTCTTTGGTCAGGATGGATTGATGTGGTTTTTGTTGGGAGCTGCTGTTTTACTGATGTTTTTGGCCATCTTTCAATTCAGAAAAGCCAAAACTACTTCTAATCCAATTGATTTGACCAAAACTAGTGCTTTGGTGATGGGAGGAATTTTTCAATATACCCGAAATCCGATGTACTTGGCTATGCTGATGTTGTTGTTGGCTTGGGGACTGCGTTTGGGCAATGCCTTTAATACCCTGTTGGCAGCTGGTTTTGTATATTATATGAATCATTTTCAAATTCGATTTGAAGAAGGAGCATTGGAAAAGCAATTTGGCAAACCCTATCGCTTGTACTGTAAGAATACGCGCCGCTGGTTTTAAGGGTTTTGAATCGATTTTCACTTTTCTCAAAGATTCTTACATTTTTTTATCATATTGTTATTTGTTGATTCCTTTTGAAAACTAGCCGTATCAGCAATAGGATTAAATTTTACTTTTATGGTTTAATTCAAAGGAAGACATGGTGGAAACCGCAAGAAAATATGTTTTCGATTTTGATAGCACCCTAACCCGTGTCGAAGCGTTGGATGTGCTTGCTGAGATTACCCTGAAGGACAAATCCAACAAAAACGAAATCATTAAGGAAATCCAAGATATTACCAATTTGGGTATTGATGGGGATATTTCATTTACGGAATCGCTTGAACGTCGTATTGGCATGTTGGGCGCACATCAAAACGACTTGGAGCCCTTGGTAGAGGAGTTGCGACAAAAGGTTTCCAAATCCATAGCAGCCAACAAGGAGTTTTTCCAGAAGTATACCGATGATATTTATGTCATTTCTTGCGGATTCAAAGAGTTTATTGACCCTATCGTAGAAGCATATGGAATTCCTTCAGACCGTGTATATGCGAACACCTTCCGATTTGACACTACTGGAAACATCATTGGTTTTGATGAAGAAAATGTTTTAGCTTCCCATAACGGTAAGATTGAATGTTTGAAACGCTTAGACCTTGATGGTGAAGTTCAGGTTATTGGAGATGGCTACAGCGATTATGTAATGCGCGAAGCCGGAATTGCTGATAAGTTTTTTGCGTATACCGAAAATGTACACCGTGAAAAGGCTGCTGAAAATGCCGACCATGTCACGCCTAACTTAGATGAATTTTTATTTGTGAATGATTAGCCACGTAGTTAATCGTCCCCTAAGAATCGTATAAAAATACTATTGCTCGAAAACGTGCATCCGGATGCTTTCGAAAATCTCTCGGAAGAAGGTTTTTCGGTAGAGTTAATAAAGCATAGTTTGACCGAGGAGGAACTTATTGAACGTATCAAAGGAGTTCATGTTTTGGGAATTCGTTCGAAAACCCAGGTGCCCCAAAAGGTTTTGGATGCTGCCAATAAGCTTTTGGTGGTGGGTGCTTTTTGTATTGGTACCACCCAAATTGACTTGGAGTATTGCAAAAAGAAAGGGGTAGTGGGCTTCAATGCACCGTATAGCAATACACGCTCAGTAGTAGAGTTGGCCATTGGTCAAATCATCATGTTGATGCGTAACGTATTTACCCGAAGTACCGAAATTCATGATGGTGAATGGAATAAAACCGCCATAAACTCTAAAGAGGTTCGCGGGAAGAACCTTGGAATTGTTGGGTATGGTAACATCGGAAAACAACTATCCGTGCTTGCAGAAGCCATTGGCATGCGCGTGTACTACTACGACGTATCTGACCAATTGGCGTTGGGAAATGCCATAAAGTGTAGCTCCTTAGAAGAATTGTTGGGCCTTTCGGATGTGGTGACGCTGCACGTTGACGATAACAAAGCCAATCAAAATTTCATCTCCGCCGAAGAAATCAAACAAATGCGGGATGGGGCCTATCTCATTAATTTGTCCCGTGGTTTCGTGGTGGATATAGAAGCGTTAGCTGAAGCATTAAATAACGGAAAACTATCTGGTGCCGCTGTAGATGTTTACCCCTGTGAACCAAGGTCCTATGGTGACTTTGCATCGCCACTACATGGCTTGACCAATGTAATCTAGACACCTCATGTTGGGGGAAGCACGGAAGAAGCACAACGAGACATTGCTGATTTTGTGCCGAATAAAATCATGGATTACATCAATTCCGGAAATACGGTAGATGCGGTGAATTTCCCGAATATTCGTTTGCCAAAACAGAATAACGCCCACCGCTTTTTACACATTCATAAAAACGTGCCCGGTATTATGGCCAAGGTCAACAAGGTGTTGGCCAAGTATGAAATGAACATCACAGGTCAATACTTATCCACCGATAATCAAGTAGGTTATGTTATTACTGATTTGGACAAAGAGTACAACAAAGAGGTGATGACTGCCTTGCGCGAAATTGACCACACCATCAAGTTCAGGGTACTTTATTAATGGTTTTTGGGTGTGCGTTAACAGCGTTCACCATGGCAATTTTAGCATTCACAACATTTTTCAGGAAAAGGGAGCTTTTAAATTTAATTTGTAGGCAAATTCTTATTAAAGAATATGCCGTTCAAAAAGCTGAAGGTTTTTAAAAAGGGATTTCGGGCCTATTATCTTTTAGTAGTCTCCATAGTTTTATTGACCATCACCATACAAACTATTACGCAATATTCATTGAATAAGCAGAGTTCTTCTGCCTTGGTAGTGAATTTGGCCGGTCGGCAGCGGATGTTGAGCCAGCGCCTTCTGAATGAATTATATTCTTGTCGTTATCACAATTGCGACTATGCTGATATGAAACTCACTTTAACCAAATTGGTTCAGATGAATGGATTCCTGCAGGATGGCAATGCCGCGTTGAAGATTGCACCTCTGGATGATGAATACATTTTGAGTCGGTTTGACAAATTGGAACCGCATTTAAATTGGTTGTATGCTGAATTAAAGGATTTCAACAACTTTGAAAGCATCTCTTTTAATGATGTCCGCTTTCGGGTAGATAGGTTTCTGGTTATCATGGACAATATCGTAACCCTTTTGCAACGAAAATCCGAAAAGGATATCAAGGCCATGATGATTATCGAGCTGGAACTGGCCATCTTTTCCATCTTTATTATAGTATTCGAGTTGCTGTTCATTGTCAATCCGATTATCAACCGAATTGTTAATCAAAAGAAGAAGTTGACGGAAATTGCATGGCTTCAATCACATGAGTTCAATTCGCACATGAAAAACATCAATGATTTACAATATGTTTTAAAGGCAGAGAAAAACCCTGAAAGACAAGGTGAAATCTTTGGCTTTATCACGGAAGAGCTCGACCAACTCAAAACAGTTTCCGACAACATGGTGCGTTCACTAGAGAAAACTGCAAATGAGGAGAAACCCCATCATTTTGTCATTAAACAAGTCGAAAACCTGTTGGAACGCTACCAAAAGAATCCGAAAACGAAACCCGTTAACGATGATGGTACGGTTCATTCCGTAGAATTGTGAAAGCCCGGTAAATTTGTTCCACTACTAAAAGCCGCACCATCTGATGCGAAAAAGTCATTTTGGAAAGGCTTATTTTTTCTTGCGCGCGTTGGTATAGTGATTCATCAAATCCGTAGGGCCCACCAATCACAAAAATCAATTGCTTCAAGCCCGAATTCATCCGTTTTTGCAGATGTTCTGAAAAATCTACGGAAGAATAGGTTTTTCCTTTTTCATCAAATAAAATAAGGTGGTCTGAAGGTTTTACCTTCTTCAAAATCAGCTGCGATTCTTGTAGTTTTTGATTTTTTTCGGAAAGCGCCTTGGTGTTTTTGATATCGGGTAGCCATAACATTTCAAAGTTCACATAGTGACCTAAACGTTTGGCATATTCCGAAATGAGTAGGGCCAAAGCTTTGCTATCGGTTTTGCCAATGGCGATAACTTGAATGTTCATATTCAAATTAAACGAATTCTTTATGGACCACCCCTTATTTAAGGCTACAAATTTTGGGTTTTTAGTACATTCGTAAAAATGCCTCATATGATTTCAAAGGAACAGTTCCAACAGGAAATTGACCTTATTATCCAAAATGCAATTCGTGAAGATGTTGGCGATGGCGACCACAGTTCCTTGGCTTGTATTCCCCCATCAGCTGAAGGAAAAGCAAAACTTTTGGTAAAGGATGAAGGGATTCTGGCAGGAGTGGCCTTTGCACAACAGGTATTCAACTATGTAGACGAAGGCTTGTCCATGACTGTTGAAATCGAAGATGGCAGCGCTGTCAAATATGGGGATGTTGCTTTTTATGTAAGCGGTAGCTCGCAAAGTATTCTCAAAGCTGAGCGTTTGGTACTTAATGCCATGCAACGTATGAGTGCGATGGCTACAAAAACCCATCATTATGTTTCGCTTTTGGACGGTACGGGAACCCAAATTCTAGATACCCGTAAAACCACTCCGGGTATTCGGGCCTTGGAAAAATGGGCTGTAACCATTGGGGGAGGAGAAAATCATCGATTTGCGTTGTATGATATGATTATGCTCAAGGACAACCACATTGATTTTGCAGGAGGAATTCGTAACGCAATCGCCAAAACCAATACCTATCTAACACAAAACCATAGAAATCTAAAAATCATAGTAGAGGCCCGTAATTTGGACGAGGTAAAGCAGATTCTGCAAGGTGAGAACGTTTACCGCATTCTATTGGACAATTTCAATTATGAAGACACCCGTAAAGCTGTGGCGCTTATCGGCAAGCAATGCTTGACCGAATCTTCAGGAGGTATTAATGAAGAAACCCTCAGAAAGTATGCGGAATGTGGAGTCAATTACATTTCATCGGGTGCCTTAACCCATTCAGTACACAATATGGACCTTAGTTTAAAAGCAGTATAGCCCATGGCCTTGACCATAGAAGAAAAGCTGGAGAAGATACCGGTGGTCAAAACCGTGGTCAAACTATTGAAACGTTTTAAGCTAAAGGCGTTTGAGGGGCTTTCGCTGTACGATTTGATTGAAATGTATTTGGTGGGAATCGTCAAAGGAACCCTTTCAAGTAGAGCTAGTTCCATTGCATTCAGCCTATTTATGGCGCTATTCCCTTTGCTCATCTTCTTGATTACCTTATTGCCTTTTATCATTCCGTATGCCAGTGTCGGAAACGAGAATTTTGATGCGCAATTTTTATTGTTCTTAGAGTCTTTTCTGCCTTCTGCTACGAGTGATTACTTTGGAGATATTTATCAGCAAATCAAAGACCAACGTCGTGGGGGTTTGTTGTCCTCAGCTTTTGTCCTTTCTATTTTTTTGGTCGCTAATGGTGTGAATGCCATTTTCGGAGGATTTGAAAACTCCTATCACGTTGATTTGACGCGAAACTTCTTTCGCCAGTATGCATACGCGCTCATGGTGGGTGTAATCCTTTCCATCCTTTTGATAATTGCGGCGGTGCTCTACGTGTATTTTGAATTCTACATTGTGGAATATACGAGCGAATATCTAGGCAAAACGCTGGGGTATGACCAAGAGAAGGGCGATACTTTGGGGATTCAAGTCACCAAATTGATTTTCTTCACCAGTTTCTCGTATTTAACCACGTCCATTTTATATTACTTCGGCACGGCTGAAGGCAAACAGGCTAGGTTTTTCTCATCCGGGGCTTTAATGACGACCTTGCTTTTTTTGTTGACTTCATATCTTTTTGGGGTTTATGTTGAAAAATTTGCCCGTTATAATGAACTTTACGGGGCGTTGGGAGGCCTTTTAATTTTAATGGTCTTCATTTGGTTGAACTCCAATATTCTTTTGTTGGGATTTGAACTGAACGCGACCTTGAATTCACTTAAAAAAAGACATGAAAAAAGAAATGCGAAATAGGCTGGTATTAGTTGTGGGATTGGTTTCGTGTGGTTTTCAACTATCTGCCCAAACTGTTTTTGGTAAATGGAAGACCATCGATGATACCACCGGAGAGGCCAAAGCCATAGTAGAAGTGTATCAAAAAGACAATACCTTAAATGCAAAAATCCTTCAGATTTTGGAAGAGGGTAGAGAAGATGCGGTATGCATCAAATGCAAAGGGGATTTAAAAGATAAGCCGGTAAAGGGCATGCATATCATTAAAGATTTTAAACCCAATGGCACGAACGAATACAAAGGGACTTATCTGCTAGATCCTGAAAATGGTACTACCTATCGCGGAAAATTGTGGTTGGATGAAGACAATACCAACCGTTTAAAGGTCCGAGGTTACGTGGCGTTTTTGTTTCGGACACAGACTTGGCACCGAGTGAACTAAAGCAAGTGGATGCCATATTTCGTAGATGTTGTATTGCCCATTCCTTTAGAAAGGACCTTTACCTATAGCCTTACTGCTGAGGAAGTAGTGCGTATCCAAATCGGAACACGAATTGCCTTTGATTTGGCGAAGTCCTATATCTACACTGCAATCGTGCTGAAAACCCATGAGGTCGCTCCAGAAGTGTATGAAGCCAAACCCATCTATCAGATTTTGGATGATTCACCTCTGGTTACTCATATGCAATTAAGGCATTGGATTTGGATTGCACAGTACTATATGTGCACGTTAGGTGAGGTAGTTCGAATGGCGCTACCATCAGCACTGCTGCTCGAAAGCGAGACACTGATTTTAAGGAAACCAGATGTTGAAATCAACGATACGGGGCTAAAAGATGATGAGTTTTTGGTCTACGAAGCCTTACAGCACCAATCCATGCTAAAGGTTGGCGAGATTGCCGCCATCGTTGACAAAAAAAATGTACTCCCCTTGGTTAACCGAATGGTAAAAAAAGGGTTGGTGGCTCAAAAGGAAGCGCTATACGAACAATACAAGCCGAAATGGGTCAGTTTTGTCAAACTTTCCGAAGCCTATCAAGAGGATGCTGCTTTGGAAGTTCTATTGGATGAACTAACGCGCGCGCCACAACAAAGCAAGGCAATTTTATCACTGTTTCAATTGCAATCCGAAAGTCCGAAACCAATACACTTGCAACAACTGCTGAAAACAAGTGACGTTTCACG
>ERZ1740065.534-NODE-534-length-20629-cov-12.540051_pt1 | contig 20629 bp, 18 predicted proteins | sample MGYA00581738_ERZ1740065 | MGnify/ENA primary metagenome ERZ1740065 (study PRJEB43018, sample SAMN04849749) | marine metagenome | isolation source: floating plastic debris | place: Pacific Ocean | collected 2008-09-01 | study: EMG produced TPA metagenomics...
CCTTACTATCCTTCCCTCCCTCTTCTCTCCTTCTTCCATCCGCCCCCCCACCCCCCTCTCCCTGGGTGCGGGCCCTACTATTAGCGGTTAAGGCTCAATATATTACCAGTTACCATTCTGAGGGAAGCTTATGGACCCTTTATGGTCTTATGTAGTAGAGCCAGTCATGTTGAAGGAAAATTTGACATTAATACCAACTGGTGACTGTTACAGGTACAGTCACATTTGCAAGCAATCAAGCAATAACTTCATGTATATACCCCAATTATCTGATGTCATACCTTCCACTGTGGCTGATGTGGACACAGATCGATGAAATATGACCCCTATCAAAGATTGTTGGAACATGTATGCCATGCATGGAACCTAACCATTGATCAAAGTTCTTATTATCCCTGTCAAATGCTCTTCATGAGACACTTAATTCATCTTCAATCAGCCCAAACTATCTTTCCTATTATTACTATGACCAACTAGCTCATAGAGGCTAGAACGCTAGCCTCGGGTGTTTATAGGAGTTCCTTAGAACCTCGCAAGACCTTCACTGCACCTCAGCCTAATAGTTTTCAACATGAACACCTTAGTGTTCCAGATTGGTGACACTATCTTCTCTATTTCTGGACGTCGATCATCTCATATGATATGAGTATGTCTGATCTAAAGCCACACAACCAAAGGTAAGTGGTTCATCCAACCAGCATAATCGATGGTGTGGTCAACGGAACTTGCTATTCTCTTGGATGTTAATTCTATCCATTAGACTGGCTGAATAAACACTCCCTATCTATATTACAAATCAACCAGAGGAGACCGTACTCTGGCTCATCTTGAAAAGAGGCACATGGCGCTCCTAAAGTAGCACCCATCTATCTACCATGTCCACATCTCTCAGATTCTTTGTTTGTCTGTCTGTCCGACAGATCAGCCGCATTTTTTCACATGGATAGTGCACAGGACTCGTACTAGCAAATCAGCCAGGTCATGTATGAAGTAGTATGAATTCAAATGGCCGTGATTAACATCCGCTGGGAACGCAGAGCCAGCAACGGAAGACGCGCGCAAGGGGCTGTGAGCGTCCTTTCGAAAGTGTTCAGCAGCGTACTGCTATTGCAGGCTATCGGTTGCGACCGAAACAGCTCTCTCGGACTATAGTATAGGGCAGTCAATGTTATTAGGTCGTAACGAATCATGGTTTTCCTTACACCGCTCCTTCTTTCTGACCACGCTACTTCTTGCTGGACTGGACATGGGACTCTACTGAGAGGTAAAAGAGCATACTAAGTTTGTGGGATACGATGAAATAGTGGTGACGGTCAACGGTTTTTGGTTACATGACTTGAATGATTTATTTTCCAGTACATTTGTACCATTTTTACAGCAGCTCTGTTTAATTACACATCGAATAGACTCTAGGTAGAGTTCCGCTGTTGAACATATTGGTCTTCATCGCCTATACTCGTGGTGATGGGGCTGCAAATCTCTCGCAGCTGGCGCTTATTCTGTTCTGAAGTATTTACGTTAAACGACCAAACGCCACTGCACCGTTAAAGTGATGAACCGCGGCCGAATTGTAGTTGAGGCAACGTTTTGCCGTTATTGATCGAATATGCACGAAACCATACTTCTTTCAGGTGTTATTAAACTGATCAAGTACTACTTTTTCTCAAGTTTCATTAGATTTAAAAACAGAAATTCGAATCTGTTTCAAATCACTCACATAAAGCCAATTCTATTTCCCTATAAGATGCTATGCTACAGTCATTCATGTGCAGAGGAAGGAAGCCAGATGGAAGGTCCGCCTCCAGCATGTGCCTCCTTTTTGCAGGAGGATGAAGGTGAGTTTTGCTTTTGTACTTCAAAGTCTGGTTCTTCCACATTCCCCTGTTCTTTTTGTTCAGCCTCGTTCCAGCTTGAGCTAATAGATAGCTAAAAGCTGATGCAAAAGATGATCTTACTTTCTACTAGTGTTGTTTACTGCCCCAATTACTAAGAATAGACAAATCTATGCTACAAAATGATATGGTCTTAGCCTCTGTGTATCTTATATGCTTGGATTGGAATCACGAAAGCCAATGCTTTTTAGTACAACAGTTTTTTATGGCTTTAGCTAAGAAAACCAGAATGAGGCAAATGATCTGGTGTTCTCTCATTCACTGCGCACTACTTGTTCCAGTATTCAATTAATGTTACAATTTGTAACGAAGAGATTTTATGGCTAATTTGGCTTGCAATGTTATCAGTCAATGAGTTTTAGCTGAAGTGTTCAGGTTTTACAACTGTTCGGATTTTCAGCCATATCTGCATGAATGCTTTCTTCTCAGAGCTCTTCAGATATTCGTAGGCAAGCTCATATTCTTTAAATAGTAGTAGTTTATAGGCATTTTTCCCATTTTAACTGGGTAGAATGCAATCGAAAAACTAGTCAGTCCTACTGATGGTACTATGTGATCTAAGCTGACCACACATGCCTGCTGTGTACGCATTGCTGTGCACCAAAGGAGATTCAAATTATTGGGGTCATTAAAACCTCTGGGATGATAGCTGTGGACATGTAGGGAAAGAGCCTCAACAATTGAGTAGTAGAGCAAGACGACAAATATTTATTTGCTGCCATTCTTGACGCCTTGAACAAATAGGATCCAGTCACATGTTGAAAGAATTTGAAAGTGCAGTTGTGACCAGAAGAGGCCAATATTTCTTTCCTTGTCTTGATGTAGCACCAACCATGCACATGTTTGGCATCATATTACATGGTCTACCTTTATTGGTCTATAAATCTTCTGTTTAATTCTGGATATCTCAATCCTGTTGCGCCAACTGGAGGGACTATCCTGGACTGGACTCTGCAAAAGGACTTCAGATCCCTGGCCATGACCTTACATCGTGTAAATGGTCTTCTAAATAATGGTTGGGTCATCTACTGATGGAGAAAATCCCTGTATATTGCAGCAATAAACCTAACACTGAAATTATAATTATGGCTGAGTATTCCACCACTTGCATTTACAATAATTGGAGTTTCAGAGTAGCTATGTTGGTCACATCAAGCAGGACGCAGGAGAAGTAGAATATTATATGATAGCAACTGACCCTATCTGTTCACACCAGCTCCCCTTGCTGACTGCCGATTGAATCATTCACATATTTAGATGCTGATAAGCTATCTGGACCCTAAATGCAGGATCTTTCAAAGGAAACTCCATGATAGCTGTTTGTATTCAGTCAGGGCAGCACCGGTGTTAATGTGTGGAATATGGCATGATGTGAGAAACAGGTTGCATATACTCCTAAACTCAGCCTACCTTCATGCATAATGCAGTTCAGTAAGAATAGCTCCTGATCAATAATGCTTCACAAAAATGAAGGCCACATTGGTCTTGATGCAGTCGAATAACTCATCATTGTATTCTACTAATACTAGCCCAGCCACCCCGCTATAAGGGTCTTGTCTATTCTAGCGTCAAAGCAGGGTCCCCATGTACCATGCTGGGTAATCAGAAGCCTTCTCCTCTGCACCTCCAGCAGTAATCGTGAGTTGTCTCATAGCTAGCATAGTCTTTCCTGGATCATGGCTAGTGAATGGAAGCCGCTCTCCTGTCTGGCATCGGGTTATTGGGAGTTGTCTCCCATGCACCATGACAGGTAATCGGGAGTTGGCCCCCTTGATTGGAGTTGTCTCCCCTTGCACCTCAGGGCGAGGTTGAGGGATCTAGGTCCATTTGACCCGCCGGCCTCTGCTGGCTAGATTGTTGCACCACCTATTATAGAATCATCTCACCCTTCTTGACAACAGTTGATTGGTAGTCGTTTCCTGTGCATCATGGTGGGTAATTGGGAGTAGTCCCCCTGTCCAGCGCCGTGTAAACAGGAGTTGTCCTTCCTGATTTGAGCTGTTTCCCCTTGTACCTTGAGGCAATGTCGGAGGTCAAGGTTGATTTGCCCCGTTGGTGAGATTGTGGTACCCCCAACTGGTCGTCTCCCACGTGCGGAGCCTGATTGACCCTGCATGCTTCTGTAGGCAAGGCAGTGGTGCCTCCAACCAGTTGTCTCCCCCATTTTGATGCAATGCGACATTTGGCCTCCGTCGGTAAGGTCACACCAGCCCTAATCTCCGGCTCGCAGAGATCCAATCGCCAACGGATCGTCAAATTAGAAGGCCAGAACACACACCCTTATTCACATAATCTTACGCCCACTACATCTTTAGTATATTCAATGCCCGGTTTGTACGTTTCTACGGTTTTGCAACCCAATACGGAGATGGAACTTTGATTGGTAAGGTTTTATTTTGCATTCAAACAACCGGCTATCGGAGATACGATTGGGAAATTCGGCTATTTACGCCTGTATAAAGAGCTGGTTGAATAATACGCTGATATGCGGGTGCTAATTCTTTACTGTTCTACAGCTCATATAAACTGGGCATGAGGAAGGAATACAAACTTTTGGGCCAAAAACTCCTTATAGTTATCATGGAAGTGGAGTGGTAAAGCCTGTTGCAAAGCCTTGGCTATCTTAGAAAAGGGAGTAGTTTTGTCATTAGCTTATTGATGAGACAGAGATAAAACATGCTGTTTATTGAGACACTGAACAAGTACATTCTATCACTTGAACAGAATTCTGAGCTATCCCATGAGGCAATTCATAATACCCATGATACTGCAGAATGAAATGTTCCTGGAGTTGCTTTGTAGGCTCCGCCTAGACTTTACATGGTCAAAAAGGTGTTTCAAGTGTGCATGTTGGTTGGAGTTTTATAATGACACTGGCATCAGCATACTCAATGTTAGCACGGTATATCATCCAATACTACAGCTGGCATGAGTCCGCAACCTAATCATACCTATCAGCATCACTAGTTGAGCATGCTTTCACCTTCGATCTCACACTTCTGATCAGTCCGAATGCTCCGTATATGTTAGCTGTAGAATGTTGAGAAGATTATGAAATATTGCCATGGTACTGGACTCTGCGTTATATCCCTGCTATTTTCCTATATCATAGAGGAAATGACGTTAGTAATCAAAGATGTGCGGGGAGGTTTGGATCCGAGTTTTCCGCTTATGTCGTGGTACGATGCACAGTCTACCGACAGTCCACCGTCAGACCGGCAGCTCTCAATAGTGAGTCTCCATATTCACAACTATAGATGCAGTGTCTAGTCTTAGGCTCAGTACTAATTCATGGTTCACATTGTAGGTTGAAACCAATATAGACAGGGTGATCAATCATCTCACAGCAGGTACATCTGACTGTGCCATTAATTTTCTCTGCTGCATATGTACAGGCTGGTAGTCTAGAGAGCGACGGCTTCAGGGATTGCAGTCAACCCTCTATCAGGTCTATCATAAAAGCGTGATACATTCTAGATGGTTGCCCCAGTTCGGAAGTTGGGTCAATGCCTACTACTGAGTCAGAGGAGAGATATGGACCCAGCACCAGGACTGGTGGCTCTTTCATGTGCACAATCTGCAGAAGAAACTTTGACTCTGCTACCGAACTACACGAGCATATGGGCATCGCCCATGTTGATTGTGGAGGCAATGCAGCCCTAGATTGTCCGTTTTGCGGGAAACTGTTCCCTAAGTATGTTCAACTTGGTGAGTCAGCAATGCGATTGGTCTGATGCCGTGGCATTGTGCTGCTCCTTTATAGGGATATCTGGTATTCTTATTTAGAGGATCACATTGCTCAACTGCACGGAGATGGATCCATCACATGTAAAGGCTGCCATGCTGTCTTCCAGAGGTCTAGTCAGCTTCGAAAGCACCAACAATGCTGTCAAGAGTATATACAGTTAAAGCAGCCAGCCTTGTACAATGAGAACAGTACGTACAAACATGATCATGCAGGTTGGTACCTATGCTATCAGATACAACCAGTAGGCAGTGTAGAGATGAGTACTTGAGAAGTTCCTACAGCTATTCAGCTCTGTGAACACTTCGTTGTCATTTCAACATAAGGGATGATTTTTATGTACATCTTCCTCCCTAATTACCATGAAGCCTGGTTCTTACTTCCCTGCGATGTATCGCGGTGCCGTAGAGCCATCGACAGCACCGCCGATACATCACAGGGTAGAGTCATCTAGCGCATTGCACAATGCACAGTGGCTATCGTTAGGCTGCTGACCAGTCCTTGATAGCACAGTACTCACTATCGATAGCACAGATAGCACAGTACTCACTGTCGCCAGTACTCATGATCACTGGGAAGTCCAAAATCAAAAACTACAAAGAATCGTTATGAGAAATATAAAGATCTATCGTTGCAGGCCTAACTGCAGGTTCTCTTTATCTCACGAGGACAGCTTGTATGGCTTGTTAGGACATATCATGAATAATCAATAACTTCTTGTCTTGTCTCAGACATACCGCAACTTGTGTCCTAGGATTTCTCAAGAAATATGAGGCCACGTTGTGCTGTCTTCATGGCTTTTTATGACTATATCCTGTTGTTTTCAAGACCTGAAACCCTGATCGGTCCTACATGACTTACGTCTTCAGGTTTTGAGTTCCAGACTTGGATGGACTAGCTCCTGTTTGTATATAGTCAGAACTGTTAACTCTTACAGAGAATTCTGGAGCTGTTGAGGACCACACTGTATCTGCCATGCATATTGCCGACCATCACACTGACGACTGGACTGCTGACGACCGGCACGCCTACCGCTGCGAGGGCTGTGGAGTAGGCTGTACTCACCTCACTACTTTGGCTCTTCATCAGAGTACTTGCCAGGCTACCAGTGAACTTTACAATCTCACCAACCAATCGCACTTCACTGGTACACTGAGGTCAGTGTCTACCTGCTATTCAGCTGTCAAACTTCATCTCTACATCTATGAGAATCAATTCCCCTAACTCCGAGCACTGTGAATGATTCTACTGGTTGGTTTTCTATGGTATACAACTTGTCCTTCAGACATTAGCAGCTTGGTAGTCTTCAGGGCGACCAACCTCTGAGTTGGTCATGTGGTCACTACTGTGTTTAGCTGATTTAATGCCCAGAGCGTTGGTTAATCTTTATTGCTGAGACTGAATAAGTTAAATGAATTCCATTTGACTGTTTTGACTCCCATTTCATCATGGCAAAGTTGATAATGTTAATGATAATGATAAGGATTATGGATGAAAAACCATGTATAACCATTTCATAATCATTGTTTTACATTTTTTGATTCTCAAAGTTACCTAAGCTCCATCAAAAAATATTTTTCGGTATTCGATAGTATCGTGTATTGAACCAGCACTACTGGTGATCAAGGCACCAGCAGGGGTGGATCTAGGATCCAACAAAGGGGTGCACAACAGCCCACATGCAGCTGTGGATCACCTTTGCTGTGCTCAGCTGCAACACAAAGTGCTGATGGTGTTGGGGTGGGTGTGGTAGAAATGCCCATTTTGCATGTGGGGTGTCTGGATGCCTCCAGAATAATTTTCTAATAATATGAAGGGGTTGAGATTTTTCATCAGCTTCATCTATTTGCAAATGGCTAACTCTTTATTATATGGTCTAGAGAAGTTTGATTTAATCTGAACATTAGATTTGCTCTCTACCTTCTCACGCAATGAATATTTTCGCTGTAATAAGCTGGTAGATATAATGTCATTCAATGTACATTTGATGTGGCCCTTCAAGTTACATTTTAAGGAGCTTCACAAGCTGCCTGTCAATATAATGTATGAGTATGTCTCATAAAGTAAGCTCCTTACATTTTCACTAAATTATCTGAAGACCTATTTCTTAATTCAAACAGATTTTCTGCCACCTTGACTCTCTAGCATTATACAGCTATACTAGCACCCACTCTATGTCACGCAATATACATAACACACCCATCGTTGTTAATTTCATTGATCAAGTTTTGACCCCATTTCCTCACAGCTATGGGTACGGTGGTCATCATTGCCCTCAGGAGCTGGACTTTGCGACGTCTGTGAGCACTAGCTTTCTATTGTTTCATCACTACTCTTTAGGTGTCAAGCTTGTTGTGCTGAGGCCGATGACATAACTTCATTCCAAGATCACAAGGAAAACTGCTCTGTATGGTTAACTAATGTTGGACAATCAGAGGTATCACATTTACATACCAACCTCAATGCTACAACTAATCAGAAAGCCAAGATGGTAGATGATCTCACAACAGCTCAAAGCAACAGATGTCCAGTGTGTCTGATTAGCTTCCAGTATAAAAGCCTGAAGGAATTTCATATGACTGTTCATGTCGAACCGGAATCAAAGCCTTTACAGTGTGGAGGATGTGGAGCAGGCTTCTTTAATCGGTCACATCTAGCTGATCACATGGGAAAATGTGGAAAAGTTGTATTGAGTGATGAAGCAGACACTGAAAAGTGTGGGAATGAATATAGAAACTGTGGCAATGGTATTTCTGCTGGCATTGTGATTCCTAAATCTCCCACTGAATCCAGTTCTCCAAGCACCTGTGCAATGAAAGGTCTGAAGATGGTTACAGCTGTGGAACCCAGTTACTCTACCAAGGACGGCCTTGATAGTCAAACAGGAACCTACAAACAGTCACACGTGGTCAGTCAATTTAAGTGTGTGGCTTGTCTGAAAACCTATCACTGCTACAGAGACCTAGTTTCCCATCTGCCTGCATGTCAGTCCATGTCAGGCTATCTATCTGATGATGGAAGAGATTCAGGAAACAACACCACATCCTCTACCGGTTCTGAATGCCCGCAGTGTCACCTCGTGTTTGCTCGCAAAGATAAATTAGAATCCCACTTGAAGGGTCACAGTGCAGGATCTGACAACAAATACAGGTGCTCTGGTTGTGGATGGTCCATTCTGAGGCTGAACTTAATCATAGAACATGTGAAGAAATGTCCTCTCTTCATCAAGAAATGGAAATCCTCGCCACCAGCCAGCTCGTCAAGCTGTCCTATTTGTCTCTCAGCTTTTGTGTCTTCAAAGTCCCTGAAGCAGCACATACTCAACTGCCATGTAGGGCTGTATAAAGATCCCTCATCGTCTCGATGTGATGGCTGCTTTGGTAGCTTTGGTAGTGAGGGAGCACTGACACTGCATCAAGAACGATGTAGGGCGTACGCTAGACGCTTGGAATCAGCTGATCCAGACTCAACCTGTGGTGTGTGTCTGGTTCAAACAAGCGCGATTGATGCCCATTTCACAAGGTATCATATCATCAAGGATACGTCCAGCATCCGGTGCGGAATTTGTGGCGATATGTTTTCCTCCATCAGTGAACTGATTTCTCACTCCAGTTCTTGTCTGATGTTGCGTGCGATGCTGCAAAATCAATCTCCATTTGACAAGTTGCGCTCTAAGACGTTGGATATGTCACCAAATTCTCAAAAAACTATGGGTAATGACACCAGCACAAATGACATGTGGGAAGAACTCAGCTGTAGTTCAACTAGCACGAAAAATGGCTCGGAAAAAACAGGGTGTACCTTATGCGGAATCGTTTTTTCAAGAGCTCACATGCAACGTCATCTATATTGTCATTCTGAGGAGGCAGCTAAAGTACGGCAACATCAGTGTCTTCGATGCAATGGGCACTTCATATCAGTTTTCCATCTACAAAGGCACATGAAGGCTTGCAAGCAGTTCGAAGCTGCCTCACCAATGGAAACCAAAGAGTCCACGGTCAATGGATTGGTTTGTCTCTCTGACCAAACTCGACCTTCTATGAAGGTGAATATGAGCGAACTCAGTGAGATGCCAAGGGATATCGAGTTGTCAGAATCTGAGATCTCAACTGATATACTTTCATGTCAGAGATGTATGCAGGAGTTCAGTTCTTCTCAGAAATTCATTACACACAAGGCAATATGCCAAGCAAAGTCTCAGTCTGTCTCTGATGATTATGATGATGATGATGATAGGGCCAAACCAGCAGCAGTTGAGGGACATGGTGATAAATCTGATGATTCAAATGTACAGGTGAGGACTATCATTATCCTGGTTATTAAAAGTGAAGTGGTACATGGTTCTCCTAATAAATCACATTAGCAGGCGGACACCTGGAAGTGTTTGAGTTGCGGCATCCGGTTTCAGGAGGAGCTGCCTTTCCTACTTCATATTGCCAGCCACGAGATTTCGGACGTCAAGAACTGTGTTCTATGCCACGCTTCCTTCCGAACTGCCGCAGACATATGCATGCACCTGGTCGTGCATCACAAGCTCTTCCTCACTACTGGGGTTAAATCTGAGTCAGACTCTAAAATCCAAGTGGATAAAACTTTAGTAAGTGCAATTCTGTTCCTCATATTAACCTTATTGATTTGCTCTTATTGTAGTTCAGTCAAACTGAACTACAATATATCTTCAAAGTTGGCAATAGTATGAATGCCGTGTACTTAATAGGAAGATTCATTTTATGTGACAATCACCAGTTCATGGTGGCTCCGTGCTGTTCTTATGTGCTTCACATTACCTCTTTTGATTTAGGCCGAGGTGCGAGTAAGCATCACACCTACTACTGTGGATCTTTCCAAGACTGAAACTACTGTACCTGTGGAGGAGTTAGATTTAGATCTAGGAAACACCAAAGAGGACCCTGATTTGGAAGACGTAGACCTGAGAAGCACAACGTCTACTCCAGAAACCCCTGCAACTGTATCATTCGCCCTTCCCAAGTTTCATCATGAGCGTCTTACCGGTGTCCGATGCCCTGTGTGCAAGAGAACATTCAATAGCAATGCCATTCTGAAGAAGCATTTTGGGATACATGATGGCTACTATCGGAGTGTGTGCCTAGTTTGTGGTATTGGATTTTCAAAGAATTCCTTACTTAAAACTCACAAGATGAAATGTCACAGGTCGGCAGCCAATGCTGCAAAGGAGCTGACATGCAGTAAATGTGACGGTCACTTTGACAGTAAGATTAGGCTACAAAAACATATGGAGCTTTGCATTTGCCCCAAGAATGACGAACAACCTCAATGTATTCTGTGCCCTGATCAATTCAAGAGTTGGACTCACGTATGCGGTCATCACCCCAAACACTTCAACCGCTGCTCCTTCTGTGCAGTAAAAATGCCCTCACGGCAGAAGTTTGTGGTTCACATGCGATCTTGCTCAAAGAATCCTCTGTCGAAGCATCAAAGTGAGTAGAAATCAACACCAGCCTGTTTGATATTGGAGCAAGGCCTGGCCCACCGCTGAACCCATGTGTGGATTTAAATGTCGTTTGGACGACCGTACTTGAATGCAGACCACAATACATACACAATGGTGTGTGAACATACAAAATGCCAGTTAGAGCTAGATGATGGCTGCTTTTTTGTTTTAGGAAGTACAGATCTAAATGAGGCTAGTAAAACCAAGTCAAATAAAGTGAAAGCTGCAGTAAAGACCCAGTCTCCATCCAATCCAAGTAGAGACATCAGATGTCCAAGTAAAGACATCAGACGTCCAAGTAGAGGCATCAGACGTCCAAGTAGAAAGATGAGACCAAAAGTGGCTAAGATTAAGTGCAACCAGTGTTGCTATGAGGCCCCGAATCGTCGCACTCTACGTAAACATCAGGAACAGCACCAGCGAGCTGAATACAGGTTACTATCTCCTCGGTCGACACTCCGGCCGTGTTTACTGTCACTCATAATCATGATCTTTACCTCACCATAGGTGTCGGGTCTGTGGAGGCAAGTTTAAGACGCTCATCTCAAAGAACCGCCATATGCTCAGAGAGCATAAGGCGAGTACGAAGATGATCCGTGCAGCAGCCAGGTCAAACCTACAGAGTCCCTCAGATGTTGTAGATCTCTCCAAGGACGATCCTGTGTCAATCTCTGACACGGCCGAGGCAGACTTGAAACGTCAGTCATGTACAGATTGGCACTGCTATAATTTATACTTATGTGCTCGATATGACTATGACCTCAAAGAACTCTTGATTTTTTCCAGCAGAAACAGTGAGTCCAGCAGTAACCACATTCTTCGCTTGTCATAAATGTGACATAGTCTTCGAGACGAAGGAGCAGAGGGAGAACCACGAGGCAGCCGTTCACCCCGCAGCATCAGCTAAGTCGTTCTGCTGCCGATTGTGTGATAAGAGGTTTGTTTTCAGTAGAGAGGTTGATGATACCTGTCTTTCTGACCTGTTTATGATTGGATGATAAATGTTCCAGTTTCACGAGTAAGTTCGCTCGACGTCGTCACATGCAGAAATGTCACTCAGCACCAGTTACTCAGGTCCGCAACCAAACATGTCACCTGTGTGGCAAACGATTCCAGTCCAACTTTGCCAACTTACAGCACCTCAAGAAGGTACAAGCGGATAAGTGAATGCGTTGTATTGCTCCTACTGTGGCATGTCTCCTCACCAACAATCACTTTATTGTAGCGCCACAACATTGCCGACCCAGCTACTCTCTTTGCTGGGAACACCAGGCCGAGGGTCTGCAAATACTGTGGTGCTTCATTTGGCCATAAGAGTGAGCTAAAGGCCCACAAAATAGCAAAGCATGGCTCCCGCTCTACACAGCCACCAGTGGGCGCCTCCTCAGTTTTACCTGGTAAGACCGGTTTTGTATGACTAGTAGACTTAAGTATTTACTTTAGAATGTTTACAGATATGTCAGAGAGCTAGTAGTCTCTAATATCTGAACTAATACCTCCACCTCGCCCTTACTGCACACGTCTGCCCACCAATGCTCTCGGCATTGATTAGCAAAGCTCTCTACTCTCTCCTCTGTTGCCATTAATTCAGCTCTCGGTTCAGACCTGCCGACGCAAGACACTTTTGTATCTGAGCACACGCCTCCACTGCCAGCGACATCCAATCACCAGCCTCCACTGCCAGCGACATCCAATCACCAGCCTCCACTGCCAGCAACATCCAATCACCAGCCTCCACTGCCAGCAACATCCAATCACAAGCCTCTGTCACCAGCAACATCCAATCTCAAACCTTCACCACCAGCCAAAGCTGATTACAAGCCTCCCCTGCTAGTGACAGTTGACAAGTCTCTACCACCAGCAACATTCAATTCTGAGCCTCCCCTGCCAGTGATAGCTGATTATAAGCCTCTCCCAGCACGGAAGTGTGGTAAGAGGCTCTTTCCAAACGACGGCTCAGCCTCTGAGAAAGTCGACAAGCTGTGTGAGCATGCCGACAGTCTACCTCCCTGTCCAACTGACAACGTAGCGGTGAGTAACGCAACGCCGCCCCTCCGTATTTCAGTTTCCTTCCTAGCATTCTTCATTCAGTGGGTGTTTGGTACCCAGGCGGCGGCTGCAGTGGAGGAGAGTGTTACGCCGGCTATGCATGCCGCCAGCAGGAAGCAGAAGGCGTGTAAGGAGTGTGGCCAGTTCTTTGAGAGCAAGGTCGACCTGAGGATTCACAAGAGACAGGCGCACAAGGATAGGAAACAGATGGCTGTCTTCACATCAGCCGGTACTATCAGTCTGGTTGCCAGGTCAGCTGCTGTCTCTACTGTGTCTGCTGCTGACAACCTCCATCTCCAAGGCAAACCAAGGTTAGTTCATATTCTTCACAACCAATCTCTGGTACCGATGGCATTCACACTCTATCACGCTTGGTTTGATACTGCTGGATTTACAGCTCCCCTCCTATGAAAAGACCTAAGTTGGCCAGCGAGCCAGCCTCCCAGGCATGCAACAGTGGTGAGTTTCTAGTATATAAACCAGAAGCTTTATGTCAGTCTATCGGTGCCACTCTAGGCAGCCACTTGTCCGTAACTGTATGTTTGCTGTTACATTAGTGGCCTGGGGTACATTCAGTGACACTGTAGAATTGCATTGTGTGGCAGAGCATCTCTGATCATATGCCATATTTCCTATGATTCAATCAATGTTTAGTAGAAGGATGTTCTAGTTGTCAGTAGATGCTTGCCTATTGTTAGGAGGTAGCAGTGACAGCAGCAGGCCTTTCACCTGTGACGTCTGCCAAAAAGCTTTCAAGTACAGGATATCACTCAACCAGCATATCAACAAGGTTCATGGCAAGCAATGATGTGTCAGGAGGAGACAATTCTTACATTTGTTCCTACCTCGATCTATATATCAACCAGGTGAATACTGGCAATACCAGAGAAATTATTTCCTTACCAAACATGCTCACCATTCCATAGTCCATACTATCTACATACCCATCAATAGGCTCAAATCTTATTCCGTTTTTATTTTGAGAGAAATATACTGATACCAGTACAACAAGCAATATAATTATGATCAGCTGTGCTTTCCAGCACTACAATCAATTAAATCAAACTAAATCTAGTATAGCGTACATCAATATTTCGTGTTTTGACTGTTTGACCTCAAACAAGATAGTCAATGCCTGAGTTGATGGGATGTCCACACTCAATCCTATAATGAAAGCTACTATAGATAGCACTGCTAGCCCTAGCAGTCACTGCGTTGTTACAGTCAGCCTTTATTACTGACCGCTGTCTGTTCTGCATACTGGACTATTACCTCCGATAATCATCAAACGACCATTATCGGCTGCTGATTAGGTTTACTATCCCTCCTACTGCTCTGCCCTCCAGTCTACTCTAGTCACCCTACCTCTCACCTCCGCTTCATCACTCTTCCTCACATTGCTGCCGCTTTCTTATGCAACTAGGCCATAGACATTGGCTGCTGATTGGGGAGCTACTTGAATTGGCTGTACTTGCAGCTCACGCACATATGTTTACATTACATCTAACTTGTACTAAATCTCACGGTCAAACCTACGTGTGCATGTCAACAGTACAAGTCACTTCACAGTTCTACATCACAGCAGCATGAGCAAACGGAAGATAGCCTACGCTAAGAAAGCGTGCATCGACCCCGAGGAAGAAGGTATCACTGGATTTATTGAGCATCTTCTGCTACAGACGTCAGGTGTGAAATGAGTAGTTGTTTGTTTACAGGAGAAAGTTTACCATTCGAGCCAAGAGAAATCGTGATACACACAGATCATTGGTTTGACTGTGACTATACAGTATCTGAAGTTGTGTTGGGAAGGTAAGTCACCAGTTCTCCATCTCTCATTACCTTTTTCTATGGTACACAGGCAACTATATCTGACTTGTTTGTTTTATTTAGAGGTAAGTTTGGTGAGGTGAAGAAATGTACGGAAACACGTACAGGGCTTACCTTAGCAGCCAAGATTGTCAACACCCGCAAGGAGAAGGACAGGGAAGATGTGAGGAAAGAGATCTCTATAATGACCCAGCTCCGACATCCCAAAGTTCTTCAGATCTATGATGCCTATGAGTCAAAAAGGAAGATGTGTATCATTACGGAGCTGTGAGTGTCCCACTGATTGCCTGCATCTGATTCTGCCCATCTCGTGTTACTCTCCTCGTCGCAACCCTTCTCACTTCTCCCACGCATTTATTCAACAGACAACTATCTGATTTATGATTGTTTGAATGTTTGTTTGTGAGCCTCGGTAGAGCCTAAAGCCTAGTAATCTGTAAGCATTTACTAGTCCTGCATTACGTTAGTCTGTTATATTATACTGCTATATTTTACTGCGCGTACTGTGACGTCGGAACATAACACTCTTCCTCACCTGGAAGCATCTGAGGTGGATGGGCCGATGGTGAAGTATTAGTACTCAACCATTATTGTGTTACTGTTGATTTTGGGTGTGGTTGTAGTGTGGAAGGCGGAGAACTGTTTGACAGGATTGTCGATCCTGAGTTTGATCTGACCGAGCGAGTTGCTATCCTATTTATGAGACAAATCGTTGATGGAATCGCCTTCATACACTCGCGCAACGTCTTACACCTGGATCTGAAGGTAAATACCTGGCTGCATACCTTTAATTTAGAGGCTATTCTTATGTGAGCGATTAGATTCTGTAGCCACTGTGATGACCCACATCGCTACATTTATAGATGGCTGAACTTCCTCTGGACTAGCCTCGAGCCTTGTGCCTAATTGAATGCCATATATTACAGCCTGAAAACATAATCTGCATGGCCAGCACAGGCACCCGTATAAAGATCATAGACTTCGGCCTGGCCGTCAGATACGACTCCTTCTCCAGTGTCAAGGTCATGGCGGGTACAGTAGACTTTATGGCTCCAGAGGTGTGTAACTATGAGGATGTGAGCCCAGCCACAGACATGTGGAGTGTTGGTGTCATCTGCTATGTGCTGTGAGTAGCCTAGGCATTCATCCATGTCTATTCAGCGGTTGTCTGTGGTCTCAATTAGCTGTACACAGAGTCGATGTAGTTTGCGCTCTAAATATTTTGGATGTTAGGCAATGCGTACTATGCTAATTGCTAAAGATATAAAAATCATGCACACTTGTGTAATTAATTTCCTCTCATAGCTGCCCAATGGACACCGATATGATGCTGCAAGCCTGGAATGTAGAGTGTGATACAACGGGTTATCAATTAGCTGCTGTGAAAGACCTACATGATTCACTAGGGGTCGTCCTCTCTCCCCCTCAATGTAGGGTGATGTAGGGTTGAGTCTGTTCTATTTCAGAGTGTCTGGTCTCTCGCCTTTCTGTGGCGATGATGATGCAGAGACTGTCTGTAACATACTGCGCGTTGAGTTTGATTTCGCCGCGGAAGAATTCGATGAGATTACAGCTGGCTGTAAGGATTTTATCAAGAAACTGCTGCTCAAGGACACGCGGTAAGGAGCCATTGTAGTCAGGCTATCACCCAGCAGTACTTCCTGCCATCAAGTTGTGGCGCTTCATTCCCCCACAAAAAATACTTTTCTTCCTAATGATGAGTTTCATGTTTTATAAGATGATTTTACATGGTCGAACATTAGATGAACGCCGGTGTCACCTCTTATATGATGGTGTCATACTATTTACAGAAAGAGGCTGTCAGCGCAGGAATGCCTGCGACACTCCTGGCTCAATAAGATCACTCGTTCGCAAACAAAGAAGCATCTATCGAAGAAACACCACATACGATTCTTCATAAGAAAGAAATGGAAGGTGCAGCAGTTTAGCGATGCTTGTACCACTCCCCTATTCCTCATTACTAGGCCGATAAAAGGAGCATTGTGTAGCCGCTGGGCTCTTCTGATGGTGCTGTAATGTGCCTTAGAATGAACTGTTGATATTTATGATGCATTCGCAGTCTAGTAACTTCACCATGTTTCATTGCTGTAGCCACTCTCGATCTCACCACGTACTGGTACGGTCTCACATACTGCTAATATCTCTCACCACTAAAGCAAAATGTGCCTCACCCAGCAATGTTCGATCCCACCAAGCAATATCAGATAGAGGCTCTGTTTTCACTGGGAGACTTCTCAGTGAAACTATTTTCTACACCTGTTATATATTTTTTAGAAAGCGATAAAAGCCGTGATAGCTATGGTCAGGATAAAGAATTATGCGGCAATAAAGATGGCCGCTCTGGAGAGTGAGCCGAGTTCAAATGAAGTGGTGGATAATTCGACTGCAACAAAGTCGCGAGACTGGAGGGTAAATCTTGGGCGACCTCGCAGAGGTCTCACAGATGTACGGTTGACAAATATAGCCCGCAGATCCAGGGTCAAGGGTGGGGCCACCACAGCTCTCGTCTCAAATCTTTCTGGATCTAGTGGCTACGAAAGCTCAGGATCAACCAAATCTTCCGTTAACTTGGAAGATATGGACTCTGAACAGCCACTAGCAGCGGGAAACTCTTTGGTAGCAGATTTACATACTGGCAGTGAGGGTGAGGAATACAGAGCCATAGCAGATCTCGGAGGAGGTGATGACGATGATGAAACTGAAGGCAATGGTGACACGACTCCCAGACCCTCGGCTGCGGAGCCTGAAGCACTGGCGGATGATTTACTAGAAGCCTATGAGAGCGAGCAAGTAGAGCAGACCTATGTCGGTGGGGCCTCAGAGGTAGAGAATCTCTTGACCAGTAACAGTATCATAGATCAACCAGACTCAATTACGAATACAGTGGAAGAGCAGCAAGACTCTCCTCCTCCAACACCACCTTGTAAGGGCTACGAATCTGGACTAATTGACATAAATGCAGAGACTGAGGCTGTGATACCCAAGCAGGAAGGCAAGAAGGGAGGCAGCAGGTGTGCCAGCCTGACTAGCGCTGTGTCTGACACTTCTATTGGTAGTCTGAAGGCCAGCAGTACATCTGACTCCACAGGTGAGGATGATGAAGACGCAGCATCATGGGAAGGCTCTCATCAGTACTTGGCTTCAGACACTATCGATGACATCGTCAGTCATTTAACCAGCAGAAACAACTCAACAAACAGCTCACAATCTCTGTCAGATCAAGGTCAGCGTCACGAAGAACAAGCTCCACATCATGATGAAGGAGCTCAGCGTCACGAAGAAGCTCAGCATCACCACAAAGGAGCTCAGCATCCCGATGAAGACAGTATTCATTCAGTTAGTCCAATGGATGAACAGCAGCGGAAGCCAAGAGCAATCTCGAGAACAAGTTCCAGAGAGATAAGCAGCAGACACGGCAGCAGCAGCAGACGGAGCAGTAACGCAGCAATGGCTGCCTACCCAGCTATTAGACAGTCATCCATCGACCGACTCAAGTCTGCATCACCCAGACAGCAAAGGCACGGTTCCACATTCTCTCGGAACAGCAGCAATGACAGCCTGCAGTCACACAGTAGTGATAGGGCTGAGAGATCAATGGATGATCCTGGTAACCACAGTGCGAACAGAACCTGGTCACCAAAGATCTCTCCGTCTCCAGTGCGAGAAATTAACACTTTAGAGAAAAGGCAGGCTAGAATAGCAGCCATATGTGGAGACGAGTATCTACCTCCGTTGCCATCCTATCTACAGGAGCGGACAATTCCTATTCAAGTGGAGCCAAAGGCAGACTTTAGTACTCGTAGGCCACCTGAAGCTGCTTTCTATCGCCAGACATCCGGGTCAGATTCGTACATTGGCCAATCAGCTCGGCAGACGCAGCCAATCCGAGGTCGCGTCAGCCATTCTCCAATTCGAAGCAACTACCAGGACACAAATACACTACAGCAGAGTGCCACTGAATTACCAGTGAATAGTATGGACAGGCGCAGAGCTCGTATCGCGGCCATCATTGGTAGCAGAGAACATGGGGCAGAACCAAGCGCTGACACTTTGAGACAACGACCGCCAAATGTCAACAGCAAACCAACTAGTCAACGCACAAGCCGCACTTTGTCTGATGAGGCTCGTCACAAGAGAATAGCAGCCATACTGTCTAAGAATGATGATTGTGACATATGACGTATGACAAAGTACTAATCTACTACTGTATGTAAGGAGTGCCACAGCACAGTTTCGTTCATCAGTTCATCGGTTCATCTATTTTATTGCTGAAGAAAGCAGAAATAGAGGCTGAGACTTATACTGAGACAAGCAAACAACAAAAATATGAATGCCGCAGCACATAGCCTATCTTCACTACTACATGTTAATCTTGGTAAAACTACAGGACTTGTATACTGGGCTCCAGACACACAGACAGACACGGACACTGCTGTCAGTATCTGGATCATTGACACACAGACATGGCGATTATGATTATAATATAAATAGATGAGTGAAATAGAGACAACATGACGTGAGACACTGAGGCTGTAATATCAGTCAATAACCAACGGTAGCAAGTGCTAGCTAGTTGATAGTTTACCACATCAGCCACCTCATCGCATACTAGTACATCAATAGCGTTATGTCCGCTGAGCTGATGGCCCGGCAGCCTGACCATCACCGAACTGCTTCCGTCTCTGCTTTTCGGCGAGCTTCTTCTTCCTGAACTTCTCACCAATGGCAATACAGATAGCGAGCACTATGACCTGGATGGAAGCAGGCGGCAGCTGTATGTGGGCTGAATGCAGGCAGGCAAGAGGGATAATGGCATTAGCTGATTATAGTCAGTGTAGTTACCTGCAAAACGATTCCTATGAACGGCCAGAGGGGAGCAAGCTTGTCTCTCACATGCAGAGTTATCGTGTCATCCGTTGACCCCATCGCATTGCTGGCTTTACACCTGGAACACCCGTAACAGCGATAGTCATAGCATACACACCCAGTCATAGCATAGACTGTCGGGAGGGGGGAGGACACCCGTAACAGCGATAGTCATAGCATGCACTATGGGGGGAGAGGAGAGGGGGGGGAGAAGCCAGAAGTGAGGCTAACACAGAGGGGATACCTACATGTATTCACCACGATGTACACTATCATCGATGTTGGTGAGAGTGAAGGAGGAGCTGACAAAGTCGGCATCCCTACTGATGTTGAAGCTGAGCGCCTGAGGGGAGAGCTCCTGTTGGTTGTGATACCACGTGATCGTGGGCATGGGATAGTCTTGAACCTAACGCATAAATATCACTGTCAGGCAGCGCTGCTGACCACCATCGGATACAAGGCGCAACATTCATCAGACTGGCAGCAGCAATCAATATCAGTACATATATTATACTGCAATGGTGAGCTGGGCTGCAAGCCTATTATAGCATTCATACAGCCACTAATCGCAGCTAGTACACCCACCACAGCTACAATCAATACTGAGTAGACTGTAGAGCCGCGATTGACTGAGGAATATATGTACTGATAGATATATGTACTGATGGATAGATGTACTGACTGATAGATGTACTGAAGGGTAGATGTACTGACTGATAGATGTACTGACTGATAGATGTACTGACTGATAGATGT
>ERZ1740065.536-NODE-536-length-20624-cov-11.938062_pt1 | contig 20624 bp, 15 predicted proteins | sample MGYA00581738_ERZ1740065 | MGnify/ENA primary metagenome ERZ1740065 (study PRJEB43018, sample SAMN04849749) | marine metagenome | isolation source: floating plastic debris | place: Pacific Ocean | collected 2008-09-01 | study: EMG produced TPA metagenomics...
GAAGGAGTTGAGAGGGAGGGAGTTGAGAGGGAGGGAGAGAGAGGAAGGGAGGAAGGGAGGGAGAGAGAGAGAGAGAGAGAGAGAGGGTGGGTGAGAGGGTGAGAGCGAATGTACAACTACTTTTTAGTACAGCACACAGACCTTGCCCCGAGTCGTTAACTGTTGTATCCGAATTAGCCTGCTGCCGCGTACCGGGAGGCAGCGGTGGCAGTGTGCTGGCAGATCTCTGTTGGAGTTGGTGGACACGAGCAGCAGTTGGTTTAGATGGCGTCTGCAGAGAGTTTGTGATGGTCACCTTGCTGTGGGTAGTATGCGATTCTGGAATACTGTCCACCAGCTTCGTTGGCTGCTGCTCCAGTCTCTCGGCAAATTCCGCCACAACGTTGGCGTCTGGTTTGCTCGGTGATGGAAGCAGCGAAGAGAATATGGAGCCGGTGTGAGAGAAGCTGCGTTTGTGTTTTGGACCCTTCATACTGTGTGACATGACAGAGTGGACAGACTAGCTTACTCCTGAGCCTGGTGTGCTCTATCTGCGGCTGACGTGTGTGAGGGCTCTCAGCTGACCATATCTCGCTGCTGCGAGGCAAATATCAGACGGAAGAAGTCCTTGTCCAGTCAACGAGTTGCGCCGTATGCCAATAGAGAGAGAGAGAGAGACTAGGCACTGTCAGCTATAGCATTGCTCCCTCCACTCAGTCGAGATGCAGACTGATCATTTATCAGGGCGGCGGTCTATCGAATCAATCAGTAAGGAGGACGTCTGCTCGTCCACAGCTCGGCGGTCAGGGCGCGTCTCAACCAGAACGGCTCACATTCGCTAATCCAAAGCAATCAATCAACGCCAGTGCATGGCTTGGCCAGTCCGACTTGTGACTCTTTGTGTTACCGTGATGTGACGTTAGGTAATGTTATCGCTAGCCTACCTGCCAGTTCACCGTCGTAGTTACCACAGATACACACACACATACACACCACACGAGATGAAGTTGATGTACTGCCTTACTGCTGCTCCCAATGCCGTTGTTTGTATTCAAAGCCTTAGCTATGTCTGCGGTGAGAGATGGCTATCCGTCTAACTGCTGCTATCATATGTAACACGACGCTGCCCTTCCCTGGCTGATGCACATCCCTTTAATACATCAGCCTAAATACTGCATTGACCAATCACGCGCGAGGATTCACTGATGGCAATCGATGGCTCAGTATGAAGACATTCTGATAGGAATGGACCATGCTAACAAATGCACCAATGGCAATGTGTACATGCAGCTGGCATAGCCTCTGTAAACGACTTAATGACAAATGTAATACTCAGGCTATGATATGCACTCATTATGGTGTATCCCGGTGATCTAAAAACGCTCTGAACTCCGCATCGCCAGTAAAAACTAATCAAGTGGTACTTGGCTATCACAGGAAGAAATAGATATTCAGACGAAAATAGATGCAAACAAACGTATTGACTATCCATAAATGGCATGGATGCATTCATACACCTGTAGATGAGGAGTGAGGTGAGAGAGGAGAGCTGGGAGCAAAGCCGTGTATGGTAGCAGAGGCACAGCAGCAAAAACAAAACACTTTTGTACAACTTCCAGGAAAGCCCCTCAAAAATTCAAACAAATCACTATCAGCATTCTTTACAGACGTATTGGTGCATCGATGCCACAATTGGCGTCGTGAAACTTTGGTCGGTAAACAGAAGTTTCCATGTTCATGGCGAAGATGCGTAACAGTGACAGCCATTTTCAAAAACTTGTCGCGATTTCTGCGGTGTCAGGTTATAAAATCAGTGGAGTAGAGAGCGAGCACTTACTAGCACATTGAACCGCAGCCTTGTGACTGATCAGTCTGCCGCAGTGGTTGCAGGTGCCCCCTCCAAGACTTGACAGCAGCACAAAGTTATGCGATCCTCGTTTCAGATCGCGTTCGAGTTTCTCTTTAGCCTAAATTAAAGTGTAGTAGGCAGCGATTACAGGCGCCGACTAGGGATGAGCTTCGGCAAAAGATGGCTGGTCACATGATGTAGAATATGCTGGTCAGTTTCTTCATGCCTCGTTGGCATCGCTGGTATCAAACAATCATCATCTAATAATGATACTGCACTGAGCTATAGACAGCAATCTCGGCCCAACGTAATATTACTACAATACAGGCACAGCACAGTAAAATAACTAAACAATACTGAAGGCTCACTATATTATTCTATACTAGTACTAGCGAAAGTTACAGCCTACAAGTCTCTGGTGCCAAGAATCCAACACGCCCTTCGGTTATGGCATCAACAGCGCCATGGTACATTGCATCGTTCATCGCTATGACTACGCCAGCCGTTTTACTACGGTATTACTATCGGCATCACCTTTGCAGTCTTCCTGACGCTGCCAAACTTGGCGAATACACTCGTTCGTCTGCCGCCTTTCTTCACTTTCTTCTCTTCCTCTTCAAAGCTTGGAGGCCTGAAATAGACAGACTTTGATTGGGACTTCAAGTCAGGATCTGAAGCTATAACGGCTTGGAGAGGGTGGGTAGTAACATGATATCGACGACTCAGGCTACGGCTGAGCTACATGGTCAAATTATGAGCATGCACATTGACAAACCTCTAGATGTATTATTTCTATGTGTAAACCAATCGAAACCATGCCACAATAACTCTCTACTCGGTCAACTTCCAATCCGATAGTAGTAGGTGGTTATAAAATAGTAAGGGAGGACAACTCCGCTATAACTGTTTTAATTGTGCAAATGGGTTAGATGCTATAATGCTGAACGAAGCGGTGCACAGGAGCTGAAGGCTATCATAGACTCAGGCTCAGTCCATCAGTGGGTGGGGGGGGGTAGTCACCCACAACACTGATGATGAGCCTTTGTCGTAGATGCAGACAACTCTAAACAACATTGGTAGCAGAGACACAGACACCGACTAAACATACAGATGTACGCGGTGTTGACCTTGACATACTTACAGTACTGATAAACTACTCCGACGACTGAGCAGTCGTTGAAGCGGTAAATGGTTTGTACTAGTACTAAAACCAGCAGACAATGGTGAGGCATGGTCAATATACAGCTACCGGACAAGAAACCACTTACAGTGTCAAACATTGCCCAACACGCCACTCGTGTTCACAGAAATCACTGTAGGGATAGATTTATTGGGGAGATATTGGTGCAGAAGTGCAGCGCAGGTGACAGATAGGTACTCCGTGACTGCTGGTTAGTAAATTATTTGTGGTGGCGGGAGAGATTCAAGTGAGACAGGTGACTTTCATGCCCGCCTGTGGCACAGCCATCGATCACAAACTCGCAGGCACACTGACATTGACACATACTGTCATTGCATCATTGCGATGTGCAGGGAACGTACTATTAATGGCCCTGGGGCTGCCGGCATACCTTATAAGTGTTGTCTGTTTTTAGTATCGGACTTAGTTCATTGTTGCTAATGTCAGTAATTCATATCAGGATTTATGGCTCCAACAATTTTTAGCCTCCTGCGAGTACAGCTTAGGATAATAATGAGTGGAAGAGAATATGATGACGTGATGTCGCTTCAGCCCTAAACTACTAAATCTTACTAGTTACTAGTGTCTAATCTATCTGCTGAGCATAAATTCCTTAGACTTAACGACAGGCCCAACAGGTGCCCTGTCACATGTTTGAGCATGCTCGCCAAGTCTCTGGGCTCTACAGCAGTCTCCCAAGTTCTTAATTTACCTTCTGATGATTCCTTATTGCCCAAAATACGTGTAGAATGGAATATACACACCCCTAAGTTGTTTCGACAACTTACGACTGCGGCCCAGTCAAATTCCAAATTGATTCACGGTACAAACGAAAATGGAGATACATGTAGCTTAGAGAACGAAATGCTAGTTGAAAGACTTGTTTATGAATCACTGCCTTATTCTCTATTCATGCAGGCAAGAGAAATAGAACGATAATTTGGGCTGGTAGAACCACAATCTGACTGCAGGATGTAACCGACTATTTTGGTAGCCTTTATTGATATTGTTTCTAAATTTTTGGTGGCTGTAATGTTCATTGGATGAAAAATTCCATGAAAAAGCAATCAGTGATATCCTCTAGGGCAAAGGAGAACAGATAATGTGATGAGTTCAATAGCCGTGACCCTCAGATAACCTTGTACTGATCATCGAAAACACAAGTTTGATAATTCCATCAAAAACTCTCTCAGAAGAAAGAAGTAGCTTCAAGCAATCTGAATTTAGATGGCAGGTTGAACCAGCATTCTTATAGAATGAAGACTGCGGATAGAAGATATGGAGGCCTTCAGTCTGAAAACATGTGTGATGAAGCATTTTCATAGTTTTATCGGTGTAAAACTCGTTAAAAAATCATTTAACTGCAATAAAAGGACAAAATAGCTTCTAAATATTGGAAATCTGCTGGAATTTCTGAGGAATCTAGGATGACGTGACGTGACATTTAGTTTGAGCTGCATGAGCTTCATTGCAAACTCATAAATCATCGTCTTCAAAAATGATTACATTCATCGGTCAGCCGTCCATCTAGATATAGAAATATTTCCGAGTTCCTGATTTAGAGCCTTGGTGTAGTAAAATTGGAAACTCCAAGCCCGCGGGCACACTGCACGTATAACAAGCTTCCACAATCACCCACTTCTATACTGGCATGTCTAATAGGAGACTCTATTGAATAATAAGCACACAGACTCACTCTCTTTCTGCTAATAATGCTTTAATCGTTTCAGGTGTTGGTAGCGAGGCCACTTTACGCTCACACAGAAACTGTAAGCTGCAATAATTACGGATATTGTTTCTGATGTAGCCATTATAACGAGATAACTACCGGCTATTTCTTATTTCAGCCAACAGTGACCTTATCATAAAAGGCATTGCCTCAAATGACGACGGCAGCAAAGAACTTACTGGCCCCAGGCAATCGCCATATGAGCCAAATAGTTTTAGGAGTTGTGCTATCCTGACTATATAGTGGCGGCTGTGTTTGGGGACACATCAGCTAGTAGTAGGAAGGTAAGTATGCCACGTACCCACTATGAGCATGTTCATGTTCCTGAGTGTATGGACGTACGCCGCTGCGTCGCAGTACCTCTGTAACACAACGTACGTACGCAGGTCAATGACTGATACGATTGAGGGTCAGACTATCGCCGTGACGATTGGTCATTATCTCGTGAAATTCTCAGTCTATGGCCTCACCTTGACCCTGGTAGCTTGACTTAGACAGCGTAGACGATTGGAACGCTTTCAAAGGACCTTGACCCTCGGCGATATTCATGGATGGCGTTGAGACAGACTTGGATTTATTTAGGTTGCTGACAGCGGTGGTGGTTTGCGACAGCGGAAGAGCCGAGGTGCTGTATTTGTGGCCATGCTTCAGCGTGGAGGTCGAGGACGGCTGTACGTTTAACTAGAGACCAAACACTCAGTGTCTTAGCTCTATGGGCAATGGTAGGACTGGTGAAGAGCACCTGACAAGCACTGACTACATACCTGCTCCGTGGAGCCAGTGGGTAGTGATGAGTTTGAGCTATGTGCACTCATATGTTTAGAGAAGTCGACATTAGGAAGTTTCTGCAGTGGGGCACCGTATATATCTGAAAGAGAGGAGCAGAGTGTACACACATGTACAGATGTAATAATAGTCATAGCCAAGAGTAACCAAAGTTCAATTTAATTTCGATAATCTAAAGCAGGCAGCTTAGGTCACATTTGTGGTTGGCGAATATCGAGGCAGATATGAGAGTTCCACTAGAGGCCAGTGAGGGATAGTAAGCACTAGGTTTATTGTTATGAGGTGCTTTCATTGCTGCAGCGGGTAAGGATGCCCGATATTTACAGCATCAGCTCTACTAGTCAGTGCCATCGCAACGGCCTCCATCGCTGCCAATGCTGCCGCGAGGCCAGCTACGGGTCAATCCATCAATCAAACGGCATCGATCAGGCAATCAACAATATCAATAAGGAATGATAACAGCGGCAGCGTTTGCTGTCCGTAACCTCGAATATGTGTTGGTCTGTCGAATAAAACATCGCTTTTTTTCAGCGGAAAAAGTTTAGGATATCTGATGCTGATATCAAAAACTCGTTACGACTCAGTGACCAGCTACTAAAGATAGTATGTAGGTACATACGATAGGTAACTTTACCTCCTCATACTAAAATAGTTTACAGAGAAAGTCTATTAACTAGCGATGGGATGGTTACCAATAGGTTTAACATGGCGGTCAGAATCCACGCTCGTCTCTCGGTTGTATGATCGGGGCGTGTCATCCTCATCCTCCTCACTGGCCAGGCTCCCTAGGCTAAAACTGAAACGACATGAAATATATCAACTCTGTAACATCAGTACACAGTGACAGTTATTGCTGTAGCTGACATGCTTCCGCTATCACCATCTCCGTAACAAAATCAGCAAAACGGAGCCCATTAGAAACTGTAAAGACGCCGACGATCTAACGGATCGGGTGTCACAGCGCGACTAGTCAAGCTGCCAATAACTAGTTTAGTACATTGAAAACAAGAGGGGATAAAACCGAGGTGACTTAGAAGCCAGTCATCATGTGAGCGAAGACTGTATCAATCATACAAGTGTCAATTCTCTGCTTTGATTTCTGGCGGAATCCATCGAAGGAATGCCATCGTTTTCTCGTTGGATTATAGAAGTTACAGCTAATCTCAACCTCATCCCTAATCTGACCTTTCCAAAAGTAAGAGGATAACGAACCAGCAGCTAAAGGCGCAGCAACACCACACCTGTACAAACGAATCGGCAAAGCTACCGGATCTAGAGAGAGGGAGAGAGAGAGTACAGACCAACCACTGTCAATGACTGTCAGCAGAAGACTGATTAGTCTGTCTTAAAAAAAACCAACGAGACAACAAGCCTGCAATTTTTACCTCCCATTGACGAGTGGATCAAAGTAGTTGATTTTGAAATCGTCCATGAGCGCTGTAGTAAGAGGGAGTTATTTACTACGATGTGGATAGAGAGAGAAAATACGCAGCCGCAGGCGCGCTGCCTGTGGCCCTTGACGTCTGCTGCACAAGTGCGTATGACTAGCCAACCCGTAGTTCATTAGAGACGGCTGCGCGTACTGCAGTTCATCTCTCGCTCTTATCTATAAAATGTTCCATTGTAGTGTGCATTTATGCAACACTGATACAACATCCACTCTATTCACAGGGCAATGGCATTCTTTCTCTACTATTTTGAAACACATGTACAACTGAACAGCAGGAGCCACAAGTTCTCGATTTTCGTATCGACGCACGCCTCACAACAGACAGGATTCCTTCCTTCCCTTGATGGAGGTGGTGTACAGAGACGGCATATGGAGACGGCATACAGAGGCGAGTGTGAGGGTGAATCAACAGTATAGAAACTAGATTAGTGTCCACCGACGAGTGTGAGTAATTATACGATCACATGCAACAGCGAAGCTCCATTAGCCATGCATTCAAGAAACTTATTCAATATTAGAATCACAAAAATTGAGCACCGATCAATCACCTGATCGGCGACTGTCACTTATAGCGAACGAACGCACACACTCTGCAACAGCAGGTGTGGGGCATCGAGGAGGAAATAGATGTATGAGAGGGGAGAGAGGGGGAGAGGGTGAGAGGGAGAGAGAGATGGGGGAGAGAGGGGGGAGAGAGGGGTGAGAGAGAGGGTGTGAAGGAGACAGGAGAGACGGGTGAGAGGACAGAGAGACAGGAGAGGGGGCGGTGAGAGACAGGAGAGACGGGAGAGAGGGGAGAGAGAGGGGAGAGGGGGAGAGAGCGCATGTGCGCCATCAGCTCGTGAACTAGATACATACGACTCATGGAAGCTAGGGGTGCTGCTGGTACGAGATGAGTCACGATGTCGCTGCCTCACTCGACGATGTTCGTGCACGATACTCTCGACCGTGTCCATAAACACATCGTCATCTTCCTCATCGATATCATAGACTTCGAAGTCGTATAAACTCATGCGGTTTTGCACATCGCTGAGCAGCTCGTCATCCAGGCTCATCATGCGACGCTTGCGTAATGAAGAAGTGTTCGCGTGTCCAGGTCTGTGATGCACGCTGACCCACGATACAGGAATGTGCTCTGTTTCATCCATGATGTACTGCGGGTTCCGCTGTCGGCAGTCTGGATGGCTGGTAGATAGGCAGTTTGCCTCAGTGAGAGGTGTCAGGGACACGTGTCACCCACGACAACCCATAAACAGACTGATGACAGCCTCAAGGCTGCTGATGCAGCGATCAGAGGGGCGGAGGGTGTCGACCTCCTTCCTGCCAGAATAAGTAATCCTTGGTGGAGAGTGTGCAGAGGTGCTGCTGTAGTTGTCACTTGTACTTTCCAAACTGGAGTAGCTTAAGCTCTACCTCCTAAAATCACGGTGATGAATCGAGCCGCCCCAGGATTGGCTGACTGTAGAACCTGGTCAGCTGGTACGTGTTCACTCAGCCAGAACAGTTGAGATGACAGTAGCAACAACTCCTCACTAAACTGCTACTGATACCGAACTGGCTGCTATCTCTAGGAAAAGTCAGCGCTTAGATCAAACCGCACGTTGTCCGACGGAACACACAAATGTTACAGAACATCCAGGCTCTTACGCAATGCCTCGATCAGGAGCTGACGCCGTTGTCCAGGAGCGAGAGAAGGAGTGACCCTGCCGATTTAGCGATTACTGCTGCGTAACAAGTCGCTGACTGCACCAAGAAATGACTCGATTTCGAACTGACTGCGAATAGAAGTGACCCGTTTTTGAACTGGTCGAACTGACGAGTGCACCGCGTTACCCGACTTGACAGTCAATGAATTCACGTGTACACACCTTTACAATCACAAAGGCCTTTATAAGACGCCGAAACAGCAGTCTGTATTGCCGAGCCACCTTCATTTCAACATCCATTACCCATTGTCATCGTTTGTCACAAAGATTCTATGCTGATAGTGTAGACAAAACAGCAGTCTACTGTGTTTATCCATTCGATTCAGAAGCAACGATCCCAAATCTTCCAACAGCATACGAAAAATGCCCAGGGACCGAGGTGGTCGTGAGGAAAACAACGCCCAGAGTTTTTTCTGCTCCCCCCTGCCGCCAACTACCACCTTCATGCACGTCAAGCTGCCCAAAGTTGATTGGAAGGCCTCTACTCAGGGCTAGGTTCTAAGCAAAATGTATGTAAGCCATGCAAAAAGGCATCGCCAAGCAACAAGTGACGACAACAACAACTCTGTGTCACCAGCAGTGGGATCTCCATAGGGGGAGGTAACTGCCATCGGTTTGTAAGTGAAGCAACAGAGAGCTCGAAATACAGCGGCGCGGCATGCGCACACAGATTTCACAGAGTGGTAGCTATACCTTTCCAAGTCTGGCGGCCAAGACTTGATGTTGACCAGGCTGCAACGATCATGCCAGGGATAAAAGAGAAACCAAGAGTGTAAAAATCAATTTCAAGAGCCACTACAAGATAACCAATCACCATAAGTAATAGCGGGCTGTATGGGCTAGATAAAACCCGGCGTCTGCTGCAGCATCTAGAGTGTGCGTGTCATGAGCACGCGCACAAAATTAATGTGTGCGCGTGCTCCTAAAACTGGGATTTATCTCCCTTGTTACGTGACAAAAGGCAGCAAGGATGTTTTGACAAATTGATTCAAAACTAATTCGGTCTTTGTGTGATGAAGCCTCTAAAAACCAAACACCCTCCGCCATTTCTAACGAGGAATATAAAAGTACACGTAGGTTACATAACGTACAGGCGATGTAGGTGGAGAGATTGATGGAGAGTGAGATGGTATTGACAGCGCGTGTGTGTGTACTGACCTGCGGTGTTCAGCGCTGACAATGCCCTGATGAAATTTAGATTTCTCCTTCTGCGCGCCGGCCAGCATGTTGAAGCTAACCTTTCGATGCCTGTCGGCAGCTGCCTCGGAGCACCCGCCGCCGTGATCTGAAGTGATATGAGTTGTGAGATAGGCTGTCAGTCCATAGCACAGGCGCGCAGCACGAAAAATTTATCTGTGTTGTATAGCCGTATTGCCAGAATGAAGAACAAACGTGTTGTGTCACAACGAACGAGAAGGTAAACGAAAAAAGGAGCAGTAGATAGAAGACGGAGGCAAGGAAAGGCCTGGCTGCCTCGCTGATCAGTAGCCTTCTGCAGCTAATGAGAGATGAGTTAAAAATATAATCGAATAGCGGCTGGGGAACGAGTGTATTACATAGCAGACGGTAATACTATTAGGCTGCCTGAGCCGATGTGCCTAAACAGATATACAGTACGTAATACCTGTACCTATATACATATACACATGACTTCCTGCAACGGCGCATCTACATCGCGCTGTGAGAGGGAGGGGAGGAGAAAGAGGGAGGAGAGAGAGGAAGGGAGGGAGGGAGGGAGGGAGAGGGAGGGGAGGAGAGGTTACACTGACCTGTGTTGGAGGACGCGGCCGTAACGCCAGATATGCTCAGCTTGGCGCCAAGAGCCGAGAAGTCGAGAGACTTCGGCCTTTCGCCGGTTGACCGCTTAGCGACCTTGGGGGATTCACTCACAGCTGCCCTGACTTCATCTTCTTCTTCCTCGTGAGTTACGTCCAGCAGTGATCGGTAGTGACCTGACAAAGAGAAGAGTGTGTGTGACATGTGATGTTAACAACCAGCCCACTGAGCAGAGACGATCAAGTGCTGACGAAAGACACTCAACAACGGAGATTATAACGTCATGTCATCTGACAGGCAGCGCTGGATCGGTGTGGCAATGCATCAGCTCCTTAACTGGAGGACGACCATTAAAATGAAATAAAAATTATGCCACCTGCTGGTTAGCAGTGCGCCACCCCTTAGTTCTACAGTTACCTGCTCACAGCAACTCAGACCGTCGTAAAAATATCGAACATGGACCAGAAGTTCATTTCAAATTATTCATCAATCATTGAAATACCAACACAACTGACAACAGCAATTATAGCAAGCTAAAAATCTCAGAGTTGTCTTCTCTTGTCTATCTATTAGGAAATCTTGTGCAACGGCATCAGTCAGGTGGGTCAGGCTGCAGAGTTGGAAGTCAGTGTCATGGTAGTCATGGTGTCGCCATAGAAACGCATGAGTAAACATGAGACTCGAAATAGGAAATAGTTGTGAGAAGATGAACTCCATAGACATCTGTTTTGTATGAAGAGGCTACTAGGAGACATGAGGATATACATGTACATGTATATAAGAACAATAGCAAGTCTTCGTGAGTATGCTATCGATACTTGCACCTTCTGTAATGAATACTGCATACTAAAACTTCAAAATTAAGCTTCTTTTTACCTGCTCTCTTTCGGCAGACTCAGGTCTACCTGGGGACCGCCTGAGTCCGCGAAAGGAGAGGAGGTAAAATAAGCCAAATAATGTTCGTACTTTTTCTCGCACATATTTTCTCAATCTTCAGATCATAGACAACTGAATTTGACACTCTAGTCGACACTAGCAGTAACAGTAACAGTGACAGCTGCTGCATAGTAGGGATTGTACAGTAGCTGAGAGAATAGTACTCCAAACAATGAATTCTTCTGTGTAGTTACCACAATTTTTGTATAGTTCCGAGATGATGAATGTGATGACAACTCCGACTGTGTTCAGTGAACTGTTGACAGTCATTGGATAAATATAGTGATGACACCCGCAAAGATGATACATATGAAGACTCACTGGAGGGCCATGAATCACCAATGGAAGATAATATGAATCAGAGCTACAGTTGATTCCTCTGCTCAACCCTGTCCACTAATTACATCACAACCCAATATGGACTCTGGGCGCTGAGAAGAAAGTTTGCTCTCCATTTACACAACAACTGGAATGCAACAGTTGATTGGGACCTTATCAACTGGCCTGCGAGATATTTTATCGATCAAAGTGAAAATACCGGTGTTTGTGTCACGCAAAACTTTGAGCTGATAAACACGAGCGGAGACGGTGTGCGTCAGCGACGAACTCGCTGTCAACAAGGCCACAGGGCACACTCCGTATGCACTTGAGAACTGTACGGAATCTCGAGTGACGTGGACACGTAATACCCAACCGTCACAGCAGCAGACGTTTGACATTTCTAGCGACCAGCGCCTCGGAGTACACTGGCTCACCTTTTAGGGGACGGGTGATGTGTGCGCCAGGTGCCATCTGTGGTACAGGTGCTGACGACGTTATGCCTGCTGTCGGTGGCGCTACGTCGTACAAAGCCTGTAGTTCCAGCGATGGACAGGATGTGCTGAAGCGTTTCAGTGATTCTTTGCGATCCTGAATGGCGGGAGGTTATTGAAAGTGTTGAGGCACTCACTCAGTGAGTTGAGAGAGAGAGGAAATAAGGTAAAAGAGAAGCTTACCTCGAGCAGAGCTTGTCTCTGTATGTCTTCAATGTCCTGTCTGTTCGTCTTCGCCATGTGGATACTGCTGCCTGTGTGGGAGAGAGCCAACAAAGCGTGTAATTAGTGCAGAAGAGATTGATTGGGGATTTGGGGGACGAGGAAAAACCGTGACATTACTACTAACCGACCGATTTACTATTGCCTGACACGGCCAATGGTTTCATGTACGTTAAGTGCAGTTGGGAAAACATGTGTACATACAATTGCACTCTCTCGTATGTCACTTCAGAAATGTGATACAGGCCTAACGTCGGCGGGTAGAATCCAGGCGAGAGATAGAGAGGTTATTGCAGTGCCCACCACCAGCCACCGGAGACCGGTGCAGTTAAAAAAGGAATATTAGATCCGTTGGAAATCGAGTTGGAAATCGAGTTACGCATGTTCAGGCGGCCATGTTGAATGTATTCCCTTGGTTATGACGAGGTGGCTATTCGGAGGGCTGTCGCTCGCGCAAAGGAGACATGCTAATGAATGCATATGTATGCGGGGAGGAGCCAGACTGCGGCGGGTGCGAGGCTAGGTATTAGTAGTACCGAATGGCGGAGACACTGTTATTGTCGGTATATCCGACAGCGGCCTCTGTTCGGATAGCAAGTTCGGTGGTAGCCTAGGGTTCCTAGGCACAAATGCCTGAGACTGCAGTGCGGTCGGGCTAAAGTCCTTTCTCCAGGCGCGAGGCGGCAGCGCCGGTGGCTCATCGCTGTCGCTGCTGCTGCCGCTTGACGTCTCGCTATACGGTTCAACTGTAATGGACATAGCAAGCGCCACATTAGCCACCACCAGCACCGAGAGCAAGCGGACACCAGTTCAGATGTCTATGTTAGTAACAGCAACTAGGGACATGACTCCCACACCCAGCGACAATCAGTCTCCTCGTCTCTGAGAGAGAATGCCACATCTCATGCAATGAACTTAACCCGTACCCATTCCAACAAGAGGTTGTGAGAGATAGACCAAATATTTACACAAGGACCAGATAGTCTGCTAGAGAGGAAGATGGAGCTAGGCTAACGGTAATGACCTTTCCCTCTGCAAGTATGTCAGTGTCAAGTAATGGAACGACACTAGAGCTGATCACCGAGATTGCAGGGAATAGCTGTGGCATGGTTATGCATTGGCTAGGAGGCAATCAAGTGCTGAGAGAGAGCTGAGAGAGAGTCGGGAGAGGGAGAGAGAGAGAACTGGGAGAGAGACAGGAGAGTGCCATTGGCTCTTGGGGAATCTCGAAGCGAATTACTGAGCACATTCTGCATGCCTTCTATCATCGATAGATGGAGAGTAGACTAGCGTGATGGGGCATTTGTCCAAGGAATCGCTGGCTAGGTCGAGTTCATTAACCTCACCACTCAATGCAGGTGTCCTGTCATTGTTGCATGAATAGAGAGCTAAGAGCATGTGGCTGACAGGTGCCCTGGCCATATCTACATGCCCCCACAGTGTACCTGCACTGATGACTACTAAGCAGTTGAGTAGTGAGCAGTTGTTTAGTGGAAGAGACTATCCGGCACTCACTGAAGTCACACTCTTTGCTCGCTGTTTCGTCGCAGTTATTGTCACTGTCATCCAAGGCGCTGTCGTTGCCTCCCTCGTCACTGCTGTTCCTGGCGGACGGGCTGCCATCTCCCTCATCATTGGACATGACGTCTGCTGACATATTTCCATTCGTATCCTTCATAGTCGCACCGTCACACTCATCATCGCCTGTATCATCTGTATCAACTGTAGCCTCAGCTTCTGAAATGTTTGGCTGTAGGTTGGTGGGGATGACGGGCGCCCCGAGCGCCCCATCCACCGGATCGACATCATCGTCAAGACTAGAGTCAGGATGTTGGTGATCGGCAGTAAGCTCGGAGATGAGCTGCTGTAGCATGTCTATGTTAGCGTCTGCAATAGAAACGTCTGCAGTGAAAACGTCCTGCAAATCATCGAATCATCGTCCAACTCAGTGGCTGGCCACGCCAGAAGCCATAACAGTTGAATCCCGCCAATCGATTCACAAAGACAAAAAACTTGCACAATAGACATGGAGAGTTTTACGCAGCCTTTTGTTTGTCTATTCATCAAGCCCATGGGACGTGATTAAAGATTATACAATGGCTGGAGACAGAGAGACAGGTGAGCTACAAGTGAAGGGGAGAGAGACAAACGCAGTACTGCAACACACCACCAGTACCAGCCATTGACATCAGCACTAGCGTTTGACAGAAGAATGAGGACCCCTTTCAGAGCTAATAATCCATCTAGAACAAGCCACTTCCACTTTTGATAGCCACGGGTGAAGGAACCCGTGGTAGTATTGATGGTGTATTGATGATGTTGCGGTGATGTACTGGGAATGAAGAGACTGGGCTTACCGATGGGCGACTTTTCTTTGGCATGATCTGATTCGGCAAGCTCTACTTCCATAGTGATCTGGGATGGACTAGGAGACAAATCGTCCGTCTCATCAACGCCTTTGGAGCTCCTGACAGCAAGCAAAAGCATCGATAGCCAACACAAACAACATATAGACAAAGATTCAAGACACAATAGCACCGTCCAGCAGCAGTAAAGAAAAAATCATCATCGCCAGTCAATAAATAGATAAGCTGGCAGGTGTATGCTAATACCACTGCACAATCGTGGACTACTTAAACTAAAATGATTCAGCGTTTCCCACTTGGATAAGACGGCGATCTTTAGACTCCGAGAAACGCATGACAGACATACTTTCCTACATCAGTTAATTTGCGCAGTTACTGGGTAAAAAGGGCTCAAAACCTAATTACAACTAGGAATGTTTGCTCTAAGAAAACATGGCCTTCTAAACATCGATGAAATGCCGCTGACGGGCCTGACTCAGGTGAGAAATGAGTCTGAACAACTGCAAACATGGCCTGATTCGGTGTAGCAGGACACCACACTTTCTGTGATTAATTGATTGACGATCTCCACCACTACGGCTCCCGTAGACCGCATATATGTCATCGTGAGACCAGGATGAATGTCGTCTAGTACACGCGGAACGTTACGCATTGACCTGACTAGCCGAGTACCAGGAACCTCGATGGCATTGGCAGGCCAGCCTTCTCTGACTCACCGCAACATCAAGACAGCAAAGCTAATATCTGAAAGACTATCGAATGTCGAGGCAGTGTATTCACACTCCAGGCTTTTAGCTACGGAGCTAAATACGGGGAATACTTAGGATTATGAGCCTAGTTAGTTCAGATTGCTACTAGAAGGAAACAACAGCTTTGTCATCCTATAGTCTCACTCATGGGATAACAAGCCTAAGATCGTTATTATCACACACATCTATCCAGCCACAAAATCTGCGATTGATGCCTGAAGCAGAAGCCTATAATAATGACACTAGATTTCCATACTAGAAAGCAGTCCAACGACAGAACAGAGAATCACAGACGTGTTAAATGACAGGGTTCCTCGGCACCCGAATTTGACATTTTCAAGACTCCACCTGAATAGTGAATAAGATAAGTACCGGGTAGAGTATGAGAGCTGTAGTACCTGTCTATCGAGTATCTAGTCTGCCAACGCTGGGTCATATATCCACAAGTAATGGCACTATCATATTGCCAGCATGCTGTATTGAGCGTCAGCCACGAGTCTGAATTCCATCGTAGAACCAAGCATGTTAATGAGAATTCGAATATTCGAGCTGAGTAATGCAAAACTTCAACCAAACGGCGAGTTATTTTGTGACAGATGGTGTACAGTTTTACTCCGCTAGTCAGAAATAATCGTTAGATCATGGCATTCCACCTGGTCGCCGACTTCATAACATCCGGTATTTACCTTGACACTTGCTATTGGCGGAGCATTAAAAAACTAATTTGATTGGTCATTATCCAAGATTTAGGTCCGCCCACATTGACATGTCATTCACAAAGAGAAGACAACTCCAGACGAAATCGAACAAGTCAAGCAGGGGTGAAAGTCGAAAGTCACAGTAGAAGAACCCGTCTAGAAAAACAGTAAATATGTGAAATAGCACTCAAATATTTGTTTAAAAAGGAGCTCAGACGCAAGGCGAACGTCAAGTAGCATGCTGTTCATCAATTCTCATCAATTGCTTTCATTTCGCACACCAGCCATACGTAAATAAACTGCACTCCTAATGAATGACGTAGCGCAGCTCTTCCTTCTGCATATACCGATTAAAACACTTCACAAAGTTCCTGAGCTCATAATCTGATCAGATGATATGAATGATGAGGAGGAGCTGTTATAATAGCCATCTATGAATGTCATAGCAGTGAATAGCCTAGTATCGAGCATCATGAGAGTGAGCAAAAGTCGAGTGGAAGGCAGTAACTCACTCAGCCAGCATTTCCGCCAAGTCATCATAGCGTGCATTAGTGGCATTATCTATCGGCAGCAGTCCACCCTGATTCTTAATACTCAACGCTGCCATGCCGCCAGGTAGTGTCAGCAGGTGCTTGATGAAGCTCACCAATCCTAGTCTGGCACCAAAATGCAGTAGTGTTTCTCTTTGAGCACCTGAAACTGAGATTGCATACAGGAGTCAAACGATAGTAGGTGGATTTGCAGAATTTCTCATCGCCATCAGACTCTCATAACTCTCAGACAGATACTTCAGTCTTAGTTCAGTATAGAGTCTGTGACAGCAAAGCGTCAAATGTAGAATATGAGCAAGAACCCTCAACCCCATAGACTGTAACACAGGCATAAAACTACTAATGAATAGATTCCCTAGACGAGTTGATTCAATGAAACAAGGAAGGAAGAGCAGATCTGCGTGGTAGCGCTCAATCAAATATAAACTGCATCTAGTCATGATGCTATATTCTCACTTCTCCTTCATTGAGTTATAGCCTAACTTCTTGACATAAAACCAACTACACGCCGGTCTGCAGCAACATTCCATTTATTGCTGATGTGGCAGTGAATGTACCTGAGCCTTGCGTTCCCAGAACTGTCCAATCCTTGGGAATACGCAGCGCGGAAAACTCTTGTGAGAGTCTCGTGTCAAGAGAGGAAAAGTCCTCATCCAGAAGACTGAACTTTGAATCTCTGATAGCCTCCAGATCCTGAAATAACGTAACCATTGACCCAATGATTTTTCTTTGAAGGGAGTCCGAACATGTGTATGTAAATACCTCGAGGGCATCCAAGACATCCACTGAGTTGAGCAGGTATTGAGCTAGGTGGAGGGTGTTGTGTTGGGAGTCGAATGTGTCAGCAGTTGTCTTCTCATCCATGAGGTTGTCCTCCATCTCTCTGATAGCGTCTACTATTTCTGATGTGTGGGTGGAGCATCTGCGATCCTCCCAACTCTCATTGATGAGACCTGAACAGAAGTATGTTGGTAGTTTAAAAGCAGCAGTTGTTTTACGTATCGCGGGTCCCACAGATGGCGCTGATGCTATGACTATGGTGTAGGCAAACACTTAGCATACTGAAATCATTTCCATTGTCATTACAGGAAGGTGGTAGATCAGACAAGGAACTATTGTAGTGGAGCTTCGAGCAGGCCATACATGGGAGACAAAAGCTTCTGACCTGATAATCAAGTGCAGAATCCACAATTCCACTACGGCAAAAATGAGTATGATGAGAGAACAGGAGATGCTGCTCATGCAAACCAAGTAACAAAATGAGACACGAGGCACGGAGCGTCAAAGTCAGTATCATCTGAGTATGTATAGATTGAAGAGAGTTGAAAAAATGAGTACTCTTGATGAATCATTGGGAGGCGTAGATGGCATTTCCGTGAGGTAGGCTCTGTGAATTAGGTGCCAAAATTTAGGGCCATATTGTCATTATTGGTTCCCTAATTTTCTCCCATGGTTTCTGGGTTAGATCTTGACGCAGTAAGATGAAATATGGCAGAATCTTAGCTGTAGAGGACAGGCATACTGAGCTATAGCTTCTCCAAACAGGAATCTCAACTACTCCAATTAAATCCTTACTGTTCCGATTTTCAACTTGTGTAAGGACAAAAGAATGGATTTCATGTAGATGTAGCACAAGGACTTTTGTCTTGTAGTTCAGAATTTGGATGTCATCACTCACCTCCCTAGCTGGAATGATGCCACAAAGTAAGCAATTAGTTTCTAAGTATACCCAAAATACCCAAAATGAACCAAAAGCCAGTATTTATGTTGAAAAACTGGAAAAAATATGATAATAATAGGGCAATTCTGAGCTATCTATGACGCTACGATATTGCCAAATATCAACATTTTTCTTGATGGCCTCCTGGCACCCGCTGTAAGGATTTTTTGTTGACCCAGGTTGAAAGCCCTGTCCAAGTTTTAAAAAGAACTGAATCTCCAGCATTTCTGGTACAACAACTAGTCATCTACACGGAGAGGCAATCTGTACACTTAAGCGTTACTACATCATTGCCTGAGTAAAGAAAAAACAAGACCAAACAAAGCTCAGGAATGCTGGTATTTACTTAAGATAGTTGATGCAATGAAGGGCGTGATTGTATGAGGGAAGCATAAGTACAGTGAGATGGGCGACTACTCGCTGTCATATATACCTGCCTGTTTACAGACAGATACTAGGAAATTTAGTAGAATAATTACTAACCAATTTTAAGTCAGTGTGATGTATTATATGATCTGTCAAGAGGTGAGGATAGACTGAATTCTGCTATAGACGAAGCCTAATTGGAATCTGCTTCTGATTAAAGATCCCATGATGATGTTTCAGATTAAGGGCTCAGTTGTTTACATTCAACTCAAAAACGTTGTTGGCATGTTGGCTGAAAATGTTTGTCAAATTGGGTAGCCGGAAAATGACAGCAAGGTTTGCCAAGACAACTACAAGAATCTGTTACCCCAGGTAACGAGGCTAGCTTACTTGGTATCTCAGAGGAGCTGGGATAGCTTCCTGATGGATGATAAATTATAGTCACAGAGGAGGATGTAGGGATTGCCAGTTGCAAATTAATAAACATGCTGCAAAAAGGTAACAGGGAATAGAGAGAAGGGACAGGGGGAGCATAGAGTGGGAGAGAAGAGAGTGAGAGGAGATGAGAGAGTGATAAGAAGGGAAAAGAATGGTGGACAGGTAGGAAGAGGGGTAGAGGAGGAGGAGAGAGAGGGAGAATCAGGGAGAGAGAGAGGAAATAACATACATGGATAGATAGGGCAGGACAGGAGGGGAGCTGTAGAGGGAAGGACACTGAGGGATGGAGAGAGAGGAAGAGGGAGGTAGGCAAAACAAGAATGACAGAGAAAGACAGAGACGGAACGGAGACAGAGAGGGAAGAGAGGCAGAGAGAGAAGAAGGGCAGATATGGAAGGGGACAGAGAGGGAAGGGGGGAAGAGAGGGAAGGGGGGGCAGAGAGGGACGGAACCAGAGATGGAAGCAAGAAGAGTGTAGAAAGAAGAGGAAGCGGAGAGAAATGAAGAGAAAATATCGGAGAGAAAGCAGAGGAGAACCTCTGACAGAGTGGAGTGAAAACAAAGAACAAGAGACCCATGAGGAGGAGAAGAATTAAAGTAGTTACCAGGAAATACGTACTGGGACTGGTTCAGGCTAGCGAGGGAGAGAGGGAGGGAGGGGAGAGAGAACAATTCTACTTACTATTTCCTGACTGTGTTTTATCCATGAAGTATTGTCATGACCTGACTACTGGGCTAGTGTTAGTGCTAAGATAATCTTAAACCATCCAATCCAGGGCTTCGCTGTGAGGCGAAGAAACCTCAGGTTTTATTAAGTCACACCACAGTCCAACCTACTACTAGTGTGGTGGCTAGAGCAACGGCACAGCAGCTAACTAAACGTCTAAACAAAGTCACCTTTCTAACCTCACAAATTCAATAACAAAAAAGCTCTTTCAATACGCGAGCAGCGTATTACATCATCGCTTTCATATTTACAAAGAAGCTCATGTTTCACCCTAGTCTCACCAGCCCATTGGTAATTAACTTCATAAATATATTCACTCAGCTGTAGGTGGGATTGCAAACAAAGGCTTTGCTGCGTAGCGCCTTGGGCCGTATGGAGCGCTAGAGGAGCAGAAGAAAGGAGCAGGAGAGGAAGATCGGATATGTGAAAAAAATGGGAAAATGAGAGAGACAGAGAGGGAAGAATAGAAGAAGGTGAAGACTGATGGCCGACTGAAGGAAAGAGGAAACAGACCGAAGGAAGGAGACAGGGACAGAGATTAGAAAAGAGTGTTCTAGAGAGAGAGAGAGAGACTGGTTGAAGGA